>OGZV01001864.1_pt1 | contig 18076 bp, 10 predicted proteins | sample 1576861 | NCBI WGS metagenome assembly OGZV01 (sample SAMEA3541501, study PRJEB24748) | human gut metagenome | biome: human gut; feature: human-associated habitat; material: faeces | place: China | collected 2012
AGAACTGGTGTTTTCTCCTCAACACTTTGTGCTGAAACTGATGGTGTCTCTGCCCCACCTTTAACGACCTTGAAAAGTCCAAAGTTAGATGTCGCAGCACGAAGCCATTGCTTACCTGATTTGATCAATTTAAAACGAGTCACGCGATCAGTTTCGCGGTATTCCCCTTCGTTCCTTCTAAAAAACATATCTACTCCATTCTTGTTTTATGTATTAAAACTCACCGATAAATTTTATCATAAAATTCTTGTAAGTTCTAATATAAACTATTATTTCCCTCAAAAAAGATTGCAAACGCTTTATGCTGTACAAACAATGAAAATACTCATTTCATAGCATTTTCATCCATTTTACATTTTGCAATACGTATCTTAAAGTTGTCTTAAAATTCAAAGTATACTTCTTCCACATCTAAGATTTTAGCTTACTAAACTAAGCCTTTACTCTCTAATACTAAGCCTAAATGAGACTTAGACTAACGTTTAAGATAGCCTCTCTTATTTTCAAACACGACAAAAAGACACATCCCATATCGGAATGTGTCTTTTTTAGAACGAAGCTAATCGGCTTATTCTTACTTAAGAGTAGTTAGTTTTTATTAGGACTAGTCACTCATAAGTTTTAGGGGTAAGTCGAAGGAATATTATTCCTCAGTTTTTTTGCGTTTTGCCGCAAGAGCCAATCCAGATGCAGTTGCAAGCAATCCAAGAGCTGCTGTAGCTGCTACGTTAGACTCTTCACCAGTGTTTGGCAATTGTGCCATTTCTTGTGCAGGTTTAACTGGAGTAGCTTTAGCTGGAGCTTTAGGAGCTGGATCAACTGGTTTACCTGGAGTTGGTTGTTCAGGTTTACCTGGAGTTGGTGTTACTGGTTTTTCTGGAGTTGTATCGACAAGTTTGTAAACGTAAGTTACGTTCTTATCACCTTCGATAACTTTACCAGTTACTGGGTCAGTTGTTGTCAAGTGACCATCACCATCTACAGAACCTACTGGGTAGTTACCTTGTGGTACCAATTCGTAAACTTTACCATCAGCAGTAACAATTGTCTTAGGACGGTTATCAATTACTGTATCGTAATCTTTACCTACTGGTTGACCAAATTCATCTGTTACAGATTGTTTGATAGTGTTACCATTTTCATCTACATAGTGAACGTAAACGTTACCCTTAGGTTGTGCTGGTTGTTCTTTGAGTTTGTAGATGTAAGTAACATCTTTACGTCCTTCGATAACTTTACCTGTTGTAGCGTCTGATGACTCAAGGTGACCTTGTCCATCAACTTTACCTACAGTGTAGTTACCTGCTGGTACCAATTCGTAAACTTTACCATCAGTTGTTGTGATAGTCTTAGGACGATTGTCTACTACTGTATCGTAGTCTTTATCGACCGGTTGTTTATCTTCATCAGTGACATCATCTTTAATCTTATTACCATTGACATCTACATAGTGAACATAAACATTACCTTTAGGTTGTTCTTTGAGTTTGTAGATATAGGTAACATTTTTATCTTCTTTAGCAACTGAACCTGTAATCGAGTCTGAAGTTGTAAGGTGACCATCTGAGTCAACTTGACCTACTTTGTAGTTACCTGCTGGTACCAATTCGTATGTCTTACCTTCGAATTCGATTTCTTTTGGACGATTATCTACTACTGTGTCATAGTTTTTATTAATAGGTTGTTTATCTTCATCTGTTACTGAAGCTTTAATAGTTGTTCCTTCAGTATCTTTATAGTGAACGTAAACACTTCCTTTTTCATCTGACTTAACAAAGTAATAATTTACATCAGTAGATGGTTTAATCGCAGTTGGAATAGAGTAGTTATTGGAGAATGATACATAACCCTTCAAATTAGAGTATACTTTACCATTTGGTGCTGTTGGGTCATTTGCAACAGATCCTTCTGCCTGAACTTCTGGGTTTTTCCCAGCAATAACATTAAATTGATTATTGGCTGATGAGGCAGCTGTAAGAGAACGGTCAGGCGCTCCTTTAAATGGACGTGGATAAGTATGCATCGTTCCATCCATTTGTTTATATGTATCAGTCTCTGTAGTAGAGAACCAACCTGTGATAATTAATGCACGACTTCCAGCAGTTTCGTTAACTTCAATATAGTAGTCACCATTTTTACTGTTTACTCTTGTAACTTTTGTTTCATCAGCTTCCCAAATTGCGTTGGCTTTATTTACTTTACTTGTATAAACAAGTGTGTACTTAGATACATCTTCAGTACCAATATCTGATGCTGTAAAATTGTTAACTTGTGATGGATCAAGAGCATAGAATTTTGTAACAGTTGAACCATCAGTATCAACGATTTCAGAGATACGTTTCACGTAGTAATGGTTGGCTCCACCTTGAAGTTCAACAAGTTTTTGACCAACAACACCTTTACCAAGAACACCCGATGTCTTTTGAGTTGCATCAGTTGTTGCTGAAACTTGTTTATACCCCTCAATATTACGATTTCCTGAGGCTGTGAATTCTTGACCTGCAAGACCTGTTTGCGTATAGCTTGCAAGATCTGTTTCATTTCCAGTCGGTGTGTATGTTTGTCCCTCTGTATACTTGCTGCTATCAACAAGTTTATAGTGTGTTGTTTGATCAACTTTAGCATAAGGAACAGAAGTTTGAATATTCGGCTTATCTTCACCCTGGTTACCAGGATAGTTGATATCACGAATTTGCAGGGTCTCATACACATGTTGAGGGTTAACCAATGAGAAAGTCACATTCCCTGGATCTTTTCCGTTAGAAGCCGCATATGTCAAAGTATTAGTTACATCAGAGTTGTTGTTTGTGATATAACTTGGAAGTGAAATATTGCTTTCCCCTGCATGAATAGTACGAGTGTAAACTTCTGAACCGTCAGATTTCTTAACAATACGCAAGTAAACATCTGGGTTAGCTGAAAGACTACCAGTGATTGCAGAACGGTCTACTGAAAGAGTAGCATAATAATCGAAGTTAGTTTTGGTACCAGCAGTTTGATTTGTTTTAAGGAACTGCCATACACCAAAAGTCAAACGATCAGCGTTTGGATCCAAAGCATAACCAGCTTCGTTGAATTCAGGATCTTCAATCGTTGCACCGTTCGCATTTGAAATAACTGGGGTAGTATCTACACTACCAGTAGTACTTGTTGAGATTGGTGCTAGTTGAGCTGTCACTGCTGCAACACCGTTAACTACTGAGTTACCAGTGAAACCGTTGTCAGTGATCTTAGTCATCATGTTGTCAACAGCGTTACCAAGGCGCTCACGTTGTTCTGCGTAAGCAGCGTTTGTTGCTGATGCAGCAAGCAATGTTGTTGATTTAGCAACTTCTTCTTGAACTGTTGCGATAGCTGTTTGGATTTCAGTCTTAGCAGCTGTGTCAGTCAATTTAGCTTGATAATCTTTAGCAATATTTACAAGCAATTCTGCTTCTGAAACGTTTTGATCCAAGATAGTTTTTTCATCTTCTTGAGTAGCTGTTTCTGATGCAGTTGCAGCTGTTGAAGTTGCTGATTCTGAAGCTGAAGATGATTCTGAGTGTGAACCACTGTTGCTTTCAGTGTGTGATTGGCTTTCAGAAGTTGAGTTCACTTTGCTAAGTGATACAGATTCTGAGATAGCTTGTGACAATTCTGCTGATACAGATTGTGATACTGAAACTGAAGCGTCTGTGCTTGCTTGAGCGTCAACTGAAGAGCTTGTAGACTCTTGACTAGCTGATGCTGGAGCTTCTGAAGCTACTGTTTCAGATACTGGAGCAGCGCTCAATGCAACTGAATCAGAGTTAGCAATGATATCATGATTTGTAGTTGCTTGGCTTTCCAAAGCTGGAGCACTTGTTTCTTCGGCTTGAGCTGTGTAAGTAGCTACTGCACCACCTGCCACAGCACCTGCTGCTGCAATCCCTTTAAGAAGGGCTGTACCTGAAAGAAGAGAAGATTTTTCTTCTACATTTTGAACTGTTACTGATGGAGTATCTGCGCCACCTTTAACAACTTTGAAAAGTCCAAAGTTAGATGTTGCAGCACGAAGCCAGTTCTTACCCGATTTGATAAGTTTGAAGCGAGTCACGCGATCTGTTTCGCGAAATTCACCTTCGTTACGTCTAAAAAACATATTTACCTCCTAAAAATATGAGTGATTTCCTAATCTGGAAATTACAATTTATAATATATCACAAGTTTACTAAAAATTGTTCTTTTTTATCTCATTTTCTCCAAAAAATATAAGGTTTTCGCAATTCTGAATTTTCTGATTTTTAACACTAGTTGATCTTATTTTAGAAGTAAAACGGTTTAAATACTTGTTTTTACGCTATTTCCCGTAGGTTTTCTCATTTTTAAAGTCATCACTTTTTACTTTTAAATTTTTCTACAATTCGATTTGTAGTAAATTTTCGAACAATTACAATCAATTATTTAGGGCTGTTTTTTTACATTTACAAGTCGATTGTCAGGTGTTTTTTTAACATTAGTCCTAATTAGAGACAGGTCTTTCTTAACTCCTTAAGTCTAAAGTGAAAATGATTTGAGTGGTTTTCATAAAAGTCAAGATATATGCTCAGATTTGTAGCAAAAAAAGGATTACCTTTCGATAATCCTTTTTTTATTAGCTTAAGGCCATAATGGCATCGATGAAAAGTTTCTTTGTGAAGTAACCGTTACTGATGAGGTAGGCTGTGTGGCGAGCGTTAGCTACCATCTGTGCATACTGCTCCTCGGTACATTCTTGAACACAACGGTCTGCTTCTTCCAGACTTGAAACGACAAAGCCTAGTCCATGTTCCCTAATATAGTCCGCATTTGATAGGTAGTCAGGTACAACCACTGGGAGACCTGCAGCTAAGTAAGTCGAGAGTTTGTAAGAGATGTTCATCTTATAGTAATCAAGCTCATCTTCTGGTTTTTCTGAATTACCCCAGACCAGACCAAAGCCTCCCTTAGATAGCTCTAGCAAAAGCTCATGTTTATTACGCCAACCTTCGAGGTGGACTTTGGAATAATCCTTATCTTCTTGTTTCTCAGCGTAGACGTGGAGAGGTGTCGTTTGTTTCCAATCTAGGACGTGTGGGAAACGGGTTGGATTCCCAGCAAAAATCATCTTCTTCTGGAAACTAGGTTGGTGTAGGTCAAGACTGTGAGGTAAGTCCCAAAGTTTTTGGATGATAATCTTCTCAACTGTTAACCCTTCCTCAATCAAACGATCACGCATCTTTTCAGAAGGAACCACGACGACATCACAGAGATTGTACATGTCAATATAAGCAGACATGAGATAGTAGTTACTATCAAACATGAGAGGTGGAACGTCATGGATAAACATAACGGTCTTAGCATTAACAGCCTTGAATTTACGGAGTAATCGGCTATCCCACTCACTACCATTCCATGATGGAGACTGGAAGAAAACGATGTCTCCAACACTCAGTCCTGCTACAATCCCATCAAAGCGGGAATTAAGCTCTCCATCTGGCTCTTGGCTACTATCATAGAAATAAATTCCTAGTTCATTAGCACCGAGCTCTTTGGCAATCTTCATGGTATCATTTTGGGCAATCAAAGCTACACTACGTGAGGACTGGCCAAATAAATTTGTAAAATGTACGCGCATGACATACTTCTTTCTATTATATAGTAGGAAGTCCTCTACTTATAAGAAACAATCATAAAAATAAGTAAGAGGATAAAGAGGGCTATGCTGATAGCCAAGGTCAACATTTTTCGAATCGGTTGGCTAGCCCAATAACTTGGTTTACCGATATTACTAGTAGCATCCGTTGAAAAAATCTGCGTTTGACGCGGTTGGATGGTCACTAGGACGATAAGGGCAACCGAAAGAATCACTGCTAGAACCATAAATACTAACATCATAAGACTACCTCAATAAACCAATAAGGGTGAAGATCAAACCGATGATAATAACAAGTCCGAGCATGATTGAAAAGCTCTTGTTAATCTTCTCTCCTCTGGTTTCTTTTTCTTTTGTGATAGGCTTTTGCTTGAGTTCTTCCATACGGCCTTCAACGTCACCGTAGAATAAATCTTTTTTAGACATGATTTCCTCCTAAAAGTGATTGTAAGCGGTCGGCCAACTCAGAGGCAGTCAGGGTGTTGGCTTGAGCTTTTTGAGCTTGCATGGCTTCTTGCATGGCTTGATCATTGCCTAGGACCTGCTTAATCTTGGCAACCATAGCTGGATAGTTCTGACTGACATAGATATGCTCTGGCGCTGTATAGACAGGTCCATGAGCTGTTTCTGAAAAGGCCAAAATCAACAATTGGTGTTCAAAGGCAGTTCGTGTCGCCTTGTACAATTCATTATGATGGTTAATGTCCAAGTAGAGGTCTGACTCTTGATAAAGCTTGTCCAACTGCTTGTGACTAGCGTTTGGATGGAGCACAACGTTTGAATAACGCATCATTGAAAGTAATCTTGGTGACATCTCAGTGACTGCTGCAATCTGGAAGGTCACATCAGGGAGTGACTCAACCAAGGCTTCCAAACGCTCGATTTGGTCTGAATTGGTTGCGATAAAGGCATTACGAGGTTTACCATGATTTTCCTTGAAGTCATAGGCATAGCCAAGAGACAAGATTTTATGATGCTTGTCCTCTGGCGCCAAGGTCAAGGCCTTTTCATAAGTCGCCTTATCAGGAATGATGATGGCATTGGCTCTGGCTGAATTATCTTCCAAGATACCATTCATATTACCTGGAAGGACATCACCCAACGGCTCTTGCCAGACAAGGACATCAGTGGCACCTTGATTTTCCATAGTCCATGAGACGATGAAAGGTGTCGCCAAGCTATTAAAGATAATGTGGTCGATATCACCAAAGACCTGAGCTAGAAAGGCTTTAACAAATTCGGTACGGTTGGCGAAACGACGAAGGGCTTGTCCTGGTAAGGTTAAGAGAATATCACCGGTGAGATGATTTTCCAAGATACGTTCGTCGCCTTCTTTGGTTTGGTAGCTGGTAAAGACTGCCTGACCATTCTCATCATGAGTGGTCTTGGCAAAGCAGAAACCGTACTTGTTGTAGTGGTCCACTTGGCGAATCTTACCTGACTTGTCCAACCATTCGACACTTTTGACAATACGTGCCTTGCTACCTTCTGGGTAGGTGATGCGGGCACGTTCTTCGGTGAGGTTAGACACACGCGCCATCTGATTGTTCCCTGAAATTTCCCAAAAGGCTGGCACAGGGACTTGGTTGAAAAAGCGTGGTTTGCCTGTTTCCTCTGCTGCTTCCACATAGTAGGTGAAAGGAGAGAGAGCTCCTTGAGGGAGAAAGCCATCTGGATTGATGACAACTGTTGTGGCATCGTAGCCTGCTGCCTGAAGAGAGTAAGCCAAATCCTTACTGGCTTGATTGTAGTAATCACATAAGAATATCATGAGCGTACCTCCTCAAGTAACTGTTTCCAAGCTGCCTTGACTTGGCTAGTCAAGAAGCCTTTGGCAAGGTCATAAGATTTTTGGCGCATAGCCTCGATATTGCCTTCTTCGTAGAGACGGACAATGGCATTCTTATAGGACTTGGTGATAACATCCACGACGTGATTTTCAGCGACGGGGAGGAGATAACCGTTGGCCCCATCCTGAATAAAGGTTTGATTCCCATAAGGAACGTCAAATCCAATCATCGGAAGACCTGAGCCAACCGCCTCCATAAGAGTAAGTCCAAAACCTTCGCTGGTTGAAGCTGTCAGATAGACTTCGTACTGGCTATAAATGTCAGTCAAGTCAGCGTGGCCCATGAGTCGGATATAGTCGCCAGCTTGTGCTTCAACAATAATCTCACGCAACTTGGCATCCATATTACCACTACCGTAGATATCAAAAGTGATATCTGGCAAGGTCTTATGAACCTCAATAACCGCACGAAGCAACCAGTCAATGTGTTTTTCCTGAGCCAAACGTGAAGCCGTAATCATTGAGAATGGCTTACGTGGCTTGTCTTGTCCAACCAATTCAGGCAAACTTCCCACTGGAATGGTGTAAATCTTTGGATCATGCTTGGTGTAGCGACGGAATTGTTCCTGTAAGATTTCCTTCTGACGATCAGTCGCCACAATAAAGAAATCAACCTTGTCTGCATTGGTAAATTGGTACTCGTAATAGTTATTCCAGAGGATGTAGTTGTCATCAGTTTGATTGACACTAAAATGCTCAGCGTGAACAACGACACCTAGGCGAGCAGCCTGTGCTTCTTCAAAGACCAACTGACCAATCCCTGTTTCACGGTCCAAAATGACCACATCATCCTTAGTTAGGGCCAGACGTTTGAAGAAATAGCGAAGGAATTCTTGCTTACCATAAAGGACCTGATCAGGAAAACGATAGATATCCTGATTATTGTCTCCGACAATCATGTCATAGGCTGTAGACCCATCTTCGTTATAAAAACGACGTTGGTAAACCTTGGCTTGATTGTCCTTAGGCGCAAAATACTCACTGCAGTAACGAGTGTAAGAGTAAAAATCCTTGCGCAAGAGCTTGTCATTGACAAAATAGCTGACTGTTTCCACTGCATCTTCGTCCATCGCACGAAGGTTACATGCCACTACCATATCATCCTGTGGATAATGGTAACGAATGAGGCGACCAGCAACTTCCTTACGCTCAGGATTGGCAGGTAAGATGGTCTCGATTTCCGCTAGGCTAATGGTCGATGGCGCAATCTTGATATCTGTAAAATAGTTATGGAGCCAGATGATTTCATCGTCTGAAAAACCAATCTTGCTAGTCATATGCTCGATATTATCCCCAAGGATGAGGTCCATAAAGACAAATTTTGCTTCTTGCCCCATTTCCTTGAAAATCTTGGCCCGATAGGCCTGAGCATATTCGACACCACTGCTGGCCCAACCTATGCCTAAATTAATGTTATATACTGTCATAATTTCTTTATTTTATGGGAAATGGCTGATGATATCTCCTTTTTTAGTGACTTGCACCTGACTAAGGAGAAGATTACGAACCATATCCTTTCTGATTTGACGTTTCATGGCTTCAAAGCCCTTGTATGCCTCTTGGTAATATTCGACAATAGGGTTCTTTTGACTGAGTTGCTGGCTACCGATAGCCATTTGGAGTTGTTGCAGATAGTCTACCTGCTCTACCCAGTTGTCATCCACAGCCTTAAGCATGGATAGGCGTTGGAAATACTCGTTAAGTTCCTTGGTTTTCAACTCCTGCTTCTTAGCATCAAGTTCACGATAGGCAAACTGGTAGATGAGTTCCAAGACTTGCTCACGATTGTTGAGGTCTAAATCCTTAGGAATTTCATTGATGCGGAAGCTGATATTACGCAAGATGAAATGGTAAAGATTTTCCGCTTTTGAGAAATCTTCCTCAGCCATAGCTTGGTCGATGAAATCGTCAAGAACCTCGTCGATAACAGTGTCCAAACCTTGATTGTGGTAGATGAGACGGTCACGTTGAGCATAAATCATCTCACGTTGGATGTTCATACTCTCTGCAAATTCAAGCGTTTGACGACGTGAGGTACGACCAGAACTCTCACTAGCTTCTTGGGCTTTTTCAACCAATTTACGATACTTGCGGCCTGTCAATTCTTTAGGCTCGATGTGATCACTAATGGCGTATTCTTTGTAAGTACGGTGAACCCAAGATGGACCGTATTTTTTAATCACATCATCTTCAAGTGAGACGAAGAATTTAGACATACCAGGGTCACCCTGACGTCCAGAACGGCCACGGATTTGCAGGTCAATACGCTGACTTTCCATACGTTCGGTACCAATAACGACCAAACCACCGAGTTCAGCCACACCCTTACCTAGCTTGATATCTGTTCCACGTCCAGCCATTGACGTCGCAACCGTCACGGCACCCATTTGTCCTGACTCAGCAATCATCTCAGCCTCACGTGGCGCATTGTTAGCATTTAGGAGGTTGTGAGCAATTCCTTCACGCAAAAGCAGAGAAGAATAAAGCTCTGACATTTCCACCGAACCAACGAAAATCAAGATTGGATTTCCCTTTTCATGATAATGCTTAACATACTCTAAAGAAGCAAAGACCTTCTCTGGTAGGGTCGCATAAATCTTATCTGGGTAGTCGATACGTTGTTTCTTACGGTTGGTTGGGATTTGAATAACCTTCATACCGTAGGTATCGAGAAATTCTTTTTCTGCAACCTTACCCGTACCAGTCATCCCTGAAATTTTCTTGAATTTTTTAAAGAGACTTTGGTAAGTGATTGAAGCCATGGCTCTGGTTTCTTGTGACAAGGCCACTAATTCCTTGGCTTCGATGGCCTGGTGGAGTCCACCTTGGAGCTTGGTCAATTCCAAGAGACGACCTGTCGATTTATCAAGAAGTACCACTTCAGGCCCCTTCTTGCCATCACGAATGATGTAGTCCTTGTCCTTTTTATAGAGCAAGTGGGCACGAAGTGAAAAGAGCAGGTGACGGGCAAAGGTGCTGTTTTCCTCATCGTAGAGGTTTCCGATACCAAGGTAATTTTCAGCAGCCTTAGCCCCTTTAGTAGTCAACCAGACTTCACCTTTTTCTTCTTTGAAAATATAGTCTTCACCCTCGACCAAGGTGGTCATAAGCGTATCCATCATCCCATAATAGTTAGACTGAACACGAGGCGCACCAGAGATAATCAAAGGCGTCTGTGCACTGTCAAGGAGGACAGAATCCACCTCATCGACAATAGCATAGTTAAAGGGACGCATGTATTTCCCGTCTTGGTTTGAAGCAAGGTTATCAATCAAATAGTCAAAGCCTAAGCTAGAATTGGTCGTGTAAACGATATCTGATTGATAGATGGCACGCTTTTCTGCTGGTTCCATCTCATTGCTGCCTTCCACACAGGGAACACCAATCGTCAAACCTAGGAACTCGTAGACCTGACCCATTTCCTCAGCGTCACGGATTGCCAAGTATTCATTGGTCGTAACCAGAATAGCCCCTTCACCTGACAAGGCATTAAGGTAAACTGGCATGGTAGCTGTCAAAGTCTTACCCTCACCGGTATTCATCTCAGCGATATGACCTTGGTGCATGACAATGCCTCCCATGACCTGAACATCATAAGGGAACATACCTAGCACGCGCTTATCCGCTTCACGAACAACCGCAAAGGCTTCAGGCAGGAGGTCGTCCAAGCTCTCTCCTTGAGCCAAACGCTCCTTAAATTCCTGCGTTTTATTTTTCAACTCAAGGTTGCTCAAACCAGCCATTTCATCGGCTAGGCCATTAATTTCCTTGAGTATCTCCTTAACAGGGAGAATAGGATTCAGTTGTTTAAACATGTTCTTCTCCTGTTTCTTCCAGTTTTAAGTTGTAGAAATCTAGCTCTTTGACCCCAGCACTCAAGAGGGAAATACGGTAGGTATAGGCCTCGTGAGGGTAAACAAAGGTCATGTGGGTACTCTTTTCAATGAGCTGTTTGATTTCATTGTCATAACGGTCCAAAAAGCTGACTTTCAAAAAGACTGAGCCTGTTGGGACAGCTTCGAGATTGGCCGTCAAATCATAACTATGCCCCTTTTTCAAAAGTGGGAGGGCAGGCTGGGTACGACTAGCTTGATAGTTTTGGATGGCCACCCAAGACTGGATTTCCGTTCCTGATGGCACCAAAGGATTGTAAAATTGCACAGAACCATCTTGGCGCTTAACAATTTTTGAGCCATACATGTAGGCTTTGTGGTTTAAGCCCCACAAGATTTCTGATTTCTTGTTTCTGAACATTCTTACTCCTTTCTTCCAAAATCATTTTCTAAAATCATACGGTAAAAATTAACAAACCAAGTTGTCGCCGTATAAGAATCATCGTTGTGTCGACCTGACGTTCCCTTGCTGAGAATCTTAGCCCCTGAGTAATAGAGAGACTTGGTAATGTCCTCGTAGGCCGTCGGATCCATATCTTCGTCTTTCATGTAGGAAAGACCAAAAGTTGTATTTGAGAAGTCTGCTTTTTCAAATTTATCCCAGAACTTCTGATTAAGGGCCTCAACACCTTCATTATCCAAGCGTCCTGTCTGCAAATGCAAGACATCAATTCCCGTTGGGAAAACCTCTGGTGCCAAGAGTCTGGCACGATTACCGATAGTACCAACATTGGCTAGAGGCTTAGACATGATGATGGCATGAGGCTCAAAGTCCGCACCGTAGTACATCGATGGGAAGGTTCCCATGGACATTCCTGAGAGAATGAGCTGACTATTGTCAAAACCTAGGTAGTCCAAGTAATGTTGGATGGTGTCTTTGATGCTATTTTCAAGTTCTTCAGTTCCCATGTAGAAGGCTCCCCCCTGGAGACGAGGGTCCGAAAAGAGCAAGAATGGTGTTCCCATCCCCTTCATCATTCCGAAACCTTCAAAACCTTCGGCAGGACGGAAACCCGAGAAGTAAACTGACAAAGGTGGCTTGAAGTCACCAGGATAAAAGAAATAGTTGATTTCCTGACGCTTGCTATCGTGGAGAATTCCACCACCAAGTACAAATTTCCCGAATTGGAAACGGGTCAAACGTTGGTGAAGCCCACCAATTGTAATCTGACCTTGACCTTTCATCTCAAGACTAGCAGACAGGAGGAAGGTCGTGTCCTCATCAAGGACAATGGCTCCCTTACGCATCTCTTCTTCTGAAACGATGTAGGTCTTGAAAATACCTGCGACCGATCCTTCTGGCAAAAGATTGAGAATCAAGCGACACTCGCAAGTCTCCTCTTTTTCAAACTCCAACCAAAGCTCGATAGGATTTTCCTTGCTGGCTCTGACATTATAGGTCCAGTCCAAGACAGGATTGAAATCTTGACCATAATCCCCTTTTAAAATGACATTTTCATAACCATGGTAGGTCACTTGGCCAGTAAAATTGGGGTTAACCTGGGTAGTGAACGGAAACATCTTATCCCCGTACTGCCCTGAAAAGAGCGCTTTTGAAAGGGTAAAGAGCAACTGTCCTTGATTTGAAAAATCAGTTGGCACAGCGCACATTTCCTTGATAAACTGAGCAAGTATCTCATCTGTCACTTCAATCGTTTGATCAAAGAAAATAGTGTGAGGAATCAAATGCTCTTTAATAGCCATCAATTCCTCAAGACCTGCAAGACTGTCCACAATGACAGCTGTGAAAGTCTTGATTCCGTCTTCTTCGATGGTTTCTTGCAAGGTCTCAAGATGACCAAGATTGCAATAATACCATTTCATATTTTCAGGAATTTCCTGAATTTCTGACCAGTTGGATGGTCCAACTTGTAGTATTTTCAGGCGATTATCCTTGGTCATTCTGCTCCTCCTTCAACCAATTTTCCCATTTTTGCACCAAACGGTCTCCTGTATTTTCCTTAATTTTCTCAATAGAGTAGATAAGGGAACGGTTCCAGTTGTTCAACTGTCCCAAATAGTAGTAAGCCCCTTTTTCAAAATCGGACAAGTGCTTCAAGATATAACCATTTTCTTGGTGGGTCACATACTCAGACGCCACACGATTAATTTGTGGAATACCAGCACTAATCCCTGCAATTTGTGTATAACGATTAGGTTCCTTGCTCAAGTCGACAATGAGTCGTGTAAACTGAAGGGCCTTGATAAGGGCAGTCTCGTCACGCAGGTCTTGGAAAGAAAATCGGCTTACGATTTCATTATTTTCTTCCAATTTATTTTCTGCACCACTACTTTCGACAACCTCTTCAAAGACTTCTGGACTCAATCGTTCTTCAATCATTCTTTCCACTTGATTTTGCAGGCTACCAAGTTGCTCTGGATTGGCATTAAAAGCCCCAAACTCAACCTGTGTCTTAGGATACTTAGCCACAAAAGCCAAGACCTGATAAATCGCCTCTAAATCCAATTGGTCAAAGTCAACCTGATAAAAGATCTTAGATTCTTTGACACGTTGACTGGTTCCCAAAGCCAAGCGGGTATCGAAGGAAGCCATGTGTTTGAGTTTCTTAGCCTCTTCTGGATAGGCAACCTGAAGTTGTTCTAAGTAATCGTAACGGTCAGCAATCAACAAGTCCACTTTTGGCAGAAAGGCTGCATAGGTGTCAATACTATCGTCCTGATTACGTTCTGCAAACCAAGTCAGAATCTTAGTGTTGGCTGCTGGCAAGTGTTCAAAGAGGTGTTTGTTATGGCGTAAATCTGAGGCGATAACAAAGCGGTCCTCTGCCTTTACCTTTTCTTCCAAGAATTTAGTCAAAAATTCCCAGATAACTTCTGAAAGATCACCGTAGTAACTTTTATTAAAACGACCTTCCGTACGAGGGTTGGCTACAATCCCACGACCATCAAAGAAATGACAAAGCTGCCAAACTCCCTTGGCATTGAGATAGTTTCGATAGCTTGGTTGTCCGTCTTCATAGTAAAGACTACTTGAAATAAAGCCGCGGTCATCATAGATGTCTTCACGAATGATTTGCTCATCCTTATAGTAGCGAATCATGCCAATAAAGCCTTCTGAACCGAACTCAATCTCGGCATAACGCTTGTGTTGGCATTGCACCACGATGGCAAACGGTGTGTGAACAAAGGTAGACCCTTCTGGCCATTCCAGGTCTGTCACCTGAAGGTTTTTCATATCTTCATTAGTGATACCCTGAATCAAGTCAAAAATAGCCGTATAGCCAACTTCCAAGACATCATGACGATGCAGGAAATAACGCAAATGCGGTTGATAGGCCAAAAGCAAAAGCTGAGGCGCTAAATCCTCATCCTGAAAAATACGAACTTGGTGCAAGCTGTCATCAAATTCAATTTTTTGGCGGATACGGTACCAAGGATCAATGACCGTCTTCCAAAATTCGTCCGTCTGTCCATACCAAACTGGAATAAAATAATACATGAGTTCTCCTTCATTGTCTTTTCATCACAATACTTGAGATTGAGGGGCAGACCGATCACGCATCACCAGCCTGCCTCTCAACCCCACGAGGGGTGAGATATTATACATTTTCAAAAAGTGGGGTGTAGGAAGTGTTAAGCTTCAAGGCTTTCATTTCCTCGTTAACATTGTAAATCATACCGCTAAAGATCAAGAATGTCCCAGGAATCATACTAAGCTGCAGGTAATCTGGATTAACCAAGATAATCAGCATTGGAGCACCCGCCATAAAGAGCATGTAAAGGGCACCAATGAAACCAAGTCTAAGGACCAAATGGTTGATATAGGCACTGGTTTCTTGGCCTGGATAAACGCCGTAGATGTACTCACCTGACTTGCGCATACGCTCAGAGATTTGCTCACCAGAGACATTAACAAAGGCAAAGGCTAACCCTAGAACGAAGAGCATGACCAGATAAACAACTAACCAAAGAGGTTGACCGACCGTCAAGGCCTTGATGGCACCACTGGTCCACTTGTTTTCAGGATGGATAAATTGAATCAGCATAAAGACGTACTGCGGAATGCTGACTAGGGACATGGCATACATGAAAGGCATCCCTCCGGCTGGATTCAACATAATATCCAAGTAAGAATACTGTTTGAAGCGGTTATGAATATTGATTTTATTGATTGAGATACGGTATCTAGCCCTCTGCACAACCCCTGAAACATAGAGGAAAATCAAACTGAACAGAATCAGAGGAAGCAAGACATTCCAACCAATACCTAATTTTTCAATACTATCCATGATTTGATAAGGCAGATTGGCCATCATACTTGCCATCAGGATGACAATGGAGCCTCCAATTCCAAAGAGGGAGTTGAGGTCTGATAGCCAAACCAAGAAAAAGGTCCCCGCAATCAATAAAATGGTATTCATGAAAATAGCGAGACTAGCATTAACCCCTGAAACGATAGGTAAATTCAATGATACTGCCAAAGATTGAACAATGGCAATCCCCAGGGCCAAATACATGCGTCTACGGTCCTGAATCTCAATGGGAAGATTTTTCAAGCCCATTTTCTTAGAGAAAGAAAACATCTGCCAGAGAATCATGGCCGACATCCAGGGCGACAAGCCCACTGAAAAAAGAGACATGGACCTGAGGTTTCCACCCATCATGGCACTAGAGAAAGCCAAGGAACCGATGGCTCCCCCAAAGATATTTGCATTTTTCAAATCTACAAACGGTAGAACCAATTGATTTCCCAAACAATAAATAAAGAGGAAAAAGAGGGTCCATAAGACACGTTTGGTGATTATCGATTGACTAATTTTTTTCACTATTACTCCTATTTCCTGCCCATAGACAGGCTGATGTTATTTCGATTAAAACGAGACAGAGACGCCATTTCAGCCTACTTATCCAAACAAAGGATTACAGGCTCTTCTTACGCATTTGGCGAATGGTCTCAGCCATCTCTTTCCAACGATCTCTTGAGTAGGTTTGTTGGTTATGCTTGGTTGACTTGAGGTCCTCAAACCCTAAAATTGGTTTATTTTCAAACCTAAAGGCATCAAGAATCTCCACTACCTTTCTTCCTGGATTGATATCCAAAAGCAAGTCACTGGTCCGCACCAATTCCAAATCTAGCCCATTTAGACCCGCAATAGCTGAGTAAACCGTCACATTTGGATAGGTAATCAATTGAGCCAGTTTATCCGTCACATGCTGGCGAGAGACTATTTTAAACTGTACCTTAGGAAGAGCCGAGATAAGATCCGTCAAATGCGGTATTTCCGAAATGTTGGTGTAGACCAAGCAAGTGAATGGAAGGCCCTTAGGATAAATCATGTCCTCTGAAAGTGGCGACAAAGCAGCATTTTCAGCGACCCCTGACCAATCCATTTGAGCATAGAACCACCAGACCTCACGATAGGCTTGGCAGGCTAAAGGCAGCCAAGGCTTACGGTGTGAGGCATAATGCAGAACCTTAGGATAGTCTTGACCATTTGGCAAATGGAAGCCAGCTAGACTGGACTTGGTGACCGCATAATTGTTATCAAAAGACAAAGGCAACCAGTTGTTACGGAAGACCATATTTAGAATGGACTGCTCCGCAAATGGGACCTTGTCATGCCATTCGATGGTCATGTCAATCAAGTGGCGTCTCATGTTGTACTGCTGCCAATAAGTCGTATCAATCACCATGAAACCTGCATCAAACATTGCCTGACGGTCTTGAACCTGAATAGCATAATCACGCACAGCAGCCAAAGGGCGACCCTTCAAATCAAGGGTAAAGAGGTCCTCTAGAGAACCTGTAACCACCATGTCACTATCCAAATAGAGGGCTCGTTCCTCAGACACAAAGTCCGCCACAAAATAGCGAAGATAGCTAGCATAATTGCTATTGGTCTTGTATTGCTTGATCTGACTACTATCCACACGACAGTTAATCACTTCACTGCCAAAAGCAGCCAGATGACGATTGAGCCCCCTAAACCACTCTTGAGAGAAATCATCGTTAATCAAGTAAAAACGAATGTTGCGATGATGGAAAACGATAGATTTAATGGTTGTAAGCACTTGATCAACATAGGCATAGTTGGCTGCTAGAACAATGGCACGCTTCTTAGTCTCATAACGTTGAGGAGCCAAGCTCAAAACCTGGAATTTTTCCTGAATTGAGCGATAGGCTTCAGAATCTATGAGACCTTGTTCTTCCACATTTTTCAAGCAAGCCTCTAGCATCTGACGATAGGTAACCATGTATTTTTCCAGAGGGAAACCATGGCTAGCAACAATAGCCAAGCGCTCCTCCATGGCATAAACCAAGGTCATCATCCAGTCTTGCATCCAAGTCGCTGATGGCATTTCCGGACTCTCACGGTAAACATAAAGTCCCTTATTAAGGTAAACCGTACGCTCACTCATGAGGTAGGCTTTAAGGTTGAAAAAGCCATCCTCCCCTGCATGCTCTTTTGGAAAAAGCAAGTCATTAAATAAGGAACGTTTGTAGAGCTTGCCTGTCGCAGAAATCAGGGCGATGTTAATGTTATTGGTTTCTTCAAAGAGCCCATCAATAATCTGAGCGGGTGAATACACCTGCTCGTAATAATCTTCATCCTTGATATAAAAATAAAAGAGATCTTCCGATTCCTTATAGACACTGTAATTAGCTACTGCAATATCTGCCTTGTGAGCTTGAAGCGCCTTATAAAGCTCCTCCAGATAAGTTGGCTCTACCCAATCCTC
>OGZV01001870.1_pt1 | contig 18043 bp, 18 predicted proteins | sample 1576861 | NCBI WGS metagenome assembly OGZV01 (sample SAMEA3541501, study PRJEB24748) | human gut metagenome | biome: human gut; feature: human-associated habitat; material: faeces | place: China | collected 2012
GTTGCAACAGTCATACCGCAGTATCCTGCGATTGTTGAAAACAGAGCACCTACTACGAAGCAGATTGCTGTTACCCAGCTTCCAACTCCGATTCCGATCAGTACAAAAAGTACGGCTACAAAAATAACCAGTATCTTGTACTCTGCTGTTAAGAAGGCGCGGGCACCTTCTGCGATCGCACCTGCGATCTCCTTCATTCTGTCTGTTCCTGCATCCTGTTTGCTGACCTTTGCTGCAAGGTATGCTGCGAACAGAAGTGCCAGTACTGCTGCCACCGGCACCAAATACATGTAGTTTTCCACTCTTTTTACCTCCGTTCATGTATTGTTAATACTTTATCACATTATTTTGCATATTTCAAATAGAATTTTCACTTAGTTTTTTGTAAGTATTATGATATAATAAAAATTTATATAAATGAGATAAAAAAAATTTATATTATTACTTGTATTTTTTCAGTTTCAGACAGCTTATATAATAGGTAGTTTTTTTATATCTCTATTTGGACAAAATTTCCATTTTTCTTTCCAGAAGATTTTTTTCCAATAATTGTTTTTCTGCATTTTCAAATCCAATTCTTTCTATAGTCTCAGCAAAACGTTCTCCCTTTAATCCCTGGTCCTTAAAAAGCAGGATTGCCTTCTCAATAACATCCAGTGCCTCTTCCTCTGACGTAAAGATCCGATTCAGGGCCTTTCCATGAGAAATTTTCTTCCCCCAGCGTCCGCCGATATAGATCTTGAATCCGTAGGTACCATCCGGGATGGAATGGAACGGACATTTTCCCACACACCTTCCGCAGTGTCTGCAAAGCTCCTCATCAATGTGCAGTTTCCCGTCAACGACCTTTGCAACTTTATTCGGACATGCTGCTTCAATGGCACATTTCTTACATCCTTTGCAGGCTTCAATATCAAAATGTGGGATTCTCTGTCCGATGATCCCCACATCGTTCAGATTTGGTTTCACACAGTTATTCGGGCATCCGCCTACTGCGATCTTAAATTTATGCGGCAGCGCAACCTGACGATAGCCTTTATAGAATCTTCGGAAAATTTCTTCTGAAATTGCATAGGAATCCAGAAGTCCATACTGGCAGGTGGTTCCCTTGCAGGATACTACAGGCCGGACCTTTGCTCCTGTTCCTCCTGTCTCCAGATCTTCCTTCGCAATAAATTCCTGAAACTCTTCGATCTTTTCATATGGGATTCCCTGGATCTCCACGGAGAGTCTGGTCGTGTAGGTAAGATTTCCGTTGCCGAATTTCTCTGCTGCTTCCGCCATACATCTGTGCTGTGCCGCTGTCACCTTTCCGTTTACAGTGATCACCCGTGCAGAAAATTCATCGGTTCCCCGGTTATTTAAAAACCCCTGCCCCTTCAGTCTTTTCTCTTCCTCTTTGCTTATAGTTAATGCTGACATATTTCCTCCTCCTGATCTCACCGGCATTCCGATACTTTCCCACGGTATCTTTGCCCTGTATTTTGTAATGTTGAAGTTACTGTTCACACCTGAACAGTAACACCTGTTGAAATCGTTTTCACGTACCTCCTACTATACCACTTGAAGATGTATTTGAAAAATGATATTATTTTATAAAAATGATAGTTTTTACCTATATATCGATTTACAATAAAAGGAGATTCCACATGACCATCCGCCATCTCACTGTTTTTGTTGCCGTTGCGGAACAGGGCTCCATGAGTGCTGCTGCCAAACATCTTTATCTTTCCCAGCCAACAGTCAGTCAGGCCATCCGGGAGCTGGAAGCTCATTATAACGGCCTTCTCTTTGAGCGTCTGGGAAAAAAGCTTTATCTCACAGAACGAGGAAAGCTTCTTCTTCCCCATGCCCGTGAAATGATCCACCAGTTTCAGCAGCTGGAAGAGCTGATCCTCGACCGCGATACCTATGCAGAAAAGATCGATATGGGCAACAAGATGGCTCAGATTGTATACGAAGGCAAATGGTTCACTCCTCTGCGCGAGGCAGTTCAGGCATTCGTAGAAAAGACTCAGGAATATGTAACCGGCGAAGTAAAATTCAAGCTCTACAAGGGCAACATCATCAAAGCCGGCACAACTTCTCCTTACTCTCTCTACAATGAAAGCCTTGCTTCCTTCACAACCGGCGATCTGTATGACCACCACGATGCAGAAGGCTTCATCAACCTGTTCGGACTTTCCAGCAAGGTTCGTGCAATGAAGATGCAGGAAGTAGAAAAGAACAACAACTAATCACTATACGCTAACAATAGAATGCACGCTCTGCGAACATTCTATTGTCATGAATAAAGGGCTTCCGTGCTTTTGGCACGGAAGCCCTTTTTGTTACAGTTCACTCATATCTTTTTTTGCCCCGGCTTCTTGCAATCTTTTTTTCGATCTCCTATAATAAATCCTATAATAAATACGAAGTGATTTAATTTTTAAAAATACAGGGAGTTTTTGAATGGATGTTTTACTGATTTTGGCAATTTATCTGCTGATTGTAAATCTTGCAGGATTTGCTGCAATGGGAATTGATAAAAACCGCGCACGCCGCAAGGCATGGCGCATTCCGGAATCGACGCTGTTTCTGCTCGCCATCATCGGCGGCAGCATCGGAAGCATCGCCGGGATGTATACATTCCATCACAAGACACTGCATCCACAGTTCGTCTGGGGAATGCCCGCTATTTTAATCCTACAGATTGCTGCGGTTTTGTACATCCTGTTCGGTCCTGTTTCCATTTCCCTCTTATAACAGGCCGGCGCTTACAGGCATCCTGTAAAACGCAGCTAAAAAATTTACAGTTCACTCGCACCATTCGCAAAATCGCATCTTTGAATGCTATTTACAAAAGATCAGGAGGTATCATTATGCACTTGGCAATCTGTGATGACCATATGGCGGACCGAAAACAAATGGAACGCCTTCTCGGGCGGGAATCTGACCGCCGTCTGAATACAACCGGCGTTTTATACGTAGATTCCTTTGGAAGCAAAGAGTCCATCCTCACAACACCTATGATCTATGATGCGATTTTTATGGATATGACAGAAGACGGCTGCGACGCTGTGGAGCTTTCCCACATGCTTCGGGCCGACGGCACAGATGTCCCCATCGTTTTTTGCTGCGATAAGGTAGACTACCGCAAATCGAAAAATCTTCCAGACAATGCTCTTTTTCTGGACAAGCCCATTGTCGTTGCAGAGCTGACAGAAATGATTGACCATCTGCTGTCCATCAAAAACAGTAAGGCCCAAAAACTCGAATTCCGCAACCAGACCGACACCATTTACCTGACGGAAGACCAGATTTCCTACGCATGGCCGGAAAGCAACCGTCACGTCTGCATTCACACTACCGACAGCAGAGAATACACCACCGATATGTCCATTGCCTCGTTTTGCGGCACCTTAAGCAAATATGACAGCTTTATCCTGCTTGCCAGTAATACGGTGCTCAACATGCGATATATCCGATCCATCTCCATGTTTAAGGTAACGATGCAGGACGGCAAATCCTTCCGCCTGGGCTTTGGCGAAGCGAAGGTTCTGCGTAAATCGGTAGATGCCTGTATGGAAAAACTGGCGCAGGGGGAGAAGGCACAGGAAGAAGAGGCGTAGCAAACAAAAGGAGCGGACACAGCTGACAAAAAGGCGAACAAATCAGCTGAGGCCGCACCTCTATTCTTCTAAAAATCTCATTCATTCCCTTTTTCCATCGGGCTGTAGCGCATCCGCACACGGATTCCCTGACTGTAATTTCCAAAGCCGCTGCCAAAGAGCGTCATGCCGCCCACATGGGCAGCGTCCTCCTGTACGGCAAATTTTAACCGGATCTGGCTTTTATAATCGAGCTGCAGCTGAGTTGTGGAAACGTCTGAAATTTTCATTCCATCAATATATGTCCCGTTCTGATCGATAACAAGCATTTTTAACAGTCCGTACTGATTCCATCCGGAAAACCACCAGTTTGGTGTAAACAGCCCGTGCCTGTCCCCAAAGTCTCCCGGAGATGTCCACACTCCAACCGGCGTGTCATTTAATAAAAAGGTAATATCAGAGGGCCAGTCGTTGTTAAAGCCCGGCGCCTCACTGGAAATCTCCATAGTGAACGTAAGCTCGTCTATCTTTTGTCCTGCCGGAAGGATATTCGGGACCAGATATTCCACATAGCCTTTCGAAAGCCATAAAATTCCAGCTTCCGTACGATCCGGATGGGCAAAATAGCGGGGATCGTCCACTTCACCGATCATCTTTTTCGTCGTGGAAATGCCGCAGGTGGGAAATACCTGATAGTCCGAATACTGCCCCACCGGAATTTCCGCCCGGAAAATACCGCCTTCGCCTGTCTCCTCCTGCGTCCCGATCTCCACCAGGATTCGGGTTTCCAAAACGCTGCACACCTTCTGATTTCCATGTCCGACACTGTCCTGGGTCACACGGATCAGCCCGGCCTCCTCCAGCTTTCGGATATGGCTGGTCAGCGCGCCGTTGGTGATCTGCAGCCTGGCTGCGATCTCATTCATATTCATTTCTTTTTCTTTTAACAGCAGTAAAATGATGTTCACCCGGATATCCGAGCCAAGCACCTTGAACAGCTCCACGCCCTCTTCCAAATTTCTGATATGCAGCATCCGTTTCCCCCTTTTTCCAAGTTTATCCAGCTACGATGTACTAGTGTTTCTCCTGACCATAATAGGCGTTTGCGCCGTGTTTTCTGTAATAATGCTTATCCTGAAGCTCCTGGGGTGCCGGCTTTACCTGCGGATTGATCGATTCTGTCCGGTATGCCATTTTTGCAACCTCTTCCAGCACGACCGCATTGTGTACCGCTTCTCTGGCATCCTTTCCCCAGGTAAAGGGGCCGTGGTTTTTGCACAGAACTGCCGGAACTGCCATCGGATCTTTTCCCATCCGGACAAATTCCTCCACGATCAGCCTGCCGGTATTCTGCTCATAGGCTTCTGCAATCTCCTCCGGGGTCAGACAGCGCACGCACGGAATTTCCCCATACATGTAATCCGCATGCGTCGTTCCATAGCATGGAATCCCACGTCCTGCCTGGGCCCAGCTGGTCGCATAGGAGGAATGGGTATGTACGACTCCGCCGATCTTCGAAAACGCCCGGTACAGCTCCAGATGCGTTGCCGTATCCGAGGACGGACGATAGCTTCCTTCTATTTTATTACCGTCCAGATCCATCACAACCATATCCTCCGGGGTCAGCTGATCATACTCCACGCCGCTTGGCTTAATGACAAACAGCCCGCTTTCTCTGTCGATTCCGCTGACGTTGCCCCAGGTAAAGGTCACCAGACCATACCGGGGCAAATCCATGTTCGCTTCATATACTGCTTTTTTGAGTTCTTCCAGCATCGTTTTCTCCCTGTTTTCTGCCGCTATTTTGCGGCATCTGCAATTTGCAGTATTGCACCTGCAGCTTTTCAGAACGCCTGTACCGCAGCTTTTTCCGCTGCAAGGCATGCCTGATACTGCTTCGTATACGTCTCAAAGCCTGCGACATCCGCCGGATCCGGCTCCATGGTCTCTGACTTTCTCTCAGCAAATACCCGGCTGTCCAGATAATCCCCAAGGCTCTGTCCGTCTTTTTTGGAAAGCATGTATGCCGCCAGAAGCGCCATGCCCCAGGCGCCGCCCTCGCCCGCCGTCTCCATCACGGAAATCGGCGCGTTCATGGCTGCCGCCAGAATACTCTGTCCGACGCCCTTTGTTTTAAACAGTCCGCCGTGTCCGGTGATGGAATCGATTTTCACGTCCTCTTCTTTTAATAAAATGTCCAGACCGATCTTTAACGTCGCCAGTGACGCATATAAATGCGACCGCATAAAGTTCGCAAGTCCCAAATGACTGTCCGGTCTGCGCAAAAACATCGGACGGCCCTCTTCCAGACCGGTCACCGGTTCCCCGGAATAATAATTGCAGGCGATCATGCCGCCGCAATCCTTATCGCCCTCCATCGCCTTTTGATAAAGTGTGGAAAAAAGTTTATTTTTATCTGCTTTAATGCCAAAACATTCTGCAAACTCCGCAAACAGCCCGACCCATGCGTTCAGATCTGACGTGCAGTTGTTACAATGCACCATCGCAACGGGATCACCCGCAGGCGTTGTCACCATATCAATTTCCCGATGCATGGCAGAAAGCGGCTTTTCCAGAACAATCATCGCAAACACGCTCGTCCCTGCGGACACATTGCCGGTGCGCTTTTCCACGCTCTTTGTCGCGGTCATTCCGGTTCCGGCGTCTCCCTCCGGCGGACACAGGGGAACCCCCGGCTGCAGACACCCGGAACGATCCAGAAGCCTTGCACCCTCTTTCGTCAGCGTGCCTGCCATTTCTCCGGCACGCAGCACCTTCGGTAATATTTCCCGCAGCTTCCAGGGAAATCCTTTGTCCGCCACGAGCGCATCAAATTTCTGCATCATTTCTGCATCATAATCGCTGGTTGCAGAGTCGATGGGGAACATCCCGGATGCCTCTCCGATTCCGACAACGCGCTGTCCGGTCAGCTTCCAGTGGATGTAACCGGCGAGGGTGCTTAAATAGTCGATTTTTTCCACATGCTTCTCGCCCTTTAAAATCGCCTGATACAGATGTGCGATGCTCCACCGCTGCGGAATGTTGAAGGCAAAGCATTCCGACAGCACAGCAGCCGCTTCCTCCGTCATCGTGTTGCGCCATGTCCTAAACGGCACTAACAGCTTTTCCTCCCGGTCAAATGCCATATATCCGTGCATCATTCCGGAAAATCCGATGGCTCCCAGGCGGGTCAGCTGGATCTGATAGGTGTTTTTCACATCTTCCGCAAGTTTGGCGTAGCTGTCCTGCAGCCCTTCCCAAATCTCCTCCAGACGGTAGGTCCAGACACCGTTTTCCAGACGATTCTCCCATTCATGGTCGCCCGCTGCAATGGGATTATGGTTTTCGTCGATCAGCACCGCCTTGATCCGGGTCGAACCGAATTCGATCCCCAATACCCCGCGTCCCTCCTGAATACAGGAAATGATTTTTTCTTGTTTCGTCACATCCGCATCCTCCTTATTCCGGGAATTTCTATTTCGATTTTTCGCTATTTTGTATGTTTTTGATAATTTTATAGTAAAAGATCAAAATTTGATTGTCAATCTGTTCTATAGATTTTTATAGAATATTTTATATTCTTATGAACCACAACCTTTTTATTTTCAACTGCACCTTTTTCCTGTTCCAGCTGCCTCGTTTTGCGTACAACCCGAAAAACACCGATCCTTCCAGTGATGAATAAAAAACAATAAAAAACAAAAAAAAGCGGCCGCACATTACCGCACAGCCACCTTTCATTTCTCTTCTTTTCGTATTTCCTGTCCGTCAGATCGTCACGATAACGCCGCCGTCATTGGCATACATGCTGCTGACGCCCGCAGTATCCATAATCACAACATCCTTTACAGAAACCTTAGAGGTCACCATCCGCTTCACGCTTTCTGCACGCTCCGGGCAATTACAATGGGTGATCATCAGGGTCTTTTCCTCCGGTCTTGCCACATTGCGCACCACTGCGTCTGCCATCTTCTGCAGACCCTTACGGATGCCGATGCCCTGCCCGATCTGCTCGATCCTGCCGTCCATCGTGCCTGCCATAACAGGCTTGATACTCAGGGTAGATGCAACCAGTGCCTTGATACCGCTGAGTCTGCCGTTTTTACGCAGAGTTTCCAGATTATCCAGGACAAAATACGTATTCATCTCACTGCGGAACGCTTCCAGACGGCTTACCACCTCTTCAAAGGAAAGTCCCTGTTCCTCCAGGGAAGCTGCCAACAGCGCAAGCTGTGTCTCTCCGCAGGAAGCCGAACAGGAATCCATGACGTAAATCTGTTTGGACTCGTCCTCTTCCAGATACATCTGCCTCCCGACCATGGCACTGTTATAGCTTCCGCTCAAATTGCCGGACAGCGTTACCACATAAATATGCTCTGCCTCCGATTCAAACGCCTGCCGATAGCTCTCCGGCGACGGACAGGAGGAACGCGGACACTGGGGACATGAGGCAACCTGCTCCAGAAATTCCTTCTGATTAAAATGCTCATCGTCCATAATCCGGTAATCGCCGACCTCCAGACCAAGCGGTACGATTTCAAAATGCGGATCCTTCTTATATTTCTCCGGCAGCTCACAACAGCTGTCCACAACGATTTTATAACTCATGATACCCTCCATACCGCAGGTGCTTTGCGCCTGCCGCACACGGCTTCTCGTATATTCCCGAAACCAATTCACATAGTTTTTATTACTACATATGATAACACGTTCTGACTGCTCCTGTAAAGGGTATTTCCAAAAACCCCCATCTCTGATATACTGATACCACAGTTCACTCGTGAATTTTTGACGGAAGATTTCGTACTCGCATGAAAATCTGACTGAAAAAAGCTACGAAAGGAGCGTGGGTGAACTGTTTCACAACTGACCGGCACGCATATCACAAAAAACCGCGCAGCAGCACAAAGCGCCCGCGGAATGGAGGATTGATTATATGACCGCTTTTCAGATTCTTGAAATGAAACATTTTATGGCGAAGCTTTTGACAGAGGATTGCTTTGATTCCTTTCTGCTGGAGAAGGCTTCGGTTTCCTGCGCCGTTTCCTATGAAATCGACGGGCGCGTCAATCCCGAATTTTATCAGGACGATGAACCGCCGGACGCCGCCTACCTGTTTCTGCCCTGGAAATCCATCCGTCCGGTTCTGTTTCAGATGATCCGCGGCAAACACACGCCGCTTTCCTTCAAATTCGTCCTGCATCTCATGCCCCAGTATGTCCCCGGCGTCATGAAGGGCGCAGATCCGTCTTTAAAACCGGAACAGGTTCAGGCGCTGGTCCTGACCATAAAATATGACGGCTCCGCCATCCGCCTGACGACCGGAACCGCCTTTTCTTCCTTTGTCCCCGATAAAACACTGGACGCGCAGTGGGACAAAACCATGCGCCAGTTTCTTTCCCGCAAGGAAATCGCCTGCAGGGAATAATCCTTCTACTTTTTCATTTTAGGTTTAAAAACAAGGCTCGCCAGATATCCGAAAATCAGCGCCGCCGCAGTTCCGGCAGCTCCTGCCTGAAAGCCTCCCGTAAACAATCCGAGAAATCCGTCTTGTTCCACCGCTTCTTTTACGCCCTTCATCAACGTATGCCCAAAGCCAAGCAGCGGCACGCTCGCCCCTGCCCCGGCAAAATCGACAAAGGGCTGATACCAGCCAAGTGCGCTCAGCACTGCGCCCGAGCAGACCAAAAGCACCATAATCCGCCCCGGCATCAGCTTCGTCTTTTCCATCAAAATCTGCACCAGCGCGCAAATCAGACCTCCTACCCAGAATGCCTTCAAATAGTCCATCGCCCACACGCCCCTTTCCTTTTTCCGGCAGTTTCTTTCCAAAGAGTACCGCCGTTTTGGTCAGGATGCGCAACAGATTCCTGTTTTATACACTCTGAATAATGTCTTGCACGCTTTTTAGACCGTCACTCTGCGTCCACCGTCACCAAAACATCCCCGTACAGCACACCGTCATAATAATCCAGCAGCAGCTTCACCACACCGTCATACGCTTTCATGCCCTCTTCCACTCCGTTTAATTTCAGAGAAGCCGTTGTCGCCGCGTTGGAAACCTTTTTCGCTGTTTTGGTACTGACAACCGCCTTTTTCTCGACAGTCTGCCATGCTTCCCGGGTCAAAAACATGTTATCCGCATAAACCTGTGCAGAAATCTGCGGATGCTTCGCGTATTCTTTCCGGCTCTTTTGGATGCTCGCACGAAATTCTTTTTCCACATAATTGAGTACGCCCATATAGCCGCTGTAGCGGAAAAACGCATCGTCTGAGTTGATACAGGCAAGATATCCGATCAGATTCGCCTCATCCTCCTGCATAAAGCCCTTTAAATGTGCAAATTCATGACAGATCACTGAGGGCTTATTTACAATATACATCGTTCCGTTGTAGTTTGCTTCCATGGAAAATGGGAAATAATACCCCATCATATAGGTCTGACTGAGCAGCTCCGAAAAATAAATCTCCTTCGGCTGCGGATAATAGCCCTGCAGGCGTCCATAATCTGTGCCGACCTGCTGCATCGCCTCTACAGCCGCCTGATTCATGTCTCCCTTATAAATCAGATAGCCGTCTGCATCCCGCTCCATCTGCTCTGCAAGCTCGTTGGCATTGACCACAATATAATCCCGCAGCACAGCAAGCTCTGCCTTGGAATAGTTCTCACTGCGCACCTGCTCCATATACCGATCCTCAAACGCCGAAGAATGATACAGCAAAAAACAATTACAGGTCATAACCCAGACGAGTGCCAGAAAAATCCAGGAAAATGTGCAGGAAAAGCTGTGAAACAATTTTTTGCTCCACGCTTTTTTTACAGTCAAACGCAAAAATCCTACAGCTGCAAAGGCTGTCAGGAACAAAATTCCCAGCACGATCATGCCCTCTCCGACGCTGAACGGAAAAACCGACATCACCCGCGTGGAAATGCTGCTCCATACCGGAAAAACCGATTCCGCATAAAAATCGCAGAAGCTGCTGCTTTTCCACGCCAACACATTTAACGCCAACGCTGTCAGAAACAAAATGCCCCATACCTTTTTTTTCAACTGATCATCCCCTAATCGTCAACCTGTCCTTGTACCTTCCTACTATCTAGTATATCCGGTTGCCGCCGATAAGAAGCTGAACGATTTGTAAACGATTATGAACATTTTGTGACAAAAAAAGAATCGGTTGTTCACCGATTCTTCTCTCTTTTTCACAGTACTTTTTTACTGTTCCACTTTTTATTTGTGCTATTTGTTGTTTCCTTTCTGCATCATAAAGTTTGGATACAGCAAATGTTCTACTTCCGCAAAAATCTGATACATTCCATCCGCATGGTCTGCCAGCCTGCGAAGTGCCTCCAGCGCCGGATTATTCCGTCCTGCCAGATCATCCAGCGAACATTCCAGTGCATTTGCAATCTTCAGAATACTGATAAAGGATGGTCTGCCGATTTTTCCTGCCATCAGATGCTTTACGGTTTCATAAGGAAGATCCGCTTTATCCGCCAGCGTCTTCATCGACCAGTTCCGGCGGATCATCTGATACCCGATATTTTCAATCAGCTGATCTGTGACCTGTGCATAATACCCATTCTCCTCTAGCGTATGCTTCTGTTCCATAAAAAATCCCCCCCCGGCTGACAGCCAAAAAACAACGCCCTAAACGAGCTGCTACAATAGAATGCACGCTCTGTGAGCATTCTATTGTCATGAATAATAGAATGTACGCTCTGCGAGCATTTTATTGTCATGAATAAAACAAGAAAAAGCCAGAAAAGATATAGTCTTCTCTGACTTCCTCACAACAACAGGGGCAGTAGGAATCGAACCCACATCGACGGTTTTGGAGACCGCTGTTCTACCTTTGAACTATGCCCCTATCGAACTGACAAGTGATATTATAGCACGATACTTTCTAATTTTGCAAGCCCTTTTTTTACTTTTTTATATAAATCCGAGTCATGGTGTTCGTGTCGTATTGTGGTAGGTTGACGCAAATAATCGTGTTGATTAGTGCGAAAATTCACTGAAATTTCATTGATTTTTTACACGAATATCTGCTATACTATGGTCAGTACCTTTAAGGAGGACTGTTTATGTATAGAAAAATTATGGGCTTCCTGGAAGCGTGGAAAGAAAGTGAACACCGCAAGCCCCTTATTTTACAGGGCGCACGACAGGTCGGAAAGACTTATTCCATTCTGGAGTTTGGGCGCACCCATTACGAAAATGTGGCATACTTTAACTTTGAAACCAATCCGAAGCTGAACGAAACCTTTGAGGAAAACATCAGCCCCGATTATCTGATACCGATTTTATCCCATATTGCAGGTCAGACCATCGTAAAAGAAAAGACGCTGATGGTATTCGATGAGGTACAGCTCTGCGAAAGGGCTTTGACTTCGCTCAAATACTTTTGCGAGAACGCTCCGGATTATCACATCATCGTGGCAGGCAGTTTGCTCGGCGTTGCAGTCAACAGAACAAAATTTTCTTTTCCCGTAGGAAAGGTCGATATGAAAACGCTTTATCCTATGGATATGGAAGAATTTATGATGGCGCTCGGTGAGGACGATTTGGTAAAGCAGATTAAAAAGTGCTTCCAAACCGATACGCCGCTTCCGTCTGCCTTGCACGATGCCGCAATGCAGCTCTACCGTCAGTATCTTGTGGTCGGCGGAATGCCAGAGTGCGTGATGCAGTTTGCCGGAACGAAGGATTATATCCTTGTTCGCCATACGCAGGACACGATACTTGCAAGCTATCTCAACGATATGAGCAAGTATAACACCTTGAATGAAATCAAAAAAACCAGACTTGCCTACGACAATATAACCGTTCAGCTTTCAAAAAAGAATACCCGTTTCCAATATAAGCTGATTAAGAAAGGCGGACGGGCTTCCGAATTTGAAAATGCGATCGAATGGCTTTGCCTGTCCGGTATCGTGTCACAGGTCTACAAAGTCGAGCAAATCAAAAAGCCTCTTGAAAACTACCGTGATATTGATGCGTTCAAGATTTATGTATCCGACTTAGGATTGCTTTGCGCCAAGAAAGACCTGGCCGCCAATGACATTCTCTATATGGTCGAGGAAATCAACGATTTCAAGGGCGGTATGACGGAGAACTATGTCAATGTGCAGCTCTCCATTAACGGCTACCACACCTACTATTGGAAGTCCGAGCGTGGGGCCGAAATTGATTTTATCATTCAGCGTGACGGTCAGCTCATTCCCATTGAGGTCAAGTCCGCCGACAACACCAGAGCCAAGAGCTTAAAGGTCTATATGGACACCTACAAGCCTGCTTATGCAATCAAGCTCTCCGCCAAAAACTTCGGCTTTGAGGACAATAAAAAAATCATTCCTCTCTATGCCGCTTTTTGTATCTGAAATCAAATTTGCAGCCGTAACGCTCACAGAAAATGTGGGCGTTATTTTTTGCTCCCAAAACAGAATAAGAAGGATAACGCTTGTGAAATACACGAAAATCATTTGTATAAGCACATTCGCTTTCCTACAGGCAAAACATCGCATCCCTACGCCCCTGCGCGCCGTTTTCTCCGTTCTCTGCGCTTTTCCATCGAAAGAGGTGCAAATATCGTTTTTCTCCCAATAAATCCGATGATCCTTGTCATATAAATCCCGGTGATGCTTCCCGCCGTATCGATCGCCACGTCCCGAAGCGCCGGCGAGCGTCCTGCCACAAACATCTGATGATACTCATCCAGACCGGCAAACCCGGCACAGAACAGTCCGGCAGCGAGCACGAGCCAAAAGCCCCGCAGCCGATAAACATACAAGGGCAGGGAAAGTGTCAGCCCCAGCAAAAGATATTCGCTAAAATGTGCCATCTTCCTTACGAGAAAATGGATCTCATCTGCATACACTCCCACCTGCGCGGTATCCAGATTGCCGGAGGTCAGCTTTCCCAGCAGGAGCACCACCTTTTCACTGACCAGCATACTCAGCTGTCCGGATTCGTCCGCCGTCTGGGCGGAAAAGGAAAAGATCATATACATCACGCACAGCGCCGGTACAAAGGATAAGGGCTTTAATAAAAAACGAAACATCTTCTTTATGGTCAACCAGAAATATTTCATGTTCACTCCATTCTGCAGATCACAGACAGCTTATCGTATCCTTTAGGGAGCCTTTGCTCCGAGCTTACCGCCTGTCCTTTTTGTGCCTGCCTTTTGTCCGTTTAATATAGTCTATATTTCCATTTCTTGCAAGAAAGAAACCCTTAATTTTTTATGAACAGCACAAACGGTACAAGTAAACTGTAACAGAAAAACCTAATTTGTGAAGTTTTTTCAAATTAAGTGTTGACTTCTGTCCGATTATGCTGTATCATATCATTTGTCCGGTTGAGAAATACGGCACATCGGGGTGTGGCTCAGGTGGTAGAGCGCTTCGTTAGGGACGAAGAGGCCGCAAGTTCAAGTCTTGTCACTCCGATTAACAGAAAGAACCTTGAGAGATCGAGGTTCTTTTTTCATGCCAATAGAATGTTCGCATGGCGTGCATTCTATTATTCATGACAATAGAATGCTCACATGGGGTGCATTCTATTGTATTTTCCTGAAATCCTCAAAACATTCTGATGCAAAAAGCATCCGTAGAGATCAGCGACCCTGACAGCCTGTCGCCGCTGATTTCTGCGGATGCTTCTTTTCTCCATCTCTCTGCCCCTTCATCCAACCAGGCTGCACCGAACCGTCACACGCTTTCTTCCTCCATAGGTACAGGTAAACAGCGTCAGATCCCAGTCACCGGACAGCATCTCGTCTACTGCATAGGGATTTAAGGTTTCTACCTTTTCTACCTCATATTCGTATACGTCGCCCGAAACCGCTGTAAACTTCACCGTTGCACCCTCCGGCAAAAGTCCGATATTGCCAAAATGCCATTTATAATTATGGGCGGCAATAATCAGGGAATTTTCCTCTGCACTTCCGGTGTAGCGGCAGGGTGCTTTTTTCAAGGACGGATAGCTCCAGGGATCCGCCACCGGCAGCGTAAGCTGCAGGGACGGAATTTCCAGCTCGCCAATCCAGCAAAGCCCGTCTGCCTCCACAAAGGTCATCCCGCTGTTCTCATCCACAGGAAGCGCCTCCGACTCCTGCTCCACAGCAGTCAGCTCTTCTTCATAGGCCTCTAAGGACGCCTCCACCGCAGCTTCGGCACGGCTGCTATCCCAGATATTATACGCGGAGATCCCCACTGCTCCTGCTGCCAGAAGGATCCCAAGCCCCATCAGAGCCCTGGAACAGTCTTTTTTTTTTCGACCGATCCACCATCCAAGAAACAGCAATACGGCTCCTACTGCGGAAAGTGCCAGAATCGGCCAGCGCAGCTGTCCTGTCTGGGGCAGCTTCTCCGGTCTTTTCTGCTCCGGAGTGATTTGGGGTGTAACGATGATCTCTGTCTTTTTCGGCGGTTTTTTTACCTCCGGCGTAGTGGGCTCCTCGGATTCTTCCGGCGGATATACCGGATCCGGAATCCTTTCGGCCTTGGGATTCACCGACATGTCATATAGCAGCTGGGCGTTCAGATTCGTCGGGATTGAAATCAGAGACGGATCGGTTCTGTATTTCTGCATCTGACCCGGAACCAGCAGATACAGACCGGTCTGCAGCCCTGTCCAGCTGAGCTTTCCGTTTGCATCAGTCTTTTTCGTATCCCCGGAAATGTGATTTGCTCTCTGATACTCCAAAAGTGCTGCCGAAGCCTCCTTAGACTGCTGTGCCGTCAGGTTTTTCAGCTGCACGTTACTGCCCTCAAAGCCCCCTGTCAGCTCCAGCACCGTATATCCTCCCCGATCAACCATTGCTGCAACCTGATACAGAGTAAACTCTGCATTTGCAACGGGTTCGTCCTGCATGGTGTCAAAGAGAATTTCGATGGAGCCCTTTTTGTCCGTATCCACGTCCTGCATAAAATTGGACGAACTGCTCTGACTCTGCTGTGCACAGACGTCCTGCTTCCAGCCGCTGCAAAGGGACAATACCATGGCCAGTGCAAGCAGCCAGCCCTTCACCCCTTGTCTGATCCGGATTTTTCTTCCTTTCATTTTCTTCCTCACTTTCTGCTGCAGCTGCAGCATCTCCAATCTATTGCACCCGCTCCCCATGGATCAAAAGACGATGGGAATTGACTCCATAGGGCGTACAGGTAACCAGTGTGACCTGATCCTTTCCGGGCTCTACTGCCAAATCGTTTAACTCCTCCGGAAGCACCACCTCTGTCTGAGTCACCTCATAAACCAGCACACGATCCAGCACCGTGATCTGAAAGGTATCTCCTGCCTCCAGCTGATCCAGATCGGTAAAAAGCTTTGCCGAGGGAAGCCCCCGATGACCAAAGAGAACCGCATGGGTCGTTTCTCCGCCAACCGGCAGGGAGGTTCCCTCCAGATGACCGACTCCGTCTTCCAGCGCCTCCTCCGATACTCCGTGATAAATGGGAAGCTTCAGCTTTATTTTTTCGATTTCCAGATATCCCATCACACCGCTGTCCTCTGCCAAAAGCAGCTCCTCATAGGATTTTCCGTCAATCAAAAGTGCTTCCTTTTCTGCCTCTCCCAGCATATCGAAGCTGATGCCAAGCTCTGCCAGTTTCTGATTATACCGGTCGGCTTCTTCCAGCAGGGCAGCCCGCTTTTTTTGCTCCATCTGCGCCTGTGCTTCCTGATAGGCTGCGATCTGCCTGAGCTGTTTTGCCTGTTCCATCCAGTTGCTGACGGAGGGATATAACAGGACACCCAGCCCTGCCAGACCAAGAAGGAGGGCAAGGATTGTCAAAATTTTTCGTTTCATGCACTTCTCCCTTCCGCTTTACCAAAAACAAAAGATCAGGCTTCCCGCCAGACGCTTTGCCGGCGACAGCTCCTTTGATACAGCTTCTGCAAGCTTTTCATAGCAATCCAGCACAAACTGACACTCTTTTTTCGTCAGCCCCTGATCACTATAGCATGCCTTCAGCACGATATTTGCCAGCTTCTGCGCTGTCTTCTCCGAAAATACCGGATATTTCTTTCCAAGCTGCTTTGCAAAGCGCTCCTCCTGACAGCTGCATACACTTTTTTTGTTGAATTTCTGCAGAGCGGCAAAGCTTCGATAAATTCTTTGGATCTGCTCTCCCAGAGCTTCTCCTTTTCTTCCTCTTTTCCGTCGTTTACAGAGGATATGCCTCCGGATGACTGCCAGGATCCCACAGACAGTGATCAGAAGAGCCACCGTCGCCAGTGCTTTTTTCACCACCCGGAATATTCTGTTGCCGATCCCAGGCGTCTCCGCCTCCGGAGTGTCTTCCTGATCAAAGACTTCCCCCGGGGTGTCCGGGCTGTCTGCTTCCTTCTCCTTCTGGCCCGAGGCTCCATCGCTTTCTGTTACCAGGGCGGCAAAGCCCGGTGTCGCCTCCACTACGGTCCATCCGATTCCTTCCCGGTAGACCTCTGCCCAGGCATGGGCGTTATCATCCTCCAAAACAGCCTGATAGCTGCCGTCCGCCTGTCCTTTAAAGAGACTTGCCGGCGCTGCATAGCCCACCACATATCGTGCCGGCATCCCGCAGGCACGCAGCAGCATGGTGGCCGCCGCTGCAAAATGAACGGAATTTCCTTCTTTGGATTCCTTTAAAAACCATTCTACAAAGTCCTTCCCCTCGGGCACAGCCTCCGGTTCCCGGACAAATTCATAATTTCCTGCCAGCTCAGAAACCACTGCGGTTTTGATCTTTTCCCAGTTTTTTTCTGCTTCCTTTGGATCTGCACTTTCCTTTGTTTCCAGCTCCAGGTTAAATTTCTCCTGCAAATAACTGAGATTTTCCGGCAGGCTGCTGCAATGTGCCTGCACATAGGCGGCATAGGCGCTTTCCGCCTGATCCAGAGTACTTTCCTGCTGCTTTGTTTCATTCCAGTCCTCTAAGGTTTCCTCCAGCTGCTTTCTGGGATAGCAGGAAAAAATATCCTGCTGGACGCTCTGACCTGCCAGTGCGCCGTCGCCTCCCAGCACCTGATAATAATCGTTTAAAAATGCTCCATAGGGAACATAGGTATAATTCGGATTTGCCGCCAGATTTTCCACCTGCAGGGTCACAGCAGAGGAGACTGCATTTGCCGAAAGCTCCGGCTTTGCATCGTCTCCCTCTCCGGTAAACACCACGTTTTCCGCATAATAGGTTCGCAGAAAGGGCAGATTTTCCACCCCAAGGGATACATTTCCATCCAGCTTCCACAAGGATGCCGCCTGCACAAAGCTCTCCCCGTCTGCCTCCTCAAAGGCTGTCCCGGTGTAATCCGTGCCGATAAAGCCCTTTAAATACACTGTCTCTGAGGGTTTTTCCGAAACCGTGACCTTCAGGGCCTGTACCTTTCCAAAATAAAAACCATCCTGATCTGTCAGTGTGCCATCCGATACCCCTCCGCCGACTCCCTCAACGGAAAGCTTCAGCCTCC
>OGZV01001880.1_pt1 | contig 17941 bp, 14 predicted proteins | sample 1576861 | NCBI WGS metagenome assembly OGZV01 (sample SAMEA3541501, study PRJEB24748) | human gut metagenome | biome: human gut; feature: human-associated habitat; material: faeces | place: China | collected 2012
CACCTTTACCACCAAGCAGGTTACGCATGGTCATGTCGCCTTCGCTAAACATATACACCCATTTGTTTGCCATTTTGATAATTCCTCCTAAATTATATTACTATGTAATTATGGACACTGTATTTGTTTCCATAATCAAGCCATGTCATGTACATTTCTAAAACGCACATATTCATTCTATCATATTTTGTCTAAATAGCAACATTTTTTTTGCTATTTATCCCTGTTTTTTTGTTACATTTTCACAATGTAAAACTTTGTTTCGTGATGTGGAACATTTTGTAAGTATTTATTTCTTTTTCCACTTCGCATACAGCGTCATTTTCCCTGTGCTGCCTTTTTTAATTGAGGTTACCTTTTTGGTACATTTTTTATCACGGTACCATGTGGTGTCAACTTTTATGATCCACGCAGAACCAGCACAAGTTGGAAACAGTAGCTGCCGGTGCATCTGGAATCTCAGATAAACCAGAAAAGGACCCACAACCACAGAGCACAAAGTTCAAAGTCGTAAGTCCAAAGGATAAAATAAGCCCACAGCAAGTCCACGAGAATGACTTAAGCCCATGCATCGGCTTCGCTGAACGCACATAAAAACAGACGGATCATTCCCTCCTAACCGGAAAATCCGTCTGTCTTTTTCTTTTTATTCTCAGATTCTAAAAATCCTAGAAATCTACTTCCGTATCATAGTAGCAGCACTTCAGCAGTTTCTCCATCTCCTCCTGGCTCGGCTGACGCGGATTCGATCCTGTACAAGCATCTAAGATGGCATTGGCTGCGATTTCCGGCAGTCTCTCTAAGAATACCTCTTCCGGCACAAATCCCTGCTCCACTGGATAACTGTCTGCACCATAATTTTTGATGCAGTGCGGAATCTTTAAGTCATCATTCATGCCGCGCAGATATCTGATCAGCAGATCAACTTTCTCATCTAAAGAATCTCCGCCAAGTCCCATAAAATCAGCGATCTCGCCATAGCGTTTCTTTGCCGTCTCATCTTTTGCATTGAACGCGATAACTTTTGGCAGATACATCGCATTGGCTGCACCGTGGATGATATGTGCACCGTAATCTGCAAATGCTGCACCCGTCTTGTGTGCCATGGAATGAACGATACCAAGCAGTGCATTGGAAAATGCCATACCTGCAAGGCACTGTGCATTGTGCATGTTATCCCTCTTTTCCATATCCCCGTTATAAGATCCTACCAGATCTCTCTGGATCATCTTGATCGCATGCAGTGCAAGCGGGTCTGTGAAATCACAGTTTGCAGTAGATACATATGCCTCGATCGCATGTGTCATTGCATCCATTCCGGTGTGTGCAACAAGTTTCTGTGGCATCGTCTCTGCAAGTTCAGGATCTACGATCGCAACATCCGGTGTGATCTCAAAGTCAGCGATCGGATATTTGATACCTTTCTCATAATCGGTGATGATGGAAAATGCAGTTACCTCTGTTGCAGTTCCCGAAGTTGAGGAAATCGCACAGAAATGCGCTTTCTTACGAAGTTTTGGAATACCAAACACCTTGCACATATCCTCAAATGTGATATCCGGATACTCGTATTTGATCCACATTGCCTTCGCTGCATCGATCGGTGAACCTCCTCCGATCGCAACGATCCAGTCTGGTTTAAACTCCTCCATCGCTTTTGCACCCTTCATTACAGTCTCCACAGATGGATCCGGCTCAATTCCCTCAAAAAGCTGTACTTCCATACCGGCTTCTTCCAGATACTGTTTTGCACGGTCTAAGAAGCCAAAACGTTTCATGGAACCACCGCCTACACAGATGATCGCCTTTTTGCCTTCAAACGTCTTTAATGCTTCTAATGCCCCTTTTCCATGATACAAATCGCGTGGTAATGTAAATCTTGCCATCTTTCCTCCAATCTGCTGCCATCCTCTGGCTGCCCCCTGACACAATACTGTATTTTATGTGTCCTTAACTGTGTGCAATTTTTATGTAACTGTCACATATTTTGTTAATTAAATAACAATATGTATAGTAATATTATATCACACTTTTCAAAAATAAGAAGCTATTTTATGCATTTTTAATAATTCTTAATATTTTCTAAGCATTGTTCTTAAATCCACATTTCGGGCAGACATTTCCTCCCTTATATACATAACCACAGCGGAAACAGCAGATCGTATCATGTTTTTCTTTCGCCAGATAAGAAATATTTCTCGAATCTGGTTTTTCCTGCAGGTAATGTATAAATTCGTTTAACACTCCCGCATATGCCGTCAGCTGCTTATTGTCCACAGCATACGGAATTTTCGTCTTTTTTCCATTTTTTTCAGTCACATAAACTCCACGGTTTAAAAGTCCTGTGGATGCACTGATCTCCAGAACAGATGACACATCGATCCGGTAGGATGTCATAAGAGTACTGTAATAAAGATGTTCCGGCGTCAGAATGATTCCCTCTTTTCCACTGTTATTCCGCGATGTATCCACCACAAAGATCGGGTATTCGAACAGACCGTTTCCTGCGGCATAGGATGCCATGGCATAATCGATAACCTCTGTTTCCTGCGGTGTTGCCTGTTTTAACAGCACTTTTCTTGCCGGATAAAAATAGTGTTTCTGATTTTCAGCGATACCCGCTTCTTTCAGTTCATTTTTGAGTTTATTTACCAGCTGTTCACATTCATCCGTCTTGATCTTTGAGAGACGCCTGCTTAAAAGTTCTAATGCATTATCTTTCAGATCTGGTAAATAAGGTCCGTCTGCTATCTTCTGATATGCATCCATTCCCTCCTCAAAGGACATATGCACCGGATCACCGGTAATTTCTGCGATCTCATTTTCATCCATCTGACGGATTTTATTCTCGATCTGCTCAAAATACGGCAAAACCAGCCCCGGCTCAAACTCCTTTTCTTTCAGACGCTCCTTAAGCTCTGTCAGATCATCTCTGGTGATTTTTCTCGACTGGCGGATCATATTTTTTATTTCCTGCTGTTCGGCAAGATTTTTCTGCGATTCTAACCGTTCCTGATATGGGGTTAAATCTACTCCTTCGTATTCTTTTAATTTCTCCCGAAGTGCATGGTAACGTGCCCTGTCCATATTAGGCGGCATTTTTCCAACCAGCTCTGTGACTTCCCGCTCTGCCTGTGTCTGCATTTTCTGTTTCAGATTTAAAAGCAGATTCTGTTTTTTCTCCTGCGGCAGCTTTTCCTCTGCAATCTCGTCATAGACACGGCGCATCACGGCATAATTTTTATCTGCGCAGCTCTCTGCCTTTTTATTTAACGCGGTAAGCTTTCTGTCCTGTTCTTTTTCCTCTAACATATCCAGGTATTGTTTCCGCTCTTCGGGCGAAATTCTTGTTTCATGCATGAGCTGGTGTTTTAATTCGGAAAGCTGGCGCTCTGACATACGGTCTGCGACTCCAAATTTAGCCTGATAAGTCTCGCGGACTTTCTGTGCCTCCGCATTATTTACCTGTGCATATTTTTCATCGGACGATCTGCCCAGCTTCGTGCGGCTGCCTGCTGTCACTCTCATATCGGGAACCTTTCACATGGCGTCGTTCGGTTTCATCCTGACGTGCATCTGCATACAGCCTTTCGTTCTCATTCCGTGAAATATTTCCCTCACGTCTTTCATTCTCACTCTGTCGTGCATTTACATGCAGACTTTTCTCCTCATTCCGGCGTGCATCTGCCTGCTTTTCTTCCCGCTCGTTCCGCTTCCATCCACTTTCACCCGCGCTTTCATTTCCATGCTGTTTTTCTTCGTGCCGGTTCTTGCTCTCATCCTGCTCTTCTTCATCATCTGTGACTTCGTCCTGATCTGATGCAGGCGTACTCTTTAACTTTTTACGACGCTTTTTTTCCTCCTGTATGGCAGGTTCGCAGGCTGCAATACTGCTTTCCGGGAAAAATCCCTCTTCTATCTTATTTAATAATTCCTCAAAGTCTGCATCTGAATATTCTGGCAGATCCTCGCACAGTTCCTCAAGTGGCTGTTGCTCATCCTCGACCCGCCGGCTTTCTGCCGTCCTCATATTCATTATAACGGCTGTTTGCCTCATGCTCGCCGTTACGCCCCATCAGCTCAAGATAATCTTCGTATGCCTTTTTATCCTCCTCAAAATCCATCAGATAAATATCGCCGTCTCCAAGAAGTTTCCATGGGCGCGGCGTATAAAATCTGTGACACGCCGCACAGGTACATGCTTTTGCCAAAAGGACTACTCCCTCAGGCGTCTCAATCCGAAACTCTTTTCCTTTCGGATACATGATCATATGCAGATTTCCTTTGCATTTTGGGCAGCGGTAACCAACTTTATAAAAGTTATTGCCAATCCTGCCTTTTGCTCTTTCTGACAGTGAAAGTTCTGTTCTCTCAAAAACAGTATGCGCCATCTTCCATTCAACTTTATGCCAGAGTCCCTGTTCCTCGTCTGCTTCCTCTTCCTTCTGCACTGCTTCTTTTGCCTCAAGTGCCGCCTGTATCACATCTTCATAGGTAATACGCTTTCCTGCATGATAAAAACGGAAATACTGCGTGGTATATTCCGGTTCAATATAGATTCCTGCAAGCACATGCCCGAAAAGAGTATTCAGCTGCTCCGTATTTTTTTCCACACGAAGTCCCTGGATCGTTCCCCATTTTCCAAATGCATACAGGATCATATTGATCACATCCCGTACTGCTGCCTCATCGGTATCTTTGATCTCATCTTCTTTGATCGGCAGATCTACAATATTTTCCGCCACTTTTCTGCTGTCAAAATGAAAAAACAGGGAGCGCACTTCCCCCTGTAAAATGAGATAATTATCAAGTGCCACAAAAAGACCTGTCCAGTTTACATTTGCATGCATGGTCTTTATCAGCCGTTCAAATGTCATTTTTAATTCGCTATCTGCTTTTAATACGATCACTTTTTTCACCTCTTACTTTTCAAATGCAGATTTTTCCTTCAAGATCTGTGCAAATCCCATATGAAGTTCTTCTTTTGCCCACTCAAAATCAATCTCCTGATTGCTGTCATTCAAACAGACGCTTCCACTCTTCTGATGACCTATATCAGCCACAATCCTGCTGTTATCATTTGAGACATCATAATACCGGCAGAGTCTTCTTACATTGCCGGGAACAAAACCGCCAGTCAGTTTCTGATACTCCCTGAGCACATACTGGCTGACATCCTCTTTCTGACGGAATTTATGGCTGCACACCTCGTTTAACAACTCCGGTTCTAATTCCCACATTTTCACAAAAGTACTCTTTTTAAAAGGAGACGGCCCATGAACCGTGTAAAATCCTGTAAACAACGGGAACGCCAGTTCTAACATATTATAAATAAAATACATAAACGGATAACCGGGATGGAAATATGCTCCCGGCTGTTTTTTCATATTTTCACGTTTGTCAAAATATTTTGCCAGAAGCATGGTATTATTCAGGTAAATATATGGCATGACCTGATCTTTTGTATTTGCCACATCAGGCTGAAGAGCCAGCATATCCACTGGCAGATCATTTTTAAAATACTGTTCCGGTCTGACCTTTTTTATCAGAAACATATCATCATTAAAATATACAAAATTCTCTGCCAGACCTGGGATTCTGTGCATATTCCACTCAATGGCATGTGAATTAAATGTCGGCAGATATTTTTCCGGTATAAAATCTTTATGATTTACAATATTTAACTTCGGATGTTCTTTATTTAACCAGGATGGCAGATGCCCCCATGTAACAAAGTGTATCCTGCGCACCCATGGTGCAAAACGCTCCACACCACGAAACCAGTACCTCAGCAGATCCCAGTCTCTGTATCTCTCTTTTCTGTCATCCTGTTTCTGCGACAGATCCGGCTGCATACTGTACTCCATTTTCTGTTTCTGCCAGTCCGGATCATTGCCATCTACCCATGTGATCGCAAAATCAATTTCCGGAATGTTATTGTCGCGTGTCATAATAATCTCCATTTCTGCCCATCTAACATCTTTTTCATCTGCATGATAATTTTTACTTCTATCATGATAAAACAAATCCCGCAAAATGAAAATCCCATTTATCTGCTTAATTTATATTTTTTTAAGAAATCCTGTTTTTCCCGATTTTAAAGCATTTTCGTCGTTTTTGTTAGCACTCATTTAAAAAGAGTGCTGATTTTCTATTGACTTTTAAAATTTACGGTTATAATATTAGATTCAGGCAGCAGCGAAGCGGATCTGCTCCGCTGCATTTTATAACGATCATAAAGGAGTGTTTGAATATGGCAGAGAAACATGGAAATCTTTCAATTAACAGTGATAATCTGTTTCCGATTATCAAAAAATGGTTATATTCCGATCACGATATTTTCTTCCGTGAGCTGATCAGTAACGGCTGTGATGCTATCACGAAATTAAAAAAACTTGAGATGATGGGCGAATATACATTACCGGCAGACTACAAACCGGAAATTCACGTTGTCGTAAATCCGGAGGAAAAGACCTTAAAATTCATCGATAACGGTCTTGGTATGACTGCAGACGAAGTTGAGGAATATATCAACCAGATCGCATTTTCCGGTGCAACTGATTTTATTGAAAAATATAAGGACAAAGCAAACGACGATCAGATCATCGGTCACTTCGGACTTGGTTTTTACTCCGCATTCATGGTAGCCGATCAGGTAACGATCGATACTTTATCTTACAAAGACGGTGCAACAGCTGTTCACTGGTCCTGCGATGGCGGTACAGAATTTGATATGGCTGACGGCAATAAAGAAGGCGTCGGTACTGAGATCACCCTTTTCTTAAATGAAGATGCTGTTGAGTTCTCCAACGAATACCGTGCAAGAGAAGTCATCGAAAAGTACTGCTCTTTCATGCCTACCCCGATCTTCCTTGAAAAAGCAAATGCCGAGACCGAATATGAGACGATCGACGCTGCTGATAAATTAGACACTGATACCGTTGTGGAGACGATCCATGAAGAAGCAAAAACAGAGGAAAAAGAAAATGAGAACGGCGAAAAAGAAGTCGTTGAAGTTTCCCCTGCAAAAGATAAATTAAAGATCGTAAAACGTCCGGTTCCACTTAACGATATAAACCCGCTCTGGGCAAAAAATCCAAACGAGTGTACGGATGAAGAATACAAGGCATTTTACCGTAAAGTATTCTTAGACTACAAGGAGCCGCTGTTCTGGATCCACTTAAATATGGATTATCCATTCAACTTAAAAGGTATCCTGTACTTCCCGAAGATCAATACGGAATATGATTCTATCGAGGGAACCATCAAACTTTACAATAATCAGGTATTTATCGCTGACAACATCAAAGAGGTCATTCCTGAGTTCTTAATGCTCTTAAAAGGTGTGATCGACTGCCCGGATCTGCCGCTTAACGTATCCAGAAGCGCATTACAGAATGATGGCTTTGTAAAGAAAATTTCCGAGTACATCACCAAGAAAGTTGCAGACAAGCTGATCGGCATGTGCAAGACGGATAAAGAAAACTATGAGAAATACTGGGATGACATCAGCCCATTTATCAAATTCGGCTGCTTAAAAGATACCAAATTCTGTGACAAGATGAACGATTACATCCTGTTTAAGAATCTCGATGACAAATATCTTACTCTTCCGGAACTCTTAGTCAAAGAGGAAGAAAAGAAAGACGAAGCGAAAAAAGATGAAGCTGAAGTATTAGACGCTGATGGCAATCCGATCAAATCCGAAAACGCTGATGCTGCAAATGAAAATGCAGAGGAAAAAGACGAGCGCAAGGTGATCTACTATGTAACTGACAAACTTCAACAGGGTCAGTACATCAAGATGTTCAAAGAGCAGAACATGGACGCTGTCATCTTAGACCACAACATTGATACTTCCTTCATCTCACAGCTTGAGCAGCGCAATGAGCATTATAAATTCATGCGTATTGATGCAGATGTCACAGAATCCTTAAAGGACGAGACTTCCGCTGAGGACTTAAAGGCTGAGACAGATACCCTGACGGATGTGTTTAAAAAAGCTTTAAACAACGATAAACTGACTGTCAAAGTTGAGAAGCTGAAAAATGCGGATATCGCTTCTGTCATCACGCTTTCCGAGGAAGGCAGACGTATGCAGGATATGATGAAGATGTATGCAATGAACGGCATGGGCGGCATGGATCCGAACATGTTTGCTGCGGATCAGACCCTGACGTTAAATGCAAATAACGAACTTGTAAAATACATTTTCGAGCACAAGGATTCTGAGCATGTTCCGATGTTCTGCGAACAGTTATACGATCTTGCAATGCTTTCAAACCAGCCTCTGTCTGTTGATGCAATGTCCAAATTTGTACAGCGCAGCAACCAGATCATGATGCTTTTAGCAAAATAAATATGAGTCATCCAGTTTATTAGATCAAAAAAAGCGATGCCACCGGTTAAAACCGTGCATCGCTTTTTTCATTTAATTCTAATTTTACAGGAAAACGCAATCCTGCTTTTTAATTCTATTGTTACATTGAAATCTTATCTAAAATTCCGGTCAGATGGGCGATCGTCACACCATAATTGGTCATCGGAACCTGCTGTTTTTTTGCTCGGTCGATCCGGGACAGCACATATTTACGGTTAAACATACATGCACCGCACTGGATGACCAGATCATAATCTGATAAATCCTCCGGGAAATCCGTTCCACTTACAATATCTACCGTAAGCCCCTCCCCGGCACGTTTTTTTAACATGCGCGGGATCCTGACTCTTCCGATGTCTTCCTGCAACGGTGCATGGCTGCAGCACTCTGCAATCAGAACGTGTGATTCATTCGTCAGGGAGTCTAACATCTTCGCACCTTCCACATAATAAGGAAGATCCCCTTTATAGGCTGCAAATAAAACGGAAAATGAAGTCAGCATGCTCTCTTTGGGTTTGTGCTCATACACATAGCCAAACACCTGTGAGTCCGTAATGATCAGTTTCGGCGGTTCTTTTAAGGCTGCAAGTGCCGGCACCAGTTTGTCTGTTGTCACACTCATGGCCAGACATTTTTTATCTAAAAGCTCCCGCAGCGTCTGCACCTGCGGCAGGATCAGGCGTCCTTTCGGTGCCTGAATATCCTGCGGCATAACCAGCAGGACAAGATCTTCCTCTGTGACAAGTTCTCCCGTGATCTTTCTTTCCCCGAAGTTTTCCGGTACAAGGCGGGCTAATTCTTCTCTTACCGCATCGATTCCTGCCCCGGTTTCTGCACTGATTGCAAGCGCTTTCTTTCCGGTTTTTTCTTTGATATATGAAATAAGTTCTTCTGTGTGCGGATCAATATCTGATTTTCCGACGAGGAACAAGACCGGTGTGTTTTTCTCTTTCAAAAACTGGTACCACTTTAATTCTTCTGTGATATCCCATTCATTATCCGGCTGTGATACCACGATCACTGCAATATCTGCCTTTTCTGCCGCCAGTTTTGTTTTCTCCACACGACGTTCACCAAGCTCGCTTGTATCATCAAATCCTGCCGTGTCAATGATCACACAGGGGCCAAGCGGGCTGATCTCCATCGGCTTATAGACCGGATCTGTCGTCGTTCCGGCAATATCCGCAACAATGGAAACTTCCTGATGTGTGAACGCATTGATAAAAGAAGATTTTCCACTGTTTGTTTTTCCAAACACACCGATATGCAGACGGTTGCTGCCCGGTGTGTCATTTAGTGTTCCTGCCATAGTACTCCTTTCGAACAGCCTGCGGGCATAATTTATCTGCCTTTGGTTTGTTCATTCCGAATATGCATCACGTTTTTCTTAGAATCTGAAATCACGTTTTCCTTCTGCAATATCATGAATATGCTCGTATGCAGTCTGTTTTACTTTCGGATTCGGAATCTTTTCGAGTTCTCTGTCGATCAGCTCCATACCAAGTTTTTTAGTCTCCTCGCTCGCATAATCCTCTAAGTATTCTTTTAACGTCATCAGCGCATTCGGGTGACAGCAGTTTAAGATCTGCATGTTTTTACAAAGTGCCATAAAACGGTCACCGGTTCTTCCCTCACGGTAACATGCCGTACAGAAACTTGGGATATAACCAAGTTTGATCAGCCAGTTTACAACCTCATCTAACGTTCTCTGGTCACTGACATCAAACTGCTCACTGGTCACTTCGTCCTCTTTTTCCGGCTCTGCATATCCTCCTACACTTGTCTTTGATGCGCCGCTGATCTGAGATACACCAAGCGGAAGTACTTTATTTCTCACTTCCTGGCTCTCTCTGGTTGAGATAATCATTCCGGTATATGGAACGGAAACACGGATCAGTGCACAGATTTTTGCAAATGTATCATCGGAAATACCGTTATCGAATGCATCCGGATCAATATCATCTGCATGTTTTACTCTTGGAACACTGATCGTATGAGGACCTACTCCATGTACTGCCTCTAAATGCTCTGCATGCATTAAAAGTCCTGCAAACTCATAGCGGTACAGGTCAAGTCCGAATAATACACCAAGTCCCACATCATCAATACCGCCCTCCATTGCGCGGTCCATTGCTTCCGTATGATATGCATAATCATGTTTCGGTCCGGTCGGATGCAGTTTTTCATAGCTGTCTTTGTGGTAAGTCTCCTGAAACAGGATGTAAGTTCCGATTCCTGCCTCTTTTAATTTGCGATAATTTTCTACGGTCGTTGCTGCAATGTTGACATTGACACGGCGGATCGCACCATTTTTATGTTTGATACTGTAGATGGTTTTGATACACTCTAAAATATATTCGATCGGATTGTTGACCGGATCTTCCCCAGCCTCTATCGCAAGACGTTTATGTCCCATATCCTGCAGTGCAGTAACTTCTTTTACGATATCTTCCTGTGTCAGTTTCTTTCTTGCAATGTGTTTGTTTTTCAGATGATACGGACAGTATACACAGCCGTTTACACAGTAGTTTGACAGGTAAAGCGGTGCAAATAATACGATACGGTTTCCGTAAAAGTCTTTTTTGATCTGCTCTGCAAGTTCATAAACTTCCTGGATCTTTTCCGGGATCTCACATGCTAAAAGGACAGATGCCTCCCTGTGATTTAAACCTTTTCTTAATTTTGCCTTTTCGATGATCTCATCGATCAGTGCCACATTGTCTTTGTTGGCATCTGCATAGGCAAGTGTCTCTTTGATCTCCTCGTCTGAAATAAACTCTTCTGCTTTTAATGATTTTGCGTTGTACATACATGCTTCCTTTCTTTCCGGTCAGTCTGCACCCGCTGTTACTGTTCACTCATACCGTGTGAGCAGTAACCACCCGCTTACTTTCCGGTTAGTATTTTTTATATGGTATGACAGTTTTTCTGTCACCTAAAACCGGCAATGCTATTTTAGAACTGCCAGTTCTTTATCTGTTTTCTCTGTTATGCCAAAAAATCTCCCCTGTTTACAGCTACCTGATAACCAATGCTTTCCATGCGCCGCTGCATGCAGAAACGGCATTCTGCCGCCTCATCGCCGGTACAGATCTTATTGTCATATAATTTATATTTTTCACGCACGGCAACCGGAGACAGATTTGGCATGACAACATTCGCTCCTGCTAAGATTCCGAGCTCCCTGCCCTTTGGATGGATCGTTCCAAGTGCCGTGGTTGCCGGGAGCAGCACATGCGGATGAATCAGCCTTATGACCGACAGCAGCCGCAGTGTCATCTCCATCGTACCCGCCGTCTCATTGCCAAACGGCGTATCCTTCTGCGGGATAAATGGCCCGATACCGACCATCTGCGGTTTTAATCTGCGGATAAACTGCAGATCCTCCCACAAAGTATCTACGGTCTGATATGGCGAACCCACCATAAATCCACAGCCGGTCTGATATCCAATTTCTTTTAAATCTCTAAGACATCGCATCCGGTTCTGATAGGACATCTCCGCCGGGTGCAGCTTTTTATAATGTGCCTCATCTGCCGTCTCGTGGCGCAGCAGATACCGGTCTGCCCCGGCATCAAAATATGCCTGATAACTCTCCTTTGATTTTTCACCGATGGAAAGTGTCACCGCACAGTCCGGATATTCCTCCTTGATCTTTGAAACAAGATGACAGATTTTTTCATCTGAATAAAATCCATCCTCTCCCCCCTGTAATACAAAAGTCCGGAATCCCAGTTCATATCCGTTCTTACAGCAGGAAAGGATTTCCTTCTCCGTCAGCCTGTAACGGTCTGTGTGGCAGTTACTTCTGCGGATTCCACAGTAAAGGCAGTCATTCTTGCAGTAATTGGTAAACTCGATCAGTCCGCGGATATAAATATTTTTTCCATAGATGCGGTCACCCACATTTCGCGCACGTTGTTTTAAGTCCTGTATCATTGCCTTGTCCTCTGTGGAAAGAAGAAATGCGAGCTGTTCTTTTGTGATATCTGCTGTCTTTTCTATTGTCTCCGGCAGATTTTTAAGTTCACGCTCTGGCATGCCGTAGGTGCTCTGTGTGCTCTGTGTATTTTTGTTTTGATCTTGTATTATCTGGTTTTGTAACATAAATTCCTCATTTTTTAATTAGTAATTTCAATCACATCTGCACTGGTGTACTGTATCACTAACAATAATAGCGTACACTAGCTTATGCCAACATTAGAATACACTGTCTTTGCCGTGATTCCGTTAAGTCTGCCAATTTTGCCGGAAAGTGCATTAATGATATCCTGCGGCGCATCGATCGCAACACTGATGATATGTACATTCCGCTCGCGGTATGGTAAACCCATACGTCCGATGATATACGAACCATATTCATGCAAAAGATTATTTAATTCTGGTGTGGAATCCATGTTTTCTACAATGATCCCTATCAAAGCTACTCTTGTTTCCATTCATTTTCTCCCTGATTACCAAATTTATATTATTTTCATACACGAATCTATGATGCAGCTTTTGGAACAAAAAAAGCTGTACCCCTAATTCCAGGTACAGCCCAAAAAGAGTCACAATGCGCCTCTTATATTTTACTCTATGCCGTACCTTTCATCTCAGATAATTCTTTCAATGTCAGTGTCTTTTCTTTTTCCATTTAAAATCTTACGCAAAAAGGACTTTAAATGTGCTCTTTGCAAAGATTTACAATATTACTTCACAAAAATACCCTCTGTATACATGAAAACTATACGGGCAAAATATTTTGCATATAAGTATTATGTATACAAAGGGTATCATGATTTTTTAAGAAATGCAATTATGTTTCTGTTCTGTATGCCATAAAATACAAAGCATCCCCTGCAAAAATCTGTCACACTTTTACGGCACCGGCTCTTCCTCCGGCACCTCGATCTCTTTGATCATCGTCTCATTTCCACATAAAAGCCAGGTATGTTCCCCGCCGCACTCCGGGCAGATCTTACCATGTGCTACGGTATCATATTCGCAGCCACAGTCATCACAATGTGTCACTGCATGGATTGTCTCGATATTTAACTCACTGCCGGATAAAACCTCTGTGCGGTCCGCCGCCCAGCGCCAGCAGTCTGTAAGATAGGACGGCACAATGCCGGACACTTCCCCAATGGAAAGTGTCACAGCCGAAACCTTTGTCAGATCATTTTCCTGTGCGATCTCCTCCACGCTTTTGATCACATGAAATACGATTCCAAGTTCATGCATTCGCTTTATTTCTCCTTTTTCCCAAAACGGATCTTCACTTCACGTTTTAACATATAAGGAAGAATTGCCTTCATCTTATCCTCTGCTTTTACCATGCGGCTGCACTCCGGCAGTTCACGGTGCAGATGGATCGCATCAAACTCACATTTTGTTGTGCAGACACCGCATCCGATACACTTGTTCGGATCCACCACGGAAGCACCACAGCCAAGACAACGCGCTGTCTCGATCTTCACCTGCTCCTCGGTCAGTGTCTTATGTGCATCACGGAAGGATCTGTGTGCATCAATCTTATCATCCATTGCAGGACGCTGTCTCTTTGCATTGTCATATCCTTCGAGCGCAAGATTTTCCTTATCCAGTTCGATAAACTGACGGCGGTTTCTTCCGATCGTCATGCTCGCATTTTCATGGACAAAACGGTGAATGGACTCTGCACCTTCTTTTCCGGCTGCGATCGCATTGATTGCAAAGCTCGGTCCGGTATAGACATCTCCACCAACAAAAATATCCGGTTCTGCAGTCTGATAAGTAAGCGGATCTGCCACAGCTCCGTTTCCTCTTCCAAGTTCCACTTTTGAACCTGCTAAAAGGTCACCCCAGAGGATACTCTGTCCGATACTTAAGTAAACATGCTCACATTCCACAGTCATCGTATCATTCTCATCAAACTGAGGGTTAAAGCGGCCTGTCTCATCTTTAACAGAAAGACATTTTTTCAGCACAATGCCGCGTACTTTGCCATTTTCTGTTAAAATTTCTTTCGGACCCCAGCCACAATGAACGGCTGCGCCCTCTTCTTTAACTTCCGCCACCTCATCTTTTGATGCCGGCATCTCTTTTTCGGACTCCAGGCAGAACATGGAAACTTCATTTGAACCACAGCGTGCTGCTGTACGTGCCACGTCAATTGCAACATTACCGCCACCGATGACAACGGATCTGCCATCCACACGGTAATCTTCATTTCCACCGGATACGATATGTAAGAAATCAACTGCACTCATCACACCGTCCGCATCCTCACCCGGAATACCTGCTTTACGGCTTCCCTGACATCCGATTGCGATATAAAATGCCTGATATCCCTGTGCACGCAGCTCATCTAATGAAATATCTTTTCCAACTTCCACGCCGCATTTAATATCTACGCCAAGTTCACGCATTACTTCAATCTCTGCATCCACAACATTTTTCTCTAATTTGAAGGAAGGAATACCGTAAACGAGCATTCCACCCGGACGTTCATTTTTCTCAAATACAGTCGGTTTGTAACCTCTGGCAGCCAGATAAAATGCACAGCTTAAACCTGCAGGACCACCACCGATGATCGCGATCTTCTGTGGGAAAGTTCCACGATTTGACGGCTGTACGACTGGTGGAATATAACGCGTTTCTGCCTTTAAATCAAGTTCTGCGATAAATTTCTTAACATCATCGATCGCAACCGCCTGATCTACGGTACCTCTTGTACATGCATCCTCACAACGATGGTTGCAGACACGGCCGCAGACTGCCGGGAATGGATTCTCCTTTTTGATCAGGGCAAGCGCATCCGTATAACGTCCCTGTGCTGCCATTTTTAAATATCCCTGTACTGCGATATGTGCCGGGCAGGCAGTCTTACACGGTGCTGTTCCGGTATCATAGCAGTTGATACGGTTATTATCACGGTAATCCATATCCCATTTTTCCGGTCCCCATTTGGTATTATCCGGCAGTTCGTGTTTCGGATATGTGATAGCTCCGTCTTTCGTACAAAGCTTCTGACCAAGTTTTACGGCACCTGCCGGGCAGTACTCTACGCAGCGTCCACATGCAACACAATCCTTCGTCTCAACCTTTGCCACATAAGCAGAACGCGACATATTCGGCGTGTTAAATAACTGTGAAGTACGAAGCGCATTACAGATATTTACATTACAGTTACAGATAGCAAAAATCTTGTCCTCGCCGTCAATATTTGTGATCTGATGGACAAAACCGTTGTCCTCTGCACGCTGTAAGATCTCCATTACCTTTTCACGTGTGATATAATGTCCCTTATTTGTCTCAACCAGATAATCAGCCATATCGCCGACACCGATACACCAGTCTTCCGGATCATCCGCACATCCCTCGCCTAAAACACCGCGTGAATAACGGCAGGAACATGGACCTGCTGCGTATTTTCCGTCATATTTATCCAGCCAGTGGGAAATATGCTCAACACTGACAGACTCATTCTCTGTCTCGATCGCTTTCTCAACCGGAATAACATGCATACCGATTCCTGCGCCTCCTGGCGGTACCATCGGTGTTACTTTCTGCAATGGTAAAAATGCCATACGCTCAAAGAATGACGCTACCTCCGGGTGCTCTTTGATCTGGTCTAACTTCATATTAAAGAACTCTGCACTTCCCGGTACATACATCGGAAGAACATACTGTTTCTCATGCTTTGGATTTTCCCAGTTGTATTCCAAAAGACCGATATTGCTCATCTCCTGCAGCAATTCTTCGAGTGCTTTCTCTTCTTTTCCGGTTGCTTTTACGATCTGTGCTAATGTCATCGGCTTACGCACTTTCATTTTCAGTGCAACCTCTGCCATCTCATCGGTCACAAGTGCCTCTAAACCATAATATTCCGGATCTTCTGCTGTCACCGTATGACCGATGCGGTCAGTGATCTTCTGGCCTAATTTTAAGATCAGCTCTCTCGGCTGTTCCGGTGGTGTGTACTCAAACTTTTTCATGCGTGTTCCTCCTCTTTCCATGCAGCTGTTTCTGTTTTCAGCCAGTCTGCCCATTCTTCAATACCCTCTCCGGTCTTTGCACAGATCGGGATGATCTTTGCATTCGGATTGCGCATTAAGATATTCTTTTTACACTGTTCCAGATCAAAATCAAAATAAGGCATCACATCTATTTTGTTGATCAGTACAACATCGCAGATAGAAAACATCAGCGGATATTTTAAAGGCTTATCATGTCCTTCCGGCACAGATAAGATCATTGCATTTTTAACAGCACCTGTGTCAAACTCTGCTGGACATACCAGATTGCCGACATTCTCTAAAATAACCAGTTCCACATCATCTGTCCCAAGTCCTTTTAATCCCTGTCCCGTCATATCTGCATCCAGATGACACATGCCGCCTGTATGAAGCTGGATCGCTTTTGCTCCGGTCTTTAAAATCGTCTCCGCATCCACATCTGAATCAATATCTGCTTCCATGACACCGATCTTTAAATCATCTTTCAGTGCCTCGATCGTGCGTGTTAACGTCGTTGTTTTGCCTGATCCAGGTGATGACATAAGGTTCAGTAAGAACACACCATCTTTTTTCAGTTCTTCGCGGAGCAATGCTGCCTGCTTGTCATTGCTCTCGAAAATACTCTGTTTTACTTCCAGAATCCGTACATTTCCCATTGATAATCTCCATTTCTGATGTAACATTTTTGTTTCGTCTGTTACTTATAGATAAATTCTATCATTTAATAGTGGTGATGTCAATAAATTCTGGTCATACCAGTGTGCCAATTATTTATATTTTGTTTAGAATTATCTTTTTTCTTCCATTTCTTAAACAATTTTCTGTCTGCTCGCAAACCCATCCTTCTTAAATTCTGAATTTAATATCTCTGCTTTCACCGGCGTCACACGGATCAAATGCATCGGCTGCGGTAATTTTTTCAGTGCATCTATCGGAATCTTTTTAAATTCTGCTGCCGCAACATATTCTTCCGAAAATGGCTCTATGATCTGTGCTTTGCCTGTTACCTGCATTGCCATACCACTTGCTGTCGGCGCACTGGCATCTCTTCTTACCAAAAACAGCATGGAAAACTTTGCAATGCTAAACAAACCTGCTTTTGCTCCACCGGGTTTTCTGTTTCCGGTAGTCTGGACAATTCTGTATGTTCTGATGGAAATCGCATCTTATCTGGTGGTCACATCACAAAAGCCCACTGGTAACGCTCTGACCGTATACGGCATCCAGCTTGTGTTTAACTTTTTCTGATCCATTTTCTTTTTTAATTTTGGGCTTTGTCTGTTTGCTTTTATCTGGCTCGTGCTGCTGTGGCTTCTGATCTTATTGACAGCAATTCTGTTTTACCGGATTTCAAAGCCAGCCGGATATCTGATGATCCCCTATCTGCTTTGGGTGACTTTTGCAGGATACTTAAATCTGGGGATCTGTCTGCTGAACGGATAAGCGCAACAAAAAAGCCTGCTGGCTTTTTTTAAGTCAGCAGGCTCTTGCATCATTCATATCCTGTTTTTTATTTCGTGTCTTATTTTTTATCACTTACCCCTTTACACTACCAAGAGCAACACCCTGTACGATATGTTTT
>OGZV01001888.1_pt1 | contig 17895 bp, 27 predicted proteins | sample 1576861 | NCBI WGS metagenome assembly OGZV01 (sample SAMEA3541501, study PRJEB24748) | human gut metagenome | biome: human gut; feature: human-associated habitat; material: faeces | place: China | collected 2012
TAGAGCACTTGACTTTTAATCAAGTTGTCCGGGGTTCGAATCCCCGCACGCTCATCTTTGAAAATGGCTTAAATCCTTGAAAAACCTTGGATTTAAGCCATTTTTCGTTTAATCTGTTTTAACCGATTTTAACCGGTTTTACATGTCTTAATCGTGTCTTCAGGGCCTTTTTTGGAGGGCGTCATCTTCATTTCATCTTCAAAATTCAGAGCATTTTCCACGACAGATGCAGCGTCTTCTTTTTCCTCCATAATGTGGTTATAAACCTCAATCACCATCTTTTCCGTGTCACCCATCAATGCCGCAATCTTCTTTATGCTGATCCTTGGAATCTGGTAGCAGAGGTTGGTGCAGTAGTTGTGCCGGAAGACATGGGCGGTCAGATTGAAAACCACACGCAGCTTCTCAGTGCCGCCTGCAGCAGCGTTGATCTTACTGACGATCCGCGCCCACATCTTTACATAACTGGACTTTGTCATAAGCGTACCGTCCTGCTTGGTAAAGAGATAAGGTCCTTTGATTGACTGCAGGTATGATTGCAGCTGATCAACCAGATAGCCGGGGAGCGGCACGGTACGCTTCCGGAGATTCTTTGTATCTTTGATGTAAGGATTGTTGCCGTCAAAGCCAACGGCCTGCGTGACGGACAAGGTGCGTGCCTGCAGGTCAATGCTGGATATTGTCTGTGCCAGAGCTTCACCGCGGCGCAGACCGGTGCCGAAAATAAGCAGCACAAAGGTTTTTTCCATTGGGGTAAAATCAGCCGATTGAATCCCGGCTTTCTCCAGGGCTGTTAAAGGACGCTTTTCTTTGGGTCTATATTTCGGCACGTCGATGTTGCTGCAGATTTCCATAAGGGCGTCTGCCGGGAGAAATTTCTCCTGTATACCGTTCTGGACAACCTGGTGGAAAGTTATGTTGATTTGTTGACAAGTACGCGGCTTGTCGTAGGAATTGTTGATAATCTGCTGAAAGTGTTTTTTCTGAATATCAGCCAGCCGGATTCCTTTTAATGGCTTAAAGTGTACATCGATAATATTGCTGTACATGGCCTTGGTGGCTTTCTCACGGCCAACCTTATAGGTCCTGAGCCATTCTTTCGCGTACTCTACAAAATCCTGATCTGTGGACCGGATATACTGCCGGTTTTCCACATCTGCCTTGATTTTGTTGACAGCTTTCTCCAAATCGGCGCTAGACTTTGAGGAATAAACAGGAATATAACGCTTGCGGCCATCGGGGCCATAGGTACCGTTCCAAACCTTTGTCTGAAAACGCCCGTCTTTGCCACGACTGTATTTTGCTTTTGCCATGATATCATCCTCCTTATGCGGTAAAAATGGGTAAAAAAAATAAGCCCTCTTGCCTGGCCGCTCCGAAGATGATATAATTCAGGTGTTCAAGCTGGATTTATCATAGCCGGGCAACCGGCAAGAGAAAATCTATGTAAAGCCGTTCGGTGTTGGTAGCACCGGGCGGTTTTGCTATTATTGTACTAATTTAAAATTTGGTTGATTAGTAACCCAAAGTCTGTTATAATACGTTTGTACTTGATTGTGGTGTTCGCACTATACATGATGGTATGATTTAACAATACCAATGATAATAATAATATCCCGCCACTGATTCTAGGTGTTCGCACTATTGGATGATTTGGAAGGGATATTTTTATTTGTATTTTAGTAAGTCATACATTCTGATCAGACGTTTTAATTCCGAGTTTCCATGAAGAAGCTTCTGCGCATTATTTTTAAGGAGCTTCTGTAAATATTTTAATAGTGCCGAACAATCCATTTCTTCTTCATTCAAGAAAATCAGTTTTTTATATGCATAATCAAACCCTTCTAATTCAATTATTTTTGGAACACTTAAATTATCATATGTTTTATGGTAGGTGTTTTTCTGCTTTCTCAGCTGTTCATTTAGGAATTTGTCAATGTCCGTATATTTTAAAATATTATTTTGCACGCGTTCGAAAGTTTTTCCTTGGTAATCCTTTAAATACTTGTACATAGGAAGTCCGCCAGAGTTGTTTTTTAACAGTTCTGGAAGATATTCTTCAACTACCAGATCAGGATTAAAGTGTTGATTATCAAATACCAGATCTTCATAAAGTTGTTCGGCTTTAATTACATGACCGTTTTTAGCAACACCTATACCAAGAATAAATTGATCAGCTTGGCTTATATCATCCAAGTTTTCAAATCCAGTCGCTACAATACGTTCGGTTGGCTTTGAACTATTGGCCAATTCATAAATATCTTTCCGAAGATATCTAAGGACAGAAGGACTGTATTTTGATTTATTCTCCAGAATTGCTTCGTAAATCTTTGTAAAATTTGATGTTGAAATTTGGTGCATTTTTACATTGCTTTCGTTGTTAAAGCGCATATAAAATTCTGAGATAGATTCTGTATTCGAATACTCAACAAAAATTAAGCGATCCTTTAACTCATCCAGCTTTTCTTGTGAAAGGCAATCAGAAATAGTAGAAAAGATATTTCTGATATTTCTGTCATTTAAGGAATATCCTAAGAAAATAATTGGGTATTCCAGAAAAATGGTAAGCAGCTTGGCTGTTAAGTAAGATGATTTTTTTTCAAACGCTGCATAGTCGGACGAGGTAAGGACAAGCGTTTTTGCATCGGTAATGGAACCATGTATTTTATATATTTCTCCTATGCCTGTAATATTTGAAAACAGGAGTTCCTCCTGACCTACATAGGTGCCAAAGTGTGGGAAGAGTGTTTCTAAAAGAGTATCATAATTTGTTGTAATAATTCCAGAAATACTTCTTTTTCCGACTTGCTTTAATATATTTAATTCTGAATTATTTTCAGGAATAACAGGATTGCTTAGGTGCTGGGAAATTGCAATTTTAAGGGCTGATACATTATCTAATAGTTCCTGCTTATGTTCTATTCGAAAAGATTTATATTTTTCTTCACTTAAAACTGCCCGATTGTAATCTTTCTCAAGAAGATTTGCAATAGCCGGCTGCATTCCATAGTAGTCTTTAGCATCAATTTCATTAGCATATATATTATACTGAAAATCGTTTCCACTAAATTCAGTGCAAAACACTTTCAACAATTCATCCCATTTTTCAGTGTTGAGATAGCGTTTACTTATTCCGGATCCAACAAATAAAAAGGGATGATGCCCAGTTATTTGAATCGCATTTCTGATTATGTTTGATATATCCATAGTAACCCTCCCCTCTTTTTCTTTTGACTATCCAAAATGTTTTTATAATCATAGAAACCATTCCGGTGAACTCGCCGATATGGCTATGTAAGAAATCCTTACATGTTGTTCTGGCCTAGTCAGACCATTTTTCCTATACGGGAAATTTGGTTGTTTTTATTTGATGTATTAAATTCATTTTTTGCCACCAATGCAAAGATGGATTTCTTTTCACAAGCTCGATATCCTCATCTCCGAGAGGTGGTAACAATTTCATAGCATTAGACAATGCTTTTTCATATTCTTTTACTGTCACTCCGTATTTTGACATAAACAATTCACGAACTCCTTAATTATTATTTGAATCATGGGACTATACCGGTACATCCACCGATAGGATCAGAAACTTATTCATCATCGTCAGAGTCATCGCTAATATCAGAAGTATATGGGACATCAACAGACTGAGATTGCCGAAATTCTTCTGCTAACATAGTTTTGTTAAATTCTGCTGTAGGATCCAATTTATTTACCAGTTCTTCTAACTCATCGATAGTAGCATGGAAAAATTCTTTTCGCATATTAACTTTATTTACGCGTTTTTCATTTAGTATAGAATGTAATTTATTTTCCAGTGCGACAGCATCATCAGAGAAAATGAAACTATGAACATCAAATTTAAACGGAACGCTAGCGCTACCAAGTTCATCGACACGTTCCTGAGGATCCATTCTTCGAGTCATGCCGATTTTAAATACGTTTTCTCCAAATGATCCAAGATTACTGATAATGTAAACGTTTCCGGCTTTACCATTCTGCAATTTACTAATTTCTTCTTTTTTCACAGCTACGTCAGATAACTGTCCTTGCAATTCTAAAATTTTAGATTTGAGAGCAGCAATCTGAGCTTCATCCTGAGTGTTCGAAAGCGCTTCATTGGCTTTATCGATTTCAGATTGATATTTAGCTTCTTCCTGTTCAACTTTTTTACGTTGCTGTTCAAGGAGCTTACGTTCCTCTGCTTCCTCTCGCATTTGCTGCTTGAGGGCGAGCTGTTCCTGACGAGCCTGTTCTTTTTTGACATAATAATTATATTCGATTTTTACTGCATCAATAAATAGGTATTCAATTTCTCCAATAAATCGTGTGAGTGTTCCAGCTATGCTTTGATTTCCATCTCCAGCGATTTGAAGATATTTACGAGTGACTGTTTTTACTTTTTCAACAGCCTGATCGAGTTTTTCGTACTTTAAGTCATACAAAATATTTTGCAGTTCAGCGCGAAGAGCAATGACCATTAACTGATAGATTGCTTGATTTGCTTTTGTAGTATAACGGGCAGCATACGAGGATAGAATTTTGTCGATAGCCTTATCGTTTTCTTTATAAGCTTTTCGAAGTGATTTTACATCCATAGAATGCAGCTTTAAAATTACACTAGGTGCAAAAGCATCGTAATCAGCGGAATCATATGGCGTGAGGAGTTCTGCTCCATTGCTTTCGAGAAAATTAGAGATGCAATAATCAATACTCTTATATAATTCTTTGGAACGTTGAAGCTTTTTAGTTTGGGTTATAACCTGTTTATCTAATTTTTCTTGACGGTTTTGTAGCTGTTCTATTTCTTCGCGAAGATGGGAAATGGTAGCATTATAACCAGCCATTTCATTATTAAGATCTGAAAGTGTTTTGGTAGCATCAGCTATTTTCTGCTGTACTTGTTCGTATTCGTCACAGCCAAGAGCAGCCAGACGTTGCTTAAGCTGTTCGTTTTCTGCCTTGATTTCCCCAATCCGAAAAATGTCAAAGAATCCCATGTAAATCCTCCTTACGTAGGTCAATATTTTCTAAATTGTATTCAAAACCTTTCATATACACCTAAAGATGGTTCAAAAGCAATTACATATCCATCTAAGCGGGCGAAGCAACCATATCGTTCTTTGTAATACTGCAAAGCTTCGTCTAAAAACTCTTCGGATACACCGAGGCATTCGGCCAACTCATGCCGATTGCGGCAATGAGAACGATATCCTTGGATAATTCCGGATAGACCGATACGGCGGTCATAAGCTCTAACCCGGGCAATTCTTTCCTGTTTTCGGTTAGATACATCTTTCAGATCTAGGATATTACCAACGCTGGTATAATGATGCTCTAACTCTTCCGCCAGCGTGTCGGCTGTTTTGGCAGCAGTCATGCCAGCTCTTACAGCGATGGATCCGTCTACATATAGGCCGTTGATCCGATCACTCCTAAAATTTATGTAATCCACTGGGACGTTCTGCTCATAGGCTTCCTGTTCCAGTTTTTCAGTTTCGGTCAATAAGATCACCTCTTTATTATTTACGGCGGTTCTTAACAAACTCCGCATATGCCCTGATGTCTTCTAATTCTTCCGCGGTAAATTCATTACCGTCAAAATGTGCTGCTATAGTTGTGTTTTCAGAATTCAAACCAAGTAATTCATCAGCCGACACATTTAAAACATCAGATATTTTCTTTATTGTTTGAACATTCGGTTCACGATTCCCACTTTCATATAGAGAATAAGTGGATTTTGCAACTCCGATACTGTCTGCGACTTCTTTTTGTGTCATATTCTTTTTTTCTCTAGCACATTTCAAATTTTCGTTAAAATTGTCACCCATGCATGTTGTACCTCCGATTACTTCGATTATATATACAATACGCAAACATGTCAATTAAAAAGTTTACAAAATGTAAAGAAAACTATTGACAAGTTTGCGAATAGCAACTATTATATAATCAAAGTTTGCGAAACGCAGACATTGGTTTCAGATTTGAAAGGAGGAGACCACTTTGTTTAGAAATTTAGAAGCAGAGCAGGCAAGAATGAGATTAACTGATCAGGAAGTAGCAGAAAAACTTGGAATTTCCAGAGTCTCATATGTAAACAAAAAGAAAACTGGGAAATTTACGACATTGGAAATTAAAGCACTTTGTAAATTGTTTAAGTGTAAATTCGATTATTTATTCGCCGAGGAAAACGAAGAATAGGGAGCGTGAAGAAATGAAGAAAGAAACCGTCGAGTTTATGGTAGAAACAAAAAATGGCGTTGTGGATCGGATTGGAAAGAGCAGCATTTCCAATCCGAAAACTAACTTTGATCATAAAGGTATCAAATGGTTTGATGATTCCAAGCTGCAGCGTAAAAATCCAGAGCAGAAAAATCCGGTTTTATCAATCACAATAGAAGTGGGAGTATGCATGGAATAATAGGAGGGAGCGTGACAAGATGCTGGAATATCCGAAACCATTAATGAAGACATCAGAGCTTAAGGCTATGGGATTTCCGGAAGAGTTTTTGATGGTCGCATATTGCGCACCGGACAATGATTTCGCAACCAAGATTAATCCCATGAAGAAGAACAGCTCAATCATATATGAGACAGCGGGCTTTGAGGCATGGAGGCAGAAGCAGATCAAGATGCAGGTCAGGAGTATGCAGAGAGGACGGTGATCAGAATGAAAAAGATAAGACTGGAAATGGAAGTTCCAGAAGAGGTTTGGCGCAAGTGTGCGGTGCAGGCGGCGGAAGCTGGTTTGACGTTTGAGGAGCTTGTGAAGCGCATGGTTACAGATCTGGGCGCTTATGATCAGAAATGTCATGCAGAAGCAAAGTCATGGATGGCGGCATGTGTTTCTTCGACATTCTCTGCGCCAACCTTCTTGAAATATCTGGATTCAAGTTTCGAGCTTGAGTATGTACTGGGACTGCATGATGCAATTCAGGATCATTTATATGACCTGCAAGATAACGATCCGATGGATCAGATCGACGTCCGTGATGGTATTGCGTGGCTGTCTTCACAGTTGCGAGACCACTACCATCATTATCGGGTCTGGTATGGTGACGAGTGCCTGGATAAGACACTGGCAGCAGGTATGGCGCGCATCCTGGCCTGGAGAAAGAAAAAATGGGATTTGGTTAAGCAGCAGGGGGCGGTGCGGCCATGATCCTGAACCGATGCAGGCGGTGTGGTTGCCCGCTGGATCCAGGAGAGCGGTACTGCGATGAATGCCTGGAAGATATGGAAGGAGTGAACGATAATGTTGGATCGTACGGAAATGAGAAAAATCCTGATGCAGAGCATTGTGGAATGTTCCAATCCGGATTTTACAGAGGAAAGTATCAGCAGGGGCATTGATGCGGGCCTCGAAAAGATAGAGACCACCCAGATAAAAAGAGATGGTCAAAAGACCTTTGAGGTGCAGGTGGTGCCAGGTGGATATGGATTCTGGTCGCGTGGCGGGTTTGATGGGCTTAAGAATTGCGGAATCTTTTTACTTCCGACCAGTCCAGAGGGCGGACCGTTGCCCGAGATGGCGAGGATGAATGAAAAGAATGGCCGTCATGCGTTCCACGGCATTTATCAGGGCTGCTATATCCTGCAGGCTGTTTGCCCGCAGCCGCCGGTTATCAACGTGAATATTTTTAAAATCATGCGAATAGATCGGGAGGCGGAGCTTGCGTATTGCACACATTCTCATTTGTGGGAATTGTCCCATGAAGAATACGAGAGCCTGAGGGCGGCTATGGAAGTGGCAAGAGATGGCAGCGTCCGCGTCAATAATGCAGACAACCATTATTTTTGGAGGGTCAAATGAATCGGTACTGTGTGAAGGTTGCCGGGGTGGCGCAGCAGGGAACAGGGTACAACCTGGTTTTGCGTGTTCCGGAGCAGACTGCGCGACTGATCCGGCAGCAGGCTGTGTCAGATATTGAAATCGGTATTGATGACGGTCGGTCTATATCGGTGCAGCAGCGGCGCAAGATATACGCGACTCTGCGGGATATTGCAGAGTATACCGGCTATCCGGATGAGGACATGAAGCAGATCATGAAGGTGGAGCATGTGATGCGTTGCGGCTGTGATATGTTTTCTCTCTCTGACTGCAGCATGACAACGGCCAGGGAGTTTATTAATACGCTCATGGAGTATGCCTTGAAAGAGGGCGTGATCCTGACAGAGTCCGGTTTGCAGCGGACCGATGATATTGACACCTATCTGGTTCAGTGCATCAGGTACCGGAAGTGCTGTATTTGCGGCAGACCTGCAGACATCCACCATGTTGATGCAATCGGCATGGGAAGCGACCGTCACCATTATGATGACAGTCAGAGCCGGATTATGGCGTTATGCCGGCAGCATCACCAAATCAGCCACCAGCGGGGAAATGAGGCGTTCTGCGCAATGTATAAGGTGTATGGCATTGAGCGATACAGGACGGACAAGGAGATTATGACAACATGAATAAAACGATACTGGACAAGCTGCTCAGAAAGCCGCCAGGTGAAACGACGAACAAATACATATTTCTGGTCGATAATCGCAGCATTGCAGAAGCTATCGTCACGGTTGGCTTCCAGGCGGTGTATATAGCGAATCAGGACTCGGAATATTTTTTTTCGGCCGATAGCTTTGCACAGTACATCAGAGATAAGGCAAATACTGGCACGGCTATGCTGGATTTCGTTTTCGTCCTGGCGTGTTTCCGGAAGCGGACGAATGACACCATAGAATACACGCTGAAATCGAACCAGTTGGAGTATAAGATCGGTGCCTATACGCTTTTTAAAGACAAAGAATACCTGGGTAATTATGAGCGGCAGGACGAACTGGAAGATGCGCTCAAAAAGTATATGCGCCGCTTCGAAGGACCGGAAGAGCCGGGGCTGGTTGATAAAGAGCAGTTCATCAAACGCGATCCGGACGGGAAAGAGCGCGGCATCATGGAAAAAGCCTTGGTGGATTATATTGTGGAAACGGTGAATTTTTTCGTTGTTGGGGCAACAGCGTATGTTTATCACGGTGGAGTGTACCGTGAGGACACGCAGGGCATCGAAATGAAGTCAATCATACAGTCATTGCTTTATGATCGTCATATCAGTTACCGGACGATCAGCGGAGTGTACCGGCTTTTGATTGAACAGCCGCAGGTCCAGAAGCGCTATGAAGATCTGAATGCATACCCGGATTACTGGATCAACTTCCGAAATGGGATGTTTGATGTTAAGGCGCAGAGAATGCTAAAGCATAGCCCACAATATTTTGCCATAAATCAGGTACCGCATGATTTTCGCATTGATCTACAGGACAAGCTGACGGAGATGGGCGTGGAGTCACGGAAATTTTTGAGTTACGCAATTCCGGATCAGACTGATCAGATGATGTTGTTTGAGTATCTGGGATATTGCATGACAAAAGACACATGCCTGCAGAAATTCATGATTCTTCGTGGTACTGGCGGTACCGGAAAGAGTAGCGTGATATCTGTGATCCAGAACATTATCGGTTTGGAAAATACGTCCGGCATCTCAATGGAAGATCTGACGCAGCGCTTTTATCCGTCACAACTCCGTGGCAAGCTCCTGAATGCCTGTGCAGATATTTCAGCGCAGGCACTGACAAGCATTGACACGATCAAGAAAGCTACTGGCGAGGATTTGCTGATTTATGAGCGAAAGGGGGCAGATGCGACCACGTTCCGGAGCTATGCAAAGTTACTATTCAGCGCCAACCAGATCCCGCTGAATCTTGACGAGAAGTCTGACGCACTGTATCGCCGTATGCTGATCTTGGTAATGGATCGCAAACCGAAAAAGGTTGATCTGGAACTGGACGCGAAGCTGGCAGCAGAACTCGATTGGTGGATCTGGCAAGCCATTTATGCACTCAAGACCCTGTATGCAGAAGGAAAATTCCGGGAATCGGCAGGATGCAAAGAAGAGGTTGAGAAGCTGCACAGGGCAGCAGATACAGTTAAGGCCTTTATGGATGAGTGTACGCGGCGGCAGCAGGGCACAGAAATGAAGCGAGAAGTGTTGTATGAACAGTACACGGAGTATTGCAAGAGTTATGGACGTAAGGCACACAGTCCAAATGCGTTTTACCGGAACCTGGAAGATAAAGGATACACGTTGAAGCGTAAATCATCAGGCAGGTATGTCATGGACATTGTTCTGGTGGATGATGGATTTCTGGAAATCGATGAGCATGACAAGGTGCCGTTTGAGAAAAAATGACAGGTTGGTGACAGGTTAGTGACAGGTTTTTAATACTGCATCGTATAAAAGTGCGTATTGATTTTATGCGGTGTTTGCATAGATTCAGTGACAGGAGTGACAGAAATGACAGGTTTTTATAACTTCTTATACGTGTGCGTGCGTGAAGCTATATATATTTTTTGTCATATGTGTCATAGCTGTCATAAAAACAGGAAAGAGAGGAAAAGCAAGTGAACAGAGTAATCCTTATGGGGAGATTAACCAGAGACCCGGAAGTGCGCTATACGCAGGGCAGTGAACCTATGGCGGTAGCAAGATACACATTGGCTGTTAACCGCCGTGTGAGAAAAGATGATGGCAGCCAGGAAGCTGATTTTATTAATATCGTGGCCTTCCGGAAGGCTGGGGAATTCGCAGAAAAGTATTTCCGTCAGGGGATGCGTGTACTGGTGTCTGGACGGATCCAGACAGGCAGTTATACCAACAAAGACGGCCAGCGTGTTTATACCACGGATGTGATTGTGGATGAGCAGGAGTTTGCAGACAGTAAGAACAGTTCAGGGCGTACTGGTGACTATCAGCCCACAAGTACTCCTAGTTCAGTGGGCGATGGCTTCATGAATATCCCGGACGGCGTTGAGGATGAGGGGCTGCCATTTAACTAGAGTTGGAAAGGAAGAGGATTATGAAAACAATAGCTGTTTATAACAACAAGGGTGGAATTGGTAAGACGGTTACGTCGGTCAATCTGGCATATGAGCTGACGGTAAGAGGTTACCGGGTGCTGCTGATCGATACGGATCCGCAGGGCAATGCTTCATCCTTCTACAGACGATACGATTTGACAAAGGCCTCCGTGACGGAGTTGCTTATGGGTGCCCGCCCGACACGGTGTAAATGGCGGACCCGGTTTAAGAATCTGGACATTGTTCCGGCGAACAGCAATTTGAGAACGGTTGATCCTGGCAAGCTGGTGGCTGGTGTAGGGACGTTGAGACTGGCCTTGTGGGTGTACGAAAACGATTATGATTACTGCATTATCGATTGCCCGCCGGGGGTTGGTTTTTTGATTGAGGTTGTCATGGATGCAGTAGAGGATGTGATCATACCGCTCAATCCGGACGTGTTCTCGACGGATGGTCTTGGCACCACATTGGATGTGATCCGGGAGTTTGGTGATCCACGGGTGCATGCCGGATGCCTGTTTACAGCCTTTTATAAAAACCGGGAGACAGTAGCACTTGTGCAGAGTGTTATGAGCACAATGGATGTTATGGTGTATAACAACCTGATTCGAAGATGCGGTGCGGTGAGCCATTCACTCAAGGTGCGGAAGCCACTTGCAAAGTGTGCTTCAAGATCCACGGCCGCAGAAGATTACAGAGACTTTACAGGCGAATATCTGGAAAGAGAGGATAAGACATGGCACTGTTCGAGAGTTTGATCAATAGCGGTAAGGCTGATAAGAAGCCAGCAGGTTTTACAGTAACGATGGTGCACTATAGCAAGCTGATCCCGTCAGAAAACAACAACTATTCCATGGACTCGATTAAAGAGCTGGCGCAGATGATTGTACTGGCCGGTGGAGTAAAACAGAATCTCCTGGCGAGGAAGAAAACACCAGATGAATATGATCTGATTGCTGGTCACCGCAGACGGCAGGCCGTGAAGTATCTGGTGGAGGAGCTTGGCCGTGAAGAGTATGCCATGATGCCGGTGCATGTGGAGAGGGACGGCGATCTGATGAGCGAGGTGAATCTGATCTTAACCAACTGCGGTGCACGGAATCGGTCGGACTGGGAGCGCATGATGGAAGTGACACGGCTGACAGATCTGTTGAAAGCGATGCAGACGGGCAGCCAGGAAGAACAGGAACGCTTCCGGGAGTGGATCGGGCTGGAACCGGGACTCTCTGGTCGGGAACTCCGGAAGCTGGTATCAGACCTGACTGGAATGTCGGAAACAAAGATTGCGCAGCTCAATCACATTAACAATAGCCTGGCACCGGAAATGATGAATAAATTCGAAAAAGGTGAAATCGGGGTGTCAGTAGCGAACGAGGCAGCAGGACTGCCTCCGGAGAAACAGCAGGACCTTGCAAGGCAGGAAACGGTGCGATTGGCTGATGTAAAAGCCGTGTCAGAATCTGACACAGAGAAAACAGAAAGTGTGGCCGTGTCAGATTCTGACACAGATATCCCAGGACAGCAGGAGCTGACAAGAGACTATCCGGAATATTGCCCGACAGTGCAGAAAAATACGATTGATCCAAACATCAGAGATGTTTATCTGGATTCCTTCGCCAGAAAAATGATTGGAATTCACAAGGATTGGATCCTGGAAGATTTTAACCATCGACTTTTAAATGTCACGGATTCAGAACAGCAGTATAAAGAGCATTTCCGCAGGGGTGCAAGCATTATGCATTTTCCTGATCCTGGAAATGAAAAAGTGGCATGGGTTGATATGTTTGACGATTATATCCAGATTTGGAGCGGTGCAGGCAAATGCCTTGGAAATACAGAATGGTTTTATTTCTGTGCGGCAATGCAGGGAATGTGGAATGAGATTGCTGTAGAAGAGACAGTGAAGACGATTAAAGATTACGGAACATCTGATTGTGTACAGGATGCGGTCCAGGATACGGCTGAAAAGCAGCAGTCAGAGTATAGGACTTGTGTTCCGCTGGGTGATGGATATGAACATACAACGCCGGAAGCGATTGTAGAGCAGCCGGAATTGCCATTACTTAAAAATAACGAGCAGCGTGCAGCATTTATTGATGCCTACGAGACCTGGCCGTTGTGGATCGATACCCAGGAGACCGGGGAACGGTATTATAGATATGATTTGCCAGACGGGACAAGCTTTGTGATCAAGGTGTATCACATGATGGTACCGCTTGGCTGGGAACCTGGTATTGGGGCACGTCGTGAAGAGGGCTATGGAGCGAATGAGCAATATATCCTGGAGCCTGGGAAATTTTTTAAAGATTGTCAGTCTAACAGATCGACTATGATGGAAAAATTGAAGACGTTGCAGAAGGAGGAGCGATGAAACTGGATTTGCGGGCAGTAATAACGAAAAAAGAGATAAACGAAATGAAAAGGAAGGTGCATATTGGTGATCAAATGAAAGTCAGCACGTTAAAGGCAAGTTCTGGAGGCGGGGCAACAGCGGTTCAGAGACGTGGCAAGGTAGTTGGGAAATATCCTTTTGGTGTTGTGATTGAACTGAAACACAATGTGAGAGACAGCCTTACCTGGGTAGACTTAGTACAGCGGGAGCGGAAATTATATGCTGTACAGAATGGAGGTACGTGAGATGAAAAGTAAACAGGATATGGTTTATAAGATTCTTTGCAGATACCTGGAAGAGAATGGCTATCCGCCAACCGTCCGGGAGATTGCAGAAAAGATCCGGCCGTGTAGCACATCGCAGGTGGTGCACTATTTGAGAAATCTGGAGAAATTAGGACTTGTGCAAGTCCGGAAGGAATCACCGCGGGCTATTAAAGTGGTGGGGTATAAGTTCGTGAAGGAGTTGTGAGGAATGAAAATAGCTTGTGAAAGATGCAATAAGGTTATGGATGCTTATTTTAGAGATAAATATGAAAAAATCAAAATGAATGATGAAGAAAAAGTGCTTTGTAAAGATTGCTATAAAATGTTACAAAGTTGGATGTACGAACAGGAAAAGTGGTTAGAGAAACCTATGTAAATTAAGATTTGGAGGATGAAGATGTCAAAACATAAAGCAATACCGAAATGGATCCGGCAGCAGCTTTACGAGAAGTACAATCACCGCTGCGCATACTGCGGCTGCAACCTAGAATATAAGGATATGCAGGTCGACCATGTTAAACCGGTTTATGTCCATAACGACATCGGGCACGATATGACGGAGTCGGAAATGTACGACATTTCAAATCTGCTCCCGGCCTGCAGACAGTGTAATTTTTACAAGGATACGTTCTCGCTGGGGACATTCCGAAAGCGCCTGCAGACGGTCATGATGGACAATCTGCGTAAAGGATTCACCTACCGCCTGGCGGTCAAGTACGGACTGATTAAAGAGCAAAAGAGAGAAATCACGTTTTATTTTGAGCGACTGCAGAGTGACAGGGACCCGGTGAATATGTTTGAGCAGCAGATGACAGAGGACGAGCAGCTGGAGCTGTCGGAGGCATTGGATGATTTTATCCAGATGTATGAGAACAGATTTGAGGAGCAGACAGAAGACGAAGAGACACGAGAAATTCTGTTGGATGAATTTGAACATCTGTATGATCTGGTTTATCTGCTAGAGAAAAAGGAGATCGAGAGAAAATGAGGGGCTGATGAGCAGAAAAAAGATAACAGAGGTTGCGGAAGTTGAGCGGGCCGTTAAGGGGAAGGTATATCCAGCCGGATGCACGCTGATAGCTCTGTCGGCAACCAAACCAGAACCAGAATACGCACCGGACAGCGGCGAGATAGAGACCAGATATGCCGTAATCACGCCGAAAAAGATAGAACCGGAATATCTGTTCGAGGCTGTGAAGTGGGAGTTGCCGGAGTTCTTGCATAAGCACCGGACCGGAATCAATTTACAGTTTTCAGAACTGAAGCACCTGAAAGTTGTTGTGATCGGCAAAGAGGATCAGCTGGCCTGGGTGAGTGCAATAAAAAAACTGAATGACCAAATTGATGAGACAGGGCAGGAAATAGAGGTGCTGAAAGATATGAAAAAGTTTTATCTGGATGGCATGTTTCCGAAGTAGGAGAAAAGATGTTAGATAACGAGAAATTCAAGGCACTTATAGGCATCAGTGAAAACTATGAAATGCCGGAGAAACTGATGAAAATACTGGAGAACCAGGAAGAACGGGAGAGCATGTTTACGATTCTGGCAGATCAGGAAACAGATATGTCATATGACTGGTTTACGGATGTTTATCAGCAGGAGCATGGAGACCGGGACGCATTGAAACAGGATTTCACACCGAGTTGTCTTACAGAGTGCGTTGCAGGACTCGTTGGAGCGCACGGCAGCAGGCATGCGGATATTTGTGCCGGAACCGGAGGGCTGACGATTGCAGCCTGGAACAAGAACCCGGATCGGTATTATTACTGCGAGGAATTTTCTAAACGAACTATACCGGTTCTACTTTTGAATTTTGCAATAAGGAACATGTGTGGTCAGGTGGTACACGTTGACGCATTAACCGGAGAGGTTTTTGCAGTGTATGATCTGGTGCCTGGACTGAGGTTCAGCAGTATCCGGGCAGCTCCAGAACCGACGGGCGGCCCATTCGATGCTGTAGTAATGAATCCACCGTATTCGATGCCGTGGCCAGATGTAGACCAATATAGAACAGATGCGAGGTTTGCAGACTACGGAGTACCGCCGAAGAAAGCAGCGGACTATGCGTTTATCTTGCACGGTCTCCATAAGTTGCAGCGCGGTGGCAGACTGTGGGCCATCGTTCCGCACGGAGTGCTATTCCGAGGGGGACGTGAGCTGGAAATCAGAAAACAGCTCCTGGAGTGTGGGAATATTGACACGGTCATAGGAGTTCCGAACAAGCTGTTTTTAAATACTCAGATTCCGGTCTGCCTGATAGGATTCGGGTCAGGAGGATGCAAAAGCATATTAATGGCGGACGCATCAAACGAGTTCGAGGGAAATGGAAAACAGAACCGGATGACCAGGGAACATATAGAACGGATCTGGAGCTGCTATAAAAACAAACAGGCAGAAAAACGGTATTCCAGTATCGTTTCCATAGAGAAGATCAGGGAGAATGACTATAACCTGAATATTCCGCGCTATGTGGATACGTACATACAAGAGACGGTTCCGGATCTCCTAGAATCATTGGATGACCTGATTCAGATCGAACAGGAGATTGAGGATGCAGAATATGATTTTTATGACATGATGAAACAGCTGACAGGAACCACGGACGAAAGCGAGCAGCAGCTGCAGCAGGCGAAAGAAAAGTGGAAACGGATGCTTGAAATGAAGTACGGCACGGCATAAAAGTACAATCAAAAAAAGATGGGAGCGAAAATAGATGGAAGTTAGTTTAAGTGGATACAAAGTCGTTTATGGGGATAAGGTTTTAAATGCGCTGTCATTGATAATGATGCGATTGAAGCATCCAGAGAGACAAGAGGAACACGAAAAACCAATCAGCAAACCGGATTTTATAAGTGTTTTGGCTATTGATACGGACGGGACGCTGATTGTGATCGAGGATGAGACGTGGAGATTTCAGTTCATACCACAGATAAATTAAGATTTATTAAATGATCGGAGTAATGATGATTAAAAAATATAAGTGCAATGAAACATTTTATATTGAAAAGTATGACGAGGACGGTCGATCAACGGGGAAAATGATGGCTGTAGTGAAAGGTAGCAAATGGCAAGAAGATACTGACGACAAATACAGAATATGCGGAGGAGATGAAACAGTAAGACTGGATCGGCTTTCACCCAAGAAAACGCAGTGGATTGAAGTATTAAGAGAAACTTTTGAGCGGTATTTTGAATTGGTGAATTAAGATTGGGAGAGGTAAAGATGTTCTTTGACAAGGCTTATCTTGTAGAAGTTGTGAGTGGTTGCGCCACTGTTAAAAAATATTGTTCAAAATGCAAACGATCTCTTCCGCATAAAATCGGCACAAAATACTGTCCGTCATGCGGCAGAAAATTTGTAGATACAAAGGTAGAAAGATTAAACTGAAAGTAAGATTTAGGAGATGAATCACAGTGAAAGATATTGTTCGTTTTGACCTTGTAAAGATCAATAGGGGGCGAGAAAAACTTTGCCAATGCACTGCGCCGTGTTTTGAGGTCGATGAAGAAAATAGAATTGTATCATGCAAAATCTGTGGAGCGATTCTGGATCCGTTTGAAGCTCTTATAAAGCTTGCGGAGCGTCCGGAAAGGTTGGAGGAAACTCAAAGGAGAATGCTGGAAAAAATAAAAACCTATAGAGAAGAAGCGGAAAAAGAGTACAGCAGGATGATAAAAAGCAGAGTATTCCGAAAAATGCAGAGTAATTACAATGAAGGTCTTTTTCCTTACTGCCCAGAATGTAAAATGCAGTTTGATCCGGTGAAGATTGACCGATGGGGCAGATGGAGAACAATGACCGTTGAAGAAAAAATTGAGGCATGTCCACTGGTAAAGAAATTTGAGAATCCAGGGCGGGAAGGAGACGGATGCGCTGGTTTGCGGACGTGTGGCGGTGAAGGTGAACCAGTGTCAATATGCCAGGAGTGTGAATTGAACTATATTAACTTAAACTGAAATTTAGGAAATAAAAAGAAGCGGCCTTAACTCGAGGGGAGAGCTAAGGCCTACACATTGCGGAGCGTCTGATTGAAGACACCATCATAATATCAGATATGTCGAATTAGCGCAATTTGACGCGAACGCAAAATTCGACATCAGAAAGGAGAACCATGAATAGAAAGGAATTATTTGGAGGTGATGTGATAAATGAAAATGTTGAAAAAGTTGCTGAAAGGATTTAGCAAGACTTTGAGCTATGCAATAGCACTATATTTTATTGGCACGTGTTGGGGTGCTGGTTTTGCGATGGGCATATTGCTTGCTACGAGGTGTTAGGTCACGATGGTCTGATAGACTGGAACAGGATAGAGGAGCATATAGAAGGTGTCAT
>OGZV01001902.1_pt1 | contig 17805 bp, 10 predicted proteins | sample 1576861 | NCBI WGS metagenome assembly OGZV01 (sample SAMEA3541501, study PRJEB24748) | human gut metagenome | biome: human gut; feature: human-associated habitat; material: faeces | place: China | collected 2012
CACAGATTGATGACAGATACATATACAATGCTTTGCGTGGCAATACCCCAGTAAGAGTAGCCTAACAATGCCATTGCTACTCCCGTGCATCCTGATACAACCAGTGCAATGATACTGGATAAAGCTTTCTGCTTTACCATCAGGTTGCGAAATAAGTAAGCACTGTGAGGGATTCCTAGACTGGCGATAAAGAACCCGATAAATGAGTAACGTGCCAGTGGAATCAGTTCGTCGTTACGATAAAAGTCTGCAATCAGTGGTGCACATCCGGCCAAGATAAGATAGAGTGTAAGGCTCAGCCCACTACAGAACCAGAACACCGCATTGTAATCCTGGTGACTGATTTCCTTTTTGTTGACCAACGCTGCGGTGAAACCGCTTTCTTGTAAAGAACCGGCTATCAGTGAGAAAATGCTCAGCATCCCTACCATTCCGTAATCACTGTCGTTCAGGATACGGGCAGTAATGATGCCGAATGCCAGATTCAGCACCTGCATGGCCCCATTGTTGATTCCTCCCCAGAGCAATCCTTTGGCCGTTTTTTCTTTTAAAGAGTTTTCGGGCATTCTTGTTTCTTATGGAACAGACGACGCAGACCTCCGTTGTGTATCAACGGAAATCTGCGTGCGTGTGTAAAAAATAGAAGGAAGGAGAGCAAAGGTTATTTTACTTCGCTTCCTGGTTTTACTTCGTTCAAAGTAGTGGTAACGGACAATGAACCGTCAAAGTTTTCTGCGCTGAGAATCATACCTTCGCTCACCAGGCCGTTTTTGAACTGACGAGGAGCTAAGTTGGCGATAAACAGCACTTGCTTGCCTACCAAGTCTTCCGGTTTGTAATGCTGAGCAATACCGCTGACAATGGTACGGTTTTCCAGTCCGTCGGCAATCTTGAATTTCAGCAGCTTCTTCATCTTAGGTACATTTTCGCATTCCAATACAGTACCTACACGGATGTCGAGTTTCTCAAATTCTTCGAAAGCAATGGTCGGTTTAATCGGATTAGCCTTGTAATTGGCTGCTTCGTTGGCCTTCTTGGTAGCCAGCAATTTATCTACCTGTGCCTGAATAACGTCGTCTTCAATCTTTTCGAACAACAGTTCAGGCTTGTTCAGCTGATGGCCTTCTGCCAGCAAGTCTGTACGTCCCAGCTGTTCCCAGTCGAAGCTTTCCATGTTCAGCATCTTGCGCAGTTTTTCAGAACTGAACGGCAGGAACGGTTCAAAAGCAATGGCCAGGTTGGCAACCAACTGCAATGAAATGTTCAGGATGGTAGCCACACGTGCCATGTCGGTTTTAGCCAGTTTCCATGGTTCTGTATCTGCCAGGTATTTGTTTCCGATGCGGGCCAGGTTCATGGCTTCTTTCTGTGCGTCGCGGAATTTGAACACGTTCAGCAGTTTTTCTACTTCTTCTTTTACGTCGGCAAATTCCTTCAGTGTTTCACGGTCGTAGTCGTTCAATTCACCACAAGCCGGAACCTTTCCATCGAAATATTTGTGAGTCAGCACCAGGGCACGGTTTACGAAGTTACCGTATACTGCTACCAGTTCGTTGTTGTTACGAGCCTGGAAATCTTTCCATGTAAAGTCGTTGTCCTTAGTTTCCGGAGCGTTAGCAGTCAGCACGTAGCGCAATACATCCTGTTTGCCAGGGAAATCCTGCAGGTACTCGTGCAACCATACTGCCCAGTTGCGTGAAGTTGAAATCTTGTCACCTTCCAGGTTCAGGAACTCGTTAGAAGGCACGTTGTCCGGAAGAATGTAGCTTCCTTCTGCCTTCAACATGGCCGGGAATACGATACAGTGGAACACGATGTTATCTTTTCCAATGAAATGAATCAGGCGTGTTTCAGGGTCTTTCCACCATTTCTCCCATGAATCGGGCAACAGCTCTTTTGTATTAGAGATATAGCCGATAGGTGCATCGAACCATACATACAATACTTTTCCTTCTGCACCTTCTACCGGAACCGGAATACCCCAGTCAAGGTCGCGGCTCACGGCACGAGGCTGCAGCCCCATATCCAGCCAGCTCTTGCACTGTCCGTACACATTCGGACGCCATTCCTTGTGGTCTTCCAGAATCCATTTGCGCAACCAGCCTTCGTGTTTGTCAAGTGGCAAATACCAGTGTTTGGTTTCCTTCATGACAGGCTGGCTTCCGCTGATGGCACTTTTCGGGTTAATCAGTTCTGTGGGAGAAAGTGTACTTCCACATTTCTCGCACTGGTCACCGTAAGCACCTTCTGCATGGCAGCGAGGGCATTCTCCCGTAATGTAACGGTCAGCTAAGAATGTGTGAGCTTCCTCGTCATAATATTGCATGGAAGTTTTTTCGATAAACTCATGCTTGTCATACAATTTACGGAAAAAGTCAGATGCTAACTGATGGTGAGTGGGTGAAGAGGTACGTCCGTACACATCGAATGAAATACCGAACTCTTTAAAAGAATCCTTAATGAGGGTGTGATAACGGTCCACAATATCCTGTGGAGTTACACCTTCTTTTTTAGCGCGGATAGTGATGGGCACTCCATGTTCATCCGAACCTCCGATAAAGAGCACGTCTTCTTTTTTCAGGCGCAGATAGCGCACGTAAATATCGGCCGGCACATAAACCCCTGCCAGATGGCCGATATGGACCGGACCGTTTGCGTATGGCAGAGCCGATGTAACGGTCGTTCGTTTAAAGTTCTTTTCCATATACGTATATAGTTTATTCTAAGTTGCAACCTTACGATGTGCAAAGATACGATTTATTTGGAAATTATTCTTTTTTGCGGCGTGCGAAGCGAATTTTTCAGAATGGGTTTAAGATATATTGGTTTCAAAACTTTGAAGGTAGAATCCGGTGAATGTGTTTATAAGAATTTATGGAGTAGTCGAAATCTTTTTGTAACCTTATTGTGCCATAGTTTTAATTAACCTGCAATCATTGTGCAATGCCCCCCTCATACTTTTGCACAGAAATTTTATTCTATTAACAGGTTATGAAAAAAGTAATTAGATTGTTTTGTTTAATTGTCTGTATGACAGGATTTTTTACGAATTCTGCTCAGGCTAAAATTTTTGAAGATGATTGGGTTCAAGGTCTTGTTGTCGACCAAAATGGAGAGGCCGTAATCGGTGCCAGTATTTTTGAGAAGGGAACTCAAAATGGAACGGTAACGGATGTGGATGGAAAGTTCAGATTAGATGTACAGAGCTATGAACATACGCTGGAAATATCTTATATCGGTTATACCACACAGCGTATAAAACCAAAAAAGGGAGATAATCTGCATATTGTATTGGTTGAGGATTCTAAAACAATGGATGAGGTTGTGGTAGTAGGTTATCAGACCATGCGTAAAACAGATGTGGTGGGAGCTGTTTCCAGCATCAAGTCAAAAGAGTTAAACGTAACTACACCTACAGTTGGGCAAAGTTTGGTCGGAAAGGTCTCTGGTGTACAGATTGCTCAGGTAAGTGGTGCACCTTATCAGAGTACAAAAATACGTGTACGTGGTGTGGCCTCTATTAATGCGAGCTCTGACCCGTTATATGTTATAGATGGTTATCCTTCCAATGAAGATTTGATGTTGAGTCCTGAAGATATCGAGTCTATTGAAGTCTTGAAGGATGCAGCCTCGGCAGCTATTTATGGTTCACGTGCAGCTGGTGGTGTTGTGTTGATTACAACTAAGCGTGGAAAAGAGGGAAAAGCGAAGGTAAACTATAATTTTCAGTTTAGTGTAAATCAGCTGGCCAAAAAAGTGAAATTATTGAATTCTGCACAATTTGCAGATTTGGTTGTTGATGGACGTAATAATGCATATAAAAATTTCATGGTTAATGCAGGAAAAGCATGGGATGATGCTTACTTTAGTGATACGAATGATGTACGTGCACAGCGTTTAGGTTCTAGTAATAGTGCAGCTATGATTCCAGAATTTTTATATGATTTTGAGAATCAGCGTGTAATCACACCGGAATATGATACAGACTGGCAAGATGAGTTGTATCGTAATGCTCCTTCACAGCGTCATCATATCTCTGTAAATGGGGGTACAGATAAAATTCGTTATGAAGTTAGTGCAGCTTATCAGAATCAGGAAGGTATTATTCTTTCTACGGGACAACGTCGCCTGAATTTACGTGGAAACTTAGATATACAAGTAAGCTCTAAGTTTAAGGTAGGAGCTAATTTTTCCAATACATCTAACTGGAATCGAGAAGTGGAAGAAGGGCGTTTTGATCATGGACCGATTCTTGGGGCTTTGATTTATGCACCGATTTTCCGTTGCTATGATGAAAATGGTCAATTGGTAAAAGGTGAGATGACAAGTTATTCAAGTAATTATGGATTCCAGCAGATTGAGAATCCGGTAGCATTAGCTACGGAAACAAAAATCAGAAGAAACGGAGTACGTAATACATATAATTTGACAGCAAGTTATGAACCGTTGAAAGATTTATTCTTGAAGGCAAATTTAGGAATGTATAATTATAGTGAAAAATACGAGTTTTATCGTCCTACCAGTTTATCATCCGGGGCAAATTTACCAGGAACAGATCAGGCCAAAGCTGCGGCTAATTCTATAGCAAGAACTTCTTTGCAATCAGATTATTTGGCTGAATTTACAGCAAACTATAATAAGAGCTGGAATCAGGTACATAATTTCAGTGGTGTTGCAGGTTATTCTATTCAAAAAAATATGTATGATATTTGGGGAGTAAAAGCTACTGGTTATCAGGATGATCATATTACAGAAGTGACAGGTCATGGTGCTGATCCTAGTGATATTACATTAAATAGTACTTCAAAATCAAACTGGACAATGATTTCTTATTTTACACGTTTGAATTACAATTTTGCAAATAAGTACTATTTAACTGCTTCATTCCGAGGTGATGCTTCTTCTTTGTTTGGCCCTGAAAATCGTTGGGGATACTTCCCATCAATCTCTGCGGCTTGGACTGTTTCAAATGAAGATTTTTATAAAGCTGCTTTTGGTGATAGTTCTTCATTGAAAGTGAGAGCAAGTTGGGGTATGAGTGGAAATAACAATATTGGTAATTATCAATATGCTGCAGTAATGAATTCTCCATCTGGGACTGTGATTGGAAATGGAACGATTGTATCAGCTATGTATCCAGGTGGAGTAAAAGATAATGCGATTGGCTGGGAGTCAACTTCTCAATATAACGTAGGTGTGGATTTGGGCTTGTTTAATAATCGTTTGGCGATTTCTGCCAACTATTATTTGAGTCATACTCAAGATTTGTTGTTCGAGCAGCCTGTATCTGCAATTTCTGGTGCAACTTCTATGCTCACAAATCTTCCGAATTCTAAGATTCGTAATACGGGATGTGATATTCAAGTAGATGGTAGAGTATTGAGTGGAAAAGATTATAGTTTTAATATTAGTGGTAACATTTCTGTTAACCGTAATAAAGTATTGGAATTAGATGGTGGCAATACCATTATTACTAATGGTGCAGAACGTTCTTATAAAACTCATATTACAATGGAGGGACAGCCTATTGGAATGTTTTATGGGTTTAAGGTAATTGGAATGGTTACAGAAGCAGATATGGCTGGAATTCAGGCCGATGATGCTGTTTATAAAGCAAATGGAAATAAATTCCCTGAAGGATATAAATTAAAAGGTCCGGCTCGTTCATTGTCACAATCTATTGCGCTCCAACCGGGCGACATTTATTTTGAAGATGTAAATGGAGATGGGGTTGTAGATGACAATGATAAAACAGTGATTGGTAATCCTCATCCGAAATTTACTTATGGACTAAACCTGAGTGGAAGTTATAAAGATTTTGATATGAGTGCTTCTTTCAATGGCTCATACGGAAATAAAGTATTGGATGGACAAGATTACTATTTATTTAATATGGAAGGTTCTGGTAATCAATATGTGGAAGCAGACCAGCGTTATCGTGATGTAGAAAATCCAGGAAATGGTTGGGTTTATAAAGCATCTCGTGGAGGAACACAGAGTAATAGTACTCGTTTGTCTACTTTCTATTTGCAGGATGGTTCGTTTTTCAGATGTACAAACATTAGCGTAGGTTATACATTCTCCAATGTAAAGAATTGGTCAAAAGGAGTAATTAGCAACTTACGAGTATATGTGGCAGCTGATAATTTGTTTACTATTAGCAAATATAAGGGATACAATCCAGAGGTAGATTATAATGACGGTGCGAATTTGACTCCGGGGGTAGATTATGGAAAATATCCATTGGTGAGAGCATATAATATGGGACTTCAATTAACATTCTAAGAGATTACACAATGAAAAAAACAATATTATTTACTGCAATTCTGGCAGTTGGACTTAATTTAACTTCGTGTGAAGATTTTCTGTCAGAAGATAATCCTAATAAAATACCAGTAGAGAATTATTTTACTACTGAGAATGATGTTGAACGTGCTGTATACGGTGCTTATATGGCATTACGTTCAGGGTCTTGTATGGGCGAAGGAAGTACTATGTATACAGAGGAACGTTCAGATAATACAGGACGTTTGGATAATCAGTCTTCTGCCGGTGAGCCTTTTCAGTTTACAGACTTTTCATTACTCCCTAGTAATACTTATTTGAAAAGTCATTGGCAGGCGATGTATAAAACAGTCAATAATGCAAATTTTGCTTTAAAAGGTATTCAGACTGTGACTTTTAGTGATGAAAAAGAGAAAGATAATTATGAAGCTGAGGCCCGTTTTGTGCGTGCGCTAGTATATTTTGATATTGTGCGTAAGTGGGGAGATGCTCCATTAGTAACATCTTATCTTGCTACTCCAGCTGAAATTGAAGCGCATACTTTCCGTGAGGATAAGAAGAAGATTTATGAGCAGATAGTAGAAGATTTAGAGTTTGGAATTGAGAAAAGTACCTTGCCAAATCATCAGCCTGAAGGTAATAAAGGGCGAGCAAATAAAGCAGCTATGGCAGGATTACTTGGAAAAGTATATTTGACAATGGCCCATGTGCTGGATACCCAGAATCGGAAAGAATATTTAAACTCTGCAAAAACGTATCTCGAAATGTGCTTAGGAATGAAGCAGTTTAATCGCCTGAATGAAGTTACTTATGATGACAATGCACAGACTGGTTTATTTGCTGTTGCTAACAAGTCTACTTGTCCTGAAATTCTTTTCCAGATTGTATATAAACAAGGGGATAAAGATTACCATTCTTCGATTGCGGCAGATAATCAGTCAATTGGTATTACATGTAATTCGCAATATCCTTCAAAAGGTCAGGGAACTTATGTAAATGAGGATTTGGTAAATGAATATGAAGCTACTGATAAGCGAAAAGCATTCTCAGTTGTTTATGCTGATAATCCTAAAGCAATGGCTTATTGCATTACAAAGTTCCGTGATACTAGTGACGCTGCGGGTACTTTAGCTTATGGAGGCAATGATTGGATTATATTACGTTATGCCGATGTTATCTTGATGATGGCTGAGGTTTATGAAGCTTTGGGTGAAGAAACAAAAGCAATCCCTTATTTGGATGAGGTACGTGAAAGGGCAGGATTACCAGGTTATATTGAATCTATCCAAAATACCGACTACAGAAGTAAATATCCGACACTGAAATTAGCTATTCTTCATGAGCGCCGTGTAGAGCTTGCTTTTGAGAATCAGCGTTGGTATGATTTACTCCGTTTCTTTACGATTGATGAATTAGTAACTTATATGCATGCAAAGGATCCGAATTGTTATGGTATCTCCAATTTGCAGAACTTCAATGAAAAAGATATTTATTATCCGATTCCTTATGATGAGTGGAAGTTGAATCCGGAAGGAATGTATCAGAACGAAGGATATTAATCATTAAATAAAATTTGAAGATGAAGAGAATTACTTGTATGATTTTTCTTCTCTGCACAGTCTTTGTACTCTCTGCTCAGGAGAGTGCAAAGACTCTTGTGGTAGATTTGAAGAGTCATGAAACGAAGAAAGTATTGGTAGTGGCTCATCGTGGCGACTGGAGAAATGCACCTGAAAACTCATTACAGGCCTTTCAAAATTGTATTGCGATGGGAGTTGACATGATTGAGATTGATTTGAAGATGACAAAAGACAATCAGCTGGTAATTATGCACGACAATACTATAGACCGTACGACCGACGGAAAGGGAAAAGTTTCGGATTATACGTTGGCAGAATTGCGAAAGTTTCATCTGAAAAATGGATTGGGAAGAGTTACTTTTCATCCAATTCCGACTTTGGAGGAGGTATTGGAACTGACAAAAGGAAAAATTCTGATAAACATAGATAAGGGCTATGATTATTTTCAAGAAGTGTATAAGTTATTGGTAAAAACACAGACTATAGACCAGGTGGTAATAAAATCCGGATATGCTTATGAAAAAGTCAAGGCTGAAAATGGGGATGTACTTGACAAAGTTATCTATATGCCGATTGTAGACTTGAACAATCCTGATGCAGAGGCGTTTATAGAGGGGTATAGACAGATGAAACCTGTGGCAATGGAATGCTGCTTTTCAGAAGTAACTCCGGAAGTTTTACGTTTACTTCAAAAAGTGAAAGATAATGGTTCTAAGATTTGGCTGAACGGATTATGGCCTTCATTGAATGGTGGGCATGATGATGACCGTGCTGTGGAATTGAATCAGAAAGATGAAAGCTGGGGATGGTTGTTAGAAAAAGGAGCTTCATTAATTCAGACAGACCGTCCTGTGCAGTTACTGCAATATTTAAAAGAGGAGGGCAGACGATGAAAAAGATAGGTATATGCTGTTTGGGTTTACTGTTTTCCTTATGCTCGTATGCACAGGTTCAGAGAGAATACCATTTAATTTCTGCAGAGAAGATAGAGAATAAAGCATATTATTTTACAGCTCTGTTGCGTGAATTTGGTGAAGTTGATTCTATGATTTGTCATGACCCTGTTTTGAAAAAAATGGGGCTGAAGAAATTAGAGCGTTTGCATGAGGCAAAAACTTCGCAGGAACGGGTGGAAGCGATGAAATTCTCTGCAGAAGAGATTACAGAAGCTGCAAAAGCATTGGCAAGTCTTTATAAGCCAGGAAATCCGATTGATCGGTTGTTGACAAGGCATATAATCCCTTCCGGTTGCTATCAGCAGTATAAAGAGAATGGGGCAGAGTTCTTGAAAAAAATCTGGGAGCAAGATGCAGAAGGAATGAACTATGCGATAGAGGTGTATGCAGCAGCCCGGAAACCTCATTATCCTCAAATCGATTCTATTGGCTTTTACATACATAGCCGCCGGTTTATCGAGGAAATTCTTCCTGCTTGTCAGCAAAATATTGCATTTGAGGTAAAAACACATCCTGTTTTTTATTCTGTACCTATGGCTGCTGTTAAGGCTTTGCTTGATGTGAACGACCGCCGTCAGTCGATTGATTATGAGCCTCTGTGTTCGACAGAAAACAGAATGGCATATACTCAGGTTAGCCAAACAGAATGGTACAATTATCCTTATACAGCCATTTTAGTGTTAGGCGCAGGACCCGAGGAGCCCAATGTATCTATTAGCCCAGAAGGGAAGCTTCGTTCTGCCTATGCAGCCATGATGTATCGTCAGCATCAGGCACCATTTATTATTGTATCGGGAGGAAGAGTACATCCATATCATACTCCTTACAATGAGGCTTTTGAAATGAAAAAGTATTTGATGGACGTTTGGCAGATTCCGGAGAGTGCCATTATTATAGAGCCTCATGCGCGACATACTACCACGAACTTTCGTAATGCAGCACGTATTATGTTCCGTAACGGTTTTCCTGTAGAAAAGGCCGCAGTGGTAACGTCTTCTTTTTCTCATTTAAATTTTGTGGAAGGAATGGATTCACGTTGTCTTCGTGAATTAGGTTATGTACCTTATCGTTTAGGGAAAAGGCTGAATGAGCGTATGATGGAATTTTTCCCGTTGCAGGAGTCATTAATTATTCAGCCCACAGAACCCATTGACCCTTGAGTAGGAATTATAACTTGAAACGAGAATTAGTCTTATGAGGATAAAAGCATTTTTGTTTTTTCTATGGTGCCTGTTTCCCCTTTTGTTATCTGCGACGCCTCATAACATTGCCTCTTTGGCAAAGGTCTCTTGCTCTTCAGCTGCAGGGAAGGAGATGGATGCAACACGTGTGTCAGACAGGCTTATACGTATACTGAATACAGGAGAATGGCGTTCAGGTAGCCGCCTGGATATGAGGGGAAGAGTTCGTCCCTTCCCCTGGGTACAATTGGATTGGGATTATCCAGTAAACATCAATCGGATTATTTTATATGATTGTCCGGATATAAGCAGCCATACGGCGGCAGGTACTCTTTCATTCAGTGACGGAACTTCGATTGATGTAAATTTAATTGCTAATGATGGTGCACCTAAAGTGGTTGATTTTGACTCTAAAAGAGTCAGTTGGGTACGTTTCCAGGTAACTGATGGTGAAGGAGAGAATCTTGGCCTGTCCGAGATAGAAGTCTTGCCTTCTCCTGAATCTTATTCAGACTATGTCTCTTGGGTAAATCCTTATGTGGAAACAGCCAAGGGACGTTATTTCTTTTTTGTGACCGGAAGTCTTCCTTTTGGAATGATGAGCTCTGCTCCTCTGACGCGTAATATAAATCAAGGCGGTGGGGGATACAGTTATAACTCTACCCGGGTTTTAGGTTTTCCTCAGATTCATGACTGGGTTATATCAGGTTTGAATCTGATGCCGATAACAGGTCAGATTGATACGCGTAAAGGTGAAAGTGGGTGGAGCTCTTCTTTTTCGCATGATGGAGAAATCGTGCAGCCAGGCTACCATCGGTTATTTTTGGATAGATATGGAATATGGGTAGAACAGACAATCACTGAACGTGTGGGATTTTATCGACTGACGTATGCACAAGAGTCACTGGCGAAAGTCCTGCTAGGACTTGGCGGACATATATCTACTTCTACGATGGTGGGTGCACACGCTTCGCGCGTAAATGAAACGGAAATCGCGGGATATTTTGACACCACAGGAAGAGTATGGGGAGGAGTCGATAAGGCGCGGGTTTATTTTGTAGTCCGTTTTGAACGTCCTTTTCGTACATTAAACAGTTGGACTGGAAATGAAAGACAATGTGATATTACTCAGATGAACGGCTCTACAGAGGTGTATACCATACCAGGGTCTTCTTTTAAGCAGTCACCAACTTCTGGAGTAGAAGCTGATTTTGGGGTGTTGAAGCCTGGTGAACAGATTTTGGTGAAAACGGCCTTTTCGTATGTAAGCATAGAAAATGCAAGAGAGAATATGGACCAGGAATGTCCTCATTGGGATTTTGAGCAAGTGAGGACTGAAGCATTATCTGTCTGGAATGAGTGGTTGGGTAAAATTGATGTAAAAGGTGGAACCAACCAGCAAAAGATGAAATTTTATACGGACTTATGGCATGTGCTGCTGGGAAGGCATAAAATTGATGATATAGATGGCTCTTATCCGGATTATTTGAAGGGAGGGACAAGAGTAGGAAAAGCTACCCGTATCCACACACTTTCTCCAGAGTATAAGTCACGTATGCTGCCAAAAGGAAAGGATGGAAAAGTGATTCATCACATGTATAATTCGGATGCATTGTGGCTGACTCAATGGAATTTGAATACATTATGGGGATTAGCCTATCCTTCTGTATTGGATGAGTTTTCTGCTTCATTTCTTGAATATGACAGGAATGGAGGGTTGTTGCCTCGTGGTCCGTCTGTAGGTGCATATACGTATATAATGACAGGTTGTCCGGCTACTTCGATGATTACAAGTGCATACCAACGTGGCATTTATCGTAAGTGGAATCCGGAGAAAGCTTTTCAGGCGATGAAAAGGAATCATGAAAAAGGAGGAATGCTGGCTTTTGATATGGACCGGGAGCTGGATTTTTATGTAAAACATGGATATTGCCCGAATGATGCCGGTCTGACCATACAGTGGGCTTTTGAAGACTGGAGTTTAGGGCAGATGGCTCTAAAAATGAAGAAACAGAGAGAGGCAAAGTATTTTCAGAAACGTTCTATGGGCTGGAAAGTTTCCTTTCATCCGGAGTTAAAATTAATGATACCGCGAAGTGAAAATGGTGATTGGCTGCATACGGACCCTCTGTCGGAAAAGGGGTTTGTTCAAGCTAATGCATGGCAGGCTACTTTTGGTCTGTCGCACGATATTCAGGGTTTAGCCCGTATGATGGGAGGAAAAGATAGTCTGGCGGTCAGATTGGATGAGGCTTTTCGAAAGTCGGCAGCAGATGATTTTCTGTTCAGCTATGTAAGTTATGCCAATCAGCCGGGTTGCTCAAGTGCACATGTGTTTTCGCATGTAGGGTATCCTTGGCTTACTCAGTATTGGGTACGTCAGGTTGGGAAGCAAACGTATGGAGCTATCACTCCAGAAAAGGGATATACTGGAAATGATGAAGACCAGGGACAGATGGCCGGTGTCAGTGCTTTGATGGCAATCGGATTATTTAGTCTGGACGGAGGTTCTTCCTCGCATCCATGCTATGACATCACAAGTCCGGTGTTTGATGAGATTACGATAAAGCTGGATTCTGATTATTATGCTGGAAAAGAGTTTAAAATTGTGACTCATCATAATTCTGAGGTAAACTGTTATATACAAAAAGCTACGTTGAACGGGAAAGCTTATAATTTCTATCAGTTGCTCCATCCAGATTTTACACATGGGGGAATATTAGAATTGTGGATGGGGTCTGCTCCTAATAAAAATTGGGGGAAATCTATGTCGGAAAAGTAGTTTGGTAATGATATGAAAATATTTTTTCTTATGACATAAAAGCTACTTTTATGACAGAGTAAATACAAAGTGAACTCGTGACTGGATAACGATTCCTTGTTTTTCCTTGTGTAAGGAGAGGCAAGGAATTGTTGTTTTTATCAGTGTGCTAAGAAGAGACTGAAATGTCTTTATGTAAATCTCTGTTTATTGGAGGGATTTTTATGTTTCCCATGAGGGAAACATAGGTTTCTCAATGCGGAACCGTATGTTCCTGGTTCGGAAAACGTAGGTTTCTCTGTGGGGAAACGTAGAAAATGTAAAGGGATTCTTCAAAAAGGGCAGAAATGTTCTATGTTTCATGGTCGTAAGCATGTTCCGTTTATTTCCGAATCTTATTAATAGATATTTTTAAGACTTAAAAATCAGTCTTTAAAAGTGATGAAGAGAAGAAAAATACATATTTTTGTATTCGAAACTAAAATCCATAAATAAATAGTATGAGAAAAATCGCTGGTTTTATTTGTTCATGGTTTAGCGTTTCCTTAATCAATATAGATTATAATTTTTAGTATGAGTGTCGTTGATTTCTGCAGAAACGGTTATTTCTTAAGATAAATATGTAAACTTTAAATTTGATACAATGAGACATCTGATTCTATGTAGTGTGATGTGGTTGTGTGGACTGATGATGGCGGCAGGCCAGAATGTGCCACAAGTGATACCTGCCTTGCAGCAGTGGAAATCGGCAAAAGGAAAACTGGTGCTTCCCGAAAAGGGAAAGGTGATTATCTCCCCGGATGAGGCGAAGGAGCTGAAGGAGGGAGCTGAAATCCTGGTACAGGACCTGAAGGATATGTTTGGCTGGGATTATCGTGTCGTAACGGGGAAAAAGGAAAAAGGAGCGGTCTGCCTGGCATTAGGCAAGCCGGACAAGACGCTGGGCGAAGAAGGATACCGGATGGATGTCCGGAGTGAGGTCACGATTGAGGCTCCTACTTCTAAAGGTGTTTTCTGGGGGACGCGTACCTTGCTCCAGATGATTCATAACCAGCCGGAAGGACTGATGAAAGGTCGGGCTACGGACTTCCCGCTCTATCCGAACCGGGGATTCATGATTGACGTGGCCCGCAAGTTCTTTACGATGGATTTTCTGCGTGACTATGTGAAGATTCTTTCGTTCTACAAGCTGAATGAGTTGCAGGTGCATCTGAATGACAACGGTTTCGTGCAGTTTTTCGGAAACGACTGGAACAAGACCTATGCGGCTTTCCGTCTGGAAAGCGAACGCTTCCCGGGGCTGACGGCGAAGGACGGTTCCTATACGAAGGAAGAGTTCCGCGACTTCCAGCTCATGGCCGCCCGCTATGGCATTAATGTGATTCCGGAAATCGACGTGCCGGCTCATTCATTGTCCTTCACGCACTATAATCCGCGTCTGGCGGCCGATAAAAAGGAATACGGAATGGACCATCTGGACTTGTACAAGCAGGAGGTTTATGATTTTGTCGATACATTGTTCGATGAATATCTCTCGGGCGAGAACCCGGTGTTTGTAGGTCCGGAAGTGCACATCGGTACCGACGAATATAACCGGAAAGAGTCGGAACAGTTCCGTCATTTTACGAATCATTATCTGGATTTTGTTTCAAAATATGGCAAGACTCCGCGTTTGTGGGGAAGCTTGAATGTCATGAAAGGCAATACGCCTGTCGATTTGAAAGGCAAGGTGGTGAGTGCATGGAACTATGACTGGATGGATGTGCAGACCTGTCTGGATGCAGGTGCCAAGGTGGTGAACTTGTGTGACGGACTGTTGTATCTGGTTCCTGCCGCTCATTATTATTATGACTATCTGAATTACCAGTGGCTGTATGAAAACTGGATGCCGGAGATGATGCGTCCGGAAGACCCGAAGATGACCGTCCGCCATCCCAATTTCCTGGGAGCGATGCTGGCTGTGTGGAACGACCATGTGGGCAACGGCATCAGCCAGCAGGATGTGCATTGCCGTACTTTCCCGGGATTGCAGATGGTGTGCGAGAAGATGTGGAAAGGAGAGAATAAGGATAAAGTGCCTTTCGAGCAGTTCATGGCACTCTGTGCCACTACTCCTGAAGCTCCCGGCGTGAACCTGCTGGCAAAAGTGGACAAGCGTACGGAGCTGACCGAAACGGGCAAGGAAGTGACATTGTCGGGAACGGAAGCGGTCACTACGGAGGTGGACGAAATCGGTTATCCTTATGCGGTGGAGTTCGAGCTGTGTCCGGATTCAGCACCTAATATTGATGCGATACTGTTCAAAGGCCCGCATTCGGAGTTTGTATCCAACTGGCAGAATACCGGAAAGTTTGCTTTCCGTCGTGACGGCTATGAGTTCGTGTTCCATTCTTATCGTCTGCCTGCCGGACAATGGACGAAAATACGTATCGAGGGAGACGCGAAAGGCACTTCCCTGTTTGTCGACGGGCAGCTTCAGGAAAGACTGGAAGGCCGTGTAAGCGAGCATTATAACGAAGTGCATAAACGGAAAGACCGCATCTGGTATCAGGAAACCTTGATTTTCCCGTTGAAACAGTTGGGAGATGCCAGGATGGGATTTAAGGGAAAGGTAAGAAATTTAATATGTATACCTCTTTAATATTATAAATGCCATGATGAAATTCTATCGTTTTTTGATGGTTCTGGGGCTTCTGGTATGGATGGCTCAGAATGTATCTTCGCAGAGCACCACCCGAAAGGGTTCAAGCTGAAACTGCGAGGTGAAAGCGATAAGCTGCAAGCAACAATGCGGTTGGGGAGCCTGACTTGTATGGTATGGTTAATGTAACGTGAATCACTGATAAACGTCGTTAAGGCCGAACAGGCTAAAGTTGCTGACAAGCCTGAACCAAAATGGTAATGCAGCTGGTTATTCCCCTGTATAGTGGGAATACATGGACACAAAGCTGCCGGCGGAGAAGTGAGACCTAACCCATACTGTTGAATAAGCGGAACGTGGTAAGCCCGTATTTCTCCGAGCAATCGGACGGAAACCGTAAGGAGACTTTATGAAATGCGGGTAGAAGAAAGATGGAAAAAGCGAATGCCGACCCTGTAATGGGGACGGATAGAGGTTGCAACATTACCTCATGCGAAAGCAGGCAGACTTCCATCCATGGTCTTTCTTTACGAGAGAATTTACAGAACTTTTCAAAATGGAGGAATTGCAAATGAACGAGAAATCGTGTGCACCGACTTGCAAAGTGGAAGATTGGGCCAGCATCGACTGGAACAAGGCTCGCGCTTATGTTAAAAAGCTGCAAATGCGTATCGTAAAGGCTCAACAAGAAGGTCATTACAGCAAAGTGAAAACGCTGCAATGGCTGTTAACTCACTCATTTTACGCCAAAGCCTTGGCAGTGAAGCGAGTAACAAGCAATCGTGGTAAAAATACGGCTGGGGTTGACCATGAACTGTGGCTGACCCCAGAGGCAAAATTCAAGGCAATCAATAAACTGAAACGGCGAGGATACCGTCCTCAGCCTCTGAAACGTGTTTATATTCCGAAGAAAAACGGCAAACTGCGGCCATTGAGTATTCCGACAATGACAGACCGAGCCATGCAGACTTTGTACATGTTTGCACTGGAACCGCTTGCTGAAACCTACGGTGACCCGAACTCCTATGGATTCCGAATCGGCAGAAGTACGCACGATGCAATCGAGCAGTGCTTTACCGACCTGAACAAAGGAAAATCACCCGAATGGATTCTCGAAGGTGACATCAAGGGATGCTTCGACCATATCAGCCACGAATGGCTCATGGAAAACATTCCGATGGACACACAGGTTTTACAGAAATGGCTAAAGTGTGGATTTGTCGATACGAAACAGCTGTTCCCCACCGAAGAGGGTACGCCGCAGGGCGGGACTATCTCGCCCACTCTGATGAATATGACACTGGATGGGCTGGAACGGCTCTTAAAGGAACGACTGCCGACCAAACAGTACTTCAATGGGAAAACTCACTTTAATAAGATGAACTTTGTGCGCTATGCTGACGACTTTATCGTAACCGGAGAAAGCCCGGAATTTCTGCGCGAAGAAGTCCTTCCTATTATTAGAGAGTTTATGGCTGAACGTGGATTGCAGTTGTCCGAAGAAAAGACGGTTATCACCCACATCGAAGATGGATTTGACTTCTTGGGCAAGAATATTCGAAAATACAACGGAAAACTCCTTATCAAACCCTCGAAGCAATCGGTCAGTTCTCTGCTGAAAAAGGTGCGCGAAATCGTCAAGAGCAACAAATCGGCAAAGCAGGATTCCCTGATTCGCCAGCTCAACCCGGTTATCCGTGGCTGGGTCAATAACCAGCGATTTGTTGTGTCCGCTGAAGCATTCAGCAAAATCGACTATCAGATTTATAATTGTCTCTGGTAATGGGCAAAGCGCAGGCACAAGAAAAAGAGCAGACGGTGGATTGCCAAGAAATATTGGCACTGCATCGGCTCTCGGAACTGGACTTTTGCCGCAGAAGAACGCTCCAAGAAGAGAAACAAAGAGCTTTCCTATTTTGCCCTCGAATATGCAACGGACACCAAAATCATCCGCTTTAAGAAAATCGTTGCCGAAGCAAATCCGTTCGATGCGCGGTGGAATGGTTATTATGAAGAGCGTGATGGTGAGAAAATGCTGAACAGCACCAACGGACGCGAAAAGCTCTTGAAAGTATGGAGAAATCAGCACCGCTGCTGCCCTGTGTGTGGAGAACCGATAACTTCTGACACAGGTTTCAAGGTTCACAAGGTGTTCCGACATGGAAAGTCACCATGGCTGGAAATGGTGCATCCCGAATGCCATACCGTATTGCACAAAAACGATGCTTGTTTTGTTGCGCCGGGTTCCCTAACGGGAACTTTCTGAAAGGCTTGAGCCGTATGAGGGGAAACTCTCACGTACGGTTCTTAGGGGAGGGGCTGGCAGTAATGCCATCCTCTTACCCGATCAGACCCTTGAGAATAAGCAGAAGTTTATCTCGCAGATCATGACGAGCAAATC
>OGZV01001933.1_pt1 | contig 17576 bp, 17 predicted proteins | sample 1576861 | NCBI WGS metagenome assembly OGZV01 (sample SAMEA3541501, study PRJEB24748) | human gut metagenome | biome: human gut; feature: human-associated habitat; material: faeces | place: China | collected 2012
CACCCATCCCAACCACCCCGAAAAGAGCGACCCGGCCCATCCGGTCACCATACGGTGCTCTGCCGCCTTGTCAATTGTTGTTCGGTTACGTGTTCCATTGGCCTTTCCCTCAAAATACGATGCCGGTTTCCTCTTTGGCCTCATTGCCGCCGATAAACCCATTCTCTCGATATGAATATGTCTGTATTATAACAGGTCTCACGGCTTTTGCAAAGGTGTATTCCCACTGCTTTTGGCAGAACGACAGATTTTTTCTTTAAATTTTATGCAATTTTTAACGGATACAAAGTGACTCGCGGTCAGCGCTTTATTATTTTAATGCAGTAAAGGTTCTTTGCAGGATCCTGTTCCCGAAATATCCCTAAAATGCCGTTTGTGCTTTAGTCATACTCATTTGACAGATGCCGTCTTTTCCGGTATCCTGTCCGTATCGCAAGGACGGCGGGCCGAAAACACCCGCCTTTTTTCGTTCATTCTGTATTTAGTGGGAGGACATTTTATGGCAACCATGAAGGACATCATCCAGAGCCCGCTGCTGCCGGCCCTGTTCGGCTCCATGGCTCTGGGTCTGTTCGCCAGCTCTGCCAGCGGCAGCAAGGTGGTCAAGGGCGGCATCAAGGGCGTGCTGCCGGTGCTCATCATCATGACGGTGCTCTCCCTCGCCGCACGCCTTGCAGGCTACGGCTCCGTGCTGGGCGGCCTTGTGGGCATCTTCATCATCGTGATGCTGCCCATCGGCATCCTTACCTCCTATGTGCTGTGGAAGAAGGGCAGGATCCAGGTAGTAGATAAAGAGCAGAAGTAAGGGGAAACAAAAGAACTCCCGGACGGATGTCCGGGAGTTCTTTGTTGCTTATTCTGCCTTTTCGTCCTTCTTGAGCATATCCAACTCGGGCATCAGCTCGGTGCTCACAATGGTGAGCATCTCCTCCAGCTTTGCACAGTCCTCGGGGGAGAAGCGTTCTCTTGCGCGCTCCACCACAGTGTGCAGGTAGGAATAGCTGATGTTGTAGTAATCGATATACTTCTGGGTGGGGCGCAGGTGATACTCGCGCCGGTCGGTGGTGGACTGGATCTTTTCCACATAGCCCTTCTTCACCAGACTGCCGATCTTATACGCCGCGTTGGGGGTGGAGATCTGCATCATGCGGGAAAACTCCGCAATGGTGGGTTCGCCCATAGCCATGATGCCCTCCATGCAGAAGGACTCCACCGTGGTCAGCGTGGCTTCCCGGGTGGCAAAACGCTGAAAAACGTTCTGGTAGAAATGCAGCTTGAATTTGGTGTATACGTCCTGAAATGCCTGTTCCAGCATAGGTCGTGTGCCTCCGATAGTTCATTTTATTTAAAAATACCACGTTTTGGCCGCGGCGCAAAGCGAAACAGCTGAATTTTGGGCAGGAATTTATTCTGCCGCCTTTTTGTTCGTGCGCACACGGATCACGCTGAGCACCACCAGCTCTATGGCAATGGCAACGGCCAGCAGGATCAGCGAGGTGAACAGGCTGCCGTTGGCACCAAGGAAAGCCTGTGCAATGCCCGTGATCACATAGCACACTGCCGCGCAGGAAGCCGCCGTAATGGCGTAGGGCAGCTGGGTGGACACATGGTTCACATGGCTGCAGTGGGCACCGGCGGATGCCATAATGGTGGTGTCCGAGATGGGGGAGCAGTGGTCGCCGCAGACGGCACCGGACAGGCAGGCCGCAATGGAAATGACCAGCATCTCGCCCTCCGGGAAGGCATGGCACACGATGGGGATGAGGATGGAGAAGGTGCCCCAGCTCGTGCCGGTAGCAAAGGCAAGGAACACTGCCACAAGGAAGATGATGACCGGCAGCATGTACTGCAGGGCAGCGGCGGAGCCGTTCAGCAGGTTTGCAACGTAATATTTTGCGCCCAGCAGGCCGGTCATGCCGGACAGGGTCCATGCGAGGGAGAGGATCAGCATGGGGCTGACCATGGCCTTGAAGCCCTCGGGAATGCAGGCGGCAAAGTCCTGAAAGGTCATCACATTGCGCACGCGGTAGAACACAAAGGTGAACAGCAGGGCAATGCTGCTGCCCAGCACCAGACCTGCAGAAGCGTTGCAGTCCGCAAAGGCGGTGACGAAGTCCACGCCCTCAAAGAAGCCGCCGGTGTAGATCATGCCAAAGATACAGGCTGCGATCAGCACCAGCACCGGGGCGATCAGGTCCGCCACATGGCCGCGGGTGTCGGTGCCGTCGTCCACATCGTTGCCGTAGGGACGGTCGGCGGTGGTGAACAGGTCGCCGTTTTTCGCGTTGTCCTCATTGAGCTTCATGGTGCCGAAGTCCATGCCAGTGAAGATGAGGAACAGGCACATCACAATGGTGAGCAGGGCATAGTAGTTATAAGGAATGGTGCGCAGGAACATGGTAAAGCCGTTGATGCCGGAGCCTTCGGGCACGCTGGAAGTGACCGCAGCTGCCCAGCTGGACACCGGTGCAATGATGCACACCGGGGCCGCAGTGGCGTCGATCAGGTAGGCCAGCTTTGCGCGGGACACCTTCTGCCGGTCGGTGACCGGGCGCATGACGGAGCCCACGGTCAGGCAGTTGAAGTAGTCGTCCACAAAGATCATCACGCCCAGCAGCAGGGTGGCAAACTGTGCACCGGCCCGGGAGTGGATGTGGGTGGAGGCCCAGCGGCCAAAGGCAGCAGAGCCGCCGGCCTTGTTCATCAGGGCCACAAGGATGCCCAGCATGACAAGGAACACCAAAATGCCCACGTTGCTGCTGTCCGAAAGCTTGGCCACCATGCCGCCGTCTTCGTTGAAGAACAGGGTGTTGATGGCCAGCTCCAGATTGCCGTTGGCATACAGCAGTGCACCGGATGCGATACCCACCAGCAGAGAGGTGTACACCTCCTTGGTGTTCAGCGCCAGCACAATGGCGATCACCGGCGGCAGCAGCGAAAAGATGGTGCTGTACACCGCACAGGTATAGGTGGACGGGTCCGCGATCTTGCCGGGCGTTGCCGCTGTGCACCACAGCAGCAGGGCAAACACCAGCAGAGCTGCGAACCATGAAAGGTTCTTGTTTTTCATAACGGATTCCTCTTTTTTCAAATTTCCGGGGATGCATACCCCTCTTTGCGCAGGAAAAACTATCCCCATCGAATGCAAAGGGAGGTGTGCGCCGCGCCGGACTATAAAGCGATGTATTTTGAGCTGTTCCGGGCCAGCGTGCAGGCCGCCCAGCTCTTGCAGGACGCGCAGAAGCGTGCCGAGCAGCACCTGCTGGAAGCTGACCCGCCGCCGATCAGGCTGGAGCAGAAGGAGGACGAGAAGTAAGCCAGCTCCTTCCGTCACGGCGTTGCCGTGCCAGCTTCTTCAGCGATGACGGAAGGAGTTTTACCCCTTCTTTGCCTCCGCCTTGGCTGCGAACTTGGCGTTGTTGATGACAAAACGTTCGTGGGTACCGCCGCCTACAGGGCCTTTTTCGTCGTGCAGAGCCACCTTGAAGGTGAGCTTGCGGCCTTCCACCGCCACCAGCTCGCTCTCGCAGGTCACGGTCATGCCCACGGGGGTGGGGGCGGTGTGCTCCAGCTCGAGCTTGGTGCCCACCGAGCCATTGCCCTCGCCCAGCGCGTCGGCCACGCTCATCCAGCAGGTCTTTTCAGCCAGCGCCACCAGTGCCGGGGTGGCAAACACATCCAGCGTGCCGCTGCCCATGGTCTTTGCGGTGTTGGCTGCGGTGACGAGCACGCTTTGTTCCCCGCGGATACCGGTTTCCAATGTCATATACTTTCCTCTCCTTTTGCGCGCCGTATGGCGCATTTTATTTTTGAACACCTTTATAAGATACCACATTTTGCACCAGAACGCACCCTATTTTGCACTTTTTTGTGAATTTCTCTTTTTCTTTTTGCGCAAACGGGCTGTCAAGTCCTCTCCCTTTGAGGAAAGACTTCCCCCGGCCGGGGGAAGATGTCGCGTAGCGACAAAAGGGGGAGTGTGTCACCGCAGGTGACGGAGAGGGCGAGGCTGTTGATCGTGTGCAGCAACTTGCCGCGCATCAGATGTCAAAGATCTCGCAGTCGTCCTCCACCTTCTTGCAGGCGGCCAGAACATTCACCATGGTGTCGTGGGGGTCTGCACCTTCAGAGAACTCCACCTTCATCTTCTGGGTCATAAAGCTGACGGTAGCATTTGCCACGCCTGCAACGGTGTTGGCAGCGTCTTCCATCTTCTGAGCGCAGTTTGCGCAGTCCACTTCGATCTTGTAGCTCTTCTTCATAAGTAATACCAGCCTTTCGTTATTCTTCGATATGATCCATCCCCATGGAGAGGATGCTGCGCACATGGTCATCGTCCAGTGCGTAGTAAACGGTCTTTCCGTCCCGGCGGAACCGCACGAGCTTCGAGTCCTTCAGCACCCGGAGCTGGTGGCTCACCGCAGACTGGCTCAGCTGCACCGCATTCGCAAGGTCCTGCACACACAGCTCGCTGTCGTGGAGCGCATACAGGATCTTGATGCGGGAGGAGTCGCCGAATACCCGGAACAGGTCGGCCAGCTCGTACAGCACTTCGTCATCCGGCATCACGAGAGGCCCCGGCTGCGCGGCGGGCAGAGCGTCTTTGGGGTCGTTCATGGCAGTCTCTCCTTTCGCGGCACATTCATGTGAACGTTTGTTCATGTGTTCATAGTATCACGCAGAAGAGGCCCTGTCAAGGCTTTTTGCAAAGATTTTGAGCAGAACCTCAAAATTGTAAAAAAACACCCCAATACGCAAGAAAATTGCAATTTCAATCTGCAAAAAGGGTGCGTTTTGAGCGCGGAAAAATGGAGAGGTCCGGTGCGGGGGAAGCGGGGGTGCCGTCCGACCGGAAAGAGGAAAATGCAGAAATCCACCAAAAACAGGTGCATCGACGCGGAAAATGTGGTATCCTATCAGGAGATCGGAAATTTACTGCCGCAAGGCGATTCAGGAAAGGAAGTTTTTTTATGTTGACTGTTGGTATCCACGGCGAGCAGAGCCAGCTCGTGACGAACGAAAACACCGCAAAGACCATGGGCAGCGGCACGCTGGACGTGTTCGCAACGCCCGCACTGGTGGCACTGGCCGAAAAGACCTGCTGGATGAGCGTCGCGTCCGAGTTGGACGAGGGCTGCGGCTCGGTGGGCACGAAGCTGGAGCTGGAGCACACCGCCCCCACCCCCGTGGGCATGACCGTGACCTGTGAGAGCGAGCTGACCGCCGTGGAAGGCCGGAAGCTGGTGTTCAAGGTCTCGCTGCACGACGAAAAAGGCCCCGTGGGCGGCGGTGTGCATGAGCGTTTCGTCGTCAATGACGCGAAGTTCGCGGCGAAGGCGGAGAGCAAGAAGGGCTGAACCCTCTCAGTCACCTTCGGTGACAGCTCTCCCGAAGGGAGAGCCACTGGCGAGTCGGTAGTGGTCGTGCTGGACGAGCGAAGTTTTTTGCAATCGGGAACGGCCGGGCTTCGCTGTCTCGATTCACGGCTGCAATACAAATGCCGCTGCCAATGAGAGCAGGGCCCGGCACCTTGCGCCCCATCGGGCCCAAGCGAATAGCAGGGCTGGCCCGGCCTGCCAATGCCTCGCCCTTCGGGAGAGGTGGCAGTGCGCAGCACTGACGGAGAGGGTCCGTCCAGCAGCCGCTTCACGGTTTCCGGGAGGCACCCTCCCTTGAGCGGGGACGGAGTGGTTCTTCCAACCGCAGCGGTGGTTCATCCTCCGCCATCACCTGTTCTTCGGCCCGCTGCTGGGCCTCGTGGAGGAGGCGGGCGGCCTGTTCGCTGGCGCGGAACAGTTCAAAGTACAGCGCTTTATAATCCGGCGCGGCAAACACCCCCTTCCCTGTCTGGTTGGGGATAGTCTGCCCCGCGCTGAGGCAAAAAATCAAAAGAGGAATCAGATCTTATGAAAAAAGTCAATCTTTCGTGGGCGGGTGCCGTGCTGGTGTTCGCTCTGCTGCTGTGGTGCACGGCGGCAACACCCGGCACCATTGCCGACCCGTCTACCTACACCTGCGCCGTGTACAGCACGGCGCTCTCCCTGCTGCCGCCGGTGGTGGCCATCGTGCTGGCACTGAACACCAAGGAGGTCTACACCTCGCTGCTGGTGGGCATCGCGACGGGTGCGCTGCTCTTTGCCAACGGCAACCTGGAACTGGCCCTGAACACCCTGTTCTTCAACGAAGACGGCGGCATGGTCGCCAAGCTGTCCGACTCCAGCAATGTGGGCATTCTGGTCTTTCTGGTCATGCTGGGCATCCTGGTGGCCCTGATGAACAAGGCGGGCGGCAGCGCGGCCTTTGGCCGCTGGGCGTCCACCCACATCCACACCCGCGCGGGGGCGCAGTTCATGACCCTTGTTCTGGGTGTGCTCATCTTTGTGGACGACTACTTCAACTGCCTGACCGTAGGCTCCGTCATGCGGCCTGTGACCGACCGGCAGAAGGTCTCCCGCGCAAAGCTGGCCTACCTCATCGACGCCACGGCGGCCCCGGTCTGCATCATCGCGCCGGTGTCCAGCTGGGCGGCGGCCGTCACCTCCTCGGTGCCGGAAGGTTCGGGCATCAACGGCTTTACCATGTTCCTGCGCACCATTCCGTATAATTACTACGCCCTGCTGACCCTCATCATGATCCTCTTCCTCATCTTCACGGGCACCGACTACGGCCCCATGAAGCTCAACGAGGACAACGCGCTGAAGGGCGACCTCTTCACCACCGAAGACCGCCCCTACGGCGACGATGTGGACGACGGCACCGCAGCCTGCGGCCATGTCATCGACCTGATTTTGCCGGTGCTGGTGCTCATTGCGGCCTGCATCTTCGGCCTCATCTACACCGGCGGCTTCTTTGAAGGCGTGGACTTCATCACCGCCTTCTCCGACTGCAATGCCTCGGCGGGCCTGGTGATGGGCAGCAGCATCGCGCTGCTGTTCACCTTCGTGTTCTACCGGGTGCGCGGCGTGATGACCTTTCAGGACTTCGCGGCCTGCATCCCGGAGGGCTTCAAGGCCATGGTCAGCCCCATGCTCATCCTGACGCTGGCGTGGACTCTTTCCGGCATGACCAACCTGCTGGGTGCCAAGTATTACGTGGCCAACCTGCTCAACGGCTCGGCGGCTGCGCTGCAATATCTGCTGCCGACCATCATCTTTCTGGTGGCGGTGTTCCTGGCCTTTGCCACCGGCACGTCCTGGGGCACCTTCTCCATCCTCATCCCCATCGTCTGCCATGCGTTCCCGCAGGGGGAGATGCTGGTCATCTCCATTGCGGCCTGCCTGTCCGGCGCAGTGTGCGGCGACCACTGCTCCCCCATCTCGGACACCTCCATCATGGCGTCCGCCGGTGCTCATTGCAGCCATGTGAACCATGTGTCCACCCAGCTGCCCTATGCCATCACGGCGGCGGCCATCTCGGCGGTGTGCTATGTCGTCACCGGCCTGAGCCAGATGTTCCTGGGCGCCAGCGCCAGCCTGCTCACCTCGCTGGTGCTGCTGGCCGTGGCCATCGTGCTGGAGCTGGTGGTGCTGAACGTCATCCGGCTGCGAACGGCCAAAGCAGACTGACCCAACCGGCGTTTTTGACCCTGTCAAGGGGGCAAAAATCATCATTCGCGCAGTTTTCAGGGCGTTTCACGCAGCTTTGCTTCCATTCCGGTTGTTTCTGTGGTATGATGGACCCAGAAACGAACGACCGTGCGGCTTTTTGACGCAGTCTTTGGCAGAAAAGGAGGACGACCCCGATGAAAAAACGCATTCTCAGCCTGATCCTGGCACTGAGCATGGTGCTCTCCGTGCTCCCCCTGGGGGCCTTTGCAGAAGGCTCCACCCAAGACCTCGTCATGGGCGCGAACGGTCTGCCGGACTGTTCGAACGGCACCAGTGGCAACGGCTGGAGTTACGATGCCCACATGAAGAAACTGACTCTGACGAGTGGACCGTTTGATTTCAGTTCCACCCATCCCCAAGGCGGTGGAGAAACGACCACAACGCCTGTGCGATGTGAGATTGAGATTCAACAGGGTGCGACAATTACCGGCGGCACCTTCAATGGAGAAGTGTCAAACAACCAAGGAGGAAACATCACTAACGGCACCTTTGAGGGAGAAGTGATAAACAACGCCGGAGGAGAAATCTCTGGTGGAACCTTTAAGGGAACGGTGTTAAACGGCAACGGAACGATCTTTGGCGGCACCTTCGCGGGCAGTGTGGAAAACCAAGGCAGCGTGACTGGCGGCGTGTTCAACGGCAATGCAAAACCAACCGGGGTAACAGGTGGCTACCCCATCACCGTGGATGCGCCCTCCCCCGATGCCAAGATCAAGAAAGTCAACGATGTGTCTGCGCATTGGGCCCCCTACGCCTACGCAGGCACTATCGTGACCATCACTGCCGATACCGAGATATTCAGCCTGAACGGCAAGCCCATCGGCGGGGGCGACTACGACAGCGAATACCCCGATACAAACAACAAGAAGACCGTGAAATTCACCATGCCGAACGAGGACGTGGTGCTCAGCACCGGCGAACTCGTCATGGAGGGCGGCTACCCGGTCGGCTCCAACAACGGCACTGCCGACTGCGAGGGCAAAGGATGGACGTACAGTGAAAAAGACGCGTCGAACCCGAAAGGCAAACTGACTCTGACGAGTGGAACGTTTGATTTCAGTTCCACCTATCCCCAAAACACCAGTAAGGGAGCGGGGGCAGAGCCTGTGGCGTGTGCGGTTGAGACTCAATTGCGTGTGGAAATTACCGGCGGCACCTTTGAGGGAGAAGTGACAAACGAAGGCACCATAAAGAACGGCATCTTCGCGGGCAGAGTGACAAGCAACGGCACCATCATGGACAACGGCACCTTCAATGAAGAAGTGACAAACAGCGGCTACATCAAGGACGGCACCTTCAATGGAAAAGTGACAAACAGAAACACCATCGAGAACGGCACCTTTGCGGGCAGCGTGACAAACGAAGGCACCATAAAGAACGGCAGCTTTGAGAAAAAAGTGACAAACAGCAACACCATCATGGACGGCGTCTTCAAGGGTGTTGTGGAAAACGGCGGCAGAGGAACGATCTTTGGCGGCACCTTCGCGGGCAGGGTGAACAACAGCTACGGCGGCCACATATTCGGCGGCGTGTTCAACGGCCACATAAACGTACCAGGATTTGGTGTCTACCCCATCACCGTGGATACGGCCTCCTCCAAAGCCGAGATCAAGGAAGTCAACGGTGTGTCTGCGGTTTGGGAGCCCTACGTCGTCGTGGCCGAATTGACCATGAACCAGAAAGTAATCATCACCGCCAGCACCGAGATCTACAGCCTGAACCACAAGCCCATCGGCGCGGGCAACTGCAACAGCAGCCAAGACAGCAGCGACAAGAATACCGTGAAATTCACCATGCCAAAAGAGAGCGTGGTGCTGAACGGAGCGATCACCAGCACCGACCTCGTCATGGAGAACGGCTGGCCGAAGGATTCCAACGGCGGCAAAAACCCCTGCAAGGGCGACGGCTGGCAGTACATCCCCAATGACCCGACCTATGGCAACATGCTGCTTCTGACGGGCAGCAACCAGACCGGCGGGCTGTTCGATTTCAGCACCATCGGAGATGGTGCGGCGGTGGAGTGCAACGTCTTTGTGGGCAAGCCGACGGCCATCACGGGCGGCGAGTTCAACGGCAAAGTGTTCAACAACAGCGGCATTCTGGGCGGCACCTTCCACGGCGAGGTCGACAATAGGGCACCGGGCCGCATCGTGAATGGCACGTTCAAGAACTCGGTCGAGAACAACGGCATTATCGAAAACGGCACGTTCCACGACAAAGTCAAGAACAACGGCACCATCGAGAAGGGCACCTTTGAAGGAACAGTGGAAAACAACACCAACGGAACGATCTCTGGCGGTACCTTCGCGGACAGTGTGAGCAACAACGGCGGCACCGTGAACGGCGGCATATTCAACGGCAACACAGGTTTGGACGGGGTAACAGATCTCCACTCCATCACCTGGGATGCGGCCTCCTCCAATGCCAAGATCGAGAAAGTCAACGGTGTGTCTGCGGCTTGGGCCCCCTACGTCGTGACCAGCAATGCCACGACGAAGGAAGTGACCATCACTGCCGACACCGAGATTTTCAGCCTGAACGGCCAGCCCATCGCAGAAAGCAGCTACGGCGTCGACAAGAAGACCGTGACCTTTACCATGCCGGACGATGACGTGGTGCTGAACGGCGAGCTCATCACCAAGCCGGAACCCGAACCCGAACCGAAACCGGAACCGAAACCGGAACCGGAACCCACCACCTACACCGTGACCGTCATCGGCGGCACGATCGACGGCAAGACGTCTGTTTCCGCCAAGGAGAACGACACCCTGACCGTGGTGCTGGACCAGAACGAGATCCCGGACGGCATGACGTTTGACATGTGGAGCATTTCGTCGAGCAAGCTCAGCGGCGATATCAACGTCGATTACCGGGCCGAGGCCATGACCTTCCAGATGCCCGCCGAGGATGTGACCATCCGGGCGCAGTACCGCTCGGCGGAGATCATCGAGGATGCAGCGCCCTCTCCGCTGGCAACGGCGGCGACCATCGCGGTGGGCGGCGCAGCCGCAGGCATCGTGGTGTGGCAGGGCGTGAACCTGGGCGTAGACCTCTACCTCGCCAATGCGCTGCCCCAGGGTGTGCCGGTGCCGACCGACCGCCGTGCGCTGGCGCTGCTCCTGTGGGAGACCGCAGGCAAACCGGAGGTGGCTCTGCCCACCCTTTACGGCGATATCCCCGCCGAAGAGATCGAGCTGCAAAAGGCCACCCGCTGGGCGGTCCAGAACGGCCTGATGGACGCGGCCGACAAGAAGGATGCGTCCTTCTTTGACCCGGACCATTATGTCACCAAGATGGACGTCTTCGGCGCATGGCTCCGGCTCAAAAAGCTCCTCGGCACGATCGGAACATCCCCGACGCAGTGAGCGTCCCCCCTTAATGCAAAGGACCTCCCGGCCTGCATGGGCTGGGGGGTCCTTTGTTTCAAAACGGAAAAATTCCGTTGCTTCTGGGAAAAAACATGGTATACTAAAGGAAATTGAGCGATCGGAAGGAGCCGTACCATGCTGGAAAAAGCATTCAACGACGTTTACACAAAATTCAAGCTGCACTTCTATCAGAACGTGTTTCAGCGCTTTGCCACCCGCGAGGCGACCCTGACCACGGTGGAGTCCTTCTGCATGGAGGGCATCATGGCCATGGGCGAGCCCACCATTGCGGAGTTCTCGCGGATGATGAAGATCTCTACCCCCAACGCGGCGTATAAGATCGGCAGCCTGATGCGCAAGGGCTACGTGGAAAAGATCCAGTCCGCCAAGGACCGGCGCGAGTACCACCTGCGCCCCACCCAGAAGTATTTCGAGTATTACAACATCAGCTATTCCTACCTGCACACCGTGGTCGAGCGTGTGCGGGAGCGCTTCCCCGCCGAGGACGTGGACAAAATGGAACAGATGCTCACCATCATCAGCGAGGAGCTGATGCCGGAGCTGGATCTGAAATCAAAGACGGAGGACGAATAAGCGCCGTTTCACCCCGTTGGAGCAAAACGGCCGGGGCAATTGCAATCCGTGCGCCGGAATGATACAATAGGAGCCAGCGAGAACCGCCGCCGGACGTTTTTCCGGCAAGTGTAAGAAAGAAGGCTTTTATCATGAGCATGAATACAGTCCCTGAGCGTCTGGCTGCGCTGCGCGCCGCCATGGACGCCAATGGCGTGGACCTCTACCTCATCCCGGTGGGCGACCCGCACTCCAGCGAGTATCTGCCCGACCACTACACCTCCCTGACCTATTTCTCCGGCTTCCACGGCGAGAACTCGAACTTCGTCGTGACCAGAGACAAGAGCGCCCTGTGGGCCGACGGCCGCTATTTTGTGCAGGCCGAAAAGGAGATCGCGGGCACCGAGATCGAGCTGGAACGGATGGGCGAGCCGGGTGTGCCCACCGTGGAGCAGTATTGCGCCGATGCCCTGCCGGAAGGCGGTGTGCTGGGTCTGTGCGGCCTGACCGCTTCCTGCCAGCTGGTGCGCAGCGTACAGAAAGCGCTGGACGCCAAGCACGGCACCATCAAGACCCTGAATCTGGAAGATGCGCTGTGGACCGAGGGCCGCCCCGCCCTGCCGGAGACCCCGGCCTGGCTCCTGAGCAAGGAGTATGCGGGCTTTGCCCCCGCCGAGAAGCTGGAGCAGCTGCGGGCCAAGCTCAAGGAGCTGGGCTGCACGGCCCAGCTGGTGGGCAAGCTGGACAACCTGGCCTGGCTGCTGAACCTCCGCGCGATGGACATCCAGTGCACCCCCTATGCCATGGCCTACTGCTATGTGACCGGGGACCGTGCCGTCCTCTTCATCAACACCCGTCGTCTGGGCGCGGAGGCCGCTGCTGAGCTGAAGGAGAACGGCGTCGAGATCGCCGAATATGACGACATCCTCACCTTCCTGGCCGCGGAGACCGAGGCCCAGACCGTTCTGGCCGACCCGGCTTCCGTCAACTATGCGGTCTACGAGACGCTGAACAACAACCCGGCCCTGACCGTCAAGGACGAGGCCGACCCCCTGCTGCCGATGAAGGGCGTGAAGAACGAGACCGAGCTGAACCACGACCGTGAGGCCCATCTGCGCGATGCCGTGGCCATGGTGCGGTTCCAGAAGGAGCTGGAAGAGCGTCTGGCCGCAGGCGAGGAGCTGACGGAGCTGACCGTGGATGAGATCCTCCACAAGTACCGCTCGGCACAGGACAAGTTCATCGTGGAGAGCTTCGGCACCATTGCAGCCTACGGCGGCAACGCGGCCATGATGCACTACCATGCCACCGAGGAAGACCACGCCAAGCTCGAAAAGAAGGGCTTTTTGCTGGTGGACAGCGGCGCGACCTACATGGACGGCACCACCGACATCACCCGCACCTACCCGCTGGGCGAGCTGACCGAGGACGAAAAGCGGTTCTACACCTGGACGCTGCAGTGCCATATCGACATTGCCAAGGCCGTCTGGCTGAACTACTGCGACGGCCACATGCTGGATACCATCGCCCGTGAGCCGCTGTGGCAGCACCTCATCAATTACCGCTGCGGCACCGGCCACAGCGTCAGCTTCGTGGGCAATGTCCACGAAGGCCCCCACGCTCTGAACGGCCGCAACACCACCGTGTTCCAGCCGGGCATGATCGTCACCGACGAGCCGGGCGTCTACGAGAGCGGCGTCGTCGGCATCCGCATCGAGAACGAGCTGGAGTGCTACCACAAGGCCGACAACCAGTACGGCACCTTCCTGGCCTTCCGCCCGCTGACCTTTGTGCCCATCGCCACCTCGCCCGTGGTGCCCGGCATCCTGACCAAGGACGAGATCGAGTGGCTGAACGCCTACCACCGCGAGGTCTTCACCAAGCTCGCTCCCCGCCTGACCGAGGAGGAGCGCGACTGGCTGGCCAAGAAGTGCGCTGCCATCGGAGCGTAACCTCTCATAACGAAAATCGAGAGGCCATCGGCCTCTCGATTTTTGTTATTCCTGTTCCGGTTTGTGCTCTTTCCAGTAGGCTTTTGCCTCATCAATGGCCTTTTTGAACGGGCCGGAGGGGTAGGTGCTCTCGGCGATGTCCACCAGAAACTTGTACAGCTGGGGGCGCACCTCCTCATACATGCCCAGGCGGGTGTAGAGGTCTTTGTAATAGCGGAACACCTGCAGCTTGTTCTGCACCACGGTGGATACGTGGACCTGGGTGTGGCAGATGCTCTGCGGGTTCTGGACGTAGTAATAACCGGCCTTGCCGATGGAAACGAAGGTCTCGGCGTACTGGATATACCGCAGGTTAAAGACGAGGTCTTCGGCCCAGTGCATCTCGCTGACGAACTGGATGTCGTTCCGGGTCAGGAGGTCGCGGCGGTAGAGCTTGTTCCAGAGCACACTGTAAAAATAGGAGGCGGGCTTGTCCATCAGGCGGAGGGCGAAGGTGTCCTTGTCGTAAATGCCTGCGGGCAGAAAGCCGTACTCCCGCATCTCCGGGGGCCGGGCGACGCTCATGACACCCAGCTCGTCCTGGATCTTATCGAGCACCTGTTCGGGCTTGGAAGCGCCCGCCGGGATGACCATCTTGTAGGGTGCGATGACGAGGTCGGCGGTGTGCTCCTCGGCCGCAGCCACAAGAGCGGCCGTGAAGTCCGGGTCGAGATAGTCGTCGCTGTCCACGAACTGCACATACTTGCCGCCGGCCAGCTTCAGGCCCAGGTTGCGGGTGTCCGCTACGCCGGAGTTTTCCTTGTCCACCAGCACGATGCGGGGGTCTTTGGCGCGGAACTCTTCGCAGACGGGCAGACTCTGGTCCTTGGAACCGTCGTTCAGGATGATGATCTCGATGTTGGAATAGGTCTGTGCACAGATGCTGCCCACGCAGCGAGCCAGATGGTTCTGGGCATTGTACACGGGCAGGATGATGCTGACAAGGGGCTGATTCATGGCGGCGTCTCCTTTTCTGATTTTATAGTAACTATACTCCCGTGCGGCGCAAAATGCAAGCGCCCGGAAGGCCGGGCAGGAGGAAGGAATTGAAAAAATGATCTTTCACATTGCGGTCTGCAGCCCGGATGCGGTGCTGCGGGGGCGGGTGCAGCGGCACTGCCTTGAATATTATGCCCGCCGGGCCGACGCCTGCATCGTGGAACAGCTGGAGGACGCGGGGGCACTGCTCCGGAAAGAGGATACGGGCAGCCGGTTCGAGCTGTACCTCATCGAGCTGACGGCGGCAAACCCGGCGGCAGGTCTGCAGGCGGCGGCGCAGCTGCGGCAGCGCGGGGGGCGGGCACCGCTGGCCTTTCTGGCCCACACGCCTGCCTACGCCTACGAGGCGTTCCGGGTGGATGCGATGCAGTATTTGCAGATCCCCTTCCGGCCCGAACAGCTCACGGCCCTGCTGGACCGCGCCACCGAGCCGGAGTACGGCCCCGTCATCCCGGTGACGACGGCGACCGGCCTGCGGGCCCTCCCCTTTGCGGACATCGAGTATCTGGAATGCACCCACCATGTGGTGCATTTCCACCTTGCCAGCGGTGAGGATGTGGCCTCGCTCTCGCTGCGGGTGCCCTTCTCCGAAGTGGCGAAGCCGCTGCTGGCCGACCGGCGCTTTTTGCAGCCCCACCGCTCCTATGTGGTCAACCTGGCGGCGGCATCGCAGCTGTCCGTGGGGGAGCTGTGGATGCGCAGCGGTGCCCGCGTCCCCATCCCCCGCGGCCGCGAAGCCGCCGTGAGGGCAGCCTTCCGGAAGTTTTTGGAACGGTAAACGATAGAAAAGAGGTCTTGTCCAACGGGCAAGGCCTCTTTTTGTCAGAACTTCAACTCCGCCCACCGGGTCAGGAACTGGTCGCTGACACGGCGGAGGGCGGGTTCATCGGCGGCGCTGGCGGCGTCGGCGATGCCGACGACGTAAAAACCTGCGTCGTGGGAGGTGCGGGCCGCGTAGAGGGAATCCTCGCAGACGGCGCAGCGGTGCGGGTCGGTGCCGCCGAGGCGCTGTAAGGCCGCGAAAAAGACGTCCGGGCGGCTCTTGTGCAGGGGGCCCTGGGCTTCGATGTAGAACTCGAAGCAGTCGTCCACGCCCAGGCGGGTGAGCACCGTTTTGCACTGGTCGCTCCAGGTGTTGGAGCAGATGCACATCCGGGCACCCTCGGCCCTGAGGCGGGCCAGCAGCTCCCGCACACCGGGTTTTAGCTCCACGGTCTCGTACAGCTCGGCGATGACCGAGCGCATCACGCCGAAATAGTCCTCCGGCCGCAGGGGCAGCGCGTATTCGCGGATGAGGTACTGCGCCCCGTCCGCCATGCCCATGCTCAGGAGCGTGGAGCGCAGGTCGGCCCTTGGGGTGCGGCCGTAGCGGCGCAGCAGCGCCAGCGGGGCGTTCTCCCACACCGCAGTCATGCTGTCGGTCAGGGTGCCGTCCATATCAAAGATCCATTGGTTGCAGTTCATGCAGTCCTCCTCACAGTCATAATTTACTAAATTATACCACGCTTTTTGTTCCAAAAACAGGGAGAAATTTTTCCGAAAATATGGTATACTTTTTGCAGGTTTGAATCGGACGACAAGGAGGCGTATTGGATGGCGCAGAACGATACCCCCAGAAAGGCACTGGTGCTTGCCGGCGGCGGGGCCCGCGGCAGCTATCAGGTGGGCGTCTGGCGTGCCCTGACCGAACTCGGCTGGAACCCGCAGATCATCACCGGCACCAGTGTGGGCAGCCTGAACGGCGCGATGTTCGCGCTGGACCTGTACGAGACCGCACGGGATATGTGGACCAGCATCCGCAGCCAGGACGTGATGGAGCTGCCGGAGGAGACCCGGAACCTGACGGAGCTGCACCAGTTCCTGCGGGACGTGGTGCGCGCGGGCGGCATGGATGTCACCCCGCTGGAAGAGATCGTGGAGCGGGTGCTGGACGAGGACGCGCTGCGCGCCTCGCCCATCCGGTTCGGGCTCGTCACGGTGGAAAAGCGGGGCCTGAAGCCCCGTGAGCTGCCGCTGGAAGAGATCCCGAAAGGCAAGGTGAAGGATTACCTGCTGGCTTCAGCTGCCTGCTTCCCGGCGCTGCGGGCCAAACAAATCGACGGGGTGCAGTTTCTGGACGGCGGCTACCGCGACAACATGCCCACAGGGCTGGCCCAGAAAATGGGGGCCGAGGAGCTGGTCTGTGTCGATCTGGAGGGGGTGGGCATCACCCTGCCCAACCGCACCGGCCTGCCTACCACCATGGTGCGCAGCTATTGGGAGCTGGGCGATATCCTCCACTTTGACCCGGACACGGCCAGACGGAACATCGAGCTGGGCTATTACGACACCCTGCGGGCCTTCGGGCGGCTGCGCGGATGTGCCTATGCGGTGGCGAAGAACGAGCAGACCGCACAGGACGCGGCCGCATTCCGGCAGCGGTTCGACGCCGTGCAGAAGGCGGTGAAGGCAAAGTACCCGGTGACACTGACGGCAGACCTGGCGCTCAAGCTGGCCAACATGCAGGACGCAGAGCTGGCCCCGCTGGAAGCGGCCGCCGAGGATGTGGGCGTGGACCCCACCCGGTATTACACCGTGGAGACGCTGGCAAAGGCGTTTCTGGAGACCTGTGACCGCACCCGCATCGAGGGGTTTGAACCGCTGTTCGAGGGCAGCGGAAACGCGGCGCAGGCCGCATGGGCAGCGTTGCTGCCCAATACATTCCTGCAGGCGCTGGTCTTCCGCACACTGACCACGCCTGCCCCGACGGAGGTGACGGAGGAATGAAAGTCTATCAGGGATATGCCGCCTCGTCCGGCCTGGTGCTGGGGCAGGTGAGCCGTGTGGAGCGCAGGACCGAGAGCTTCGGCACAGGGCCGTTCAACCCGGACCGGGAACAGCGGCTGCTGGACCGGGCCGTCAAGACGGCACAGGCCGAGCTGGACTCGATGGCTGAGCGCAGCGGCCCCACCGAACAGGCCATCTTCCTGTTCCAGAGTATGATGCTGGAGGACGAGGGCTTCATGAACGAAGTCCGGTTCCAGATCAAGGCGGGCGTC
>OGZV01001940.1_pt1 | contig 17542 bp, 17 predicted proteins | sample 1576861 | NCBI WGS metagenome assembly OGZV01 (sample SAMEA3541501, study PRJEB24748) | human gut metagenome | biome: human gut; feature: human-associated habitat; material: faeces | place: China | collected 2012
GAATGCTTTTCCATGTCCGCGCCCGTCCGTACCGCGCTGCCCTGGGCTGTGCTGGCCGCGTGCGCTGCCGCCTGCTATGCCCTGACGCCCAACCGGGCACTGCGGGGCCGCGCCCGCGCCGACCTGCCCCAATACCGCTTTGCAGCGCAGATCAACGGTGGCAGCTTGCTGAACTACGGCACGCTGGACGGCGGCTTTTACACGGCAGCGGGCGTGCTGCCGCCCTGCAAATATTTCTGCGTGACGAACATGCCGCTGGACGACCAGTGGACCGACCAGCAGGCCGTATTGAAGGCCGGTGCTGTGGACTACGTCGTGGCGCTGACCGGCGACCTGCACGGTGATTTCCCGCAGTATGCGGTCATTGACCGGTGCAGTTATGACGGCGGCGAGGGCGAAGTGACCTGGTATCTCTACCAATTGCAGCGGTGATTTGCGTTTTTGTGCCCTATGCGGTATAATAGCACTGATCCCTGTACATCCTGCCAGAAAGGCAATGCCTATGAAACAAAAACTCACCCTGCGCCGCGTCCTCGCCAGCGCTGTGGCGGCGCTGGCTGCCGCTGCGGCGGTCTGGCTGCTCTGCCGCTGGGTCGGCTATGATTTGCAGCTGCGCATCGGCAATGAGCCGGTCTATGAAATCGCAAACGATGACTATACCCAGATCATTGATGTACCCGAGGACGGGCTTTGGCAGGCTGTCCCGCTGGAGGCGGGGCAGACGCTCTACGGCTGCCGCCTGCGGTTCAGCACCCACGGGGAGCTGTACCGCGCCGGTATGGTCATGGTCGATCTGTGCGATGCCGACGGCACGATCCTGCGCGAGGCGGCGGGCAACTACGCCAACATTTTCGATGACAACTTTACGGGCTTTGCCTTCGGCACGGCCTACACGGCGGCACAGGCGGAAACACTCTACCTGCACATCTATAACGTCGTCGAATGGGAGGGGCCGCTCGGTCTCTGGGCCAGCACCGGCACGGTGGGGGCGCTGTCCCTGACCGCGGACGGCGTTGATGCCGACGCCACGCTGGCATTGCAGTATATGACCGACGATACCGGCAGCTGGCCGTCCGATTTGGCAAACGGGCTGGCCCCGCTGCTGGCGTTCGCAGCGTTTGCCGCCGTGCTGCTGTTCGGCCTGCGTGCCCCGCTGCCGCTGACCGTGGCGGTGGTAGGCCTTGCGTGCGGACTGCTGTTTGTGCGCGTCACCCCGGCGCTCGTCGCGCCCGATGAATACACCCACCTGGCCGCAGCCTATGAGCTGGCCAGCCGCCTGGGCGGCGAGACGCCCGCCGACGAAAACGGCTGTCTGTTGGTGCGGGAGAGCGATGCGCCTCACTTCGGCACCCGCAGCGGCCAGATCGGCATTCTGGCCTACAAGGCCGAGGCGCTGGCTCGTCAGAAGGAAGCCGGCGGTCCCGACGCGCTGACCGCTGTCAGCGAGGCCAAGGCCGGGCAGGGCAGCGGCAACTACCTGCCGCAGGCGCTGGGTATCCGGCTGGCCCGCAATGCCGGTGCTAACTTTTACACGATGCTGCGTCAGGCGCGGACCTTCAACCTGATTTTTTATCTGCTGCTGGCCGTGCTGGCTGTGGCGCTGGCCCCGGCGGCGGTGCGCGGGCTGCTGGCCTGCATTGCGCTGCTGCCGATGCCGCTGCAGCTGGCGGGCAGTCTCTCGCCCGATGCGTCGGTGCTGGGCATGGTGTTCTGCTACACGGCGCTCTGCCTGCGGCTGCGCACCAAAAAAGCTGTGTGGTGGGAAAAAATCCTGCTCATCGCTCTCGGCGGGGCCGTCGGCCCGGCCAAGGCCATCTACCTGCCGGTGGTGCTGCTCTGCTTTATCGTCCCGGTGGACAACCTTGTGGGGTCGACGGAATTTGTCCGGGGCTCGTTTGGTGCGCGCGTGCGCTCCGGGCAGCTGATCCGGGAGGCCGTGCTCGTGCTGGCGGGCTGCCTGTGGATCTCCGCCAACCTCGGTGAGCTGGCCTATGCCGCCCGCGACACGAATCAAATGCTTCTGGCCGTCGGCGCAGTGGGCGTTATCCTGCTGCTGGCACTGACGCGCCGTCTGTATGAAAAGGTACAGAATGACGCCAAAAAGCTGCGCCTGTTCAAGGGCGCGCTGGCCTGTGCCGTTGTGCTGGCCGTCGTCGGCGGGGTGCTTGCGCTGTCCCGCATGGGCGGCGGGCTGGCCCCCGACCAGCTGCTGATGACGAACCCCAACGGCGATTCCATCTGGACGTTCTCGCTGGGGTACATCTGCCGCAACCTGCCCGCCACGGCGAAGCTCTTGATGCGCACGATCCCCGCGCAGGGTGCGCTCTGGCTGCAGGGCATTCTGGGCACGACGCTGGGGGAGCCGATCGTTTACCGCATCGACGTCAGCTGGCTGCTGGGCGGCGGGCTGGTGCTGGCATTGCTGGCGGCAGCCCTGCCGGTGCAGGACGAACCGGATGAGCCGCTGCTGGGCCGCCGCACCGGTTTCGGCGTGCTGGGCATCATCCTCTGCGTTGCGGCGGCGTCGCTCGTTGTGGCGCTGAACTGGACGCCCATCAACTATGAAACGCTGTTCGGTATGCAGGGCCGCTACTGGCTGCCTGTGCTGCCACTGGCGCTTCTGCTCGTCAAGGGAAACCGCAGCGTTTGTGCGCGACGCGACCTTTCCCGCGGGGCGGCACTGGCCGTCACCGCCTGTACACTGTTGACCCTGCTGCAGGGCTATAGCCTATACGCAAGCTGGCAGCCGGTATCATAAATTTGCCTACACTATTATAAAGGAGACACTCTCATGACTGTTACGAAGAATACCATCATCGCCGAGATCCTGAACAACGACCCCACCCAGGGCTGCGTGCCCATCTTCCTGTCCACCGGTATGCACTGCCTGGGCTGCATGGCCTCCCATGGTGAGACCGTCGAGGAAGCCTGTGCTGTCCACGGCGTTGACGCCGACGAGCTCGTCGATGAGCTGAACGACTACTTTGCACACCTGTAATGCGCCGCGGCTCGATGCCCGCCTGGCCGCTGCCTATGATTTTGTACGTCCGGGGCACGCGGCGGCGGACATCGGCTGCGATCACGGCAAATTAAGCGCCGCACTGGCGGGCAGCGGACGCTGCCCGCTTGTTTTGGCTTGCGACCTGCGCCCCGGCCCGCTGGAAAAGGCCCGCGTGACCTGTGCGCCCTACGGGGATAAGGTGCAGTGCCGCTTGGGCAGCGGGCTTTCGGTTTTAGAACCCGGTGAGGTCGATGACATCATCATCGCCGGTATGGGCGCGGAGACGATCATTGAGATTCTGGAGGCAGCGCCCTGGGTGTTTGATGCGCGGTACAATTTGGTGCTGGTCCCCGCGACGAAGCACAGCATCCTGCGCCGCTGGCTGGCCCGCCGCGGCTTTGCACTGCGGGCCGAGACCCTCTGCCAAGCCGCAGGCCGGTGGTACGCCGTCATGAACGCGCAGTACACGGGTGCCGCCCGCGAGCCGGACGGGCTGTTCTGCCTGACCGGCCTGACGAACGGCCAGCCCGGGTGCAGCGAGTATTACGCCGTGCAGAATGAGAAGCTGAAAAAGTATCGTTTGGGTCTGCCGGAGGGGGAAGAAAACGAGGCTGTAGGAAAACTGATTGCGGAATTGGAGCATTTGTCCAAGCTGTGATGAATCACCTGCGCACAACCGTAAACGGCCACGGCGGCCAGAGGGCTGGCCGCCCTACAAGCACCCGGTACCGTGATTTGTAGGGGAGGGATTTATCCCTCCCGGGCACGTTGCCTATATTGCTCGTCTACTTTCCGCCGCCCTGTAGGGGCCGGGTATGCCCGGCCCGCAGCGTCGAATCAGGCACCCGCAGACGGGCGATCTCCGCAAGCCTGCGGTAAAACAGAATCCATCAGGAGGTAAAAACATGTCAGTAAGCGTACAGCAGATTTTGGGCTTTCTGCGGGCGGTGGCCCCGCAGGAGCTGGCATTGGATTGGGATAACGTCGGCCTGCTCGTCGATGCGGGTCAGCCCGTGGACGGTGTGCTGACCACGCTGGACATCACCCCCGCCGTCGTGCGGGAGGCTGTCGAAAACGACTGCCAGCTTATTGTCAGCCATCACCCGGTCATCTTCCATCCGCTCAGGACGCTGGCTGCCGATGATGTGCCCGCCCTGCTGATGAAAAACGGCATCTCGGCCATCTGTATGCACACAAACCTTGACGCGGCCCCGGGCGGCGTCAATGATACACTCTGCGACATCCTCGGCATCGCCGCCGAGGGTCGCGAGAGCTTCGCCGAAGGCTGCGGGCGCATCGGCACCACGATGCCCACCACGGTGGAGGCGCTGGCCAAATTCTGCGCCGCCACGCTGCACAGCGGCGTCAAGTACGTGAACGGCCAAAAGCCTGTCACCTGCCTGGCCGAGGTCAGCGGCGGGGGCGGCAGTTACTTAGAGGAAGCCATCGCGCGCGGCGCGGACTGCCTTGTCACCGGCGAGGCAGCCCACCACATTGCGCTGCTGGCCAAGCAGAAGGGCATCGGCCTTGTGGTCGCGGGCCACTGGGGCACCGAGCACGCCATTGCCGACGTGCTGGCCGTCCAGCTGGAAAAGCAGTTCCCGGCCCTCACCGTCGCCCACGCCGAGGCTGATGCTGATCCGTATTCCTACCTATTATAATAAGGAGCCATTCCCATGTCCCTTGATGCCGCAACGCTGGCGCTGGTCGCCGGTGAACTGAAAAACACGCTGCTCGATGCCAAGATCGACAAAATCTTTGAGCCGACCCGCGACGAGGTGCTTATGACGCTGCGCACCCGCACCGAGACCCACCGTCTGCTGCTGTCGGCCCGCAGCGGCTCGGCCCGCGTCTGCCTGACGAAGGAGAACTTCGAGAACCCGCTCACGCCGCCGGGCTTCTGTATGCTGCTGCGCAAGCACCTGACCGGCGGGCGGCTCATTGAGCTGCGCCGCGAGCCGGGGGACCGCATCGTCTATTTTGACTTCCGCTGCACGAACGAGATGGGCGACTTGGTCACGAACACGCTGGCCGTTGAGCTGATGGGCCGCTACTCCAATCTGGTGCTCGTGCAGGACGGGCGCATCATTGATGCCCTCAAGCGGGTGGACTTTGACGACAGCGAGGTCCGCCAGCTGCTGCCGGGTCTGGCCTACACGCTGCCGCCCAAGCCCGCGCGGCCTGACTTTTTGGTGAATTCACCGTTGCGCTTGATGAACTCTTTTGTCCCGTCCAGGGGGTCCACCAGCCAGTAGCGCTGCCAGTGCTGGCGCTCTTCCCAGCTTTGCGGCGCTTCTTCTGACAGGACGGGGATGTCCGGCGTTAAGGCCTGTAACCCTTTCAGGATCACCTTATGCGCCGCGATATCTGCCGCCGTGACCGGAGAGTCGTCCGCTTTGCTGACAACCTCCATGGGTTTACTACCGTCATACACCTGCATGATGGCATCCCCCGCATCCCGTGCGAGCTGACAAATTTTATCTAGCATTTTCCACCTCTTTGTTAACGCAGTGAGGTTAACTCTTTGTTTTAGTTATATCGTAATGTGAACAATTCCGCTATCTGTGAAGCAATTCCGGTTTCAGGTTGCTTTTTTCTGTCAGGATTCACATTTATGTAAGCAACACGTTATAGATACATACTCTTTTGTGGCCTGGATCGAAAAAAGGACTCTTCTGATGATTAAGTTTAGCGCAACGCTCCTGGCGACGCTGATTGCGGCGAGCGTGCAGGCAGCGACGGTCGATTTACGTATTCTTGAAACGACCGATCTGCACAGCAACATGATGGATTTCGATTACTACAAAGATACCCCGACGGAAAAATTCGGACTGGTACGCACGGCGAGTTTGATCAATGCCGCACGCGGCGAAGTGAAAAATAGCGTGCTGGTCGATAACGGCGATCTGATTCAGGGCAGTCCGCTCGGGGACTACATGGCGACCAGGGGGCTGAAAAAAGGCGAGATCCATCCTGTTTATAAAGCGATGAACACCCTGGACTATACCGTCGGTAACCTCGGCAACCATGAATTCAACTACGGTCTGACATACCTGCATGATGCCCTGGCAGGCGCAAAATTCCCGTACGTTAACGCCAATATCATCGACGTTAAGACCCAAAAGCCGCTTTTTACGCCTTACCTGATTAAAGAGACTGAGGTTGTCGATCAGGACGGGAAAAAACAGACGCTGAAAATCGGCTATATCGGTTTTGTCCCGCCGCAGATCATGACGTGGGATAAGGCCAACCTCGACGGTAAGGTGACCGTTAACGACATCACCGAAACCGCGCGTAAATACGTGCCGGAAATGCGCGAAAAAGGCGCCGATCTGGTGGTCGTTGTCGCCCACTCGGGCCTCTCCGCCGACCCATACCAGGCCATGGCAGAAAACTCCGTTTACTACCTGAGTGAGGTCCCGGGCGTCGATGCGATCCTGTTCGGTCACGCCCACGCGGTCTTCCCGGGCAAAGACTTTGCCAGCATCAAAGGGGCCGATATAGAGAAAGGGACGCTTAACGGCGTGCCGTCGGTGATGCCGGGCATGTGGGGCGACCATCTTGGCGTGGTGGATCTGGTGCTGAATAACGACGGCGGCCGCTGGAAGGTCACGCAGTCAAAAGCCGAAGCGCGCCCAATTTACGACGCGGCGGCGAAAAAATCGCTGGCGGCGGAAGATAAAAAACTGGTCGACGTGCTGAAGCACGATCACGACGCCACGCGCGAATTCGTCAGCAAGCCGATCGGCAAATCCGCCGACAGCATGTACAGCTTCCTGGCGCTGGTGCAGGACGATCCGACCGTTCAGGTCGTCAACATGGCGCAGAAAGCCTATGCCGAACACTTTGTGCAGGGCGATCCGGATCTGGCGAAACTGCCGGTACTCTCCGCCGCAGCGCCATTCAAAGTGGGCGGACGTAAGAATGACCCGGCAAGCTATGTGGAGGTCGAAAAGGGCCAGCTCACCTTCCGTAATGCCGCCGATCTCTATCTCTACCCTAATACGCTGGTGGTGGTTAAAGCCACCGGGAAAGAGGTAAAAGAGTGGCTGGAGTGTTCTGCCGGACAGTTTAACCAGATTGACCCACACAGCAGCAAGCCGCAGTCGCTGATTAACTGGGACGGCTTCCGCACCTACAACTTCGACGTGATCGACGGCGTGAACTACCAGATTGACGTCACCCAGCCGGCGAAATATGACGGCGAGTGTCAGGCGATCAACCCGCAGGCGGAGCGCATTAAAAACCTGACCTTCAACGGCAAGGCGATCGACCCGAATGCCACTTTCCTGGTGGTGACCAATAACTACCGTGCCTACGGCGGTAAGTTTGCCGGTACGGGAGATGGACACATCGCCTTTGCCTCGCCGGACGAGAACCGCTCTGTGCTGGCGGCGTGGATCAGCGCGGAGTCGAAAAAGGCCGGCGAAATTCATCCGGCGGTGGATAACAACTGGCGTCTGGCGCCGATCCACAGCGATACGCCGCTGGATATCCGCTTTGAAACGTCACCGTCCGAGAAGGCAGCCGCGTTTATTAAGGAGAAGGCGCAGTATCCGATGAAACAGGTCGCGACGGATGATATTGGGTTCGCGATTTATCACCTGGATTTAAGTAAGTAGCGGCGATTGTGCCGGGTGGCGCTTCGCTTACCCGGCCTACGGGATGGAAGATTATGGGTAGGCCGGGTAAGGCGAAGCCGCCACCCGGCTTTTACGCCGCGCGATCGTCCCGATTCGCCATCACCTTCGGCGTATTCACCTCAATCCAGTCCGCCAGCGCGGCGACTTTCTCGCTGACCTCGATCCCCATCGGGGTCAGGCTATACTCTACGTGCGGCGGCACAACCGGGTACGATACGCGATCGACAAACCCGTCCTGCTCCAGCGCCTGAAGCGACTGGGACAGCATCTTTTCGCTCACCCCGCCCATTTTACGGCGCAGATCGCTAAAGCGATGCGTTCCCTGGCGCAGCGCCAGCAGAATCAGTACCCCCCAGCGGCTGGTAACGTGTTTGAGCACCTCTCGTGAAGGGCACTGTTCCGCGAAGAGATTGCCATCGCGCAATTGTTCGCTGAGCGTCGGTATCGTTGTTTTCATACTTACCTTTTTGTACGTACTTACTAAAAGTTAGCTATGGTGCTAGTGTGCCACAACACCAGACAAACACGAAGGAGATTCATCATGATCGCGATTACCGGCGCCACCGGCCAGCTTGGCCATCTCGTTATCGAACAGCTGTTGAAAACCGTACCGGCTAACCAGATTGTGGCCATCGTACGTAACCCGGCAAAAGCTGAAGCCTTAAGCCAGCAGGGAATTGTGGTTCGTCAGGCGGACTACACGGATGAAGCCGCATTCACCGCCGCGCTGAACGGCGTGGATAAGCTGCTGCTGATCTCGTCCAGCGAAGTCGGCCAGCGCGCGATCCAGCACCAGAACGTGATTAACGCCGCCAAAGCGGCAGGGGTGAAATTTATCGCCTACACCAGCCTGCTGCATGCGGATACCTCGCCGCTCGGTCTGCACGTTGAACACGTTGCCACTGAAAAAGCGCTGGCGGCGTCAGGCATTCCTTATGCCCTGCTGCGCAACGGCTGGTATACCGAAAACTATCTGGCGAGCGCGCCGCCTGCGCTGGAACACGGCGTGTTTATTGGTGCGGCAGGCGAAGGCAAAATTGCCTCTGCCACCCGCGGAGACTATGCCGCGGCGGCAGCGAAAGTGATTGCTGAAGAGGGCCATGCGGGCAAGGTGTATGAACTGGCGGGCGACCACGGCTGGACGCTGAGCGAACTGGCGGCTGAACTGAGCAAACAGAGCGGAAAGCCGGTCACCTACCAGAATCTCAGCGAAGCGGACTTTGCCGCCGCGCTGAAGAGCGTCGGCCTGCCTGCCGGTCTGGCCGATATGCTGGCGGACTCCGATATCGGGGCCTCCAAAGGCGGGCTCTTTGACGACAGCCATACGCTGAGCAAACTGATCGGGCGCCCAACCACTACGCTGGCGGAGAGCATTAAAGCCATTCTGTAATTGTTACGGGATGGTTATTTTTTGTGGCATCCCCTCGGGTCATCTTTGATAATGAAAAGATGACCCACAAGGAGGCTCACCGTGCAAGGCGTACCGGAACAGTTTAATGATGAAAGAGACAGCGCGCGCTTTCGCCATCTGGCGCAGCTGCCGGGCCTGGAGCTGTATCACGCGCATATTTCTGACTACGCCTTTGAGCCTCACACCCATGAAGCCTTCGGCATCGGCACGATTGAAACCGGTGCCGAACGCTTTCGCTATCGCGGCAGCCAGCATCTCGCGGCGGAGAAATCCGTCGTTACCATGAACCCGGACGAGATCCACACCGGCGAATCCGCCACCGAGGGCGGCTGGCGCTACCGGATGGTCTATATCGAACCCGATCTGCTGGAAGAGGTGACCGGCCTCCGACACTGGTGGTTCAGCGACGTGACCCGTCATGATCCGTTACGCTCACAGCAAATCGGCAGGCTTATTTACGGCTTGTGGCACACGGACGATCCGCTTGCGCAAAAAGGTTTACTGCTGGATCTGATTGAGACCTTCCAGCCGTTTGCCCACCACGCGCCACGGGTTCAGGAAGGCGCGCACCGCTTCGAACGGGTACGCGAGTACCTGCACGACAACTATATGCGCGCTCTGACGCTGGACGAGCTGGCCAGCGTCGTCTCGCTCAGCCCGTATCATTTCCAGCGCCAGTTCAAAGCCCATTTTCACGTGACGCCGCATCAGATGCTGATGGCCATTCGACTCTGGCGCGCCAAAGCGTTTCTCACCCACGGCATGCCCGCCGCAGATGTTGCCGCCGCAACCGGGCTGACCGATCAGTCACATCTGACCCGCGCGTTTACCCACCGCTACGGCATTACGCCCGTGCGCTACCAGAAGCAGGTTACACGGCGCTAATGCGCAATCTCATACAATACGCGCGCATTCGCCCCTCCTACACTGACTACAGCGTAAATACCTGTGGATGGAAAAATGATTAGTGGAGTGTTGTATGCCCTGCTGGCCGGGATGATGTGGGGACTGATTTTTGTCGGCCCGCTGATCGTGCCCGAGTATCCGGCAATATTACAGTCGACCGGACGTTATCTGGCGCTGGGGCTGATTGCCCTGCCCCTGGCGTGGCTGGGACGCGCGCGCTTGCGCCAGCTCAGCCGTCAGGACTGGGGGACCGCACTGGCGCTGACCATGATGGGCAATCTTATCTATTACGTTTGCCTCGCGAGTGCCATTCAGCGTACCGGTGCGCCGGTATCGACCATGATTATCGGCACGCTGCCGGTCGTCATTCCCGTCTTTGCTAACCTGCTCTACAGCCACCGCGATGGCAAACTGGCGTGGTCAAAAATGGCCCCGGCGCTGGTCTGCACCGCCCTGGGGCTGATATGCGTTAATATTGCCGAGCTGCGCCATGGGCAGGTGGACGTTGACCTGTGGCGGTACGGTTCTGGCATTCTGCTGGCGTTCGTTTCCGTGGCGTGCTGGGCGTGGTATGCCCTGCGCAACGCGCGCTGGCTGCGTGAGAACCCGGACAAGCACCCGATGATGTGGGCGACGGCGCAGGCGCTGGTCACGCTGCCCGTATCCGTCGTGGGGTATCTCGGCGCATGCCTCTGGCTGGGCCATCAGCAGCCGGACTTCACCCAGCCCTTCGGGCCAAGACCGTGGGTGTTCATTGGCCTGATGGTTGCGATCGCGGTGCTGTGTTCATGGGTAGGCGCGCTGTGCTGGAACATTGCCAGCCAGAAGCTGCCGACGGTGATCTTAGGGCCGCTGATTGTCTTCGAAACCCTGGCCGGACTGCTTTATACCTTCCTCATGCGCCAGAGCGTGCCGCCGCTGTTCACTGCCTGCGGGATCGTGCTGCTGGTGGTGGGGGTGGTGATGGCGGTGAGAGCGAAGCCGGAAAAACCGAGGGTCGTTCCGGCGTCGGAGGTGTGATATTTGCCGGGTGGCGGCTCCGCCTTACCCGGCCTACAAGGAGCCGTTTCGTAAGCCGGGTAAGCGCCAGCGCCACCCGGCATGATGTTAAAACGTTTCCCAGTTTGCTTCAGACGCCGCCGCGACAGGCTGCGCTTTTGGCACATAGGTTTTTACCGGCGCCGCTTTGACCGCCTGGTTGCGGGTAATTTTGAACACCGCCACCGCTTCGTTCAGGCGTGCAGCCTGATCTTCCAGCGCCGCCGCCGCCGCCGCAGACTCCTCCACCAGCGAGGCGTTCTGCTGGGTCACGCGGTCCATCTCGGCTACCGCCTGGCCCACCTGGTCGATACCGCGGCTCTGCTCGTCAGAGGCCGAAGCAATTTCGCCCATAATGTCGGTGACGCGAGTAACCGCATTGACGATCTCAGCCATCGTGGCCCCGGCTTCGTTAACCAGCTGCGAGCCCGCGTTCACGCGTTCGCCGGAGTCATCGATCAGCGCTTTGATCTCTTTCGCCGCCTGAGCGCTGCGCTGCGCAAGGGTACGCACTTCCCCTGCCACCACCGCAAAGCCACGGCCCTGCTCGCCTGCACGGGCCGCTTCCACCGCCGCGTTCAGCGCCAGAATATTCGTCTGGAAGGCAATCCCGTCGATCACGTTGGTAATTTGCGCAATTTTGCTGGAGCTGGTGGCGATTTCGTCCATCGTCCGCACGACGCCTTCCACCACGTGACCGCCCTTCTTCGCCGTTGAGGAGGCATCCAGCGCCAGACGGGAAGCCTGACGCGCGTTATCGGCGTTCTGCTTCACGGTTGCCGTCAGTTGCTCCATGCTGGCTGCCGTCTCTTCCAGAGACGCGGCCTGCTGCTCGGTACGGGAAGAGAGATCGTTACTGCCTGCGGAGATTTCGCCTGCACCGGTGTAAATCGTATCTGCGCCTTCGCGCACCACGCCCACGGTGTTCGCCAGCGAAGTTTGCATCTCCTGCACGTTGCGCGCCAGGATGGCCATTTCATTTTTTCCGTCTGCCTGAATCGGCTGGGTGAGATCGCCTGCCGCAATGGCGCGAATATGGTTGATCACCTCTTCCAGCGGCAGCAGCAGCACGCGGCGCATCGCAATCCAGCTGGAGATAATCACCACGATCACCAGCAGCATGACCGCAGAGAGGATCCACAGGATGCGCTTGTAATCACTTTCGTTATCCTGAATGCCTTTATCCGTGAGCGCGGCCTGCGCTTCACGCCATTCACGATAAACCGTCTGCATCGCATTCTGTTTTTGTTCGGCATTCTGCTTGAACATATCTTCCAGATTGCCCTGGCTCAGCAGAACATTCATTTGCGTCAGCGTTGCAGAGTAAATGCGGTACTGCTCCTCGAGTTGGTTGGTCAGGTTCTCATCCAGGCCTGGCGTATTCGGCAAGGCATAGTATTTATCGTAATGAACCTGGGCTTCAGTCAGCAGATTTTTCGCCGTGGTCACCAGCTCATTCAGCTGACCGCCGTTAATTTGCGAGGCCATGCTGCTTTGCAGGCGCAGCATTCCGCGGTTCAGGGTGACGCGCGCCTGGTTCAGACTGATCCACGCATCGGTAAACTCCGCCACGTTCTTGCTGGAGAGCTGCGACACGGTAAAGTTGTCTTTATCGTTATTCAGGGCGTTGATAAAGATACCGGCGGAAATCACTTGCATGATGCCGAGCACAAGCAGCACCGAAATCAGAAGGGTAATGACTTTTATACGTTTAAACATGCGTTGCCTTTGTTATATGCAGGTTTGTCTGACGTGGATATATCGGCAGGTGCAGCGGGTTGTTTACTGTTTCTCCACCTTTAAAAAGTTTCGAAACCACTTTCCTGAACCCATTCAGAGAGTTAAATCGGATATTTTTTTGTGATCTGCATCTCACTTTTACCCGTTCCTCTAAAGGGTTATAGCGTCGTTTATAAGATGCATTTAATATGCATCTTATATTATTGATGATGAGGTAACTGCTATGGCCTTTCGCGACCAACCCCTGGGCGAGCTGGCGCTCTCCATTCCTCGCGCTTCTGCGCTGTTTCGCAAATACGATATGGACTACTGCTGCGGCGGTAAGCAAACCCTGGCACGGGCGGCCTTACGCAAAGAGCTGAACGTTGAGGTGATTGAAGCCGAGCTGGCGAAGCTGGCCGAGCAGCCCGTCGACAAAGACTGGCGAACCGCTCCGCTCGCAGAAATCATCGACCACATCATCGTGCGTTACCATGACCGTCACCGTGAACAGCTGCCGGAGTTGATCCTGCAGGCGACCAAAGTCGAGCGCGTGCATGCCGACAAACCTTCCGTTCCGCGCGGTCTGGCGAAATACCTGACCCTGCTGCACGAAGAGCTTTCCAGCCACATAATGAAAGAAGAGCAGATCCTCTTCCCGATGATTAAACAGGGAATGGGAAGCCAGGCAATGGGGCCCATCAGCGTGATGGAAAGCGAGCATGATGACGCGGGCGAACTGCTGGAAGTGATCAAACACACCACCCACAACGTCACGCCGCCGCCAGAAGCGTGCACAACGTGGAAAGCGATGTACAACGGCATTAACGAGATGATTGACGACCTGATGGAACACATCAGCCTTGAGAACAACGTTCTGTTCCCGCGGGCATTAGCGGGGGAATAAAAAAGCCCGGTGGCGCTAGCGCTTACCGGGCCTGCAAGGTCCTCGAACGTAGGCCGGGTAAGCGTCAGTGCCACCCGGCAACATGCTTAACGCATGCCAGCCATCCGTTTCTTACCGATAAACATCCAGCCCAGCCCCAGCGCGATAAACCACAGCGGCGTGACGATCAGCGCCTGACGGGTATCATCTTCCAGCGTCAGCAGAACCAGCACGAAGACGAAGAACGCCATGCACACCCAGCACATCAGCTTGCCCAGCGGCATCTTGTAGATCGATTTTTCATGCAGGTGTGGGCGCTGTTTGCGGTACACCAGATAGGAACAGAGGATGATGGTCCAGACGAACATAAACAGGATCGCTGAGACCGTGGTAATCATGGTGAACGCGCCAATCACGCTTGGGTTTACGTAGAGCATCACCACGCCGCCCAGCAGGCACATGCAGGAGAAGGTCAGCCCTTTCGCAGGTACCGCACGCTTAGACAGCTTGGCGAACGCGCTCGGCGCCACGCCTTCCTGCGCCAGACCAAACAGCATACGGCTGGTTGAGAACACGCCGCTGTTCGCGGAAGACGCCGCTGAGGTCAGCACCACGAAGTTAATCAGGCTCGCCGCCGCAGGCAGCCCCACCAGCACGAACAGCTCAACGAACGGGCTCTTGCTTGGCACCACCGAGCTCCACGGCGTCACGGACATAATGATGATCAGCGCGAAGACGTAGAACATGATGATACGCACCGGAATGGAGTTGATGGCGCGCGGGAGAGATTTCTCCGGATCTTTGGTTTCCGCAGCGGTCGTTCCGACAAGCTCAATCCCTACAAACGCGAACACCGCAATCTGGAAGCCAGCAAAGAAGCCGCTAATGCCTTTCGGGAACCAGCCTCCATCATTCCACAGATGGGTAAACGACGCCTGAACGCCGGTTGGTGACTGGAAGTGGGTGAGCACCATCACCAGGCCTACTACGATGAGCCCAACGATGGCCACGATTTTGATCATCGCGAACCAGAACTCCATCTCACCGAACATTTTAACGGTGGCGAGGTTCAGGCTCAGCAGCAGAACAATAACCGCCAGCGAGGCCACCCAGTCCGACAGCCCGGGGAACCAGAACTGCGCATAGGCGGTTATCGCCACGACGTCCGCCATACCGGTCACGACCCAGCAGAACCAGTAGGTCCAGCCGGTGAAATAGCCCGCCCATGGCCCGAGCAGGTCTGAAGCGAAGTCGCTGAAGGATTTGTATTCGAGGTTCGAGAGCAGCAGCTCACCCATTGCACGCATCACGAAGAACAGCATAAAACCGATAATCATATAAACGAATATGATTGACGGTCCGGCGAGACTGATGGTTTTGCCTGACCCCATAAACAGCCCGGTACCGATGGCACCCCCAATAGCAATGAGCTGAATATGACGGTTTGTGAGATTGCGCCGTAGCGACTGTTCAGACGACGCCTCTTCGTCGGCGACGACTTTGACCTGATCTACCATGTGATATTTTCCTGTTTATGCCTGTCTGTGTTGTTAAGGCTCTTCTGGCCTTTAAATACGTCAAAAAAATGACGTTCCCTTGTTAGGGCTAATCGATATTAGGTAAGAATCGGCGGGATGAATACTATGATTTAGATATTATGTTAATAATATGTTGAAAGTGAGTGTCATATCACTCATGCAGCGCGAAACAGCTCACAAAAATACACGCAACAGTTTCGTTTGCAAGATAAAATATTGATTCCGACTTAACTATAGGTTTTCACGCTATTTTCCCCTCCCCAGCCGGGGAGAGGAAATAAGAAAAGTCGATTACAGAATTTCCAGCAGCTCGACTTCAAAGACCAGAGTGCTGAATGGCGGGATGGACGCGCCAGCGCCGCGCTCGCCGTAAGCCAGGTTATGCGGGATAGTCAGTTCCCATTTGGAACCGACTGGCATCAGGGTCAGCGCTTCGATCCAGCCCGCGATAACGCCATTCACCGGGAACTCAGCCGGTTCGCCGCGCGCGACGGAGCTGTCGAAGACGGTACCGTCGATCAGCTTACCGGTGTAGTGTACGCGAACGTGGTCGGTACGCGCCGGGATTGCGCCATCGCCCTGATTGATCACGCGGAACTGCAGACCAGACTCGGTGCTGTTCACGCCTTCACGCTCACGGTTCTCTTCCAGATATTTCACACCTTCGGCGGCCATCTCTTCAAAGCGCGCGCGACGCACGGCGTCAGCACGCTCGTGGATTTCACGCAGCGCACGGTGCACAACGTCAACCGGAACGGCAGGCTGTTTACCTTCCAGCGCGTCAGCGATACCCGCCACCAGCGCTTCAGGTAACAGACCTTCCAGGCCGGATTCGCTCAGCTGCTGTCCTACCTGCAAGCCGATACCGTAACTTGCCTGCGCTTCGATAGTGTCAAAAGTCGGGGTGGTCATGGGTTTTCCTTCCATCACATTTAAAGTAGCGGGCAGCATATCAGCCATGCCCTTATGGGTAAAACTTTGTCTGAAGTTAAGGTGACAAACCGCGACGAAACAGAAACAATAGAGAGAACCAGGATTAATCCCGAACTGATGTCACGGATGTCGGGTTTACTACGCCGTTCAGGCAGTTAGCAAACTATACTTCGGGGCACAGGATAAAAAATACGCGGAGCAGGAGGAGTGCCATGCCCGGGCGATTTGAACTGAAACCTACCCTGGCGAAAATCTGGCAGGCGCCGGACAATTTTCGCATCATGGATCCGCTGCCTCCTCTGCATCGCAGAGGGATCATCATTGGTGCGCTGATGGTGATTGTGGGCTTCCTGCTTCCTTCCGGTGGCGATGATGTTGATACTGCCCCCGTCACCCGCAATGCTCAGCTGGACCTTCAGTCGCAAACGCGACCGCAGCCTGACGCACAGCCGATGCAGACGCAGCTCGTTACCCCGTCTAACGATCCGGGTCAGGTCGCGCCGGTTGAGCCAGAGCCGATTCAGGACGAACAGCCACAGGATCAGGCCGCCGCCCCGTCTCAGCCTCAGACCCAACAGCCCACCGGCATTGAGCAACAGTGGCGTTCCTATCGCGTAGAGCCGGGGAAAACGCTGGCGCAGCTGTTCCGTGACCACAACCTGCCGCCGACAGACGTGTATGCCATGGCGAAGGTGGAAGGCGCGGGTAAACCGCTCAGTAACCTGCAGAATGGCCAGATGGTGCAAATTCGCCAGAATGCCAGCGGGGTGGTGACAGGATTAACGATTGATACCGGAAATGGACAACAGGTGCTGTTTACCCGCCAGCCAGACGGCAGCTTTATCAGGGTACGTTAAGGGCGGGGTTCTGTAAAAAGCAAAACGCCGGCACAAGGCCGGCGTTCCAACGTGAGCAGAGTAAAAAATTACTCAGCTACAACGTTAACAACCAGTTTAGCGAACACTTCGCTGTGAACCTGGAAGTCAACTTCGTGCTCACCAGTGGTACGCAGAACGCCGTTCGGCAGACGAACTTCGCTCTTAGCCACTTTAACGCCTGCTGCAGAAACTGCATCAGCGATATCGCGGGTACCGATGGAACCGAACAGTTTACCTTCGTCGCCAGCTTTGGACGCGATGGTAACGGTGCCCAGTGCGTTGATTGCTTCAGCGCGAGCGTTAGCAGCCGCCAGAACGTCAGCCAGTTTGGCTTCCAGTTCAGCGCGACGTGCTTCGAAAAACTCTACGTTTTTCTTGGTAGCTGGAACAGCTTTACCCTGTGGAACCAGGAAGTTACGAGCGTAACCCGCTTTAACGTTTACCTGATCACCCAGGCTGCCCAGGTTTGCTACTTTATCAAGCAGAATAACTTGCATTACCTTATCCTCTTAAAGTCGTATTAATGGACCGTGCCCGATTACTGATGACGATCAGTGTACGGCAGCAGGGACAGGTAGCGAGCGCGTTT
>OGZV01001946.1_pt1 | contig 17509 bp, 19 predicted proteins | sample 1576861 | NCBI WGS metagenome assembly OGZV01 (sample SAMEA3541501, study PRJEB24748) | human gut metagenome | biome: human gut; feature: human-associated habitat; material: faeces | place: China | collected 2012
CCGATATACATGCCCGGTCGTTTCCGCACTGCCTCCAGTCCCTCCAGCACCGTAATGCTGGAAGCGTCATAGGTTGTATTTTGTGCCATCTATCTGATCCTTTCTTTCCGATTCCAAACTGCCCAAATTTCTGTCATAAAAATAGAATCCTGCTTCGCAGGATTCTCCGCCTGCGAACTGTAAAAGTCGAATTACTTTCGAGAGTATAACACATATGTTCGATTTTGGGAAGTCCCGCTGCGATTTTTGCTCCACGATTCTACATCCGTCCGGTTCACACCGCGCGTTCTGATGCAGCGTTGAAACAATAGAATGCACGCTCTGCGAGCATTCTATTGTCATGAATAAGCGCTGCGCGTTTCCAAACAGCTGCTACATCGTTCCCATTGCCCGGGCCGCCAGCCACAACAAAAGCAGATGCAACGGATAAAATCCGTAGAAGAACCATTTCAAAACCTGCCGTCCTTTTTTCGCCCGCTCCCCATTGTATCCATATAAAATGCACAGTCCCGCCAGCGCCGGACCTGTCATTGAGAACAAAACGCGCACTGCGCCTTCCGGAAAACCCAAAACGCCCTCCGTCTGCGCCACAGACGCTGCTTCGTTGATTCCGACAACCGCCGTCACGAACAGAAAGGTTTTCTGCAGTTTTTTCCGTTCCTGACCCGCCCGGTCAAACAACAGCGTAAACGCCGGGGCGAGCGCAGACCAGTCTGAAAATACCGATAAAAAAAACAGCCCTGCGATCTGCAGCTGCCCTTTTCCCCGCCGGAACGCTTCTCCATGGAACACGCACAGGATCAGAAAGCTAAACAACAGGGAAAACATCATATTCAAGACTGCCGCCTCTCTGTTAAATGCCAGAAAATAGGGCACCTGGGACACCAGCGCAAATACAAACAGCCGTTTTGCATACGCACGTCTGGACGAGGTTTTATAAAACCCCTCCACCAGAAAATAACACATCACCGGCGCAGTGAAATAGCCGATTCCTTTCAAAAATTCCGCCGGATATGTCCCCGCTGTCAGAAAAACATGGCTGAAATGATTGAAAAACATCGTCAGCATCGCGATCATCTTGATCGCGTCGCGGGTCAGCCCCCGGCTTTTGATTTCCTGCATTTCATTCTCCCTTTTCTCAGATACGAAACCGCACAGCTGCAAAGCCTGCGCCGACTTTGCATGCCGTACGGTCAGATCGTCCGATAGTCGATCGATTTTTCAAATAATCCGAATTCCTTTTCCGGAAGCACCACATCCCCGGAAAGCACCTGATCTGCCAGCTCTCCTGCAAGCATCAGCACATCAGAATCCTGATAAATATCGCCTAATCCAAAATCCAGGTCACCGCTTTGGCGAATGCCGAAAAGATCCCCAGGCCCCCGCAGCTTTAAATCCTCATTGGCAATAAAAAATCCGTCGTTGGAGTGATTTAATACATCGAGACGTTTATTTTTTGCACCGCTTCCATCCCCGGTCATAAAAATGCAGAAGCTCTGCGCATGACCTCTTCCGACACGTCCCCGCAGCTGATGCAGCTGTGCGAGTCCAAAGCGCTCTGCATTTTCCACAAGCATTACTGTTGCATTGGGAACATTAATCCCAACCTCGATAACCGTCGTCGATACAAGGACATCGATCTGCCCGGCTCCGAATGCGTCCATAATTTCCTGCTTCTGTGCTGCCTTCATTTTTCCATGCAAAGCAGCCACCCGAATCGAGCTATTCAGGGCAGCTTTTAATTTTTCCGTATAATCCGTGACATTTTCCAGTCCGTCTGCGGAATCCTCTCCGGCTTCTACCATCGGACAGATTACATAGACCTGATGCCCTGCCTCCACCTGCGCTTCGAGAAAGGCATAGGCTTTTTTGCGGAAGGACGGATCTACGACGCAGTTTTTAATCGGCAGACGGTTTTTTGGCATCTCGTCCAGCACAGACACTTCCAGATCGCCATATAATACGATCGCCAGCGTCCGTGGAATCGGTGTCGCGCTCATGACGAGCACATGTACGCCCTCCCCCTTATTTGCCAGGCATTCTCTCTGCCTTACGCCAAACCGGTGCTGTTCATCTGTCACTACCAATGCAAGATCGCGATACTCCACTTTGTCCTGAATCAGTGCATGTGTCCCGATAATCACGTCCGCATCCCCGGATTTGATCCGTGCATACGCCTCTTTTTTCTGTTTCGACGTCATGGAACCGGTCAGCAGGATCGGCTTTGTACACAGTCCGTACTTCTCCGTCATCTCTGTCAGTGCTTCAAAGTGCTGTACCGCCAGCACTTCTGTCGGTGCCATCAGGCACCCCTGCCTGCTGTTTGCACTGCACACCAAAAGCGCCAGAAAAGCAAGAATCGTTTTACCGCTTCCCACGTCCCCCTGAACCAGTCGGTTCATCGCCATATGTCCTGTCAGGTCTGCTTCGATCTGCTTCCAAACCCTCTGCTGGGCTCCGGTCAGCTGATACGGAAGCGCTGCAATCAGGCGGTCCGTATCCTCTGTCGGCTGCAGCGGCCGATCGATTAACAGCCCTGCATTCTCTTTTTTCTGACGCTTGATCTGAATCAGGAAGGCTAAAAATTCATCGAAGACCAGACGTCTTCTGGCCATCACAACATCCTCCTGACTTCCTGGAAAATGGATTTTTTCCATTGCTTCCCGGAATCCGATCAGACGATATCTGCTCCGTATTTCTTCCGGAAGATAATCCGGCAGCTCCAGCTCCTCCAGCGCCTGCCGCACACATTTGGAGATCATATGGTTGGTCAGTCCGCTCGTCAGCGCATATTTGGGCTGCCATGTCCCGGCAAGGGTTTCATAATCGCCCTGCGAAAACACCCGGGGCTGTTCCATGAAAAGCATCCCGCCTGTGCCTGCCTGTACCATGCCGCGAAACACATGCCAGCTGCCGCCCGGAAGCGCTTTTTTCAGATACGGCATCCGAAACCAGGTCAGCTTCATTCGCCCGGAGGCATCTCCTGCCTGCGCATGTGTGATGACCATTCCTTTTGCCCGCACCATCGACGGCGTACCGACAATACAGGCTCTTACCGACTGTACTTTACCGGTGCACAGCTCTCCAACCGGAAGCGCCTGCTCATAATGATCATAGCCTCTCGGAAAATAAGAAATCAGATCCTTTATCGTTTCAATATGAAGTTTCGAAAAAAGCGCAGTGGTCTTCACCCCTACGCCTTTTATCTCTGTAATCAAATGACCGGCTTCCATTATGCCTCACTCTGCAGAAACAATATAGTAGTAAATCGGCTGTCCGCCATACTGCAGCTCTACATCACACGCCGGATATTTCTCCGCCACCTTGTCGCGGAGCGCTGCAGCGTCTTCCTCTTTGGTCTCCTGACCATAATAGATGCTGATCAGCTCCATATCCTCATCCATCATGCTATCGATCATGTCTTTCGTAACTGTTTCGATCGCCTGTCCGACTGCAAGGATTCCTGCATCTCCGATTCCCATGTAATCGCCCTGATGGATTTCATGATCGTCGATCACCGTATCTCTGACTGCATAGGTTACTTCACCGGTGCGAACGGTTTCGATCGCTTCTGTCATCGCCGCTTCATTTTCTTCCGGACTCAGATCCGGTACATAGTTGATCACTGCGGTAATGCCCTGTGCGATTGTCTTGGTAGGAATGACAACGATCTTCTTGTCCTCCGTCATATATTTTGCCTGGTTTGCAGCCAGAATGATATTTTTATTATTAGGGAGAACGTAAACGGTTTCTGCGTTTACTTTTTCAATGGCATTCAGCACATCCTCAGTGCTCGGGTTCATCGTCTGACCACCCTCGATGATATAGTCTACGCCAAGGTCTTTTAAGATCGCATTGATCCCTTCACCTACAGAAACCGCGATAAATGCCGCTTCCTTTTTCTCAGCCGGTGCTGCAGCTGCAGCCTCCTGCTGCTCCTTCTGTGCCATCTTCACAACCTTTTCATGGTGCTCCAGGCGCATGTTGTCGATCTTCATATTGGAAAGGGCACCATACTTCAATGCCTTCTGGATCGCAAGACCCGGGTCATTGGTATGCACGTGTACCTTAACCACATCGTCATCTGCCACAACTACGATCGAATCGCCGATGGATTCCAGATATGCCTTAAAGTCCATCTCCTGCTTGATGTTAAAGGTCTTGGAAAGCATGATGATAAACTCTGTGCAATAACCGAATTTGATATCGCTCTCTTCCAGAACGGTTTCCTGGCTGCCTGCAAACGGAGCCCCTGCAGGAGCTGTGGTTTCTGTTACCGTCCAGTCGATCTCTTTGCCTAAAAACGCTTCATAAGCGCCCTTTAATACCTGCATCAGACCCTGTCCGCCGGAATCCACAACGCCAGCCTGTTTTAAAACAGGCAGCATCTCCGGAGTCTGGCTCAGCACATAATCTGCGCGCTCAATGATATCGCCGATATATTTTTCCAGGTCGGTTTCCCCTGCATCTGCCAGCTCACGAGCCTTTAAAGAAGCACTCTTGGCAACGGTCAGGATCGTGCCTTCCTTCGGCTTCATAACTGCCTTGTATGCAGTCTCTACCGCTTTCTCACAAGCTTCTGCAAGCAGCGGAATATCGATCGTATCATAATCGCGGATCGCTTTGGTGAAGCCTCTGAACAGCTGCGATAAAATGACGCCTGAGTTGCCTCTGGCGCCTCTTAAGGAGCCGGATGAAATCGCCTTTGCCAGGGATTTCATATTCAGGTCATTGTTTGCATTCATCGCTGCAACGTCTTTTGCCGCAGACATAATGGTCAGTGTCATGTTCGTACCTGTATCACCATCTGGAACAGGGAACACGTTTAATTCATTGATCCACTCTTTCTTACTCTCCAGATTCTTAGCACCTGCTAAGAACATCTTTGCAAGCATCTTAGCGTCGATCGTATTTACAGCCACAGTTAAGTCCTCCTTAATCAATCACTCGCACACCTTCTACAAAGATGTTGATTTTCTCTATCTCAATTCCGGTAAATTCCTCTACCTTATATTTTACATTGCTGATCAGATTGTCCGATACCGCAAGAATGCTCACCCCGTATGCCACGATAACGTGGAAGTCCAGCGTCAGTTTATTATTATTCAGTGTAACTGCAATGCCCTTGGTAATGCTGTCGCTCTTCAACAGCTTGACAAGACCGCCCTTCACTGTAGCGCCCATGCCAACGATGCCGAAACACTCCATCGCCACTGTTCCCGCATATTGACCAATCACTTCATTATCAATCGTAATATTGCCCATATGGGTCGTCATAGAAGAACCCTTCATGTGATAACCTCCTTTTTCCATGAAAATCTAAGGCTATTATAACCGCTTTCCTGCAAAAAGGGAATAACCATTTTAATTTTTTAAAAATTTGATGATTTTTTACTTGCCAAATGTATTTAATTCTGTTATCATACTGATGTTGTCAGTCAAACGACGAATATAGTTTGAGGAGGTGCAATCATGGCAAAATGCGATATTTGTGGCAAAGGCGCTCATTTCGGTAACAACGTAAGCCATTCCCATAGAAGATCCAACCGTATCTGGAATTCCAACGTCAGAAGCGTTAAATGTAAAGTCAACGGTGGTGCACGGAGAATGCACGTTTGCACAAGCTGCTTGAAGTCCGGCAGGGTTGAAAGAGCTTAATTGAATCAGAAACATTGAAAAGCTGCTCTGGGTTTTCAGAGTGGCTTTTTTGTCATGGCGACGAGGAAAAGGACAGACCTGCGAAGCAGGGATGTTCCTGCAAAAAGGGAGCTGAAAGGAAAACCGCCCTTTGGTTTTCGTTTTCAGCTCTTTTTTTGCAGGAGCTACAGCTGCCGCTCTGCGGCGGTCTGTCCTTTTCCGACCGCTGATCATCCACCGGCCCCGGAATGTTTTTTCCGGGGCCGGTGGATGATCTTAATAATCTCAGCTCCTCTTCCATTCCCCATTCCGGTCAAATCTCTTTTTCAGTTCCCGCTCTGTCACAACGATCGTTCCAATGATAACGACGCACTGCAGTGTACACACAATTCCCCCAACATTCCCTACGCAGTTGTTCCCTTTTCCGAAAACACACGCCAAAACAATTACCGTAACCGGAATCATTACAAGCCCGCTGACATACCAGAGCTTTCCGCAGCAGCGATGCGCGTATTTCCAGGTCTCTTTATTTTTCATGGACATCGCCGTCCGGTATCCATACATCGCATTGATCTCCTTCGGAGGCTTTTTCTGAAATCTTTTTCCAATAAAAACCATCGTAACCGGAATCAGCAGATCCATCACCAGCATAAAAATCCAAAAGCCCATAGTGCCTCCCTTTCCCTGTGAAAAAAATCACTTCACAAAAATGCTGTCATCTCCATATCTGCCGATATGGGATGGCTTCTTCGGTGAATAATAAAGCTTCCCCAGCACCTCTTCCGGGTTCGAATCCGTCTGATAACGTCCATACAGGGTTTTGGCAAGCTCCGTCCCCGTCAGCATGTCCAGCGTGTCCGTATAGGTAACACCATCCACCTGATATTCGACAGTTACAACATAAATCGAATCCGTATCCACGGTTTCCGTTGCCGCAGAATAGGACGTTGTCGTACTTTTTTCTATTTTAATAATTTTGTACTCAGATGGATCGATTTCAGCCGTATAGGTGTGTTTCCGGTAAAGATCGACAGCTGCAATAATGACCACCGTTACCAGTACGCCAATCAGGCAGACCGTAAGCACAGCAATCAGAGCTTCCCTGTTTTTCTCGTTTTGCCTGGAGTTCACACCCCGTTTTCTATTGTCAGAATTTCCCAATCCGTACCTCCCACTCAAAATTCGTTCGGTACATCCATCCCGATCACATAATTGTAACTGTAGGTATGGACATAAAGCTTCCCATCCTGTTCTATGATCAGATCCGGTGCCTTTTTTAAGGACAGCCGATCGATCACTTCTCCTGTGTTGCGATTGATCTGATACAGATAATCCGATTCCGCCGTAAAGCCATAGCCGCACAGAATAACATCACCTTTTACCACAAAATTCATGGAATTATACGTCTGGTCTGCGCTTCTCCACAGCAGCTTATCGTTTTCCAGATCATAGGCAAACATAAAACAGGTATTGGATTGCGCGTATCCGTTTCTCACGCTGGCTCCGTAAAAAATCCCATCCTCCAGATATGCATTGTTGCCGTTAATATACCACTGATCCGTCGGATAATCCAGTACATAGATGCAATTTCCCGTACCGGTTTCATAAATATAGAGTTCGTCGTCCACCCACTGGTACTGGTAATGATCATCATAAAAGCTGTTCCAGTCCGTGCCGATCATCGGAAGTGATAAATTTTCGCTGTCATACCAGTCGTTTGCCCAGCTGACTCCGTTTTCCTCTTCCGATAGAATGGTCAACCCGATCGGATCCACCGCATCGCCATCCGCAAGTATCTCGCCCATTGTGGATATGTCCAGGGTTAGATATTTCGGTTCTGTCGTGTTTTCCACAGTTGCTTCGGTTTCCGGCTCCTGAGCAGTCGTTTTCGTATTTTGCGTCTCGCCCGTTTCTGAAACAGAGTCTTTTGCATCTGTATCCTCTGTATCCGGCATGGCGCTTTCGTTTTTCATCCCAATGCTTTCTGCTATTTCAGTTTCTACGTTCGTTTCTGCCCCTGCACCCTGACCGCAGCCTGCCAATAACAGACACAGCGCCAGAAAAAGTGCGCCTTTTCGTTTGTTCATCCTGTTTTCCTCCTCAAATTGTCATTCTATTGCGAGCATCTTTATGACGTATTCCGTCGTCCCCGCTTCCAGACGCCTTTGCCCGGAAAGAGAAAAGCCGTGGGCTTCATAAAACCGAATCGCGCGTTCATTTTTCTCAAGCACCCACAGATGGTCTGCCCGGTGCTCCTGCTTGGCGTACTCCATCAGCGCCGCGCCGATTCCCTGATTCTGAAAAAAATGATCCACATAAAACTCTGCGATTTCCGTCTGTTCCAGATGAATCAGTCCTTTCACAATTCCATCGTCATACACAAAAATATGATCCAGGATTTCCGGCTGCGCATACTCTTTTGCAACATCCAGTACTTGAAGCACATGAAAAGAATAGTCGTCGTTTTTAAAAATCGATCGATAATTCATTCGCTTATCAAATACGAGGATTTCTGCAATTCTTGAAAGATCTTTCTTTTCCGCTTTTCGAATCATTCTTCCTCCTATGGTTTTAAAGGCTTTCCAGAAACCTGTCCACTTCCCGGTTAAATTCCTCCGGGCGCTTATTTGCAACAAAATGATCCCCCTCGAGGATCGCCAGACGGGCATTCGGGATATTTTCCGCAATTTTTCTCGTGTGGTCTTCCCGGATCATGTCTTTTGTCCCGCAGATTACGAGGGTCGGTGCGGTAATCTGTGCAAGCTCTTCCGGTTCAATATTCGGATCGTTTACCATCAGACCCAGCAGCTCTGCATTTTTGTTCGCCTCCGCCGATCTTTTGGCAAAATGCTTTGCAATTTTATAGCCGATTTCGATCGGAAGCTGCGTCGAACGCTTTACGCCTTTCGCATCCAAATTTCCTCCGTTTAAAATCAGCGCTGTCACCATATCCGGATGCTTCATTGCAAACCGCATGGCAATATTCGCGCCATCCGAAAAGCCAAGAATCACAGTTTTCGTAATCTGGTGATTTTTCATAAAATCATATAAATCGCACGAAAACTGCCTGATCGTAAAGAGACTTGTCCCCCGGGGAGATTTTCCATGTCCTCTCGTATCCGGCGCGATCACCCGATACCGGTCGCAAAAATATTCAATCTGATGTTTAAAATAAGAACTGTCTTCTCCATTTCCATGTAAAAGAACAAACGGTTCTCCGTTTCCTTTTTCTCTGTAAAATAATGTAATATCCATCTTTCCTCTAATATCCCAGTGCTTCGCATTCTGTGGCAACATGCAAATGCCCGGCTGACGTTTTTTGCCAAAATCGGTCACTGATCGCAGCTTAAAATCAGATAGCTGACCGCCAGCAAGATCAGCGCAAACACAACGCCGAAAAAGCGGTACCGAAAGCACAGCATCAAAAACATTCCCATCGCTGTCCAGAATATTGCAAACGCAACCAGTCGGATCATAAACGCATCAATCCCTGCAAAATATCTTATATTATTTAGTCTATGCACGGGCTGGCGTTCTTTGATTAAAAATCCGCGCAAGCATCAACGGCTTAGTCCTTTCGCAGTCAGGCTGCCTGCATAATTGCCTCAACCGGCTCCACAGGCTCGCTCCCCCAGAAAATCTCCGTATCCGCGCATCCCGCAGTATCCAGCAGTTCCCGCGCATCTTCTTTTAAGAGCCTTTGATAAGCGTCGTCTACCATTTCCAGCTTTAACAGAGCTTCCTCCCTGTCACTGTCCGTTTGCTCCGAAATCCATGCAGAAGCCGCCTCCCGGATTTCTTCCGGATCCAGACCGGTATGTTCGCCCCACTCCAACAGCTTTACTGCTGCCTGCACCGCTATCAGAGACGAACCCGATGTCCCAATCTGAACTTTTGAATCGATCTCATCTAAAACAGGAAGGGACAGTTTCTCCGAAGCATTCTCTGAATTTTCCCCACTCTCTGTACTTTCGGCAACGTCTGTATCTTCCGTATAATCCGTCGCTTCTGGAACAGCAATACTGCTTTCTGCTTCTTCCGATCCGATTTTGGTTTCCTGTCTGTCAGATATATCCGCCTCTTTCTGTGTTGAACAGCCAGCCAGCAAAACGGATGCGGTAAGCGCCGCTATACCCAAACATATCATCATATTTTTTCTGAATTGTTTCATCATTTCCCATTCCTTTCCTGTCAGTTGCCAGAAAGTAAAACAGGGACAAATCCAACCAGACCGTCCCTGCTACATCGCTTTCGATTGCTTTTCTTTATTCTTCCTTGTCGTCTTCTTCCGGGAACGCTGCATCAACCGCCTCCTCATCGCTCATCATTTCCTGTTTGGGCGTTGTAAAACGGTCTACCAGATCGGGAATCATGTCGATTACCTTGCTGACGCTGTCCTGATTCTTGATGTTGACCAGACGTGTCTGTCCGTTTTTAATCAGAAGCACCGCGCTGGGGGACATCTTGCCGCTCATACCGCCCATGCCGCCGTTTTTGCGGGAGTCCTTACCCGCTCCGCAGCTTGCGCCCGCACCGATTCCAAACGATACATCCACAAGCGGGATAATGATCGTATCATCAATCTTTGTTGCTTCTCCAACTACGGTTTTCGTTGTGAAAACGGATTCTGCCCCTTTCACCAAGGCTTCCATTACAGAAGTAATATTGTTGTCTTTATTTTCTGCCATGCTATGCTTCCTCCTTCTTGCGCAGTATTCTGATCAGTCGTCTGACATTTTTATTGAGTAAAATCCTCAGTCCGCAGATTCCGAGGGTTCCAAGCCGGATTCTGCCTTTGAGGTGAAGCTCTCCTTCGATATATTTCTCTTCAAAATCCGGTTCCAGCCGGATATTTCCTTTATGCCAGGGATACAGCATTCCCTGTATCGCCATGATCTGTCCGGTAGAAGCCGGATCGCCTGTCCCGACGATTCCAAAAACCTCCAGCTTTCGCGGCAGTACATGTCTGATAATTTCTCCCAGCTCGTAAAATCCAACCCGGATCGCCTGCCGTGTCTGCGGCTGATCCCAGATTCTTTTATAATAGGCAGTCTGTTGTTTGAGCCGGTCGGTCTTTTGCTGCATTCCGCGCAGTCGGTCTGTGACCTGCGAAAGCTTACCGGAAAGCTTTTCAAAAAAGCTGCCGGCAGGATGTTCGGGCGCAGCGTCCGAATCGGTAGCTTGCGCGTCAGCCTCCGAAGCAGACGTTTCGTTCGGGTCAGTTGACTGTGATTCGACATCAGGCATCCTAGTCGTAGCCGAGCCACGCGGGTCTGCTGACTGCGGTTCAGATGCTTCCGCGACAGTTTGTGTCTGCGGTTCGTCAGTCGTACCGGCAGCAGGCGCGCTCTCGCCCAGCGTTTTTACGTCCGCAGACGGCATGTTCGCTCCGTCCGCATCCAGCACATTCGTATCCACGTCGGCGCCGCCTACACCTTCCTCTGCGTCCGCACCGGATGCCGCTTTTTTCCTTTTCCCAGATCGTTCTTTTTTCGGATAAATTAAAAACCCCGCCACGCGGACTTCCAAAAGCAGTTCTTTTTCATATGTGACACGGATAGACAGCAGATGTAACAGCCATGTCACGCGACCCCGGATGTATTTTTCTTCCTTCCAGACGCCGTCCGCCCGATATCGGATCGGGACGAGCAAAACGGTCAGAACTGTCAGCAAGATCAGTCCGAGGATTCCAAGCAAAATCCATCCAATTACTTTTAATATTGTCAGAAGTACTGTCATCCGCCGCCTCCTTTCCCGGAGGTAAAGGTCTTTTGCAGATATCCCTTGATATCCGTTTCCATTCCGGCGTCCATCGTATCCTGCAGCATCTGCTGCACAAGAAAAATCGCTTCCTCCCGCCCCTCTGCAATGCCGACAACCTGCAGTGCCTTTTTGTCAAAATATTTTTGTTTTAACAGCGCGCAGTGGAAAATGTCCAGCTGATCTGAAGTGCGGGACAGGCTGATCAGATAGATGCCAAGCTGTCCTCTCCCGGTCAGAAGCTTCCATTTTATTTTATTTACATTGCGGATTGACGGCCCCACATACAGCCTGCGGTAAAATTTCATGAACTGGCAACACTCTCCTGTTCCTAGAATGCCCCCAAATTGCACTCATAAGCATATTTTTTGAAAATAGCCGGTCAGATTGACCGGCCTAAACAGATAATTTCCGTCCGCTTAATAGTATTTGTGGCTGCCCCAGAGATTGCTCTTTTTTAATTCCAGATATTCATGATAGGCTTTTTCGAGAATCTGCTTTTCATTGGCAAATTTCAAAAGATGATAGGCCTCATGATACTTGTAAAATCCGGAGTCCACAAAATACTCTTCTCTTTGCGGCTTACTGTAATAACTGTCTGCCATCATCAAATACCAGTGAACTTCTTTCTCCACGACATCCTCCGGTACGTTGAAGGTATATTCGCTTTTGCCCACATACTTGATAATGGAAGCTCTGGAACCGCTTTCCTCCAGAACCTCACGGAGCGCGGTCTGCTGAAACTCCTCGCCCTCCTCCACGGTTCCTTTAGGGAGTACCCATCCTTCATATTTATTTTTATAATTTTTATAAAGCAGAAGGATCTTCCCCCTAAAAATTACTACACCGCCGCAGCTCGTTGCTTCTATCACTGCAATTCCTCCTGTCCGGCGATATCTGACTCTGGAATTCAGTATACCTTAAATCCGGATACAGGGCAAGTCCTATTCTCCAAAAAGAATTTACCGAAAATCCAAAATTGTCCGGTCAGTCTGAAAAATATGCATCGAACACCTGTCTGGCAAGGGGCACTGCATAATCGCTTCCGGAACCCGCGCTTTCCACGATTACTGTCACCGCAATCTCAGGATTCTCTGCCGGAGCAAAGCCTGTAAACCATGCATGGGATTCGGACTTATCGCTGGAAAATTCAGCGCTTCCGGTCTTTCCGGCAACCGTATAGGAACGGTCCTTCAGCTTTCTGCCGGTTCCCTCCTGCACAACATCCTCCATCAGGGAAGTCATCACTTCCGACTCTTTTTCCGACATCAGCTCCCGATAAACGGACGGCTCATTTTTCTCCAGTATCTTCCCGTCCGCATTCAGCACCCGATCCACGACGATCGGCTGCATCAGTTTGCCGCCGTTTGCGCCGTAATCAGGTTTAACTGTACCGGCGTGATCTGCGTCTTCCCCTGACCGATCGACGTCTGAATCACGTCCTCGTCCGTGCTGTCCTTATCTAGCGTTACCTTCGTCTGGTTATAGGGAAGCGGGAACGAAAGCTCCTGATTAAACAGCAGACTGTCGATCGTATCGCCAAATTTTTCCCGATCCATCGACATACCGATGTTGGCAAAGGAGGCATTGCACGATTTTGCAAAGGAGGTCATCAGATCGACACTGCCATGCACGCTCCCGTGATAGCAGTTGATTTTATTGTCTCCATTGATATATGCACCGTTACACTGATAATGATAATTTTGCCAGCTGTCCGGATTTTGGCGGATATAGGCAAGCGCCGTCACGATTTTAAAGGTCGAACCAGGCGGATACAGTCCCTGCGTTCCACGGTTTACGAGTGCTGCTTTGTCCTTGTCGGTGCTGAGCGTCTCCCAATTTTCTGCGATTTTGTTCGGATCGTAATCGGGCTTGCTGACCATTGCGAGCACTCTTCCCGTTTTTACCTCCGTCACAACAATCGCACCGCGGTATAACCCCAGCGCATCGCTCGCCGCCTGCTGTAGGGAGGTGTCCAGCGTTGTATAGACATCGTTTCCCGGATTTTTTTCTCCTGCCAGCTCATGATCCAGCTTTTCCCGGTCAGAAATATCCGAATGAATCAGCTGATAATTTTCCAGCTCCTCGATCCCCGTCTTTCCTTTATCCGTGTAACCCACCACATGGGCAAAGATATTTTTATAGGGATACTCCCGAACTGATGTTCCATCCTCTGCGATCACAGTCTGTGCCAACACCTCTCCCGTCCCAGCGTAAATCGTTCCGCGGGTATTTTCCTGGGCGAGGACGCGCTGCTGGGAATTGTAGCTGTTGTTAAACAGCGCTTCCTGATTGGAGGACACATAATCTGCCAGATACCAGACCATCCCGGCAAACACTGCAAGCATCAGCAGGCTGCACAGATAGAGTTCACGGTTCATCTGCCATTTATTCCGTTTCTTCTGTTTGTCTTTTTTTCTTTCTTCTTTGCTTTTCAATTCGAAGCTCCTCATCATACCGCAAGACAAAAACGCCTTCTATGACGCCAAACATCAGGATCGTCGTCATCACGCTGCTTCCACCGTAGCTGACAAGAGGAAGCGTCACACCGGTCAGCGGGATAAATTTGCTTCCGCCGCCGACAGTCAGAAACGTCTGAAACAGGTATAAAATTGCAAATCCTACTACAAGATTTCTGTAAAATCCGTCTGCAAGACCACCCGCCAGACGAATCATCAGGACAAACAGCACTGCCGCTGTCAGCAAAATTCCAATTCCAAAGAGCAGCCCCAGCTCTTCGATCACTGCGGAAAAAATGAAATCCGTCTCCACATATGGAATATCCTGCGGCGTGCCTTTTCCGATTCCCAGTCCGAACAGTCCGCCGCGGCTCATCGCAAACAGCGCCTGTGCGATCTGATATCCCTGCTTATCAATCACACTCCATGGATCTCTCCACGCCTGCACGCGCACCTGTACATGGGAAAACATCCGGTACGCAAGCAACGATGCGCCTGCCCCGGCGACAAGCCCGCCAGCCAGATACAGTGGCTGATGTGCAGAAATCGTCATCAGAAACACATACACCATAAAAAGAATCAACGCGCTTCCCAGATCCTTCGACAGTACGAGAATCAGCACATGCGCTGTTGCTCCGATTCCGGCTGCGACCACCTGCCGGATTCCTGTCTTTTCGGAAAGAACCGCTGCCAGAAAAAATACGAACGTCAGTTTGACAAACTCCGACGGCTGGAAGGTAATTCCACCTATCGACCAGGACAGCTTCGAGCCGTGCGTCACCTGTCCTAAAATCAGCACGATTCCAAGGGCTGCAATTCCGATTCCGGCATAAATCCAGCCAAGTTTTTCCAAAAACCTGCATTTGCGCAAGATCCACGGCACAATCAGAAATACGACAAAGGATGCGCCCGCGATAATCAGCTGTTTGATCGCCTTTGTCAGATCGAGCCGTGTCAGCACGATCAGCCCCGCACTGAAAAGCATACACATATGATTCATAACAATCCGGCTGATTCCCGGATAGATAAACCACGCCAACACCGGCAGCGCCAGCGTCAGAATCTGCAAAAAAGCATAAAAAAGCAGATATTTACTTTGCTGTGTCCGGATCACGATGGTCAGCGCCGTAAACTGCATCAGAAATAAAAAGACCATCTGCAGCGCTGCAGCGCCAGACTGTTTGCGAACGTCCCCGACAAACAGCGCATAAATGCTACAGCTAAGAAACAGATACAAAAACAGCGGGATCAGATATCTGGATGCTATCACAATCGTATATGCCACGCTTACTGTACTCCTTTTTTATAATGTCCGGTCGTATACTGCGCCGGTGCTGTTCCTTTTCCTTCGCTGAAAAATTCGAGCACTTCCCGCGTTTTTTCCGCCGTCTCGTCCGTAAAATCCAGACGGATTGCACGGATACCGCGCCTTTTCTGCTCTGCAAGATACTGATGCAGGGAAAGCGGCACAGAATTGTAAATCGTGTTCATGCAGTGCCTGCAGTTAACCCATACGGGAAATTCTACATTGTAGCGATCCTTTAACCGACAGGAAAACGCTGCTGCAGGGATTCCCTGCGACAGCTGCTTTTGCGTATGGGAAATCTGACAGGCCCCCAGGCTTCTTTTGACGCATCCGGCACTGACCATCATCGGCACCCTTCCGTAAACCACCATTTCCTGATTTTGGGGAGGAAGCGCTTCCAGCTCCCTGCGGTTTAATTCTAACGGCGCTGTGTAGCTGTCCGGTGCAAAACAGTCCTGATACAGTTGCCTGGTTTCCCGGTTAAACGTATAAACGCTATGCTGCAGGGAGAGCTTTTTCTCCGGATATTTTTCTGTCACCCAGCACATTCCACCAAGGCTGCCCGCCAAAAATCCATCCACCAGCCCGTCATAGGCCTTCACCTGTCCCGACAGACGTTTTAAATACGGTTCGCTGTACGAGCGTAGGATCGTCGGAAGCGTCACAAACAGTTCAAATCCGGGACGGTCTGCTTTCACGTTCTTTACGAGTTCCATCAGCTGTCCGGTTTTCGGATCGTCCATCAAATCCGAAGAAAGGTACAACCGGTCTATGCCAGTCGTGCGCAGCGCGACAAATGCCTGCTCTGCCTGCAGGACAGAGACATAGCATTGGGTTGGCTGCGGACGCTGGGTATCCGCATAATGAAGGGTCGGCATAGCTGCTGCAGCCGCAGTCGATTCGCCGACCTCGGACTGCGCTGTTTCTGCTTCCCGGCCGTGTTCTGGAACATATGTTCTTTTTTGCCGATCCTGCAGTTTCTCCGTCAACGCATCCAGCGTTTCCCGACGCAGCTCGTTGAGCGCAGAAACCGGAACAAAGCTGTCTCCGTCCAGCTCTACGGAAATATCTTCTGCCCCGTAGAATGAGCCGCCGGTCTTTTTGAGCTGCTTGACGACATCATCCTCTGCCAGTGGGCGCTTCTGTGCCGGCTGTGCGACTGTGCCTTCTTTTTGAACCGAAATGCCTTCGCAGGACGCTGTTAAATTGATCGGCTCGCCCGGACGGATTGCCGCATGGAAGCTGACTGGCTTTTGCAGCTTGCCATCCTCCATCATCCCATGCACCCGTTCCAAAATTTCCTGTGGACATGCCAGATATCCGGGTTTTTCCAACGTCAGCATTTCTCTGCCGTTATGCCTGTGATAATATCCGCCGCCGGTTTCCGAACGAACGTAGAGCTTTGCCAAAAGCTCCTGATCCTTCGGATCGATTTGCCAATGCTCCCGATCCGTCAGATACAAATCCATATATTTGCGGTAGATTGCAGTAACGCCGGCAACATATTCCGGGCTCTTCATCCGCCCTTCTATTTTAAAGGAATCGATTTTTGCATCCATCAACTCCGGTAAAAACGGCAGCACACAGAGATCTTTTAAGCTCAGCGGATACGCCGGAGGTTTTTGCTGACTTTTTCTGCCTGTCCTGCCCCCTCCTGCTTCCTGTCCAAGCACCGTATAGGGCTGTCTGCATGGCTGCGCACAGCGTCCCCGGTTTCCGCTTCTTCCGCCCAGAAAGCTTGAAAACAGGCACCGTCCGGAATAGCAATAGCACAAGGCTCCATGGATAAATACTTCCATTGCCAGACCGGTCTGTTCTTTTAACAGGCAAATTTCTTCCAGGCTCAATTCCCTCGCCGGGACAATTCGACAGACACCCAACGATTTTAAAAACAGGGCACTTCTGCTCTCCGTCACCGTCATCTGCGTGCTGGCATGCAGCTCCATGCCGGGAAAATTTTTGCGCAGCTTCTCCAAAACGCCCATATCCTGAACGATGACGCCATCCCCGCCTCATAAAACGGTGCGATCCAGTCACAAAGTCCTGAAAGCTCGTCCTGCTTTGTCAGCGTATTGACAGTTAAATAGATTTTCCGATTCCACAGATGGGCGAGAGAAAGTCCCTCTAACAGCTCTTCCCTGGAAAAGTTTCCGGCAAACGCCCGCGCACCGAACCGCTGTCCACCCAGATACACGGCGTCCGCCCCCGCTGCAATCGCTGCCTTTAAGCAGTCCATAGTTCCGGCAGGAGCCAAAAGCTCGCCTCTGTATTCTTCCATCCTCTTCCTCCATTGATAAAGAAAATATGATTCAGAATGTGCCGAGGCACATTCTCCGCCTGCGGCGGG
>OGZV01001966.1_pt1 | contig 17338 bp, 10 predicted proteins | sample 1576861 | NCBI WGS metagenome assembly OGZV01 (sample SAMEA3541501, study PRJEB24748) | human gut metagenome | biome: human gut; feature: human-associated habitat; material: faeces | place: China | collected 2012
GGGGAGATGAAGGTAAAGGAAAAATTACCGATTATCTTGCACAAAAAGCAGATGTTGTATGTCGTTATGCTGGAGGGAACAATGCAGGTCATACCATTGTTTATGGTGGTAAGAAATTTGCTTTAAAATTAATACCATCAGGTATTTTCTCTGGGCATGAAGTAATCATGGGAAATGGGATGGTTGTTAATCCTAAAGCATTTTTAGAAGAAGTGAAATATTTAAATGATGGTGGTATTGATACAAGCAAAATTAGAATTTCAGATCGTTGTCATGTGATTTTACCTTACCATCTTGAAATTGATGAATTACAAGAAAAGAGAAAAGGTGATAAAAGTATTGGAACTACAAAAAGAGGTATTGGACCTGCTTATGTAGACAAATATAGTCGTATTGGGATTCGTATGGGTGAATTCGTTGATGAAGAATTATTCTTAGAAAGATTAAAAGAAACTTTCCCAATGAAAGTTGCAGAATATCCTGAATTAAAAGATATGTTTACTGTAGAAGAAATTTTTGAAGAATACAAAGAATACGCTAAAATCATTAAACCTTTAGTTTGTGATACAGGTATGTTATTAGATCAATATTTAAGAGAAGATAAAAAAGTCTTATTTGAAGGAGCTCAAGGAGCTATGTTAGATATTGATTATGGTACTTATCCATTTGTTACATCATCACATCCAGGAGCTAATGGGGTATCTGAAGGGGCTGGTATTGGACCTTTATATATCAAAGAAGCAATTGGAATTATTAAAGCTTATACAACTCGTGTTGGATCAGGACCATTCCCAACTGAATTAAATGATGCAACAGGTGATTTAATTAGAGAAAGAGGACATGAATATGGTACTGTAACTGAACGTCCAAGAAGAACTGGTTGGTTTGATGCAGTAGTTGTTAATCAATCAAGAAGAATGTCTTCTTTAACAGGTATTTCATTAATGTTATTAGATGTTATGAGTGGATTTGATACAATCAAAATCTGTAAAGCTTATAAATTAGATGGTAAAGAAATTTATGGTTTACCTGCAACTGTTAAAGATATTGAAAGATGTGAACCTGTTTATGAAGAATTACCAGGATGGAAAGAAGATATTACACATGTAAAATCTTTTGAAGAATTACCAGTAAATTGTCAAAATTATATTCGTAAAATCGAAGAACTTGTTCATTGTCCAGTAAGAATGTTCAGTGTTGGACCAGATAGAGAACAAACAGTTGTTTTAAAAGATATTAAATTTTAATAAAGGAGGTCTTTCATGAAAAGAGAATTAGTCATTGTCATGGATTTCGGTGGGCAATATAATCAATTAGTTGCTCGTCGTGTTCGTGAATGCAATGTTTATTGTGAAATCTATTCTTATAAAACACCTTTAGAAAAAATTAAAGAAATGAATCCTAAAGGAATCATTTTAACAGGTGGACCAAATAGTTGTTATTTAGAAGATTCACCAACTTATTCTAAAGAATTATTTGAATTAGGTATTCCTGTATTAGGTTTATGTTATGGTGCTCAATTAATGCAACATGTTTTAGGTGGAAAAGTTGAAAGAGCAGATGTAAGAGAATATGGTAAATCAATTTTATTAGTTGATCAACCACAATCTAAAATTTTAAAAGGTGTTCCTGAAACATCTACAGTTTGGATGTCACATTTTGATTATATTTCAAAAATTGCCCCTGGATTTACTATTACAACACACACAAAAGATTGCCCAGTAGCATCTTGTGAAGATAAAGAAAAAGATTTATACGCAATCCAATTTCATCCGGAAGTTTTACATAGTGAATATGGTAAAACAATGCTTTCTAACTTTGTTTTAGATGTATGTAACTGTGCTGGTGATTGGCGCATGGATTCTTTCGTTGAAGAACAAATCAAAGCAATCAAAGAAAAAGTTGGTAATGGTAAAGTATTATGTGCTTTATCAGGTGGTGTTGACTCATCTGTTGCAGCCGTTTTACTTTCTAAAGCCATTGGTAATCAATTAACTTGTGTCTTTGTAGATCATGGTTTACTTCGTAAAAACGAAGGGGATGAAGTAGAAGCTGTCTTTGGGCCTGATGGAAATTATGAATTAAATTTCATTAGAGTAAATGCACAAGAAAGATATTATGAAAAGTTAAAAGGTGTTACTGAACCGGAAGCTAAACGTAAAATCATTGGTGAAGAATTTATTCGTGTTTTTGAAGAAGAGGCAAAGAAAATTGGAGCAGTTGATTTCTTAGTACAAGGAACAATTTATCCAGATGTTGTTGAAAGTGGTCTTGGTGGAGAATCTGCAGTTATTAAATCACATCATAATGTTGGTGGATTACCAGATCATGTTGATTTTAAAGAAATTATTGAACCATTACGTGATTTATTTAAAGATGAAGTACGTAAAGTTGGTTTAGAATTAGGAATTCCTGAATACTTGGTATTTAGACAACCATTCCCAGGACCAGGTCTTGGTATTCGTATCATTGGTGAAGTTAATGCTGAAAAAGTAAAAATCGTGCAAGATGCAGATGCAATCTATAGAGAAGAAATTGCTAATGCAGGATTAGATCGTTCAATCGGTCAATACTTTGCTGCTCTTACAAACATGCGTTCTGTAGGAGTTATGGGTGATGAGAGAACTTATGATTATGCAATCGCCTTACGTGCGGTTAATACTATCGATTTCATGACAGCAGAAGCTGCAGAAATTCCTTATGAAGTATTAAATAAAGTTATGTCACGTATTATAAACGAAGTTCGTGGGGTAAACAGAGTAATGTATGATATTACAAGTAAACCTCCAGGAACAATTGAGTTTGAATAGTCAAATTGGTTTAAAAATGCTGATTTTGGGAGAATTTTACTCCCGATATATTAAAGGTATCTATTTAAGATACCTTTTTTAATCAAATAATGATGCAAAATATTAAGCACTTATTAGGTGTGTATTTATTGTTATTTTAATATTTTAGGGATATTGTCACCTGAATAATTATCTATAGGTATGTATATTCTTTTATATTAATATTATTTATCTATAATTTGTTACGGTGTTATTATTTTGTAATATTTAAATATGATAGTAAATGATTACATATTATATTGATTATTTTGCTCGATGAAATTGTTTGTAAATGAGATATTCAAATAATTATATAAAGTATTTTTAAATAAAAAGATAGATAACGTTTTAATATATTAATAATGCAATGTTTGATATCACTATGATGAAGAATATTTTAAATTGATGAATTTTGGCTTTCACTATAGATAATTTCAATATTTAATTCGCTCTTTTTATAAAAATTTACAGTTCTGCAAAGTGTTTTGTATAAATGGCATTTTAGAAATGTTATAATCAAAGTAAATATTTAACTAATGAAAGTACTGAAATATATTTATGGATGTTATCATTCATAATTATTGTAAATTAGATTGTACTGTGGATGAAGTATAGAATATTCTAATTAAGAAATGGGAGGTGAATGAAGATGGAAATGATTGATAATGTTAATAAATTATTGAAGGATGATTTAAAAGTAACGATTAAAAAGAATTCAAAAGTTTCAATAGCTGCTGCTTATTTTTCAATTTATGCTTATGATGAGTTAAAAAAACAGTTAAACAATATAAATGAATTACGATTTTTATTTACATCACCAACATTTACAGCTGATAAACAAAAGAAAGAAAAAAGAGAATTTTATATTCCTAAAGTCACTCGAGAAAATAGTATTTATGGAACTGAATTTGAGATTAGATTGCGTAATGAAATGACACAAAAAGCAATTGCAAAAGAGTGTGCGGAATGGATTAAAAATAAAGTCACCTTTAAATCTAATAGCAGTGGTGATCAGATGATGGGTTTTATGAATGTTCAAACTAATGAGGAACAAACATCTTATTATCCTATTACCGGTTTTACAACGGTAGATTTAGGATGTGATAGAGGAAATAATCGATTTAACATTGTTAATAAATTTGAATCTCCATTTTCAAGTCAATATATATCTTTGTTTAATGAAATTTGGAATGATGAATCTAAATTAGAAGATGTAACTGATACTGTGATCGAAAGTATTTCTTCCGCTTACAATGAAAATGATCCGGAATTTATTTATTTCTTTGCTTTATATAATATATTTAATGAGTTTTTAGATGATATATCCGAGGATGACTTACCAAATGAAGCTACGGGCTTTAAAGAAAGTAAAATTTGGAATTTATTATATGATTTTCAAAAAGATGCTGTTCTAGCAATTATTAATAAATTAGAAAAATACAATGGGTGTATTTTAGCTGATAGTGTTGGATTAGGAAAAACTTTTACAGCATTAGCAGTAATTAAATATTATGAAAATAGAAATAAGACAGTTTTAGTTCTTTGTCCAAAGAAATTATCAGAAAATTGGAATACATATAAGGATAATTATATTAATAATCCTATTGCTGCTGATAGATTAAATTATGATGTTTTGTATCATACTGATTTATCAAGAAAGATAGGTATTTCTAATGGATTAGATCTAGAAAGATTGAACTGGGGAAATTATGATTTAATTGTTATTGATGAATCACATAACTTTAGAAATGGAAATGGATCTCATCGAAATCAAAGTGAAAATAGATATGAGAGATTAATGAATAAATGTATTAAAGCTGGAGTTAAAACGAAGGTATTAATGTTATCAGCAACTCCTGTAAATAATAGATTTATGGATTTGAAAAATCAACTTGCTCTTGCTTATGAGGGTGAAACAGAAAAACTAGATGAAAAGCTTAAAACGGGAAAATCGTTAGATGTTATTTTTAAACAAGCGCAAACTGCATTTAATACTTGGAGTAAGCTAGAACCTGAAGAAAGAACAACTGATAGATTATTAACAATGTTAGATTATGATTTCTTTGAAGTGTTAGATTCTGTAACGATTGCTAGGTCTAGAAAACATATTGAAAAGTACTATAATACAGAATCTATAGGAAAGTTTCCAGAAAGATTAAAGCCTATTACAAAAAGACCTAATCTTACAGATTTAAGATCTGCTATTAACTACAATGAAATATATGAGCAAATAATGAATTTAAATCTTATGATTTATACTCCTTCAGAATTCATTTTTCCAAGTAAGCTAGAGAAATATACTGAAATAACTGAAGGACGTGGCTCTAAGTTAACTCAGCAAGGCCGTGAAAAAGGAATTCAAAGACTTATGAGTATAAACTTATTAAAACGACTAGAAAGTTCAGTTCATTCATTCTATTTAACTTTAAAACGTATTGAGGAATTAATATCATCAACAATTGAATCGATTGACGAATATGAAAAGTATGGCGATGAAAACATAGATATGTACCAATTTAATCAAGATGATGATTTTGATAACGAAGATTCCAATATGGATTTATTTACTATAGGAAGAAAAGTAAAAATTGATTTAGCTGATATGGATTACGTTTCATGGCAAAATGAATTAAAACAAGATAAAGAGACACTTCAATTGCTTTTATTAATGGTTGCGGATATTACTCCAAAATTTGATAAAAAATTACAAACTTTATTAGAGTTAATATCTAATAAAATTGAAAATCCGATAAATGATAATAATAAAAAAATACTTATTTTTACTGCTTTTGCTGATACAGCAGATTATTTATATGATAATGTTTCAATATATATAAAAAAGAAATATGGGTTAGATACAGCTTTAGTGTCAGGATCAGTTGAGGGAAAATCTACAATAAAAGGTTTAAGAGCTACTTTAAATAATATACTAACTTGTTTTTCACCAATCTCTAAAGAAAAAGAAGTGTTAATGCCTTATAGCGATTATAATATTGATATTTTGATTGCAACCGATTGTATTTCAGAAGGACAAAACTTGCAAGATTGTGATTATTTAGTTAATTATGATATTCACTGGAATCCTGTGAGAATTATTCAACGATTTGGTCGAATTGATCGTATTGGTAGTAAGAATGAATACATACAGTTAGTTAATTTTTGGCCTGATATGACTTTGGATGATTATATTAATTTGAAAAGTCGTGTTGAAACAAGAATGAAAATATCTGTTATGACATCTACTGGAGATGATGATCTTATCAATGATGCAGAAAAAGGTGATTTAGAATATAGAAAGCAACAATTACAGAGATTGCAAGAAGAAGTTGTTGATATAGAAGATATGTCTAGTGGAGTTAACATTATGGATTTAGGGTTAAATGAATTTAGATTAGATTTATTAGAATATGTAAAAAACCATGGTGATTTAGATAAGAAGCCAAAAGGGATGCATGCGGTTGTACCAACTACAGAAGAGTTACCAGAAGGAGTCATATTTATTTTAAAAAACTTGAATGATAGTATCAACATAGATAATCAAAATAGAATACATCCATTTTATATGGTTTATATAGGGACAGATGGTGATATTATTTGCGATTATTTAAATCCTAAAAAAATGTTAGATGATATAAGGCTTCTATGTAGAGGTAAAAAACAGCCAATTAAAGAATTGTATCAACGATTTAATGAAGAAACTGATGATGGAAGAAATATGTCAGAAATATCAGAATTGTTAAGTGAATCCATTGAATCAATTATTGATTGCAAAGAAAAAAGTGATATTGATAGTTTGTTTACAGCTGGTGGTACATCCGCATTGATTTCAGAAGTATCAGGATTAGATGACTTTGAATTAATTTGTTTCTTAGTAGTAAAGGCAAAGGAGGAATAGATTGAATGTTAGAATTACCAAAATCCACTGAATTTAATAAACGAATACCTAAGAGAAAATTCTATGAAAATATGAATATCTCACCTGAATTAAAAAAGATATTTGTTGAGCAAGTAAAGATTATCTATTGGAAGAATAAAATAGCAACAACTACAACAAATCTTGCTGCTGGTAAAGATGTTACTGAATTAGAAGTATTTGAGGTAAGATTAAATAGTCAAACACTTGATGAAAGTTTATTAAGACAAATCGACAAAGAAATTCCATACCATATTTTGTTCTTATTGGAATATCAAGGAAAGTATCAAGCTTGGATTGGATATAAAGAAGTAACAATAAGTCATAATGCATTTAAGGTAAATAGATATTATCACACAGAATGGTCACCTAAAGATGAAATATCATTAAGGATGATAGGGTTAGATATTGATGCAGTGTATGAAAACTTTGTGCGACAGATAGCTGGAGATAATTTAAAAAGCAAAGTTGTTGGTGAAAGTCTGAAGGAGTCTGTTGCACGAGATGAACAGAAGCTTGCATTGAAAAAGCAAGTAGCAACACTACAAGCAAAAATTCGTAAGGAAAAACAATTTAATAAACAGGTACAGTTGAATACAGAACTTAAGAAATTGAAAAAAGAAATGGAGGTTTTATAGTGATGTTGGTAGATATGGGTTACTTAGTAAGTACTTGTGTTCTTACGGCTGGTGGTATAGGTGGTATAATAGTCGCTATTGTTAAGTTTTCGTCTAATTCGATAGCTGATCATCTAGCAAAAAAATATGAATTAAAACTTTCTAAGGAGATGGAAAGATACAAAGCTAGCATAGAAAACAAGATATATATAAGTAAAACCAAATTTGATACGGAATTTGCTATTTATAGAAGTTTATCAAAAGTGTTTACACAAATGACAAAAGAGACATTACAATTATTTCCAACTTTTACAAAAGATGCTAGAGATGACATTGTTAAATATAAAAAACAACATGATAAAGTTATAGATTTAATTGTTGCTGCACAAGATGAACTATATGCAAGTGCACCTTTTATAACTGAAAATATCTATAATGAATTTTTAGATTTAGAAGATTTATGCAAGAAGCAATTAACTGATTTTCAAGATTTTAGGATTCGACCAGATGCTGATGAATTTAGAAGAGATTGTAATAAAGATTTTAGAAATGCATATAAAAGAACTCAAGAAATTGATAAGAAATTCAATTATTTGTTATCTAATATCAGAAAATACATTACAAGCATTGATGTAATTGAATAAATAGAGATACAAATTATTATAAATGGAGAAAATATAAATGAATAAATTACAGATGGAATCGGTTGATATGACCAAACTTAATATTGATAAAATAGGTGCGATATTTCCTAATTGTATTACCGAGTCAATAGATGAGAATGGAAATTTAAAAAAAGCTATTAATTTTGATATTCTTAAACAAATGCTTTCTAGTGAAGCAATTGATGGTGATGAAGCCTACGAATTTACTTGGGTAGGGAAAAAAGCTTCGATCGTAGAAGCAAACAAACCAATACGAAAGACTCTCCGTCCATTTCCTGAAGAAAGTGTTGATTGGGGTAATACTGAAAACCTCTATATCGAAGGTGATAACTTAGAAGTACTCAAACTTTTACAAGAAAGTTATTTAAAACAGATTAAAATGATATACATCGATCCTCCTTATAATACGGGAAATGATTTTATTTTCAATGATAATTTTAAGAAAACTGAGGTGGAGTACATAGAAGAGATAGGAAAATTTGATAATGATGGAAACAGGCTATTCAAAAATACAGACTCTAATGGACGCTTTCATTCTGATTGGTGTTCTATGATTTATTCACGTCTGATGCTTGCAAGGAATTTACTTACTGACGATGGTGTTATTTTTATTTCAATCGATGATGCTGAAATTAAAAATATGAAAAATATTTGTGATGAAATATTTGGCACAAGTAATTTTATATCACAACTTATTTGGCAAAAGAAACAAGGTGGAGGAAATGATTCTAAATTTATTGCAGTAGAACATGAATATATACTTGTTTATGCCTTTAATAAATACTTATTAGGTGAATTCTATGAAAAATATTCGGATGACTATATAAAGAGGTATAAAGAAAAAGATGAAAAAGGAAGATTTTTCTGGGATACATTTAAAAGGAAATCCGGAAAACAGTATTATCCTATTACTTGTCCAGATGGTACAATACTTCAATATGATGAAGACGGAAATGAGATAAGTTGGTTGCGCTCAAAGAAAAGATTTGAAACAGATTTAAAAGAGGGAGAAGTTCGAATCATAAAAAATGGTGAGAAGTGGTCTGTTCAATTTAAACAAAGGATGCCATTAGGAAAAACTCCAAGAAGTATTTTCACAACAGAATCAGTTATTTGCGATAAAGGAACAACTAAAACTGGTGCAAATGACATTTACGATTATTTTAAGAAAGACGTATTTTCTAATCCTAAACCGATAGATTTAATAAATTTTTTATTAGGATTTACTGTTGGAAAAGATGATATAGTATTGGATTTTTTTAGTGGTTCAGGAACAACCGCAGAGGCGATTATGAAATATAATATTAGTGGAAATAATGTAAAGTTTATTTTAGTACAACTTCAAGAAAATATAGATTTGATGCTTAAAAGTACTTCTGCTAATGCAAAACGTATTGCTGAAAATGCAGTAACTGTTTTAAATGAAATGAATAAACCACATTATATTACTGAATTAGCTAAGGAACGTATTCGTAGAGCAGGAAGTAAAATTAAAAAAGAAAATCCATTAATTGCTCAAAATTTGGATACTGGATTTAGAGTACTGAAACTTGATGATAGTAATATGAATGATGTGTATTATAGTCCAGAAGAATATAGTCAAGACTTACTTTCTATACTTGAATCTAATGTGAAGTCTGATCGTACAGACCTAGATTTGCTGTTCGGTTGTCTTCTTGAGTGGGGTCTTCCTTTATCACTTCCTTATAGTTCGGAGCAGATTGACGGTTGTACAGTTCATAACTATAACGACGGTGACCTTATTGCCTGCTTCGATGAGAATGTTCCTGATAGCGTTATCAAGAGTATTGCAAAAAAACAACCTCTTCGTGCAGTATTCCGTGACAGCAGTTTTGCAGACAGTCCTTCAAAAATTAATGTTGAAGAAATTTTTAAATTGATGTCGCCAGATACAAGAATAAAAGTTATTTAAGGGGGGTTAGCTATGAAATTACAATTTAAACATCAAAAATTTCAAGCAGATGCCGCTAAAGCTGTAGTTGACGTATTTGCTGGTCAACCTTATTTGACACCTTCGTATATGATGGATAGAGGATCAGGTACTTATCAACAGTCATCTACTGAAGATGAAGATTTCACAGGTTGGAGTAATCAAAAAATTGTCCCAGAATTGAATGATAGATTGATTTTGGAACACATTAATAAAATTCAAAGAACTAATCAAATTAAGCCCTCTTTAAATTTGGAAGGTAGATTTAACTTAACTATAGAAATGGAAACAGGTGTTGGAAAAACATATACATATATTAAAACTATGTTTGAATTAAATAAACATTATGGTTGGAGTAAATTCATTGTTGTAGTACCGAGTATTGCTATTCGAGAGGGTGTATATAAATCATTTGAAGTAACACAAGAACATTTTGCTGAAGAATATGGTAAAAAGATACGTTTCTTTATTTATAATTCTTCTCAACTTACTGAAATTGATCGATTCGCTTCAGATAATTCTATTAATGTAATGATTATAAACTCTCAAGCATTTAATGCAAGAGGCAAAGATGCGAGACGTATTTATATGAAATTGGATGAATTTAGATCTCGTAGACCTATTGACATTATTGCTAAAACAAATCCAATTGTTATTATTGATGAACCACAATCAGTTGAAGGGAAACAAACAAAAGAAAATCTAAAGCAATTTAATCCTTTAATGACTTTACGTTATTCTGCAACTCATAAATCAGACAGTATCTATAATATGATATATCGTTTAGATGCCATGGAGGCTTATAATAAGCGACTTGTAAAGAAAATTTCTGTTAAAGGTATTACTGAATCAGGTAGTACTGCTACTGAAAGTTATCTATATTTAGAAAGTATTAATCTTTCAAAAAATGCACCTACTGCTACCCTTCAATTTGATATGAAAGGATCAACAGGAATTAGTAAGGTTACTCGAATTGTTTCTGAAGGTTATAATCTTTATGATAATTCAGGACAAATGGAGGAATACAAAGAAGGATTTGTTGTTTCTAGAATTGACGGGCGTGATGATTCTGTTGAATTTATTAATGGTATAAAAATATATGCAGGAGATGTTATTGGTAAGGTATCAGATGAACAATTAAGACGTATTCAAATTAGAGAGACAATACTTTCTCATATTCAAAGAGAACGAGAATTATTTTATAAAGGTATTAAAGTTCTTTCTTTGTTCTTTATTGATGAAGTAAAAAAGTATAAGGATTATGATAATCCACCAACAAACAATGGGATATATGCTGAAATGTTTGAAGAAGAATACAATGATATTATTTCTAACCTTCAAATTAAAATAGGTGAAGACGATTATATGAAATATTTAAATTCAATTCCCGTTGAAAAAACACATGCAGGTTATTTTTCTATTGATAAGAAAAAAGGAATTGAAAAATTTGTTAATGGTAAAATAAACAAAAAAGAACAAACATCTGATGATGTTAATGCTTATGATCTTATTATGAAAAATAAAGAGTTACTTCTTGATAGGGATCCTAAAAGATCACCAGTACGCTTTATTTTTTCTCACTCTGCACTTCGGGAAGGGTGGGATAATCCAAATGTATTTCAAATTTGTACATTGAAACAAAGTAGTAGTTACGTGCGTAAACGTCAAGAAGTTGGACGTGGACTACGTCTTTGTGTGAATCAAGATGGTGAGCGTATGGATACAAATACTTTGGGTAATGATGTTCATAACGTAAATATACTTACTGTCATTGCTAGTGAAAGTTATGATCGTTTTGCTAAGGGACTTCAAGATGAATTTGCAGAAGCTGTTGCAGATAGACCACATTCTATTACAGCTGAATTATTTATAGGAAAAGTAATAAAAGATAATAATGGCAATGAGCAAGTTATTGATGATGATATGTGGAGAGCTATTTACTTTGATTTAATTGTCAATGGATATATTGATAAGAAAGGTGTACTAACTGACAAATATTATGAAGATAAAGCTAATAATGAAATAAAAATAGCTGATGAGGTTAATGATTCTTCTACTTCGGTAATTGAAATTATTGATTCTATTTATGACAGTAGGGCAATGCAACCTGAAAATGCTCGTAGCAATAATATCGAACTAGAGATTGATGAGAATAAGCTGGCTATGCCAGAATTTAAGGCGTTATGGTCAAAGATCAACTCTAAATCTGTATATGTCGTTGATTTTGATACTGATGAATTAGTCAAAAAATCTATCGAGTCTTTAAATACAAAATTACGTGTTTCTAAGATGTACTTCAAAGTTGAAACAGGTACGATGAATCAAATTCATTCAAAAGAAGAACTTATTAATGGCGAATCATTTGTTAAGGAAGAGTCAGCAAGTTATGGTGGTGATATTACACCTGCAAATTCTAATATTAAATATGATTTGATTGGGAAATTAGTTGATGAAACGGGGCTTACTAGAAAAGCAATAATACAAATATTACAAGGTATTAAACCGATTACTTTTAATCAGTTTAAGGATAATCCAGAGGAATTTATTATAAAAGCTTCTAATTTGATTAATGATCAAAAAGCAACTGCAATTATAGAACATATCACTTATGATGTTTTAGATGAGAAGTATGATACTGATGTATTTACTGATCCTACCATTAAGGGTCGTTTAGGCGTAAATGCTATGAAAGCAAAAAAACATTTGTACAATCATATTATTTATGATTCTACTAACGAAGAGAAATTCGCAAGTGAATTAGATACAAATAAAGATGTGGCAGTATATGTAAAACTTCCTGATGGATTTTACATTAATACACCAGTAGGACATTATAATCCTGATTGGGCAATAGCATTTTATGAAGGAACGGTAAAGCATATTTATTTTGTTGCTGAAACAAAAGGATCAATGAATTCTATGCAATTACGTTTGATTGAAGAATCTAAAATTCATTGTGCAAAAGAACACTTTAAGGCTATTAGTAATGGTGAAGTTGTTTATGATGTTGTTGATAGTTATAAAACCCTTCTTGATATGGTAACAAGATGATTTTAAGATGAGGATGATTATGATAGATAAAATTTTACAACATAAAAAATTATTTTTTGTGGCAACGCTTCTTGTGCCAATACTCTGCATAGTTATTGGTTTGCAGTTTATTCAGTGGTGTTCTATAACGTTTATTTCAGAAAATCCAATAGTAATTCTTGATCCTACACAAAAGATATCTACAGTAGATATTATGTCTTTGTATCTATCAATTTTAGGTATCATTGTAGGTGCATATATCACAATAGCAATATTTTATTTGCAAACCAGAGAAGAAAAGAACAAATTACAAAATGTAATGGAATATTATCAAATCGAAATAATTAATTCACTAAATAAAGTATTTAATAAATCTTATGATGATATATCTTTAAACATTGAACATTGGATAGAAGTTAGTTCACAAATTAAAGATATGATAGGTGAAGAAAAATTTTCGATTATTAATGAGTTATGTATAGAAATATGCAATTCAAGAACAACAAGAAAAAATGATTTTTTAGAAAAATATTATATAGATTTCTATAAATATTATAGAAAATATATAAATAAATCTGATTTTTTTATTCAAAGTTTTTTGAGTACAAATGTATTAATACCTCTTGAAGCACTAGGAAAAAAGAAGTATATAAATAATGCTATAGTGACGAAGAATAATATTCTATTCTGTAAATTGATTCACAAAGATAACTCGATTATATATAAATGTAATACAAATGATATAAAATGTGAATGTTCCTTTAAAAACGGACTACCATGGAATGGATATGTTAGACAAAATAGTAAATTGTTGTATGACGGAGAATTACGTGAAGGTAAGAAAAATGGTAATGGGAGAGTATTGTATGGTGTTCATTTGCTTGAAGAAGGAACTTATCAAAATGATATATTGATTAATGGGAAAATATATGGATTAGAGATAATTTCTGATAGTAAAACAACAAAATTGATGGGATTAATCTTTGAAAATTTAAAGCCTAAACATTGTTATAAAGATTTTGAACCTCTTTCGTGTGAAAATGATGAGAAGTTTACTCAAACTTTACAAATTGCAGATTATCAAGTTGTTAATGGTTTTAAATCATTGATACCTAACTCTAAACGTGAAGTCAAAGTAATAGATGATATTGCAAAAATAAATGCAGAGATAAAGAATATAAAAAAAGGCATTAGTATACCAACGTTAAAATATTAAATATTCATTGAAATGATAAATATAATACTATTTTGCTTTGGATTTCAATAATCAAAAGTATAAATATTGATTTATTATGAATATAAAACAATATAGTGAACCGCTAAAAATTATATTAAGTTTTAAAATATAATTTGTAGCATAATATGATGAATTTAGAGCTATAAGAATAATTCAGACCAAGAATTGACTTAAAATCTAAATCATGTGATATTTATTCAAAGGCTCGATGTATTTAATATATTCATGCAATCAATAGTTTAATTCTTTTTGTTTTTTAATAAGATCAAGTTTAAATTTAATACTTATAAAAACGTATTATCTTTACTACTGTTTAAACATATATTAAAGTTAATTTAAGATAACAAATTATTTCTTTTTATTCTCATAAATGATCCTTGTTATTTGTATAGATATCTTATATTATATTTTTATTTGAGATATTGTATTCAAAATCAGCTTAACTAATATTTAAAGTAGAGATATATTCATCTATTTATTACTATATGTGTCTTGAAGTTGCAGACAGAAAGGAATGTAAAATTATTATGAAAAATGAAGTAGTAAAAAAATCTACGGAAATTACTATTGAAGGGTTTGATGATTTTGAAACAGAAATAAAATGTTTAAATATACTTGACATAAATGATAAAAAGAAATTATTAAATCAAATGATTCAAAATATTAATGTTGCAGATTTATTTAATAAAATTGAACCTAAAACAGAATATATAGTTCAATTTCCTCTTGAAGCATTAAACGATGTTAAATCAGGTGTAACTTCTATGAATGTAAATTCAAAAACAGGTGTAATGTGGCCTCAGCTAATGAAAAAAGGTGAAGATGGTCGTACGCACATAGCTCATAATTTACCAATAAAAGAAGAAATCATTATTAATGGAAGTAGTTTACAAGATTTTGCTTTAACACAACATAATATTTATATGCAGCAACAACTTAATAATATTTCTAATCAAATATCAAAAGTTATGGATACAGTTGAAAAAATTGAAAGAGGACAAAAAACAGATAGGATTGGTAAGCTTAGTGCAGGGAAAAAACAAATAATGTATGCATTAAATTTAGAAGATGAAAAGGAGAGACGGGATTCTATATTATTAGGAATAAATACTTTAATTGAATTCCAACAACAGATTCTACTTTTAATGAAAGATAGAATAGAAAGATATGAACCTATTTCTTGTAAGCTTATTTCTAGATGTTTGAAAGAATTTTTTAAAGAAGGGTATTTAGAAAATAGGTATCAAGAATATAATGAGATCCAAGAGTATTATAGTTTGTATTTACAAGCAACTCAAATGATTGCGACGGCATATATTTTTCTAGGTAGTTATAAGAATGTTAATGAAGTATTTATTGATGCAAAGGATGAATTAAGAAAAATCAATTTTAATAATATAGAAACTTTAAAATATATTTTAAAGGAAGAAGAATTATTTTTTTTGAATTTTGAAAAGAATATTAATTTTGAGAAACGATTAGCAATAAATCAATCAAAAAAAATAGATTGTGTGAGAATTTCTATTACTGGGGAAGAATTGTTAGAGGTATATGATTATGGAAGAAAACGAAAAATTTAGATATAAAAAACCTGATAAGAAAGAAATAAATAGAGAAATAAACTATGTTAAGTTTGTAAAAAATGGTGGTAAAGTAACACTATCAGGCATTCCTTTTTTTATGGCAATAAAAAAATATGGTCCTGCAGCACTAGATACAATGAAAGAGATATTATCTAAAAAGGATATTTTTTAGCGTGTACTGATTTTTAATTAATTTGCAAAGCTTATTCATTTAATCTATGTCAAAGTATGTAAAGAGTTTTTAAAACGTGACATATTAAAAAAACAGAAGATTAAGACTAAGAGCTCATACCTATTCTTTTTGGTATATAATATTGATTCATTTAATCAATATTATAAAAATATATATTACCAAATTTTTTGTCATTACCTGAAAATAATAGATTTAACGATGTGTCGTTTATTGAACTGATTGGATGATTGATATCTATTGTTTTAATACAAAAAAATACTGTGTCTTTTTCCATGTTTATATTTAATACTTTTTCTCTATTTACAAATGCTAAATAATATAAACCATCCATTTTAAGTAAAATATTAGCTATGTTGATGTCATAATCATCATATAACTCATCTTCAACATATTTAATGTTTTTTAATATAAAAGAAAACATATGGTTATAAATAAGTAGACCATTTTCATTTTTATTCCCATGTTTATCGAATTCATAATTGAAAACAACTATTGAATTGTAATGGGTTAAACTGTTAATTTTCTCTTTTTTTAGTTTGTCTAGATAATTTTGAATGTAAGAAGCATTTCTTTTCTCAACACTTTTAGATTTATATGCTAAATTATTTTGAAATTTAACACAATTTTTCATTCCAGGACAATTCTTCGATTCCATAGAGCAACTTTCATTTTTGTAAAGATAACATCCTTCTCGTTTATATTCTGGATTTTCAGTATATAGATATTTTTTGTATTTATATTTTCCCATTTTTATTAAATTCGTCTTTCCTTTAGATACGTTTAATTATACATTACAAAAAATAAAAATTTTTTTATTTTTTATTGCTTTTTTTTATAATTTTGGAAATTTTTAAATTCGTTATTATCAGTTATTACGATATTATTTTTGTGTTTTTTTTGTAAAATCATCTTTGAATAGGTGCTGGTGGAGTAATGATATTTTTCATGAATATAATTGGATATAATAAGTTAATTAATATTCAAATTTGTTAAATTTTGATACTTTTGTCAAAATAATTATTTATAATAAAGGTAGCCATATTTTTGAAGTATAATACACTTTCATTTATAAAATTTATAATGATGTATTAAATTAATATATGATTATAAAAATTGTAATTTCATTTCATGGATGTATTTTTCCATTAAATGAAGTATAATAATTACTAAAGGAGTGTATTTATGAGTATTACAATTACACAAATCGCTAAACTTGCTGGTGTTTCAAGAGGTACAGTTGATCGTGTTATTCATCAACGAGGACGCGTTGCTCCCGAAGTAGAAAAGAGAATACGTGATATTATGGATGAAAATGATTATC
>OGZV01001975.1_pt1 | contig 17292 bp, 15 predicted proteins | sample 1576861 | NCBI WGS metagenome assembly OGZV01 (sample SAMEA3541501, study PRJEB24748) | human gut metagenome | biome: human gut; feature: human-associated habitat; material: faeces | place: China | collected 2012
GCGACAGCCATTCCAGCGTCTCCACCTGAACCTGCGCCCGGCGCAGTTCACCAAATGCTTCCTCGGGGGCATTCAGTTCGAGATGTCCGTCCGCAGCGCGAAGGGCGGCTTCCAGTTCCGTGAAGTCCTGTGTGCGGAGCAGGTGATTCATCCCTTCCCGCATTTTGTCGCAGAGTTCAGCGCCCTCGGCCAGTGCCTGCCGCGCGGAAGGGAGGTCCTCGTCCCGGATGGCCTCCATGGCGTTGTCGATGTCGTCCGAAATATCCTCTGCAAACTTCTGCACCCGCCAACTGCTGTAAAAGGCGACACCCAGCAGAACTGCCACGATGCACAGACACGCATAAATTCGCTTCATTCCACACCTCTCACCGGGAGCTGCCCTTGTGGCGGCTCTCTTTTTTCAGCAGAAAATAGTCTTCCGTCTCGTTGCCCACTAAAAGCAGGATTTCCTCCGGCAGCAGGGTATTGGCCTGCGCTGTCCGCTCGAGCCAGTCCCGGTCTTTGCCACACCAGTGCAGATTTTCCTCGAGCACCTGCCCATCCAGCACGAAGGGGATAGTCGCGTGGCTGTGCTCCACTTTCAGCTGCAAGTCAGCGAGGGTAGCGGTCTCTTTCTCAGGGCGCAGTGCCGCCGAGAGACTGCCATTCGTCTCCACCACGGCGTAGGAAACATCCCGTGGATCAAAGATGTTTTTGCCACGCAGTGCTTCCAGCAGGTCGGCAGTCGTCAGCCGGAGGGTGCGCAGAGCGTTCTGGTCGATTTGTCCGTCTAAGATGACCGTCTTGGGACGGCCCGACATCAGGTTGAAAAATTTCTGGCTGCGGAAGCTCAGCGCCGACCCCAGCAGCTCCAAAGCCGCGATGAGGAAGAGGGGAATGAGGCTGGCCGTCACCGGTACTTCTTCCGACTCGATGGAGATGGACGCCAGATTTGAGATGAGAATGGTGGATACCAGCTCTTCGGGCTGCAGTTCGCCCAGCTGACGCTTGCCCATCAGCCGCATGGCGAACAGAACGCAGAGATAGATGAGCAGAGTACGGAAAATCAGAAGCTTCACGAGAAGGCCCTCCTTGTGGGTTGAATAAGCACCGTTGGTGGGGGAATACTGGCAGGCAAAGGGGGGATACCGTATGCTGCAGCTTTCCTCGTCGCTGGAAGAAAATCTGGCGGCGCTCAACGCTAGGTTTGGCGCTTCGGCGGATTTTTATGCCAAGCGCATCGAGCTTTATCACTGCCCGGGGGCCATCGTTCTCTTCGACAATATGGCCAGCCTCGAATCGCTCTGGTCGCTTTTACTGGACGCCGCCACCCGGCATACGCCCAGCCTCGAACCGGAGCGGATGCCTCACAGCGGTACGCAGGTGTATGAGCTTCTGATGCATCACTCCGGTCTGCCCGCCGAGGACGGCCCGGTCAAGGACATGGACGACCTCATCCGCCGCATGACCGCCGGCATGGCCGTGCTTCTGCTGGACGGGTGCAAAAAGGGGCTTGTCTTCTCGGTGCAGGGGCTGAAATCGCGCTCGGTGGAAGAGCCCTCCGGGGAAGGAAACCTTCGCGGCTCCCGGGAGGGATTCGCCGACCTGCTGCGGGTCAACCTGAGTCTACTGCGCCGCCTCATCCGTACCGATACCCTCGTGATGGAGACCGCACAGGCCGACTGTGCCATGAAGACCGAATACGCCATCTGCTACTGCAAAGACAAGGCCGGCAAGACGGCAGTGGCGCAGGTGCGCCGGACGCTCCAGGAGGCAAAGCCAGAGATTCTGCTGGATTCCAGCTACTTTGTACCGTGGCTTTTCCCGGCCAGGTGGCGGCTGTTCGCCCCGGTGAGCTATACCGAGCGCCCGGCTTCCGCCGCCGCAAAGCTCTGTGAGGGGAAAATCATCATCCTTGTCAACGGCAGCCCCTCGGCGTTGGTGCTGCCGTCCCTTTTCTGCGAGAACTTCGACTGCCTCGACGACTACGCCACCACGGCAGTTTTTTCGTCGTTCCTGCGCGTCCTGAAATATGGCTCGTTTTATCTCAGCATCTTTCTGCCGGGCGTTTTTGTCTGTCTGGCGGTCTATCTGCCCGAGCTCATCCCACCGCAGTTATTATTCAAAATCGCGGCGGCAGAAAAGGCGACGCCTCTGCCGCTCTTTGCCGAGATGCTGCTGGTCATCATCTTGTTGGAGATCATCCGGGAGGCCGGGCTTCGGATGCCCCAGACGCTGGGCCACTCGGTGAGCCTTGTGGCAGCGCTCATCATCGGTGACGCCGCCATCGGGGCCGGACTGCTGAGCACGCCGGTCATCCTCGTAGCCAGCATCACGGCCATCTCGGTCTTTGTGACGCCCTCGCTGTACGAACCGGCCACATTGCTGCGATTGGGTGTTACGCTGGCCGCCGGTCTGGCCGGGCCGGTAGGTCTGGTGTGTGCGGCTTTGGGCGTGTTGGCCGCACTGACGTCCATCTCCGCGATGGGGGTACCCTATCTTTCGGGCGCAGTCTTTTCGGGTGACGGCGTCGTCCGCCGCAACTATCGGGCGCTGTCCCGCCGCCCATTCACCATCTGGCAAAGGAGGGGGTCCTGAATGCAGCAAAAACAGACATTCTCGGCCCAGACGCTGACACTCAGCGTCGCGGCGGCAGAGCTGGGCCGCGCCATCTTCGGGGCAGGGCAGACCGGCTCTGTCCGCGCCGTCCTGCTGAGCAATGTGCTGGCGGCAGCGGCCTTCCTGCTCCTTGCCACGCTCGTCTCGGTCAACGCCTCCCGTCTGAACCGCCCGGGCTTTGCAGGAAAGTGCATCTGTGCCGTCTTTCTGCTCTGGTATCTTTTTGAGCTTGTCCGGACGGCTGCAATGCTCCAACAAGCCTGCTGGGAACAGTTTGCGTCTATGGCCTTCATTGGTCTGCTGCCGTTCTTTCTCTGGGCAGGGTGGAGCCTCGGCTGTGAGCTGTACGACCGGATGGCCTCCGTCCTCGGGTGGCTCGTAGTGCTGGGCATCGTGTTCTGTGTACTGGGGCTGGCCGGACAGCTGCAATGGCAGGTGCTCGTGACAGGTGAGACGGCACATTCGTTTGTTCTTCCGGATGCATCTTTTTACCCGGAATATTTCTCCTTTCCGCTTCTCTGTAGGAGCAAAAATAATGCGAAAATCAGTAAAAATCCTGTCGTATGGCTTCCAATCATCGCTGCCGTCATTTCCTCAGGTTATGCGCTGGGGCTGGCCCTTCTTTTCGGTGCACCGCAGGCTTACCCTGGCTATGAGCTGCTGCGGGCGTGGAGCTTCGGCGGCATCTCCCGCTTTGATGCCGCGTTCCTGCTCCTCTGGCTGGCGGCGGCGATCTTCCGCTTCGGCTTTATCGTCCGTGCCGTCCGGCTGCTCTGTGAGCGCCTTGCCGAAGGGCCTGTAAATGCGGAGGCTGCACGATGACCCGCCGGGGCTGGCTGCGGCTGATGGCCGCAGGCGTCCTCGTCGTCTGGCTCTGCCTTTTTTTGCACTGGGACAACACCGAAAAAAGCATGATACGCGCCCTTCTCGTCGAGACGAACGGCGACAGCTGGACAGTGGGTCTGCTGTACCAGTTCCCGGAAGCCTCCGCCGATTCCTCTGAGGCCAAAGCCGCTATCCGTCTCTGTATGGGCCAAGGCCCCGAGCTTTCTTCTGCCATTTCTGCCGCCGAGAAAGCCCTGCCCCAGCGGGCGGACTGGCGGCTCTGCGAATACCTTCTGGCCGGGCAGGATTCGGTGCGGCAGACGCTGTCCGCCTGTGAAGAACTGTTTCTCCATCGACCCTACGGGCGGCTGGCGTCCCGGGTGTTCGGGGGAAGTTTTTCGGTAGAGACACTGAAAGAGCGAGCCGATGAATCAGACGTCATGCCTGAAAATCTCCTGCAATGCGTCAAAAACGCTGCCCCGGCCGCGCCCCGGCTCTATCAGCAGAGCAGCGGCTTCATCCTGCCTGTCGTGGAGCTGGAAGACGAGGATACACATTGCAGGCTCGAAGCCCTCATCGTCACCCCGGAACAGACCGGCCAGCTGACCGAGTCCCAGACAGAAATGGCACTTTTATTGCAGGGCAAAAGCTGGACGGATACAGGGGAGCATCGCTTTGCGCTGGAAGTCGGGCCGCTCCGTCTGCGCCGGGCTTTCTGCGGCGTGGAGCGGGAAGGGGAGAGCTTCCTTCTCCGGGTGAACGCGCTCTCACGCAATAATGCCCTGCCCGCCGACGCCGAAGCAGAACTGGAAGCCCTCTGTGCGGACACCGTCCGCCGCTGCTGGACGCTGGGGCTGGACATCTCCGGACTCGGTGCGCATCAGGCACTGCGTGACGGTCACTTTGCGCTTACAACAAAAAACGTCTGCCCGGAAATTCGGGCAGACGTGAAACTCATGAAATGTTAAGAAGCCGTTTCGAAGATCACGGTGATGGTGGTACCCTCGTCCACAACGCTGTCCAGCTTGATGCGGGCGTTGTGGATGCGGGCGATGTGTTTGACGATGGCCAGACCCAGACCGGTGCCGCCGGTGGCTTTGCTGCGGCTCTTGTCCACCCGGTAGAAGCGCTCGAACACGCTGGTCTGCGCCTCTTTCGGGATACCGATGCCGTTGTCCTTCACGGTCAGGGTGCAGTGACCGTCCCGGGTGCAGGCCGTGATGATCTGGACTTTTCCGCCAGGGCGGTTGTAGCGGATGGCGTTGTCGCAGAGGTTCTGGCACAGCTCATCCAGCAGACTGCGGCTGCCTGCCACAGGGGCGCTCTCGCCAAGGTAGGTCAGGGAGATATAGGAGCGCCGGGCGTTGACCTTCTGGCGCTCCACGCACTCGCGGGCCACATCCAGCAGATCGACCGTTTCCATTGCAGGCGCAGCACCCGTCTCGCTCACATTGTCGAGGTGGGAGAGCTGCAGAATATCGTTGACCAGCTGTATCATCCGGCTGGCCTCTACATGGATCTTGCGGGCAAAACCCGGCGTATCCTCGGGTTTTGCAATGCCGGTCTCGATGAGCTCTGCATAACCGGAGATGCTGGTCAGAGGCGTTTTCAGCTCGTGGCTGACATTGGCCGTGAACTCCTGCCGCATTTTCTCGTTATTTTCCCGCAGCATCCGGTCGGAGTGGATGCTCTCGGCAAAGGGGATAAGCTCCTTGTAGGGGACATTCTCCTGGATGTGGTCGAGGTCATCGGTCATCTTGAGCACAGGCTGGACAAGGCTCTTGGTCAGCAGTCCGGCAATGATGGCGGCTGCGCCCATCATCAGGAAACAGCTCAGCACGATGGCAGGCAGAGCAGCGTCATAAATGGACCAGATCGTCTCAGAATCCTGCGCCACCCGGAGGATGTCTCCGTTCGTCAGCAGCATGGCGTAATAATAAGTCTCATAGCCCAGCGTCTGGGAGTCGCGGCAGTCGCGGCCCACACCGCTCTTCATGGCCTGTTGTATCTCGGGGCGGCTCAGATGGTTCTCCATCGGCTGGTTGGTGGCCGACTCAAAGAGCACACTGCCGTCCGAGGCGATGAGAGTGATGCGCAGCGAGCCGTCCACATAAGTTTCCAGCTGGCTGGGGGTGTCCACCTGCGCACAGCCGACAGCCACAAGGTCGGCTTCCCGCTCGAGGGCTGTCCAGGCCTGCTCCCGGAACGCCTTGTGGAACACAAAGATGCAGAGCGCAGCGGTACACGCCAGCCCCGCAAAGCCCATCAGAAACAGCAGATAGCTTATTTTTTCTTCCATGCTGCGTGGTTTCATTGCTCGAGCTCCTCCTCGCTGTCCGTCAGCTTGTAGCCCACCTTCCGCACTGTGCAGATGTACTTTCCGGCCTCGCCCAGCTTTTTGCGCAGGGTGCGGATGTGCATATCCACGGTCCGGCTCTCCACCGAGATGTCAGTACCCCACACTACCTGCAAAATGGTCTCGCGGGTGACGACAAGGTTGGTGTTTTCCAGCAGCAGGCGGAGCAGGCTGTATTCTTTGTAAGTCAGCTCCACCGGTGCGCCGCTGACGGTGACGCTGTGGCGGGCATTGTCCAGCAGGATCTCCCGGAAGCTGTAGACGTTGGGCCGCGCCTCGGGCTCTGCCCGGCGGAGGGCTGCCCGCACCCGGCTCAGAAACTCCATGATGCCGAAAGGTTTGGTGATGTAGTCGTCTGCGCCGCAGTCGAGGCCGCGCACGGTGTCCAGCTCGCTGGACTTGGCCGTTATCATGATGATGGGCAGACGCCGCAGGGAAGGGGCGGCGCGGAGCTTTTTCAGGATGGAGAAGCCGTCCTCACCGGGGAGCATCACGTCCAGAATGACCAGTTCCGGCGGCGCGGTGTGGACGGCCTGCCAGAAGGGTTCTGAGGACTCGAAGCCCACGGCCTCGTAGCCGTTGGACTGTAATGCATACTGCTCTAATTCACGGATGGCTGAATCGTCTTCTACGATATAGATCATGCCTGTTTGTCCTCCGTTTCGGTGACGTTTTCGTCGGGGAAGAGATAGCGCTCACGGTAGCGGTTCAGGCGGCGCTGGAACTGCTCGCTCTCCTTGGTGGAGGCATGGCCGCTGCGCAGGTCGTTGAGGTAGGCGTGGGTGTCGAAGCTGTCCTGTGCTACCTCGATCTGGGCAACTGCTACGTTGCTGCAGTGGTCGCAGACGCGCTCGTAGTTGGTCAGCAGGTCTTCCAGCACGAAGCCATACTCGATGGAACAGCTGCCGGCCTGCAGGCGGGCGACGTGCCGTGCCTTGATGGCGCGCACCAGCTCGTCCACGACGGTCTCCAGAGGTTCGACCTTGCTTGCCAGATGCAGGTCATCCTTGCGGAAGGCGTCAGTGGTGCGGTTCAGCACGTCCTGCACGGCGTCCTCAAGCACCTGCAGCTCTTCGCGGGCGTCGGTGGAGAAGTTGATCTCCTTGGTGTGCATCTCCTGTGCGGATTCCAGAAGGTTCACGGAATGGTCGCTGATGCGCTCGAAATCGCTGATGGTGTGGAGCAGGGTATTCACGCTCTGGCTGTCCGCATGGTTCAGCTCACGGCTGGACAGCTTGACCAGATAGGTGCCGAGAGCATCTTCGTACTGGTCAACTTTGCTCTCCTCGTCCCGGACTTTCTGGGCCAGCGTATCATCCCAGGTGTGGGTCAGGCTCATGGCCTGCATGACGCCCACACGGGCCAGCTCGGCCATGTCAGCAGTAGCAGAGCGGGCGCGGGCCACGGCTACAGCCGGGGTGTTCAGCAGACGCTCATCCAGCAGAGCAAAGCTCTCTTTTTCGGCGTCGTCGGGGATGGTGAGGATGGCCAGCTTTTCCAGACCATTTGCGAAGGGGAGAAGGATGAGGGTGGCCGCGATGTTGAAGGCGGAGTGGACCACAGCAATGCCCCAGGCGGCGATGGTCTCGTTCACAAAATCAAAGTGGACCACGGCGTTCAGACCGTAGAAACCGGCCAGAAAGACCGTGACACCGATGATGTTGAAGTAGAGGTGGACCATGGCGGCACGGCGGGCATTCTTATTTGCGCCCACAGAAGAGATCAGCGCGGTGACACAGGTGCCGATATTCTGACCCATGATGATAGGGATAGCGCTGCCGTAGGTGATGACGCCGGTAGCGCTCAGCGCCTGCAGGATGCCGACGCTGGCGCTGGAACTCTGGATGATGCCGGTGACCAGTGCGCCCACCAGAACGCCGAGGATGGGATTGGAGAAGCGGACGAAGAGGTTGGTGAACCATGCCTCACCCTGCAGGGGCTCGACGGCATTGGACATGGTAGTCATGCCGGTCATCAGGATGGCAAAGCCGATGAGGATCGTGCCGATGCCCTTTTTCTTCTCATTCTTGCCCATATAGAGCAGGATGCCGATGAAGGCGAGAATGGGGCTGAAAGAGGTGGGCTTGAGCATCTGGATCCAGATGCTGTCACCCTGCAGGCCGGAAAGGCTCAGCAGCCAGCTGGTGACAGTGGTACCCACATTGCTGCCCATAATGATGCCGATGGCCTGATGCAGCTCCATGATGCCGCTGTTGACGAAGCCGACCACCATGACGGTGGTAGCACTGGAACTCTGGATGATGGCGGTCACGCACAGACCGAGGAAGAAGCCCTTGAGGGGGTTATCCGTCAGCTTGCTCAGGATCTTCTGCAGATGGCCGCCGGCCTGTTTCTCAAGGGCTTTGCCCATGATGTCCATGCCGAACAGGAACAGAGCCAGACCGCCCAGCAGAGAAAAGACATTGAATAGAGTCATGTTTTACTCCTCACTTGTTGAAGCTTGCGTTTGTACATCGACAGCGGCCGTAGAGGACCCGTGCAGGAGCATGTCTCAACTTTTTACACGACCTGCACTGGATTTCACCGGTCCTATCCCTAATTATGAGTATACGAGCGGAATGTAAAATCGGAAACCGGCGAAATGTAAAACTCATGTAAAGTAAACTCTATCCCTGCCTCCTATTATATGGTTTTGGCCCCCGGATGCAAGCGCTGGCGCAAAACCAGAAAAGATTCCTGAAAGAATTGTTGTTTTTGCTGCCCGTCTCGATTATAATATAAAAAAGGATAAACTGTGCTGCCTTTTGGTATGGCAGAGCACAGAGGATGCAGGAGGAAAAACGAATGGGGAATTTCGCTGTTTCGCTCAAGCGGCTGGTCGAGAAGGTCAGCCTCGAGGTTATCTATACGCCCTGCGATTTGGACAAGATCAGCGTCGAGATCGCAGAGGTCAACCGTCCCGGTCTGTTTCTGGCCGGTTACTACGATTATTTCGATAAGTTGCGCTTACAGATCATGGGCCTTGCGGAGATGAACTTTCTGGCCGGTCTTACGCCGGAAAAGCGCCGTGAGCGCCTCGACCAGCTGTTCCGCCAGCAGCCTCCGGCCGTCATCCTCTGCCGCAACGAGGAGCTGGAACCCTTCCCGGAGATGCAGGAGCTTGCAAAGCAGCACGGGGTAGCCCTGTTGCGCTCCAACGAGACGACCTGCACCATGATGGGCAGCCTCATCAGCATGCTGAACCTTGAACTGGCTCCCCGCATCACCCGCCACGGCGTGCTGGTGGAAGTTTACGGTGAAGGCATCCTCATTCTCGGCGACAGCGGCATCGGCAAGAGCGAGCTGGCCATCGAGCTGGTCAAGCGCGGCCACCGCCTCGTTGCCGACGATGCCGTGGAGCTGCGCAAGGTCTCCAACCGTCAGATCATGGGTACTGCGCCGGAAAACATCCGCCACTTCATTGAGCTGCGCGGCATCGGCATCGTCAACGTGGCCCGCGTGTTCGGCGTGGGCGCGGTCAAGGTGAGTGAAAGCCTCGACCTCGTCGTCCAGCTGGAAGCATGGGACCCCACCAAAAACTATCAGCGCACCGGCCTGGAAAGCGAGTATTATGACATTCTGGGCGTCAACATCCCCAGCACCATCATCCCCGTTTCGCCCGGACGCAACCTCGCAGTCGTGCTGGAAACGGCGGCTATCAATAACCGCCAGAAGAAGATGGGCTATAACGCCGCCAAGGAACTGCTCATCCGTCTGGGCCTGAACGACACGATGGACTGATTTTCTACCGATAGAGGGAGAACGAATGGAACGATTGAAACAGGCTTTGTCCGCTGCGGGCATTGCATACAAAGAAAATGAGCCGCTCAGCGCGCACTGCACTTTCCGCATCGGTGGCCCGGCAGATGTCTTTATCCTGCCGGAAAATGAGGCGCAGCTCTGCGCCGCCATCAAGCTGGCGAAGGAAGCGAATGTCAAATATTATCTGCTGGGCAACGGCAGCAACATCCTGTTTGAGGATGCGGGCTACCGGGGAGCTGTCATCAATGTATCGGCCATGAAGAGCGCGATCGGCATTCTTGAAAACATCTGTTTCCCGGGCAAAGACCCATCCCTGACTTACGATGCTGTCGTTGTCGGTGCAGACAAGATGCTCTCGTCGCTCTGTATGACGGCGCTGGAAAACAGCCTCACCGGTCTTGAGTTTGCCTACGGCATCCCGGGTACGGTGGGCGGAGCTGTCTACATGAACGCCGGAGCTTACGGCGGCGAGATGAAGGACGTGCTGGTCTCCGTGCGGTATCTGACCGCAGAAGGGGAGAGCGTTGAGGTACCGGCAGAACAGCTCGGCCTCAGCTACCGCCACAGCATTTTCGAAGAAAACGGCGGCTGCATCCTCTCGGCAAAGTTCCGCCTCGCAAGAGGCAATGCCGCCGACATCCGCTCCAGGATGGACGACCTGATGGCCCGCCGCAAAGACAAACAGCCTCTCGACAAGCCCAGTGCCGGCAGCACCTTCAAACGGCCGGTGGGCGCATTTGCGGCGGCCCTCATCGACCAGTGCGGTCTGCGGGGCTACCGCCATGGCGGCGCAGCCGTCAGTGACAAGCACTGCGGCTTTGTGGTTAATCTGGGTGGAGCGACCTGTTCAGATGTGCTGGCTCTGTGCGATGAGGTGCGTGTCATCGTGAAAGAAAAGACCGGCTATGACCTCGAAAAAGAAATTCGTGTGGTGGAAGCATAAAAGAAAGAGGCGTGCAAAATGAATCTTCTCATCGTCAGCGGCCTTTCCGGTGCAGGCAAATCTGTCGCCATGAATGCACTGGAAGACATCGGCTTTTTCTGCATTGATAACATCCCGGCGGCACTGCTGCCCAGCATCACGGCGTTTTCGAAAGCGGGTGACAACCAGCTCAAGCGGGTGGCTCTCTGTATGGACATCCGCGGCTGCCGCACGCCGGAAGAAATCGAAGAAGCTCTTTCTCAGCTGGACGCGCAGGGGATAGAATATGAGATCTTGTTCCTTGATGCCCCGGACGATGTGCTGATGCGCCGCTACAGTGAGACGCGCCGCCGCCATCCGATGAGCATTTCCGACGGCCTTTCCACCCGGGAAGCCTTCCGCAGGGAGCGCGGGATCTTGCAGCCCCTCAAAGACCGGGCAGACTATACCATCAATACCGGCCTGCTCTCGACCTCGCAGAACAAAGAGCGCATCTGCGACCTGTTCAACCAGAACGGCGGCGCGAAGAGCGCCATGCGTCTGACGGTCATGTCTTTCGGCTTCAAGTTCGGCATCCCACCGGAGGCGGATCTTGTTTTGGATGTCCGCTGTCTGCCCAACCCTTTTTATGTTCCGGAACTGAAGCATAAAACGGGTCTTGATGAAGAGGTCGTCGATTTTGTCATGAGCCACCCGGAGGCGCAGGAGCTTTTGAAGCGCTATGAATCGTTTCTGGAATATGCTCTTCCGCTCTACGTCAAGGAAGGCAAAAGCCAGCTCACCATCGCAGTGGGCTGCACCGGCGGCAAGCATCGCTCCATCACATTTGCGCGGAAAATCGCGGAATACTGCGAAAAGCTTGGCTACAAGCCCGGCATCCAGCACCGCGATTCTGTCCGTTGAAAGGATAAACCATCCCGACGGCCTGGTATTTTCCGATATAAAATTCAATTTCCTTTTGTTGGAGAATCTGGGCAATCATTTCCGGATTCTCTTTGACAATATCATTGTCGATGGCGTCGTGGTAGAGCATGTGGAAGTCTGTGGTATATACAGCCACTTCCACCTCATTAATAAACTCCTTATTATTCAGGTAGATGGATTGCATGATGTCGGCATCTACCTGGTTTTGCAGAAACAGATGTACTTTAGTGACAGCTTCACTCTTCAGGTTATGAAAGAAGGTATTGCTTCGGATATGCTCGCTGACCAGATAGATTAAGGTCATACAAAGCAGAAATACCACAGCTATGACTCCGGTATTTTTGAGCGTAAGTGCGGTTTTAATTTTCATGGCTTTTCGTCAGTAAGAATAAATCCGATTCCAGGTTTGGTGTGAATCAGTTTGGTTTCAAAGTCTTTGTCTATTTTTTTGCGCAGGTAATTGATGTACACATCGATAAAGTTGGTACCGGTATCAAAGTGGGTATTCCAGACTTTTTCGGCAATTTCTATCCGGCTGATGACTCGTTCTGCATTCTGCACCATGTAGGTAAGCAGGTTGTATTCTTTTGGAGATAAGCGGATGAGGCTACCTTGGCGCATCACTTCCCTGCGGTTGGTATCAATCTGCAAGTCTTTGTAGGTAAGTTTCTCGGGAGCAACAACAGATACAGTTGCTTCTGCTTTTCTTTTCAGAAGCACTTTAATGCGTGCGTTCAGTTCCCGGAAGTCGAAAGGTTTTACCATGTAGTCATCTGCACCTGCATCAAATCCATCGAGTTTATCATCGGTTGACCCCAAGGCTGTCAGCATAAGTACAGGGATATGCAGATTTGCTTTGCGTATTTCTTTGCAGAGTTCAAAGCCATCCATTTTGGGAAGAATAATATCTGAAATAACCAGCTGAAAAGAGTGAGATTGGAACAGACGAAGCCCCATGGCTCCATCGTATGCCACCATGGTGTGATAGCCATTTTCTTCCAGTCCGGTTTTTAGCAAATCGGCTACTCGTTTATCGTCTTCTATGATTAAAATACTGTACATAATAATAAATTGAATAAGTCAGACAAGGTCTGTTTTTATATTTAATCAGGGAAAAGTCAAGTGGAGTAGAAAAGAAAAAGTGGAGCATACAGGACTCGAACCTGCCACCTTTTGACTGCCAGTCAAACGCTCTAGCCAGATGAGCTAATGCCCCATTTGTTTTTGAAGTTGTCACAAAGGTACAACATTATTTCAAAAAAACAAGAAACCTGCTCTATAAAACAGAAGAAAACCATTAGTTTTGCGTCGGTTTATCAAAATAGAAAAGACTTATGAATTTACAGATACGCAAGGCTACATTGGATGATTTGGACCGTTTGATGGAGATATTTGAAGAAGCCCGTCGTTTCATGTGTCGTACGGGAAACCCTAATCAGTGGATTAACGGCTATCCCCAGCGGGAACTGATACAGGAGGAAATAGAGGCTTCTCACTGTTATGTGTGTGTAACGGAAGAGGGAAGAGCAGTGGCCACCTTCTGTTTCATTCAGGGACCCGATCCAACCTATGCACGCATTGAAAACGGGGAATGGCGAGACGACTCTCCCTATTATGTGATTCATCGGCTGGCATCCGACGGCTCCTGCAAGGGGATAGGAAAACTGTGTGTGGACTGGAGTTTCCGTCAGTGGCCGTGCCTGCGTGCCGATACCCATGCAGACAACAAGGTGATGCAACATCTGCTGCTTTCTACAGGCTTTGTGTATTGTGGAATTATCTATGTGCGTAATGGAACTTCGCGACTGGCTTACCAGAAATTAGCTTAGAAAGAGACGCTTTCCCTTAATAATGCTTAATTGGTGAATATTTTCCATTGGAAATTTATTCTTTATGTAATTATTTATTTTCTTTGCAAAAAGTTTCCATTAGAAAATAATAACAAAGAAAATAAATAGTTATGAAGTATGTAATTGTTGGTGGGGTAGCAGGTGGAGCCACTGCGGCTGCCCGTATTCGGAGAAACACGGAAAAGGCTGAAATCATTTTGTTTGAGCGTGGAGAATATATCTCTTATGCCAATTGTGGTTTACCTTATTATATAGGTGGGGTGATTCAGGAGCGCGACCGCTTGTTTGTACAGACTCCAGAAGCATTCTCCACTCGTTTCCGCATCGATGTGCGGGTACGTTCGGAGGTTATGGCAATTGATACTGCCCGTAAAGAAGTGAAGGTTCGTACTTCGGACGGAAAAGAATATACTGAAACATACGATAAATTGCTGCTTTCACCGGGGGCATCGCCAGTGCGTCCTCCTTTGCCGGGAATCGATAATGAAGGAATCTTTACCCTGAGAAATGTGGCAGATACAGACCGCATCAAGGCTTATATGCAGAGTCATGAGATAAAGAAAGCGGTGATTGTTGGAGGTGGTTTTATCGGGTTGGAAATGGCCGAGAACCTTCATCACGCCGGTATTGAGGTGGCTGTGGTAGAGATGGCTGATCAGGTGATGGGACCAATCGATTTCTCTATGGCAGCGCTGGTGCACGGCCATCTGCAACAGAAGGGGGTCAAACTGTATTTGAAACAGGCAGTGGAAGCCTTTGAAAAGACCGATTCCGGACTGAGAGTTAAATTTCAGTCGGGGTTACAGGCGGAAGCTCAGCTGGTTATTCTTTCCATCGGTGTACGGGCAGAAACTCGTCTGGCTGTAGAAGCCGGATTGAAGTTAGGAGAAATGAAGGGTATTTATGTAAATGAATACCTGCAGACTTCCGACGAATCGGTGTATGCCGTAGGTGATGCCATTGAATATCCGCATCCGATTACCGGTAAGCCGTGGCTGAACTTCCTGGCTGGACCGGCTAATCGTCAGGCACGTATCGTAGCCGACAACATGACATTTGGCAATCGGGTGAAATATGAAGGCTCTATCGGAACAGCCATAGCGAAAGTATTTGATTTGACCGTGGCTTCTATGGGACTTCCGGCCAAGCGTCTGAAAGCTTTTGGTATGCCTTATCTGTCGGCAACCATTCACTCAGGTTCGCATGCCGGCTACTATCCCGGTTCCCTGCAGATGGACATCAAGATTACTTTCTCTCCTGAAGGCGGTCGTTTGTATGGGGCACAGATTGTGGGATACAATGGAGTGGATAAGCGCATTGACGAATATGCACTGGTCATCAAGCAGAAAGGAACCGTATATGATTTGATGCAACTGGAACATGCCTACGCACCTCCTTTCTCTTCAGCTAAAGATCCGGTAGCGGTGTCAGGCTATGTAGCTGGAAATATCTTGAACGGCAAGATGACTCCTCTTTATTGGAGAGAATTGCAGCAGGCCGATTTGACTAAGGTGACCTTGGTGGATGTACGGACAAAAGACGAATATGAACTGGGGCACATTCCTGGAGCGGTGAACGTACCTTTGGATGAAATGCGTTCACGGATGAAGGAAATTCCATCGGACAAACCAGTCTTCTTGTATTGTGGAGTCGGCTTGCGCGGTTATCTGGCCTCTAACATTCTGAAAGAAAACGGTTATAAGGATGTGCGCAACCTGATAGGGGGTATCAAGACCTACAATGCGGCAGTCACTCCAGTTTGCCAGCCGGAAGAAACATGTGCCGTCGCCTGCTCGTGTGAAACGGCAGAAGGAAATTCGGACTGTAAAAAGGTTCATGTGGTAGATGCCTGTGGCATACAGTGTCCTGGCCCTATCTTGCGTTTGAAAAAAGGGATGGAGGAACTGAAAGCCGGTGAGCAGATGGAAATTCATGCTACGGATGCCGGCTTCCCGAGAGACGCAGAAGCATGGTGCCGTACTACCGGAAACCGCTTCCTTTCCTCAAAGTCGCCGGCCAGCTGTAAAACGACCTGTCCGCCCCGGCGGCGCTGTACCCGCTGGACAGCCCGGGAGAGCTTGGTGCAGAACTGGTAGTAGTTCACCGGCTTGAGGACATAGTCCAGTGCGTCCACCTCGTAGCCCTTGATGGCGTACTGCGCCATGTTGGTCACGAACACCAGCACGGCGTCTGCGTCCACAGCCCGTATCTTCTCCGCCGCGCCGAAGCCGTCCAGTCCCGGCATCTCCACATCCATAAAGATGATGTCATACCCCGGCTCGTAGTGCTCCGCGATGACGGCTCCATCCTCGACGGGCAGCACCTCGACCTGCAGGCTGTTCTCGGCGGCGTACTGCCGGATGAACCGGCACAGCTCGTCCCGCACTTCCTGCTGGTCTTCGACGACAGCAATTTTCAGCATCCCGCAGTCTCTCCCTTCTCCGTTCCATTCCATTTGCTGCTTTTTATTGAAACATACTTTGGTGCGAAATGCAACGGAGAAGTTCGAAATCGTTTCCTTCCCATCTGCAAAAACAGCAAAACCGCCCCGGTTTCCGCAACAGGAAGCCGGGGCGGCTCGTTATGCTATTATAAAAGCGTCGGCACTTCCTTTGCCAGCAGATCAGCCAGCTGTGCGTGGCCCTTACGGGTCAGATGCATGAAGTCCACCTGATTGAACTCGCAGTCGGCAGCATTGAGGAAATGGACGTTCTGACGTTCCGCAACGATACGGAACTGCTCAGCCACGCCCTTCGACTTTTCCACACAGCCCTCGCCCATGACGGCATCATGGAAGCCATCGCCGATGCGGGGCGGGGCCACGACGAGGATGTTGGGAGCCTTGGTCCCCCAGCAGTCCACGCTTTTAGCCTTGAGGATCAGCCGTTCCATACCCGCGCCGATGCAGGCGGCATTGGCGTTGAACCGCTCTTTGACGTCGTTGGTACCCAGCATGATGATGAGCAGATCGATGACTTCATGGCTCTTGAGGAGCGAATAAGCCACGCTCAGAGCGTCCATCGACTCATGGATGGGGTCTGCGAAAACGGTCGTCCGGCCCGAAAGGCCCTCTTCCGTCACGAGATAGTCGCTGCCAAGCGCCGTCTGCAGGCGGCAGGTCCAGCGCTCGTCCTCATTGAAGCGGATGCCGTGGTCGGCACAGTCCGCCGGGTCGGCGCAGTAGCCGTGGGTGTTGGAGTCGCCCAGACAAAGGATATGTTTTTTCATCGTCTCTTCCCCTTTCAGATCTCGCCCCGCGACTGGCGGAAATAGTAAACTGCGCCCACCATGCCGGCGTCGTTGTGGAGCTGAGCGGCGCGGATCTCCAGTCCTTCCGCAAAAGCGGGCATCACGGAGGCACGCACTTTCTTGGCGATGGGGTCTATCAGCAGCTCCTGCTGTGCGCTGACGCCGCCGCCGATGAGGATGAGCTGCGGGTTGAAGATATGCACCATGCCCGCAAGGCCCTGGGCGATCTCATCCGTCCAGTCGTCCAGAAGCGCCAGAATGGTGGGGTCTCCTGCATGGGCCGACTCAAAGATAGCGCGGCCATCCTTCCACTTCGGGTTCCGGGGCTGTGCGCCCCGCACCAGAGCGGTGGTTGCGGCGTACCGCTCCCAGCAGCCCGACGCGCCGCAGGTGCAGAGCACGCCATCCAGCGCGTGGGTGCGGAAGTGTCCCAGCTCACCGCCGAGACCCCGCGCACCTTCCAGCAGGCGGCCTCCGGTGAGGATGCCGCCGCCGACGCCGGTTCCCAGCGTGACACCGATGACGTCCGTGTAGCCCTTCGCGCCGCCGACCCAGACTTCACCCAGCGTCATACAGTTGGCGTCGTTGGCGACAGTGGTCGGCAGGCCGAACTTCGCTTCCAGCTCCGTTTTAATGGGGCTTCCGATGTAGTTGGGCAGGCTGCCGCAGGTCCCGGCCACGATGCCCTTTCTGGTGTCGATCTGTCCTGCGGCGGAAACGCCGATGCCCGCAAGGCCCTGCGGTCCAACAGCCTGCTCCTTGAGGAACTGTTCGGCAGCAGACAGCACCGTGGTGAGGATGGGCGT
>OGZV01001985.1_pt1 | contig 17222 bp, 26 predicted proteins | sample 1576861 | NCBI WGS metagenome assembly OGZV01 (sample SAMEA3541501, study PRJEB24748) | human gut metagenome | biome: human gut; feature: human-associated habitat; material: faeces | place: China | collected 2012
GCATATACTCATCAATTTCTTCTAAGTCAATCCCAAATTTCTGCTTCAATGCATCGGATAATTTCATTTTTTTCTCTGCCATACAAAGTACAAACGTTTCAGTTTCTTCTCTCGTCAGATCAAAATACCGATACACTGCCTCCATTACCTGCAACAGTTTTTCACATGATTCTGTGTTGTACTGTTCCTCTTTGAATCTCGCCATATAAAAGGCTTTATCCACATCTGTTAAACAATATTGCTGCATCACTATTTTGGGAAAAATCAGCATCTCTTCGGTAATTCTAACGCCTTTAGTTTTCATGTAAAGAAGGGACTTTTTTATTACTGTAGTTGCTTCCAGTAATGTATAATCCTCATCTTCGTCTAATAAAAACTCTCTCCATACTTCTTTGATATTTGTTTTTTTCATAATGCAAAACTCCTTTTCTTTATTTATTTTATATACAGCTGATGTCATCAAGGCATCTACTTAACTGTCTTCTTTACTGGTTCTTCCGTCCATCTCACAGAGCCATCAGAATTGATGGGAATTTCAACTTTTTTGCCGCTGTCATATTCCAGAACTTTTGATAATCTGCCATTATCGGCCTTAATCCAAATATGCTTAATCATTATCTTGTCTCCTTAGATATACTGTCTGACTTCCTCTAAATCCTTTGGATTATTCGGATTGTAATAGGAACAGTAAATCTTACGGCTTCCATGCCTGGTCTCCATCACAGCAACCAACTCTGGATTGTCAAGCTCATCGTAACCGATTGCAACTACTCTCGTAACAGATAAAGCAGCGTTGTTCCGCTCGTATACCGCAAGATTGAACATCATGTTATAGATGTTGCCGAAAGCGAACTGTTTCTGATCCGGCGTGCAGTTCAAAAAATCCTTCCAACTGTTGATTTTTGCCAGTTCATAATTGTGAGTCAAAATGATGTTCAATGACTCTACAGCCAATGGATTCTTTAAATGGCTGCTAATCTCTCCATTTACATATCTGATGGGTCTTGATTTGGGAATCAGGTCATTTTTGGTAAAAATCTTATAATTCAGCATCGTGTATCTCCTTTAGGAAGTGCGGCAAGCGGAATCCCCACTCACCACACTGTATACTAGATTCTCTACTTACTCCGGTTTCTTGCAGTAAACCAACTTGACCGTGGTAAACGGCTGACCGTAAGGGAAGATACGGAAGCAGCGCATATCTCCGGTGGTCTTGGACTGAAACTCGTTGCAGCTGTCATCGAATACAGTCAGGGCATAATTGGTACCATCAGCATTGACCCGGAGTTTCAGATTGTCCTCATCACATTCATCAATGAAAGCATTCCCGCCGTAGATGTTCATGTTCAGCGCAAAGCTGTCAGACACATTAACAGATACCAGATAGTAACCGTTCGTGCCGTGAAGTGCTTCGTCCATGAAGGTCATCATATTGTCCAGGTCAACTTCATGCCAACCTTCTAAATCATCGGCTGACCACTCGTTAAAGAATGTCAGGCACAATTTCTGATCGTCCGGCAAGTCGAATTGCAGAATCAAATAGTTGCCCTCTTCTTCATCTTCTTTCAGGGTAGCGTTGGTCATATCTTCATATCTGATTGCGATACCGTTTGTACCGTCAAGAGTGCCGGACTGGTAGAACTCAATCTTATCCTCAAACAGCTCACATCTGTTGGCATACAGCTTTACTACATCGTCACCCTCAGCGTCCGTTACAACAACCTGTGTGATATTGTAGGCTTCAACTAAGGATTTGATGTCCTCTGCATTAATCTTTTTGGCACTGGTTTTAACTCTCTTTACTACTTCGTTCATGTGTTATTTCCTCGATTTTCCTATATATTGGTCGTTCCGTCCTACTTACTGATTCTTCTGGCTTTCAGTTGCTCTAACGCTGACAGGCCGCTACTAGTCGGCTTATGCTCTGGTTCCTTCTTGACCGCAAACACACTGGATGTTCTGGCGGTGCGCACCTGTGTAAGAGCCTTCAAAGAGTTCTGCACGCTCTCAGCTTCTTTTTCTACGGATTCTGCTAACGCATCAATCCGGCTGTACGGCATCACCAGGCCGCTAAGGATCACCACATTTTCACCGGAATCTGAAACATATCCGTGATATTCGGTCGGTGCTGTACCTACGGCTTTCCGGAGTTCCGCAATATCAATCTTGCTCTCTTTTGCTGATACCGCTTCGGAAATACCCATAATGCTGACCGTCTTATCTTCCCGCTGTGCAAAAATATTGCTCTCACGGGTCAGAATATCCACGATATAACCCGTTGTGCCATTGGCTGCATTAGTGGCAACGATTACAGAAAATGACGGACAATGTAAGCAGCTTTCAATCTCTGCCAAATCCATATTGCCGTCCTGGGATTTATTGTTAATGCAAAGCACTGCTGTCATCAGTCTGGCGAATGCTCGGTTGATCTGCAACTTCTCACCGGAGTTATTGTCCAGCATGAAAATGCTTCCCAAACTCGGCTTTAATTCCTCGATTTCCTCAAAGGTCTGTCTGGCATTATCTCTGATTTTTAAGGATTCCGTATCTGCCGGAATAACCACAACCAGACACACTTTGTATCCCATCTCTAACAGGATTCTTGCCAACATTGGCCCCATTGCAGAGCCGGTTCCACCGCCCATTGAAAATGCGATAAATACTGTGCTGCCCTCGATTATGTACTGCTGCAATTCATCCAGAATACTATCAACATTTTCCGCAAGTGCATCTAAGCTGCGCTCCCTGTTGCCTGCTGCCCCATTACAGTTTTTCACATGGATTTTGTGGGACAGATTAACCGCCGATAAATCCTCGGTACTGGTGTTGATACCAACAAAGGATACGCTGTCTTTGCTGCCATCCAGTTCCATAACCTTCTTTTCAACCTCAGAAATGACCTGGCATCCGCACTGACCGCATCCGATAAAGGTAGCTTTTAATCTCGTATTTAATTTTTTCATAGACTTACTCCTCTTGTTCCATCTCATCCATCCATTGAATTCCTGTGGAAGTAATATAGTAGGTTTTGGCGTTTAACTGGTTCATACCATATTTGATGTATCCCAGATTAATCAGCTCCTTTAGATGCTTATAGATAACCTTGTAAGAGTATTTGATACCAATCTCTGCAAGACCCTCTTCAATCATCTTCTGAGTAGCCGCAACTAACTTGCTTCTTGCTTCCGCATGGAATAGGACGTTGAGAATTTCGTAATTTGTACGCAAATAAAATCATCCTTCCTATATTCAGTTGTAGTGTTTCTTCTATATAAAGTGTGGGAAATGCCGCAGCAGAACGCTGACAGCAATTTGACAAATAAAAAAAATCATGATAATATACTTTTGAACATTTGTTACATGGTCGTTTACCAGACGATCACGTTATTACCATGAAAGCCTTCTGTCATCACGGTGTTACCAGCACCAGACAGGAGGTTTTTCATTTATCTTACCGCTCACTATATATCAAATTGGAACTCTGTTCCTATCCTGTTTGTTTATTATTGGTTCTGTGTTTCATCTCTGTTGTACCTCTTTTCCTTTGATGGGTTAAGTATAGCACTGTATGATAACCTAGTCAAGTAGTTTTGTATTATTTTTATATTTTTTGTATTATAATATTTTTATGTGTATTATTTTATTGTATTTGCACCAATTTTGTATTATAAAATAGTGTTTTCCTATTTTATTTAATATCTTCGTTGAAAAAAAACGGATTTTGTATTATTCTAAACATATGAGGTGAGATAAAATGCTAGGAAAAAAAATTATTTTAAATGATGCTATCCGTGATTCTATCACTAGATTTAGGAAAAGCAAAATGAAAGAACACCCCGAATTAACCGCAGATGGCATTTCAGAAAAAATAGGAAGATCTAAGTCTTGGTTATCTCAAGTAGAAAATGGACGTTTAAAAAGCGTAAAAACCGAAGATTTTGTCAAAGTATATTGTGTTTTATATGGAGCAGATTTCAATTTTAAATATGAATATGATGCAGTAGCCAAACGTGTAGATAATGAAATCATGTTAATAAATGCATTCATTAAACATGGTATTGCAGATGAAAACGGTAATATACTTGATTTCCATGAGAGTCTACGATTAGAGCAATGTAGAGGTTTTCTTCGACAAGCCGGAAAAATGACAGATTGTTATATTAAGGAATATTTACAAAACCCAATTCAGGAAATTGAAAAAAAAATTAAAACTGAGATTCATAATGTTTTAATTGAAATTGTTCGATGGATAAACAGAGCTTTTGATGACACTGCTGATTTATTTTCTGATGAAGTGTCAACTAAAAATTTATATTGTTTACTGGAAACGGCATATACTATTTTTAATGCTCATTGTGATTATTTCGGCCTAAATCCTTTAACCGCCACAGATACTGATTTAAAAACCTTAAAGAACAAATTAAATACGGATTGTTTTATAAAACCACGAACGGTATTAAAACCTCTTGATGATTATACAGAATCAGAGTTCAAGGAAGTGGTTAAAAATTTTTCTTCCGAAGAATATATGCAATGGAAAAACAAGCGCATTTATATTGGTGATGATCCATTTCCTATGACTGTTGGTTTTATTGATAGTAAAAAAGAACGGCATACCCCACTACACTATATAACTTATCCAGATTTAAATAAAGCTACCGGATTATCTGAAAAGGAATATCTCTATATCATTAAGCAAGTTTATTTACAATTTGATATTTTTTATAAAGATTGTCAATCGTTAAGAGATGATTTGGAATTTTATAAAGATGAAAATGATCAGTATTACGATGAAATTCAAGAATTAAATGAACGTATAAATGAACTCACCAATAAACTTAATACTGAGTCAGAGAAGCCACCAGAGGAATAATCCCCTAGTGGCTTCTTTCATGTCACACCTTATTTCAAATGTCTCCATGTTTTAGGTCATAGAAAAGACACCCTGGGTTACGGGGTGTCTTGGTTGTTATTTTTTTCGAGTGTGACTTAAATTTTTATCGTGCTCACCTAAACCGGAATATGTACGTAATTCGATTATGCCATCTGATTTATATGTATATTGAATACGACATTCACCATTTATTCTAAAAGATCTAATAGATTGATTCTTTTTCGTACCTTTAATTGGTTCGTCTTTCAATCCTTTGTCATTTACTGCTTCTTTTTGATAAACAGTTGAACGTTTTGCGATTTTATACAATATGGTTTCATACTTATCGTCCACATCCTGTATATCTTTTAAAAACGACTGAGTAACAGATATAGTATACAATTTCTTCTTTCCACAAAAATATTCATTGATATACTTTTGAACTATGTCGTTAAGCAAATCTTTATTGCTTATAATACTATCCCAGTTTTCTTCAGTGTAAGTAGAAAGATCAATATCATTTAAGTGCGCAATAGCTTTAACATTTGGCTTATATCGTATATTGTGACATTCACAGTATATTTCAAATGAAATATCATTAGCTTCATCCACGATAAATTCAAAATCTATATTCTCACAAATCATATAATGAAATAATTGCAAGGTTAGGTCTAGCATTTCATTACAAAATTCTTTATGCTTTATATCTGGTGTAATACTACATAATTTAGTATACGAATTAATGGAAACTTTTCTCATTCCTTCTTGCATCAATCCCCAAAGTCTAAATCTTTCAGGTGTACACCATGGTAATAAATCCGAATTATTTGTAACCCATAACGCTTCTTCGATATTATCACTCCAATATAAGTTATGATTATTTTCAGAAACATAACTAATAGCAGACTCTAAGTTTTCAATAAAATTTGCTCTGAGTGCATCATCATTCCATTCCGCTTCATCAATAAAAAGAATTGTAGGAGAGAAAACTACATTCATAAAAACCACCCTCAATCACTAAAGTATTTTATCTCGAATTTTTCTTCGTTTAGCTACACCAGCCTTCATGATTGCCAGCTGTTCGTTAGCTCCTTGATCAAAGAAATCTGTAGGATGATTTAAAATTCCTTCTTCGTCGTTTAAATTAATTGGAGTAATCTTAGAATAACCATCTTTTTTATCTTTTTCAATAAAACATATATTGATTAATTTATATAATTCCCTGGAATCATCTTCAAATACTCGATGAACGATTCTATCTTTAATATATTCACTATGAGTTTCAACAACGATATTCCTTCCTCGTTCGGCTAATTGAATAAGAAAATCTGCCATTTGCAATTCCATCTTTGGATGAAGATGTATCTCTGGCTGTTCAATAAGTAAAGTTTGGTCTTTATTCATAAAAATGCCTTGAGTAATTATTGGTAAAAACTGGCTCATTCCAAATCCAATGTCAGCAATATTGTGTTTTCCTAATTTTACAGAAACAGACTGGTTGTCTCCGCCATCTACTTCTAGTTCACCCATTTCAAAATAATCAAGCCATTGCTGAATGATTTCATAATAGCTTGCTTTGACATATCCGTATTCATCCACTTCTTTTTCATTAGTATACGGACACCATACATCAGTAGTTACTTTAACATTCTTTAATTTTGCTAAAAGAGCATATGTATTTTCTCCTGAAGCACCAACGGAATTTACATTACCTTGTAAAAAATATGTTCTTTGTGGCATATTTCTTAACGGCGCAATGTGAAAAATTCCATTATATTGAGATGCAACAATTCGGAATATAGCAAGTAAATTAGGTAAAGTGCTTTTAACACTGTTCTTCATTCTATATGAAAACACATTTGAAAGATTCAATCCATTAAAGGAGCAAACACATAAAAACTTATTAAAGTCTTTTGCTGACTTGGCAAAACCAGGAATATTTTCCCATGACAAACAATGCGGCTTTTCATCATCGGCTTTTTTTGAATTATTAAGTGAAAATGAAATTTTTCCAGTACATTGATCAATTTGTTTTTCCTGGTCATATGCACTAATCTTTATAATATATGATTTAATTATATTATTGGAAATATATTTAGAAAACTCATTAACATCATCGCCGTTTGGAACTATTACAATTTCTGTCTCAAAAACAAATTTAGTAATATTACCAGGAGTAGAAGAATAAATTCGCCTTAATTCATTAAAATCTTTAGCATCTTGTTTTTTTATAAACTTTCCGGTTTTATTTAAAAGATGATTATGAATTTCAAATTTCTGTCTCAATGTAAATACGTCATTAGTGGTTTCATCGCTATCACACACGACATCTTTAAATGTACCACAATCAACCAACGAGCCAGATAATGCGATAGAACCAGACATAGAATTATCATCTGCTGTTTGCTTTAACATCAGCAAGCTTTTTAAAATAGAACTTTTACCGCTGCTATTTACACCGCACAATACGGTCAGTGGCGCAATCTCTATATCGGTCTTATCTTTAAAGCACTTATAATTTTCCAAACTTATAGATTTCAGCATTCCCATACCTCCATAATCTCCTTTCATTTTACCAAAATTTACCAGTTACTACAATGAGAACGTGTGTATATAGATTCGATATTTTAAAATATTTTTTTATGAAAGAAGCTGCCGGAATATACCAACGGCTCCCGCATTATTCCTTTCCAATCTTCCACTTAGCAAGTTCTTCCCCCAGGACCCAGCTCAATTCTTTGTACTGCTCCGGTGTGAGGGTCGTGCCGCATTTTTCTTCCACATTCTTAATGATTGACTGTTTCAGTCTTCCTTTTTCGTCTATTGGCATTCTGCTGCTCCCTTCTAGTTTTTCTTCTGGCTTTTTCCTCTGCTGCTTTCTGGTTCAGATAGTTACACTTTTCCTGTCCTTCTTCCTCGGTGGAAAAGATAAATCTTTCTTCCGCTTCGGTTTTATGTCTGTTCCAGTGTTCCAGTTCATATTTGATTTCAAAATGCCCTCTAGCCGTTGCTCTCACATAAACCTCTGTAATTCTTGCTTCATCACAATGATAACCATGCATATAAGCAACGTATCTACCAGAACCATGACAGTTAGAACATTTACTTTCTTTTCTGGCTGAACCGTCTGGATCAGTGCTAATCGCCACTCCTTTGCCCTCGTACACAGGACAAACAGCCAGTTCAAACATCTGGTCATTCGTTACCAAATATACGATGTCTCCGAGATTGAATTTAGTTTTGATATTCATGGTTTTTATGCTCCTTTTCCTTGTTTTAGAGCACAAGCCCAAGTTGGACATGTGTTATCTCTTGAAGAGATAGCAAAGCAGTTAGGGACTTCCGCTCTGTATATTATTATGATTCTCTACTGGAACAAACTTTTTTCCAACTGCTGCAACATACACATCTTAAACACTTTATAAATTGGGTCATCAGTATTTATTCTGTATTCATCAGCAGAAAGTCTCTCCCCATCGTTGTTTGCATCATATATCCATACATAAATACCATAGTTAATTTCATCGTCATCTATATCAATCTCTATGTATGGTTCCACTATATACGATTTTAGAATCAGTGCTGTATTATCAGATGCCGTTTGAAGCTTTATTCTTCCTAAAGCATCACGAATCATCTCTTCTGCTTTATTTCTAATTTCTTCCGGAAAGTCAGGTTCATCGGTTATTGGAAAATAAATTGTTTCTGGCCCACATCCTTCTGCCATACCGTATTTCCGAATTTCTTTAAATCCAAAATCACTTAACATCTTTTTCACCAAACCTTTCTACTTTCATTCTTATCTAAATAAGTGCTGTTCCAGTTGCTTTATCATATAGTCCTTAAATGGCCGATACAGAGGATCACTGGTTTCTATCTCGTACTGCGTCCAGGCATCAATCTCAGTATCATCACAGATACCAACTTGAATATCATAGCCAGGTAAATTATCACTATTTCTGCAATAGACCTCTATTCGTGCCGATAGCAGCAATTTGGAACATACAGGATCAATACCATATCTGGCCTGTATCTGGCGCAGGACTTCATCAATGAGAGTTTCTGTCTTGGCTCTAAGTTCCGCCGGAAAATCTGGATCATCGGTTACAGGAAAATACAGTGTGCTTTTGCCAGTAAAATCATCGGTAAAATAATTCAACTGCTCTACTGCCTGGAATCCATAATCATTTATCATCTTCCACACCGAACCTTTCCAGACGCTCCGCAAAGTCCTGTAAATCATTTCTAATAAAGTATGCTCTGCCGTCTATCTCAATGGCCTTACCGGATTCTGCCGCCATAATCATGCGCTGTTCCATCAGCTTCACGCCATCCATGAACCCTCGTTTATATTCTGCTGCCTTAACCGTTTCAATCTGTTCATGCTCCATAAGCATCATGTTGTTTAACCTCCTTGTTTATCGTTCTATATTTAATATGCCGAAAATACGTTCGATTTCTCCACGGTTTATGAAATATTTTTATTTCTGGCAACTTCTAAGATAAAACTAATACTTTTTGATACTCTAGGACGGCAACTGGCAGCAGGACACACAAGAAATTATCTGAAAATATCTCGCTGCAGCAAAGCTATTGCGTCAAAAGAGCAAACAAAAAGCACCAACAGATTTAACTCTGCTGATGCTCTTTCTTCCTTATATAGTATTCTATTTTAATCTGCACTCAAACGACATTGCTGCATCTACCGTCTTTCCGGCTTTTGCATCATCACAACCACTTCGCAATTTAGAATGAATTTCCTCTGTGGTCATTAGATCGGCATTAATAGCATCCGGCACATTCTTCTGAAATTCTTCCAGGTTGTCCATCAAATCACCTCTATTATCCTATTCTAACGGCACATCTTTTTCTTTCAGATACTTTGTGATTACCTCAATAGTGGCCTGAGCGGTATTATACTGTTCTTCTGCTTGTGTTTTAGATGCGATATAGAAATCATCATAGTCACTCTTCTCACGCAACTGTTTCAGCATTCCCAATCGTCTACCCAGTTCACGAGGAAAGATTTCTTGTGCTACATACTCCTTGTTGAAATATCCCATAACATCCTTATGCCGTTTGAAATCTACGGTTCCCAGTGCCAGAACCGCCTTAATTGCATAAAACGCTGCATAATAGGAACGATTGATAGAATCCTTAAACAATCCCTCTGTAAAGCAATGCTGCGCAACTCTTAGGCTGTCTTTGGCTTCCTGTAGACGATAACGGCTCAAATCAATCTGTCTGTTATCCATTAACCACAATGCCCTCCCTTTTCACGTTGTCATAGAACGGCAATGCGCCAAGCCAATAATTGAACTGGCCCTCGTTTTTAATCACCACGCTGATATCTACACCATAATCCATCTGAAAATCAAAGGCTAATCCGTAAATATCTGATTCCACCTGTTCAATTTCTGTATCCGTGAGGGTGGTCAACACCATAATATCTATGTCAGAACTGGCATTATAATCCCCTCTGGCATAGGAACCGTATAAGATAACCTGTTTTAAACTGCTGCCGAGAATCCTTTTTACTCCTCTGGCAAATTCCATAATAATATCATGTGTTGCGGTTGGCATAATTTCACCTCGATTCTGATATAGTGCGCACAGAAATACTACTTTGGTATTTTTCTGCGTGAGACAATGAAACTGAACTTTTATTCTTCCGGCAGCTGATTTTCCTCAATGACAAACTTCTCACCATCTGTAATTTTTGCTGTTTTATCTATAAATGCCAATTCCATATTAAATAAGCTTGCAATACGGCTTAATTCATCTGGGGAGAATGTGTTCCTCTGCATCTTATTACTGAAATTCTGCTTACTGATTCCTAAATGCTCTGCTATTTCAAGCTGTGTAATTTTTCTATCTTTGGAAATGGCCTTGATTGTATCTTTTAATGCCAACATCGTTTCCTCACTTTCCCTATATTGTAAAGGATATTATCTTAACATTGCAATCTTAAAATAGTATCACTTTACTATCATAGTATACCAACATTTCCTCACTGATTCAATCGGCACCGATAGAAAAAATCTACCGATGCCGTCATATCATGCTTTCTGTAATTTCCGCAAGGCCATACTAGCAATTTTCCAGGAGAACCGATTCGAAAACTTTTTGCTCATCTGATACATAAAAATATCTGACACACGCTGCATGAAGCTATCCGGCAATACACTGCCTTTAAGCTGATTGCACGCATAGCAAGCAATTTGCAGATTGTTCACATCATTCACACCGCCCATTGCTTTCGGCATGATATGGTCAACGGTGGCATCCTGATATGTAATCTTGCGACCGCATAGCTGACAACGGCAATTTGCTTGATTATACAAAGCTTCTCCATATCTCTGCTTCAATGAATTCTGTTTCTTGCTGATCTGAATCAGTTCCGGTTTATTGCGATTCAAAACCAATTTTCCTTCACGCATTAATTGAATTTCTTCTGGTGTCATCCGCATCCAACAAACACGCTTTGTTTCCGTGTCATAGACATAGAATCCTTCTGTTTTCGTTGGCGCACGTTTCAGACCTCGAATTGCATAATCTACGCTTGAAAACTCAAATGCTTCTTTCTGCTTGTCAGTCAGGCTGGGACAGGTGGCGTCCATAAAGTTTCCTTTGAAGTGGAAGATTCCATGTACGTCACATAATATTTTCCATTCGTCAGTACAATAGCCATAACAATCCCCTTATCCTTCCAGTTCTTCTATCTGCTTTCTAATTAGATTCCAACGTGGATCAGAACCATGCAGCTTGTCCATGTGGTGCAAATATAAATCTTTGGCTTTCTGCTGCAACTTATCTTCCGGCCATTCTCGCTTGATGGTATCACAGCTAGGACAGCATACTTGCAGATTATCCAGTGTATCTGTCCCATCGGCTCCCAACGGCACAATATGATCTAAGTGTATTGCTTTATAAGATACTTTCTTTCCGCAAAGCGCACACTTTCCATCAGCATCATTGTATAATCGTCTACGCTCTTCTGCTGAGTATCTGATTCTGCCGTTTTCCTTCTGCTTCATCTGAGCAATCGGATTCCGGTATACGCTTTCCGTTGTGTCATACAGATAGTAGCCTACAAATTTATTTGGATGCTTCCGCATCTTCCGCACTGCTCTGTTCACGCTGAAAAACTTCTGCGCTTCTGATATATTCGGAGTCTTGCAAAAAGCATTATTTCCAACAGTGATATAGAATGTGCCGTTTGTGATAACAATAGCCATGCGTTTTCCCTCGCTTTGAATTCTGCCACCTGCGAAAACAGGCAGCAGATGTATTTGTTTCCCTTATGCTTCAATCACGATAGCAACAATGTTTCTAATCTTTCCTAACTCCTTGTAAAAAGATGAGTTAGGAATATGCAGCAGGTCACGGATTTCCTCGTTGTTATAGCCGCCAAGTTTCAGATTAACAATATCCTGCTGCCGCTCGTCCATCTCTTTCAGTAAATCAGCCTGTAACAGCGCATCCAGTAAATCAGACGCATAAATGACCTTTGCTCCCTCATGCAGTTCATCAAAGCTAAAAGGTAATTCTTCCGCTTTGCGTTTGGCCGCTTGCTCACGTTCCAACTGGTGGTTGATTTCACGCTTCATATACTTATATGCAATGGTGCTGAATGCATAGTTGTCATGGAGTTCCGGCTTTCTGTTATTGGCCATAGTTGCAAGGATTAAACCATCAGCAGCCGCTCCATAATAATCTTCAATGCTCAAATCCTTGTCGTGCAAATACTGATAGATAAGATTGTGGTTATCGGTAGCAAACTGTCTTTCGATTGCGGTTAATTTTTTCATTGTGTGCTCTCCCTTCGATATATGCAAAGTATTTTTCCAAACTGAATGGATATGACCGACTCAACAACTTCATTGTTTCGGTTCCCTTTTTAGCGGTGATTCCAGAAATGACCACATCAGTTTCCCATGTCAGGTGTTTCTTAATGATTCCTACAATGGCCTGCTGCATCTCGTCATAACTTACGGTGCAATAATACTTTCTTCCTACTCTGTTACGGTTCACGTAATAACTGATGCGGTAAATAAATCTATCTTCGATGATGTTATGGGCCAGACATCCACGCTCAAAATCCAACCTGATCTCGTATGTGGTGTACATTTCTTGCGCCCCTTTCGCTGATAGGGATTGGGTGGGAGGCCCCACCCTTTCCCTTGTGGTATTTATGCAACTTCCGGCTGTGTCTCGACAAACAGCTTTGCAGATTCCAGAATATAATTAATCTTTCTGCGAACCATTCCAACATCCATAGTGCCGCCGTTATCCTCGATGGTTTCCCATGTATGACCGTCAATCTCCATTTCCATTCCCTCGGCTGTAAACCAATGAAGGAAATCATTGAATGAATTATCTGTACGACCTAACTCGGTAAACTCCTTGAATGCAGTCACAAAGATATGTGCATTCTTCTGGACAAACAGATTTCTAATCTCCGGTGTAACTTCCAGACAATCGGTTAAGCGGTCTAACAGCTTTTCCATATTGGCGAAGTCTGCCATGGTTCCATTTTCATTCAACCATTTGAACGCTTCTTTCGTGTCCTTGCGATACTTATTCGGATAGTAGCAAAGGATAACCATGTTCCCCACAATGCGCTCTAAGGTTCCATTAATACGGTCTTTTCCTCGTAAGCTGTATACTGTCTGGAAGAATCTGGATGCTGTAATGTCTCTGATCTCTCTTGCGAAAACATCAATGTAGGTGAATGCTCGCTGTGCCTGGTTCATTGCCCGATGATTGTTATATCTGCGTACCAACTTTGCAATCTGGGTCATGTCACAGTTTTGATGGATTGCACATTCAAGCTGATACTCCTTGAAGCGGTCTTTCAGTTCTTCCGGCAGCATATCATAAGATTTACCACGAATATCACATTCAACCGTTTCCCAGATGATTTCCCCATCTGCATCACGCTGAACATTTCCGTTTCCGTCTGTCACTCTGCGCTGATAGCCAATCATGAACTCGTCAATGTTGTTTGTGATTTTGGTGTTTCCGTACCGAAACATGAAAAGAGTAGAACTCCGCTGCAAGCCGTCAATAATCCATTTTTTCACGATTCCGTTTATGGTTTCCTCGCCCAGAATCACCGGAGGGATATAATCACCTGTCAAGACTGTGGCAATCAGTTCATTTACCATGTTTGGGTTCCACTGGCCGCTGAGTCTCTGACAATCCGGATCAGAGCGGATGCTTTCATCTTTCATTAACTTTAAATACTGCTCTAAGCTATATGTCTGCTTTCTGATTTTGTTTTCCATAATGGTTCCCTTTCTACAATAAGATTTTCACGTTGTCGTAGCTGCGCATATACTGCAATTCAATGTTGTAGGTCTTGTGATTTAGATTCAGAATCTCTCTGATTTCCATTGGTGTGTAGTCATTCATGAGAAGAAAAAGAATCTTCGTTTCCTGTGGTGACAGTCTGGAAAGATATGCTTGAACCTTCTCGCTGAATGCTTTATATCCCTGTTCCATCATCACGATTTCAAATGTATCGAAATCTGCTGCAACGGTATCTAATAAACTGCGGTTATCCTCTTCTGATGTTGGCGCATCAAGAGATGTAGCAATGCGATTTACAAACCGTTTAATCCGGTGGCGGCTTCTGATTTCGTTTATCACGTCTTTGCTGATACAGATGGTAAGGAACGTATTAAAAGATACGGAAAAAGTCGGACGGTAACGGAAACTTGCTCTCCACAATGTCAAATTGGCAATAGAATAAAAATCATCCATGTCAGCCGGAGAAACCGGCTCGTTAAAGCGTTTCAAAACTGCTCTCACTATGGCTTTCAGTTTCCGCATATTGTTTCTGCAATACGGTTCCAACAAATTAAATTCTGCGTCTGTCATTGGCTCTGTGTCCTTTCTATAAGATAACCTTGCAAGGATTGGAAAGCGGACAACTGGATGTCCCACGGCTGAAACCGTCACTCCCTCGGTTCTTTATTTCAGCAGTTTCGAATCATCGAACCACTTCACGCCCTTCTGATTGCTGTTGGTTTTCAGCTTGGAAACACTGGATTTTCCAATACGCTTTACAACGCCATTCTTCATTTCTACTGCAAACTGAATTGTTTCTTTCTGCATATGCTCCACCCTCCTACTTGCTTAAGATATTCCATGCTGAACAACACGCCCAGCCGCCCCAGAAAAACAGGAATCCTAATACCAATGTCATAATGTTTGCCCTCCTCTTATTGAATCTGCTCATACCATGCCTTGAATCCTAGTTGCTCGTAGTCTCTCACTTTCAGCTGTGCAATGCTCTGCGAACCTGTTAGAAACATTCCTATTGCTTTACCGTAAGAACCTATGATATACACCTCGTACATTGCCATCTGTAACCCTCCTTGGTCTGCCATCATCAGAACCGTGAGACCGTCCACGGCTGACACCCGTAAAAGGGTGTTTCGGCTATTTAGCAAAGGTAAGGTCGTAAACCTGAGCTTTCAGACGCATGATCTCGGCTTTAAGGTCTGCTATCTGGTGTTCCATGCCTTCTGCATCTCTCCGGCATTCTGCAAGGCTACCATTTAAGCGGCTGACTTCTTCGGTGTGGCTCTTGCGCTCGTCTGCAAGAATCTTGCTTATGCGGTCTATGTCTCCACGAAGCGCAGCATTGATTTGCTCTAAGCTTTTAACTTCGGCTCTGGCGGCTTCGGCTTCCTTGGTTTTCTGCTGTGCTGTACGCTCTGCTGAGTCTGCACGCTGTTTCATGCTGCAAGCGAAGTCGTTGTCAATGTTGCTTTCTGCGATTTCTAAGCATCCCTCTAATGCGATGCCAATATAGCTTGTGGTTCCCATCTCGGAAACGATGTCTTTAATCCGTTTAAGTGCTGTTCTTTCTTCTGCTTTGCTCTTCATATCTGGCTCCTTTCCCCTCCCACCCTTGCCAGAGTGGGAAGGCTTCATATTGGATTATTTGACGTATAAGCGGCGAAATTTTGTAACCGTTTCATATTTTGTGAGTGGGCCTAAGTCGGCTTCTAATTGCTTCGTGTCGATATTGTGTCTTTCACAATCAGAAATTTTTATGATATAATCCTCGCCAATAATTTCTAAAAGTTCGTTAGCATCAGCATAATCATAAATTTCATTGGTAACTTTTTCTAACTTTTGGGTGAGTTTTTTAAGCTGTGCTTTAATGCTCTTATACTTATGAGCGTTTTTACCTAACTCTTTTTTCGTCTTACACATATGCTTTAACCTCCTGGTGGGTTTCTTCCTATTTAGATTGGTTGGTAAGAGTTCCACCGTCTCAATCATCTTCCTGACTATTGTTCGCTCTCGGCACATCCTCACAGGTATATGGATTTGAGATTCAGAAGTTTTCGGCTTCTTCGGTGTTGCTCTGTATCAACCTTGTGACTACATTATAAACGAATACGTGTACTTTATCCATTCGCAGAATAACTAATATTACACGTTTTAGTGTACTTTCTTTTGTGCTGTTTGTACACGCATTAGTGAACTTGCATAGAAAAAGTACATCTATTCGTATACTTTTACCATTTCAAAAGTACACTCATCCGTGTATAATCATATTAGAAGTTAAGGAAAGAACCACTACAGGAAAGAGAGGAAAAAGATATGAGTACAAACGTATATCAGATGGTAACAGACAGAATCATCGCAGAACTGGAAAAAGGTAGCATCCCGTGGAAACGTCCGTGGACAGGCGTAAACACTGGTGCATATAACAGAATCAGTAACAAGCCGTATTCATTATTAAATCAGATCTTGTTAGGTCGTGACGGTGAATGGGCAACATTCAAGCAATGGACTGATTTAGGCGGTCACATTCGCAAGGGCGAGAAATCAAGCTTCGTGGTGTTCTGGAAGATTCAGCCATATGAGGACATCAACGCAGACGGCGAAAAGGTTGTAAAACAGATACCGTTACTGAGATACTACAACGTATTTCATATTTCACAGGTTGACGGTGTGGAACCTAAAAGCAAGCCGGAACTGAAAGAAGTGGAACCAATAGAAGCAGTTGAGACGATCAAAGAGAGTTACAAAGAGCGTGAACACATTCAGATCATAGAAACGGTCACAAATAAAGCGTTCTACTCTCCTGCACTCGATTATATTAACGTACCATGCAAAGAACAGTATCAGAACGCAAATGAATTTTATAGCACGCTGTTTCATGAGATGGTTCACAGTACAGGCCATAAAACCAGATTAGACCGATTCGCCAATGATGAAAAGGTAGCATTCGGAAGTGAAAGCTATTCAAAAGAGGAACTGGTTGCATGCTGTGCCAAGCGGCATGCCTCCCGGTCCCGGGATCTCTGTGGAATAAATATTG
>OGZV01001986.1_pt1 | contig 17219 bp, 17 predicted proteins | sample 1576861 | NCBI WGS metagenome assembly OGZV01 (sample SAMEA3541501, study PRJEB24748) | human gut metagenome | biome: human gut; feature: human-associated habitat; material: faeces | place: China | collected 2012
GGGTGAGCTGTGATGAAAATTCTTGCGGTCATTCTGTTTCTCGGGATAATGCTCAGTTCATGCGGAAACAAGGCGGACAGTGAAAGGCTTAATGATTCGGCTTTTACCACTACTGCGGAAAGCTCTGTGGTGGATAGTGACAGCGTGGAAGTTGACGAAAGCTCGCAGGTCGGTGATGAGAGCGATATTCAGGGCGACAGCTCGGAGGACGATATGAAGTGGCGGCTTTTTGAGGACACTTATAAGGAAACTGACAGCGGCAGGGCTGCGGAAAATTATGCTCACAACAAGGGCATAAAGATAGATGGCTTTGTGAAATACGGGCAGGAAAATCCCCCTGTGTGCGATTTTATACTTGGCGAAAACAGGTTCGCAGGGGTAGGCTGTGAGGTCATTGCGGCTTATAATTATCTCACATACGAGAGCTTTGAGCCTGACATGGCAAAGCTTGCTTATGATTTTGAGAAAAATGCTCTTATTGCGGCGGATGGGTCGCTGGGGTCTAATCCTAGAAAAATAAGCGGTCTTTTTAAGGCAATGGGAGTGGGATACAAGAGATTTTATAAGGCTGAGGAGGCTCAGGCGGCTGTTGAAGAGGGCAAGCCTGTGATAGTTTCTTTCCATATCGGGGAGAATATTTTCAGCGGTATCCATACTGTTTTTGCCGTTAAAGAGAAGGGCAGGCTGTATGTTTACAACTGCTACAATTCAGCGGCGGATAAGACAGAGGTGGAGAGCATTTATCAGCTTATGAATAAAAACAGCCTTTTTATTGTGGGCTACACGGAAGATGACGGTCAAATGAGGTGATAGGTTGACAAAGGTATACAAAACATCATCTGCGGCGGAAACTATCGCTTTGGGTGAGGAGATAGGCAGACGGCTGAAAGGCGGCGATCTTATCGCTTACAGCGGCGGTCTTGGTGCAGGAAAGACTACTATTACCAGGGGAATTTCTATTGGCATGGGACTTGGCGACGAGGTGACTTCACCGACCTTTGCGTTGGTGAACGAATACCGTGGGGACAGGCTCAGCCTTATACACTTTGATATGTACCGCATAAATTCGGCGGACGATCTGGAAACTACAGGCTTTTTTGACTACATGGACGAAGACACTGTGCTTGCGGTGGAATGGTCGGAGAATATTGCTGAGGAGCTTCCTGAGGACGCTTTGAGGATAGATATTCAGCGCATTGACGAGGACAGCAGGGAGATAAGCATAACTGCACCTGAGGGAGATGATAGATTTGAAGATATTAGCTATTGACACAAGCGGAAAGGTCGCTTCAGTGGCGGTGACGGACGGAGAGAAGCTTCTTTGGGAGAAATCTGTATACACAAAGCTCACTCATTCCCAGGTGATATTGCCTATGGTGAAGCAGGCACTAGAGGAAACAGGGCTTACTTACGCTGACATTGATTGTGCGGCTATCGCAAAGGGTCCGGGGTCATACACCGGTCTTAGGATAGGCGTGGCGGCTATAAAGGGAATGTGCTTCGGCTGTGAGAGCTTAAAAAGCGCAGGAGTTTCCACTTTGCTTTCGCTGGCGTACAATTGCATAGATTTTGAGGGCAGGATAATTTCTGTTATGAGGGCAAGGCCTAAGATAGTTTACGCAGGCGATTTTGAGTGCAAAAACGGCGTTGTCACGAGGATATCCGCTGACAGAGTTTGCCCTGAGGAGGAAGTTTTTTCGGGAGAGTTTACTGAAAAGACAATGCTTGTGGGTGACTGTGCGGCAGAGATAAAGGCGAAATATTTCGCTGACAACGAAAATGTTCAGCTTGCAGGCTATGTGAACAGGCTGCAGAGGGCTTCGTCGCTGTGTCTTGCGGTGGAGGCTCAGCCTGAGATAATGGTTTCGGCGGACAGGCTGGAGGTATCATATTTGCAAGCTACAAAGGCGGAAAAGGATAAGGCACATAGGGATAAATAGGAGGAAATTAATATGAAAATTGCTATCGGCTGCGACCATGCAGGTCCTGAGCTTAAGGCGGAGATACTGGCACATCTGAACGAAAAGGGTGTGGAATACACTGATTTTGGTATTCAGGCAGGAGAGAAAGTGGACTATCCTGACAAGGCAAAGGAAGTTTGCGAGAAAGTGGCTTCGGGCGAATACGAAATGGGAATACTCATATGCGGAACTGGTATTGGAATGTCAATGAGCGCAAACAAGATAAATGGAATAAGAGCGGCTTGCTGTTCGGACTATTTCTCTGCTAAGTATACAAGAGCGCATAATGACGCAAATGTGCTTTGCATTGGTGCGAGAGTGCTGGGTGCAGGCTTGGCTATCGAGCTGGTTGACGTTTTCCTTGAAACGGAGTTTGAGGGTGGCAGACATCAGAGGAGAGTGGATAAGATCTCTGAGCTGGAGAAGTAGTGAGAAGTTAGGAGTGAGAAATTAAGGTATCGCCTTATGACGAAGGATTTTTTCTGGCTTTTTGCTTTATGGAGCAGGGCGGCTTGTTGTTGCCCTGCTTTTTTTATTGGTACAAAAACGGCTGACAAGCTTTTTCGCCTGTCAGCCGTTTCTATATTGAGGTCTGTATTTAAGGTAAAAACCGTAATGGCAAGGTTTTTATTAGATAGCGTCGAATGCTTCGCTGAGATCGTAGATGATATCGTCGATATGCTCTGTGCCGATAGAAAGTCTGATAGTGTTTGGCTTGATACCCTGATCTGCAAGCTCTGCTTCGTTAAGCTCTGCGTGTGTTGTTGATGCTGGGTGGATAACCAGTGACTTAACGTCTGCTACGTTTGCAAGGAGTGAGAAGAGTTTCAGGTGGTCGATGAAGTTCTGAGCTGTCTTTGCGTCACCCTTTATCTCGAACGTGAAGATAGAACCACCGCCGTTAGGGAAATACTTCTTGTAAAGTGCCTGCTGGCTTGGATCGTCTGATACTGAAGGGTGATTTACCTTTTCTACCTTTGGGTGCTTGTTAAGGAAGTCAACTACCTTAAGTGCGTTCTCAACATGACGTTCAACTCTCAGGGACAGTGTTTCAAGACCCTGGAGGAAGATGAATGCGTGGATAGGTGAAAGTGTTGCACCTGTATCACGGAGAAGGATAGCACGGATACGAGTTACAAATGCTGCGCCGGGCGCTGCGTCTGCAAAGCTTACGCCGTGGTAGCTTGGGTTTGGTTCTGTGAGCTGTGGGAACTTGCCTGACTTCTTCCAGTCAAACTTGCCGCTTTCAACGATAACTCCGCCGATTGTTGTGCCGTGACCGCCGATAAATTTTGTTGCAGAATGGATAACGATATCTGCGCCGTACTCGATAGGTCTTACGAGATATGGAGTAGCGAATGTGCTGTCAACGAGAAGTGGGATATTGTGTGCGTGTGCGATATTTGCAATAGCTTCGATATCAACTACGTCTGAGTTAGGGTTGCCAAGAGTTTCGATATAGAGAGCCTTTGTGTTCTCCTTGATAGCCTTTTCAAAGTTAGCTGGGTCAAGCGGATCGACAAATGTTGTTGTGATGCCGTAATCAACAAGAGTGTGTGCAAGCAGGTTATATGTGCCGCCATAGATGTTCTTTGCAGCTACGATATGATCGCCTGCAAGGGCTACGTTCTCGATAGCGTATGTTACTGCTGCTGCGCCTGATGCAACTGCAAGAGCTGCTGTGCCGCCCTCGAGAACTGCGATACGTCTTTCAAAAACGTCCTCAGTTGGGTTTGTAAGTCTGCCGTAGATGTTGCCTGCGTCCTTAAGAGCGAATCTGTCAGCGGCATGCTGTGAGTTATGGAAAACGTATGATGATGTCTGATAAATAGGAACAGCTCTCGCGTCTGTTACAGAGTCTGCTGTTTCCTGACCAACGTGAAGCTGAAGTGTTTCAAATTTAAGATTTCTTTCGTTTATTGCGCTCATTTTAAATTACCTCTTTCATTAAATTGATATTTTTTAAATCCGATAAAAATTTTTGTTACTGAACTTTATGCTGATTTTAACAGCAACACATACAGCACATACACATTCGTGAATCGTACGCTGTTTTCAGTTTCAGTATTTTTACACTCATTTTCAACGCCTCATTTCAAATTCATATTAATCCTAGTCGTTTAGTATGTTTTAGCGTATCTATACTATACCACACCCATAGAGGAATGTCAATAGGTTTAAGATGATTTTTCGCATTTTTGTGAAAACTGATATTAATTCTATCAATTTAGTAGGATTTAAGGGCAAAATGCACAAGGGAAAGTGAGAAATGAGGAGTGAGGAATGAGGAATTGGCAAAGCTGAACAGAGTTGTGCTCAAGTACGAAGTAAAAGACAGCACCGAGTGTAGCGATTTTGCGGTGGTAGGAAGTTGCCCGAAATATTGTAGGGGGCGACGCCCTCGGTGTCCCGTTCGGAAGGGCAATGCCGTGTTTTCGCTGTTTGTTATTAAATTTGTATAAAACTATCGTTTACCGACGCCTTATAATTGTATACCGAAATAAATATTTTCGGTTGACAATAGGTTCGGTATGTGATACAATATTAATTGTCAAATAAAAAGTAAAGGATAGGTTTACAATGAATAACAATGCTAAAAACAAAACAAAACAAATAGTCGGTATCGGAGTTATGACGGCTATAATCGCTGTGCTTTCGCAGATAACTATTCCGCTTCCTACTCACGTTCCTGTTACGCTCCAGACTTTTGCTGTGGCTCTGGCAGGATATTTTCTCGGCTGGAAGGGCGGTGCTGTGTCTGCTCTGGTCTATGGTCTGCTGGGCGCTATCGGTGTGCCCGTGTTTGCAGGCTGGTCAGGCGGTTTCTCCGTTATCGTAGGGTATACAGGTGGATTCATTTACGGTTTTATCGTTATGGCTCTTCTTTGCGGTCTTGGCGCAAAATTCTGCTCTGACAAGATAAGCGGTAAGGTCATCGCTATCGTGCTTGGTATCGCAGGTCTTGCTTGCGACCACCTGCTCGGTGCTATCCAGTACGCTGTCGTTGCTAATATCTCTATTGGCAAGTCTATCCTTCTTGTTTCTGTTCCTTATCTTGTAAAGGACGTTATCTCTGTTGTTGCTGCTTACCTTATCAGCATCGAGCTTGTAAGCAGACTTGCAAAGACAGGTTGCTATGCTTACAAGAGAGCCTGAGCTTAGATTTCATCATCTGCTGTGCCTGCCGCTTTTTCAGGGAAAAGGCTACAGTGACGGTTTTTCGGTGAATATGCAGTCTGTGAAAGACAGATTGGAGAGCGAGGACACTGCGGTGCGGTTTGTGTGCAGCGGAGATATGATATGTCAGCACTGCCCAAACAGGACGGAGGACGGTTGTTTGCTTGACGGCTGTGGCGGAACGGTGGCACAGAAAGACAGCGAGGTTTGCAGACTTTCTGAGATAGAATGTCACTCAGTGGAGAATTATCGCAGTGCGCTGACAAGGCTGAGAAGCAAAATGGATAAAAAGGCATTTGATATACTATGCTCGGAATGTCGCTGGGCAAAGCTTGGTTTGTGCAGCTTTGAAAAGTGGCGTGAGGGCGTTGATGGATTGCTTTCTTCGTGACAGGTCACGTCTGTCATTTTTTTACACAAAAGTACAGCTCCTGAGAAGAAACTCGGGAGCTTTACATTTTTTTGCTTATTCTTCACTTGCCTGATATGCGGATAGGAATTTCTCGTAGATATCGGGATAATGTTTTTTTAGTCTTACAGGCTTAAGGTCGGAGGTGGTGAAGCAGTGGGAGGTGTGGGCAAGGCAGGCTGTTTTCTGAGTGGTAAGGTCAAAGACCTCGTAGTCAAGTTCATAGGCACAGCCGTTGAACTTTGACAGCTTACAGCGCACTTCAAACTCATCTCCGAAACGGACGGGATATTTATAGTGTGTTTCAACAGAGAGGACAGGGGAAACTATGCCTCTTGCCTCTATCTCGTGGAAAGGGCAGCCAAGCTGTTCCATAAGGTCAACACGGGCTTCCTCAAGCCAGCGGACGTAATTTGAATGGTGGATTATATCCATGCGGTCTGTTTCATAATAAAAGGCTTTTCTTTTGTATGGGGTAAGTGTCATTTTATGTCCTTCTTTCTGTGTGTTGTATGGGTGCGATAAAAATAGCGGGCGACCAATGGCCGCCCCTAATTGTTGCTGAGTTATTCAAGCCATATGAAGTTGTTATCGGTGTTCACAAAGTCCATATTATAAAGGAAAATGACCTTTGTTATACCGTTGTCTTTTACATACTCGCTGACGGTCTTATCCATGATGTGGTAATAACGCATATCTATCATTGTGATGTGCTTATACTTGTCGGCAAAGTATGGCATAACTGTGTTTGCGTAGCTGTCCTTTATAATAAGGACGTGTTCATCGCTTTCACCGTTTGTTTCTATTTCCGTGAGGGCAAAGTTTCCGCCCATGAATGTGGAGTATTTATCCTTTTTGGTCTTGAATGAATCGTCAAAAAGGGTGTCTGTTTGTTTGTTTTCTTCAACATAATTTACCTTTACGCTGTTGTCAGGGTTTGTGTAGAAGTGCATTTCGTCAGCAGCGGAGAAGTCTGTCGGGGCTTTTGAATAGAGTGTGCCATGAAAGTCCTTTACAGTTTCTATATTGTAGGATACCTGTGGGATCTCTTCATTCATGGCGGTCATAAGTGCGTCAAATCCCACTTTTGCTCCCTCGGCTGTCCAGTGGTGGTCGGTCTTATAGAAAACTTGCGTGGACTTTGCGGCGTCTTTGAGCTGGTCATATGGGAAGCAGAGGTTTATCCTGTCGCTGAGGATAGAGCTTATATACTTTTCGCTTTCAAGCTGATCGTCGGTCTGTGTGACCGCAGGGAGCTTGTCTGACATAACGGAAACTGCATTCGGCACAAGAAGAAAGCTTACGTCAACGGATTTATCGAGGCTGTCAGCAAAATCGTTAAGACAGCTTATATTTTTCTCGATAAGAGGTCTGTTTTCCTGATAGTCTTGGAGATAATAGCCGTCCTTGCCGAAATATACACCGTTCTGATAGTTTTTCAGAAGCGTGCGGTCGGTGACTGTTTTAAGACTCACAAGCTGGTCTTTCATGAATATCTGATCGGACATATAGCTTTCGATATCCGATGTGAACTCGCCTTTTTCAAGCTTTTTCCATGAAAATTCAGGGGCTTGCTGGAGATAGCGGTTCTCATTTTCGGAGAACTCACGATCCTCGGAAATAAAGCTTGCCACTGCAAAGCCGAATATGAACAGCAGAAAGCACACTATCATAATATAGTTTTTAAGTTGTTTTTTCATATCTGCCGTCCTCCTTTAAAATCTGAAATACAGGAACGGATTGAATGAATTACCTGCAAGGTAGGCGGTGGAAACTGCCAAAAGTGTTAATGCGAACAGCGGTTGGAGTATACAGCCGCATATCTCAGGACACTTGATCTGAAGCTTCAAGGCGAGCTTTTTAGGAAGCTGTGTTGAAGCTATCACAAGTATTACTATTGTTACTGCATACTGTGCGAGCCAGAACACTGTTTGGTGATTTATGAGAGGAAGTCCCCCTGCGCCGAACATATTTTTGAAGTTCTGTGTGAGCTTGCCGAAATCTTCATAGGAGAATATTCCCCAGCCTATGACTATAAAAAGAAGTGCATAGAGGTGCTGGAAAAATGCAGGTATCTTTTTCAGGGCTTTGCCTAAGAAAAGCTTTTCACATAGGAGTATCACACCGAAGTACACGCCCCATAGCATAAAGTTCCAGTTTGCACCATGCCAGAAGCCTGTGAGAAACCATACTATCATGATGTTAAGGCACTGTCTTGCTTTGCCCTTGCGGTTGCCCCCAAGTGGGATATAGACATAATCTCTGAACCAGCTTGAAAGGGACATATGCCAGCGTCTCCAGAAGTCTGTGATAGAGGTGGAGATGTAAGGGTAGTTGAAGTTCTCGAGGAAGTCAAAGCCGAACATTTTGCCAAGACCTATCGCCATATCGGAATAGCCTGAGAAGTCAAAGTATATTTGGAAGGTATAGGCTATTATGCCCAGCCAGCTTGCGGCAACGCTCAGTTCAGATTGTGCTGAGTTTGAGATAGTGTCGAAAAGCTCGCCGATAGTATTTGCGAGAATGACTTTTTTGCCAAGACCTATGGAAAATCTCCACACGCCCTGTGCAAAATGCTCTATGCTCTCGTTACGCTTTTTGAGCTGTTCTGCAACGTCGATATATCTGACGATAGGACCTGCGATAAGCTGTGGGAAAAGGGCAACATAGGTGGCAAGGTCAAGGAAGTTCTTCTGACTTCTTACTTCGCCCTTATAAACGTCGATAACGTAGGAAAGGGTCTGGAAGCTGTAGAATGAGATACCGATAGGGAGGGCAAGACCCAAGGTCTTTATCTGCGTGCCGAAAATGCTGTTTGCCGCACCGATGAAAAAGTCGGTATATTTAAAAAACAGAAGAAGCCCAATGTTCCACACAACCGCTCCTATCATTGCGATGAGCGGAGTGTATTTTTTTGCGTTTTTACGCTGTTTGTCTGCCAATAGTCCTGTTATATACGCAATGATAGTGGAAGCTATCATGAGGACGATATAAACAGGTTCGCCCCATGCGTAAAACACAAGGCTGAAAATAAACAGCACCAGATTGCGTGTTATGCGTGGGACGATATAATACGTTATCAGTACAATAGGCAGGAAAGCGAACAGAAATGTTGTACTTGAAAAAAGCATATATTTATTACTCCTAGCCTATTATCTCTTTTGCTTTGTCGTTATCGTTTGAAAGACAGAGGTAAACATAATTGCCGTTGGTTACAAGAACAGGGTCACCCAGCTTTGTCATTTCCTCCGGAACATAGTTTTCAAAAACCTTTTTCTGGCTTTCGACTCTTGCTGTAAGTGTATCTGCGATAGCCTTTGCACTGTCTGCGTCCTTGGCTTCAAAGCAGTCTATCTCCTCGGCTGTTCCTCCTGATGAGCTTACATAGACCTTAGCCTTTGTATAGCTGTCTGCTGATATGCCGATTATCTTTTCTATCTTTGCTTCGTCAAGCTCTGCAAGCTCGTCCTTGAACTCTATGCCGTCCTTGAGCTTGTCCGCAACGGCTGTTACGTCAACGCTTTCGTTTGTCTGAGCGGCTGCCGCTGAATTTGCGGAGCCTGCTGTGCTGCTGTCAGAGTCTGAACCGCAGCCTGTAAGTGCTGCTGTGCCAATGCACATAACTGCCATAAGAGTGCAGAGTATCTTCTTTGTTTTCATAATTCTTCTTTCCTTTCTTATGTGTTGTCGATTATATAGTTGAGCCACTTGTCGCAGTATTCGCTCATAAGGTGTATTCCGTCTGAGGAGGCTTCCTCCGGAAGAGTGCCGTCTGCGCCTGCTACAGCGGAGGTACAGTCAAGGTAATTTATACCTGTCTGCTGTGCCACCTCTGAGATAGCCTGATTGAATGTGGCTACATTTGTGTTATTTATGGCGTCGCCCTGCAAGCTTCTTGAAGCTGTTACAGGGAGGATAGATTCAGCATAGATAACAGCGTCAGGCTGTATCTCCTGAATTTTTGTGATAAGCTGTGTATAACAATCCTTGAAGGTGTCGATATAAGGCCAGCCAAGCTCGTTAGTGCCGAGGTTTATATACACTCTGCCATATTGTCTTTCTCCAAGAGCGTCGATAACAGTGCCTGCATTGCCGTTTGAGAGGGTGATGTTCTGTTCTGTCATAACGGTGTCGATGTGCATTCCCACAGAGCAAAGGAACGTTGCTTTTGGTTTATCGCAGTTGTTTTGCAGACCAACTGTCCGTGAGTCGCCTATGAAAACTGCGTCGGAAAGGTCGTCGGCGTCATCATGGGTAACTGAGCTGTCAGTAAGGCTTTCATCTATGCCACTCTCATCGACCATGCTTTCTGCCAGAGAAGAGCTTTCTGCCTTGCTCTCGGAGCTTTCGCTCTCTCCCACGGAGCTTGAAGCTGACATCTTCTTTGCTTCCACAGCCCTGCTGTTGCCGCTTCCTGCATGGAAGCCCCATATTGCCGCAAATGCTATGCACACAAGACAACTCAATGACACTATGCTTTGCTGTGCTGTGGCTCTTTTTTTTCTTATATTTTTCAAATTGCTACCGTGTTGGCTCTCCATTATACTACCTCTTATATTATCTCTCCTGACCTGCAAAAATGCAGATCCGTTTCAAAGATTATCATAACACATTTTACAGCCTTTTTCAAGTGCTTTTTAGTCGAATTAAGGATTTTCTTCACTTTTTACAAACAGACGCAAAAAAGTCGGGAGAATTTGTTCTGCCCGACTTATTGTTGACAAATTATTCTGTTTTATTTGTTTGAAAAAGTTTTATTTCCAAAGCTTTTCAGGATAAACGCCAGCCTCTATAAGCTTTGCGATATCGGCTTTAACGGTTGGCTTATCCTCTTTATATGTAACGCCGAACCACTTATCGTGAGTTTCCAGAAGCTTGCAGTCTGCAACACCTGTTTTTATCATTGTATCGATACCCGCAGGGAGGAGAAACTCCGCTGTCAGGCTGTCTTTATTTTCTTTTATAAAGTCTGTGAACATACCATTGAGCTTATCTATAAAGCCGTCAGGGCAAGCCCACATATTCATTGACACATAGCAATTCTCGTCAAGCTCGGCTGTTTCTTCCTTGCCTGAATAGACCTTGCCGTCATTCTCACGGCGGATATTGTATGTTTCAACAACGTCTGTGAGCATAGAGTCTTTCACTTCACAGACACCTCTGTTCACTGCACCGAAGTCGCTTAGAGTGTTTTTCAGTATGAAGCCTGCCATGCCGAGATGAAGCTTTTTGCGATCTGAGTTTTCATTGCAGAGAAAATCGTGGAGCTTCACAAAAGCTTCCTTGCCGTAAAAATCATCAGCGTTTATTACTGCGAAAGGCTCATTTATAACGCCCTTGCAACAGCAGACTGCGTGACCGTGACCCCACGGCTTAACACGTCCCTCAGGTACGGAATAGCCCTCCGGAAGACAGTCAAGCTCTTGATAGACATAATCTATCTTGACGTATTTTGAGATACGGTCGCCTATCATTTTATCAAAGGCCTCACGGATATCCTTTCTTATAATGAATACGACCTTGTCAAAGCCTGCCTCAACGGCGTCATAGATAGAATAATCCATTATTATCTCGCCGTTTGGGCCGAAAGGTTCAAGCTGTTTTATGCCGCCTTTGAAGCGACTTCCAAGACCTGCGGCAAGTATGCAAAGGGTACAACTCATAATTTTTTTATCTCCTTGTTCTTTGTTCTTTGATTTCTCAGTTTAATTTTATTCTATTTCTTAAAATTATATTAACATTATGCCATACTTTAAAGTAAATGTCAAGAGATTTTGACATTTTTATTCAGTTTTTTTGCAATGCTTTTCTGCGTATTTTACAACTTTCTTACACTTGACAGGGTGATACTAATGTGATATACTGATATGACAAAAATCAAATAATATCCCTGAAAAGGGCGGAGGATGATATAAATGGCTAAGACGGCTTTGGTAACAGGCGCAAGCTCGGGCATTGGCAGAGAGATAGCGAGAGATCTGTCTGCAAGGGGCTTTCGTGTGATACTCAGCGCAAGACGTGAGGAAAGGCTCAGAGATCTTGCGGAGGAGCTTGGTGACAACACAAGGGTGATAGTTTGCGATGTTTCCGACAGGGAAGAATGTCTGCGGCTTTATGAGGAAACAAAGAACGAGAAAATATCGGTGCTTGTTAACTGTGCAGGCTTTGGAGCAGTGGGCAGCTTTGATGAGCTTCCTCTGGACACTGAGCTTAAAATGATAGACACCAACATTACAGCGGTGCATATGCTCACAAAGCTGTTTTTGAAAGACTTTGTTGCCGCTGACAGGGGTTATATAATGAATATAGCTTCCTCGGCAGGGCTTATGTATGGTGGCCCTATGATGGCAACATACTATGCTTCAAAGGCTTATGTTGTGAGCCTTACCAGCGCAATATATGAGGAGTTGAGGGTGAGAAACAGTAGGGTACACGTTTGTGCGGTATGCCCGGGCCCTGTGGATACGGAGTTCAATGACGTTGCAAACTGCAAGTTCGGCGTAAGCTCCATAACACCACAGTTTTGTGCAAAAAAGGCTCTGGAGGGAATGTTCGGCAGAAAGCTCATCATTATCCCTGAGAGGTCTATAAAGGCGCTTTATGCAGGGGCTAAATTTGCTCCTAGAGGTATCGTGCTGAAAGTGACTGGAAAGGTGCAGAAGAAAAAGCTTGATAAATGACGGTTTAGTATTTTTACATAAGATAAAAAAGTTTTGTGAAGTGCGAAAATTGGGCTATACTTCTAAAAATCAATAGTACAAATTGTCATGATTGCATAAGAAAACGATATCATATTTGTTAAATCAGCCTATTGAATTTTTTCGGAAAATAAAGTACAATGTACTTGAAGTTATTTAAGAAAGGAAGTTTTAGAAATGAAACTTACAAAGATTTTCGCAGGCATGGCTGCAGCAGCTATAGCTACAACAGCTATGGCAGTAACAGCTTTCGCTGCTGATTCAACTGCTTACAACTATCTGTACATTGCTACAGATATCCCATGTGAGTACAATGAAAATGACGAGGCTCTTGTAAATGGTCAGGTCGTTACTTGTAAGGATCTTAAGGTAAAGATCGGTTCACAGGAATTTAACGTAAGTGCTGCTCCTGGCAAGACTGATTCAGACAAGCTCTGCTTCCAGATCATCAACAAGTGGAACAGCAAGTTCACATCAGAGATCACTGACTACACTGTAGCAGGCGCTGGTGAGTACATCACTATTGACTTCACAATTGAAGGTCTTGGTGACACAACAGGCAATGCTGGTGTATCTTTCCAAGCTGACGGCACTTGGGATTTCAGAAATCCAGATGACAAAGAAAAGGATAAGGTTGCACAGCCAGCTTACTTCCCTAACAAGTGCGTAGGTATCGCAGGTGGCGCAGGTGGATTCGACACAAACGTTGACTGCCAGGATACTGCTATCAACGGCGACGGCTCTTACACAATTTCTATCGCTCAGTCAGGTACTGTAAACGCTGAGGCTCAGAAGTTCGATGACGGCTCAACAAACGAGGGCTGGATATGGGCTGCTAACGCTGTTCCTGTTGCTCCTGCTACTTCTGGCACAGATTCAAACAGCAAAAAGGATGATTCCAAGACAGATTCTAAGTCTGACAGCAAGACTGATTCAAAGTCTAACAGCACAGCCGCAACAACTTCTTCAAAGACTGGTACAACAGGCACAACAACTGCTACATCTTCAAATGCAGCTTCTGACAAAACAGCAGCTACAGGCGCAACAGCAGGTATCGCTCTTGCAGGTATCGCTCTCGCAGGTGCAGCTATCGTAGTTTCTAAGAGAAAGTAATCTTAACTGAGGACTTGTTTCTTAGAGTACGTAATTAAAATAACTAAAGGGACTTCCACTGTGAAGTCCCTTTTTGTGTGTGGTATAAAAAATAAAAAAATATCGGCGAATAGTCTAGACAAATGGTAATTAATATAGTATAATGATTGTATACTTTTATTTTGGAGTTATTTTTTATGAGAGTTATTACAGGTTCATGCAGAGGAAAAAAGCTTAAAACTTTGGAGTCATTGGATACAAGACCAACTACAGATATGGTAAAAGAGGCTGTTTTTTCCATTATCCAGTTCGATGTACCCGCAAGTTCCGTGCTTGACCTTTTTGCAGGCAGCGGTCAAATGGGTATAGAGGCTCTCAGCCGTGGGGCTAGTCACTGCGTTTTCGTGGACAGCAATCCTGAGGCTGTGGCTATCGTTAAGGACAACGTGGCTTCATGTGGGTTTAATAAAGAGTCCCGTGTGCTTTGCATGGATAGTCTGGAATATCTTAAAGTTGCCAAAGCCGGGCTTGATATAGTTTTTATCGACCCGCCTTACAGAATGGGCATAGTTGAAAAGGCTTTGGAGCTTGTGGAGAGCAAGCTCAATGATGGTGCTATCATTGTGTGCGAGCATGAAAAGGAGCTTGAGCTTGGAGAAAGCTACGGCAGACTTAAGCTTCATAAGAGATATAAATACGGAAAGACCGCTTTGACGGTCTATAAGATACCAATGAAAGAAGTGGACTATTGATGCGTATCGCTGTTTGCCCGGGAAGCTTTGACCCTGTTACGCTGGGCCATCTGGATATAATCGACAGAGCTTCAAAGCTTTTCGATAAGGTGATAGTACTGGTGTCCTTTAATGCTAATAAATCAAGGGCTGCTTTCACACCTACAGAAAGAATGGAAATGATAATTGAAGTCACGAAGCACCTTGATAATGTGGTGGTGGATTGTTATAATGGTCTGCTGGCGGATTATCTGCAAAAGACGGGTGCTAATGCTATCGTAAAGGGACTTAGGGCTGTGTCTGACTTTGAGTATGAGTTCCAGATGGCTCTTGCAAATAAAAAGCTTTACAATGACGCTGAAACGGTGTTTCTCACCACTACGGGAGAGAATATGTTCCTTTCGTCAAGCGTTGTAAAGGAGATCGCAAGCTTCGGTGGAGATATCACAGGCTTCGTGCCGAAACAGATACAGAGCAAGATCACTGACAGGCTCTATAAGCCTGCCAATAATATAGATCAGTAATGAAAGGGTGTTTAAAATGACGGTAGAGGAAATACTTGAACTTATGGACGAACTGCTTGACAAGTCTTCAAGCGTACCGTTTTCTCAGAAAAAAATGATCGATGTTGAGCAGATGCGTGAATACATCGACAGCATAAGACTTAACCTTCCGGGTGAGATAAAGCGTGCAAAGGATATGACAAGAGATAAGAAAAATATCCTTACTGAGGCCAACAAGGAAGCCGAGGAGATCGTAAAGAAGGCTAAGGAAGAGGCTAAGAAGCTTGTGGCTCAGGAGGAGATCATCAAGCAGGCGGCTGACTATGCAAAGCAGATAGCTGCAGAGGCTAACAAGCAGGCGGCTGATATCGTTGAACAGGCTAAAGCTAAGGACAAGGCTATCCGTGAGGCACTTTCTGAAAATCTTAACAAGTCGCTTTCTGAGGCGGCTGAGGTGCTTACAAAGAGCCTTAAGGACGTAAACACTACTAGGGACGCAGTTTCCAAGATAGGTGCGGCAGAGAAATAATATTGTTTGATGTAAGCAGATGGGCTTTGCGGCTTGTCTGCTTTTTTCATAACTAAAATTGCCCATATGAAATTCAGGCAGAATGTGAAAAATTGTGACAATATCTATTGACAAAGAAGCATATGTTGCCTATAATAAATAGTATATGATAAAAAGGCGAGCTTTTTCGCCTATGTGAAAGGGACGGTATTTTTTTTATGGACGATGTCGGGCGACTGTGGACGGGAATAGGTGTTTGTGCGGCGGTAATATTGCTTATGGCTTTTCTTACCTTGTGCGAAAATGCGGCTGTGGAGTTCAATGACGCTAAGCTAAAGAAAATGGCTGAGGAGGACAAAGACCCGAAAGCTATAAAACTTGCGGCTTTGCTGAAAAGAACGGGCAGGGTAGTTGCAACAAACCTCATTGCACGTTCTATTATGATAATCGTAGTTTCGGTGGTGGGAGTCATATTCTTCTACGAGCCGATTTCTGACGGGCTTTATACGCTTTTTAACTATCAGGCACCGTATTATGTTAGCGGCATATGTTCATTTGTTATAATAAGCTGTCTGCTTGCCCTTGTTATATGCACTTTTGGCATAGGCATACCGAAAAAGCTTTGCATTTCAGGCAAGGTGGGCGAGAAGTTCATTTTAAACAACTGCGGCGTATACAAAGTGTTTCTTGCGGTATTCAGCCCATTGGCTGCTGTGAGCGGAGCGGTTTCGGCAGGAATTTTAAGGCTGTTCGGCATTAAGTCCACAAACAAGGCAGACTCTGTCACTGAGCAAGAGATACTCATGATGGTGGACGCTGTAAACGAAACGGGCGGCATCGAGGAAAGTCAGGCGGAAATGATAAGCAACATTTTTGATTTTGACGATATTGAAGTTCGTGAAGTTATGACACACCGCACAGAAATGGTTGCCATAGAAGAAAATGCCACGCTTTCGGAGGCTGTGAAGCTTGTTATAGGCGAGGGCTTTTCAAGAATACCTGTTTACTGCGACAATGCCGACAACATAAGTGGTGTTATATTCGCAAAGGACTTGCTCAGGCTGGTGTTTGAAGAGGATAAAAAAGAACGTCCTGTAAAGGAGTTTATGAGAGATATAACCTTTGTGCCTGAAAGCAACAAGTGTGGTGAGCTTTTCAAAGAGTTCACTGAAGATAAGACACAGATAGCAGTTGTGGTGGACGATTACGGCGGAACAGCCGGTATCATTACTATGGAGGATCTGCTTGAAACTATCGTGGGTAGTATTCAGGACGAATATGATGACGAAACTGAGGAGATACAGAAGGTATCTTCTGACTGCTATGATATGGTAGTCACAGCGGCGTTTGACGACGTTATGGAGGCTCTTGGCAAGGAGTATCACGGCGAGGTGGATTATGACACTATAGGCGGATTCGTTATGGACCTGCTGGGTCATGTGCCTGAGGATAACGAAAAGGTGACAGTGCATTGGGAAAACGTGGAGTTCAAAGTGCTGTCGATACATGAAAAGAAAATAGAACGGCTCAGGGCAGTGATAAAAAGAGATAATGAAGAGGTCACTGACTAAGGGCTGAAAGATACAGACAGAATTTTGTGTAAAAATCGAGGACAAAAATTGAAAAAAAAGAAAATGGTCGCCGCACTCACAGCGGCAGTGCTTATCTGCACATCGGGGTGCAGTTTAGGCGGAACGGGAGAGAAAAATAAAAACCGTTCAAAAAATACTTTTGTGAACACTCATGCGTATGTTGAAGCCAGTTCGGAAAGACATACTGAAACAGGGCTTGACAGCAGAAACGAGAGTTTTACGGCACTTGAGATACCTGACACGGCAGAGTATATCGCCGATTTTCTTTGTGCTGACGAAAAACGTGTGTTTTCACAGCTTTACAAAGGGCTGAGCGAATTTGAAAGCTCTGTGGAGCTGGCTGAGGGAGTTATAAGCAAGGACGATATCGGCGCGTTTATCTCCATGCTTACTTCGGCTTGTCCTTATATCGACTATATGGGTTCACAGTATACTATCTGCATTGACGGAGATGGATATGTGACATCTGTGGAGGTCACATATGACAAGACCGCTGAGGAAGCGCAGGCTGAGAAAGAAAAGCTGGATAAAAAGGTCGGGGAGATACT
>OGZV01001998.1_pt1 | contig 17092 bp, 12 predicted proteins | sample 1576861 | NCBI WGS metagenome assembly OGZV01 (sample SAMEA3541501, study PRJEB24748) | human gut metagenome | biome: human gut; feature: human-associated habitat; material: faeces | place: China | collected 2012
CCGAGAGCACCGATTACCTTCTCCATAGAAGTAGAACCATCAGTTGCAACGCTTCCAGATACAGGAGTCTGTGCATCTGCCTTAGACTCAGCTGCTGCAGCAGATGTATCCTTAGCCTCAGTCTTAGCCTCGGTAGAAGCTGTGGTTGCTGCAGTTGTTGCTGCTGTTGACGCGGTTGTTGCTGCTGTTGACGCTGTAGTCTCCTTTTTATCTGTCTTTCCGCATGCGGTCAATGTTGAAATTGCAAGAGCTGCGGTTACTGCCATTGTGATCATCTTTCTCATAATAAAAACTTCCTTTCTGTTTCTACCCATTTTGTTGTGTTTGTTTGTTTTGTTTTCTCTTAACGCCACTAATCTTATTGTTTCTTTGTAAAATCAGAAAGCAGTGATATGTCAAATCTATGTAAAAAAATAAAAAGAGCCACCAGGGACACGTAATGTCCCCGATAGCTCTTGCAGCGCCCCTTCCATCAAGAAACTTCATCAATCGGTGTAAGTACACCGGCATCCATCTCATACACCTTATCACACAGGCAGCGAATATCTTCCATGTTATGGCTCCCCAGAATAGTCGTCCCCTCTGCCTTTAAATTCAGAAAGATCTGGCGCATTTCCTCCACGCCTCTCTTATCCAGTCCATTCATCGGCTCGTCCAAAATAATTAACTTTGGCTTTTCCATGATAGCCTGTGCGATTGCAAGCCTCTGCCTCATTCCGAGTGAAAACTTCGCCACCTTTTTTCTTCCGGTATCTCCTAATCCAACAGTCTCTAATACCTGTTTCACATCTTCCTTTGTGATCCGGTGACGAATCGCCGCCAGATTATACAGATTGTCATATGCATTTAAATATGGAATAAAATCCACATTTTCAATGATCGCGCCAACATCCTGTGGAAAATCCACATCCTTTCCCACACGTTTTTTTCCTACAGTCACCGTACCCTGTGTTGGCTTTAAAAAGCCTAAAATCAGCTTCATCATAACTGTCTTACCAGAACCATTTCGTCCCACAATGCCATGAATCAGCCCTTCTTCAAATTCAATCGAAAGCGGCTTTAACACCTCAACCGACCGGAAGCTTTTTGATACACCATCCAATATAATATAAGGTTCCATATACACACCTCGCTTTTTAGCTATAATCGTATCTGCCTATTTTCAGATTCATGACAGCAAGCGGCACAAGAATCATTCCTGCCAAAAACAGACACGCATAAGAAAACGTTGGATTAACACGGTTAAATACAGTCGTGCTTAAATTTCCTACACGACTCATGCTGAATGGAGAGATAAACAACAAATATTTACTTGTCACTCCGACTCGCACAACCGTTGCCCAATAGTCCATCGCAATTCCGATTCCACCAATTGCAATACCAGGACCGCTCGGCCACAGCATATGAAGCATCATAGTCAGAAAACCAGTTGCCATTCCAATCATCATGCAAAGAACAATGCATCTGCCAAACAGCTGCAGCGCCGTTGTCTGGCGCATGACCGAAACCGGGAATGAAAAATAATTGGAAATTCCATAGCCAAACGGTGCATTTATCATCTTTACAAAGGTTGTCGTCCACGCTGTCTGAAATGTTACCTGCGGCACAATAAGAAGCAGCAGTAATAAAAATATATATGCAAAATAGATCACTGTAATTGCGACAATATACACGATCTGCCCCCACAGCCAGCTCCTTCTGGAAGTACGCAGCAGATACTGGTAGACACCATCATCACGATATGGAATGTCACATATAATCAGCACAAAACCAATCCATATCGTAAACGACGTGTACATATTGTTAGTCACAACAAGAAACATCTCCATAATACCAATTTTCTGTCCCGACTCCATCAGACCACCACGCACATCACCAAAATAGAGATAGAAAAAGACGGCCAGACAAATACAGATTACAAGTGTTTTTCCCTGAGACAGACAGCGCTGAAAATTTAATTTTACATAGGCGTTCATTCTTCTCATGCTATCCATTGATCCCCCTCCATTTCATCTCTCTGTAATAAAGAAATCCAAGCACTGCGTATGCGGCGAGATTCCGAACAATACACATCGTCAATCCACCGTCAGCAGTACGTTCCATTCCAAACGGTGTATATAACGACCACGTCATAAAGCCTCCAATATAACCTCCAATTCTTGTAAGAAGAAATGGCAGCGTATAAAATACATATTGATTTGTGCAAAATACAGAAACGCACAATCCAATCAATACATAAATACCAATCTGAAATGAATATCCCAATGCATGCAAAATCGCCGCCGGATAATATCCGATTACCAAAGCCATTTTATACCAAAAAGGTTCTATGTCCCCAGACAGTGTTCCCCCAAAAAGTAATTTTATTGATTCTACTGTACCGCCCTGTCTTACTCCCGGAACAAACACCACGCACAAAGCGAAAAACAACAATACACTTATCATATAAAGTATGATTCCACCAAGCACAGCTGACACAATCTTCGCGATGCAATATCGCCGCTGTCCTGACCGCATCTGCATCAACCAATCATAGTGTCCCTTTCGCTCATCAAAGTAATTGCCCGCTGCCACAATTGGAAAAATCAATGTCTGAACAAAGGCTGTTACACCATAATTTTCTGTGAGGAAAAACAAATCAAAAATTCCCGTCTCATAACCTGCTCGCAAATCTGTTTCCACACCTAATATCATGATTCCAATATACACAACTATGCAAACAAGTGCAGCTGGTTTTTGTAGTATACGTTTTAGTTCTCTTCCTATCATAGAGCACCACCATCCTTTACTCCCGATCTGAAATTTTTAAATGCTCCGTCTGAAAATCATCTTCAAAATCTACTGCCATCGTAAATGTATAACAATATGGCATTGTTGCATCAACAAGACCTGAAAAATACCACAACTGATCCGATCCATCATCTGGATTGACCATCTGCTTTACATAAAATCCGATGTCATATACATACTCATCTTTATTTGTTCCCATATCTACTGGAATATATTGAATTTCAACTTGTAATGAATCTGCAATTGGATTCGTTTCCAATGGCGGAATCTGTAACCCATTCCATACTGCATCATATACCGCCTGCAATGCGTCCTCATCGGAAATTCGCTGCCTCGTTGAAACACTTTCCCGGCCAACAACCTCAGAAGCTTTTTGTATCAATATCATATATCCCATATCTTCCATAGAGATTGTCGCAAGCTGACCATAATACTCGGTTCCATCGCCCTCGCCTCCAATCGAATATCCCTCTGGCGATAGCTTGATTCCATCCTGCTGCAAATAATAGGTATATACAGACCGGTCACCATTCGCAATATCCGTTTGTTTGATATATTCATCTGTGATATCAATATTTAATGCCTGTAATAAATCCTCTCCTTCTTGACGTCTTATTTCTTCATCTGGTACTTCATTTTTATAAGTAATACTTATTGCTAAAAAGCCTATACCACTCTGTACAATAAGAACTGTTCTATCCTCACCATCATATTCATTTCTTTCGCTTGCCAGTGAATCCTGATTTGTAACCAACGCTTCATCCCACTTTCCTTCACCAAAATATGCATCCAGAATTTCAGATGGTCGAAAATCTCTTGCTCTCATCAAAAGTCGGTCTGCACTCATCGGGTCTACTGCTTCCTCTGTCTGTGTTTCTGATTCTTCAGATTCCTGTTCGATTCCCGTTTCCTGTTCTGTTTTGGTTTCCGCTCCATGCGCCACAAATGAATACATACTGGTCACGTTCATCATTGCCGCTAACATACATACACTGATTCGTTTTCTCATACACGTTTCCTCCATTTTCATATGTTTTATTGTTATGTTATTACGATTTCCACTGTGTTTATTTTATCATACCACAACTTTTTATAAAAAGACAATACGTCGAATTTATGACAGTTTTTACATAAATCCAACGTATTTCTTAAATTTTTATAACGATTCAAATTTATCGTATTTGTTCTTAGTATTTATTCTTGATACTCGGCCTTGATGCAGGCTTATAGCGTCATCTTTTCTCCTAAATATTTCACTGCTTGCTCTTCATAAAATTTTACACTATTTTCTGAATAGAAAAAGCTTGCAAGTTGATATGAGATAAGAAAAAGCTTTCTTCGCCAATTTTGGTATTCTTCTTTTTTATCAACTTCTTCTTTTTCTAATTCATATAAACTCCAACAAATATCATATAGAAAAAAATCAACATCCTCTATGGTATCATTTAGTAATGCTTTTATAATTTTCTTATCCTTTTGCATTGATTGTCTATATAATTTATGATCACCCAATAAATTAACCAATCCGGTTGTTATCACAACATAACCTCTATAAGGAATTTGAGTACGTTTCATTTGTAACTCAAAAGACTCATACAACGCTTGATAAATCTGTTTTGCGCACTCATACTCACCAGATTTTTCAAGTTTATCTGCAATATTCCCAGCTAGACTCCCCTCCTCTCTCTGGAACACCCACATATTCCATTTTTCCAGCGGAAGTTCTGGCATTGTACAGGACAACGCCTCTTTTAACATTCTCAGATATTCATCTGAGGCCAACTTCTCTCGCTTATACAAAATATTGCTTTCCATAAACAGCACTTCCTGCCGATTTAATGGCACGTTCACATCCAGTTTTTCTTTAAAGCTCTGAAAACTTTCCCATGCGTTATCCCATTCTTCGCGTATAATGAAGTCAACGATTTCCTGTCTCTGGTGCAGCACTTCCAGCGAATCAGTTTCAAGTAACAGCTGCCCTTCTAGTCCCGTCTTATGATAAAACTGCATGAGCATTTCATAATTTCTGCCAGAAGGTCGGTGCGTTCCAGCCTCTATTTTCTCTATCTGTCGCGCAGTCAGATGGTCTGGATTCGCAGCCGATACCTTTGCTGCTGACAATCCCATTGCTTTTCTAAGCATTTTAAGTGTCAGTCCAATTTCATGCGTATTGCTGACACTAACGCTCTGCCACATTCTCTTTTTAGGGTGCGAAAACAACCGATATAATTCCTCAAATGTCTTGAGAAATTCTGTTACCTCTGTCTCTTCTTCCTTGTATTTCTGATCCTCTTTTCCTTTTACGCTAATGCATTCTAACACATTAAGCAGTTCTTCCAAAACAAAAACAACATAACGCTGTGAGTACTGATGTCTGAGTAGCTCAAGTGCTTCCATTCCATATGAAAACGCTTTTTCTTCATTGCCTGCATACAATTCGAGTTTCATTCCAAGAAGTGCCACCTGTGGATAAATCAATATCTGAACCTTTGGTTCAAACTTTGCCTGTTTTACATAGTCAACTACCTTCTTGTGCATCTGCATAGCTTCATCTGTCTTACCGATAAGAAGCAGACAATTTGCCAGAAGCAAAATACTTTCCAACTCACAGGGAGCCAGTAAAAACTTTGACAGCTTCTTTTTTTCCCATCCATCGGGTAATGTACATAGTACCGTCTGCCGTGCGCTTTCCACCAGATTTTCTCCCTCTGATTTTTCACGTTCAACGTCAACGCTCTTGCTCTCAAAACGTTTTTTGTACGCCTGCATCAGAAGAATGGTCTGCATTTTCTTTAAAAACTGCTCTTCAAATGGCGTTTTTTTTCGATACTTTTTCTGATACACTTCTAGTAATTGCTGTGCTTTCTGCGGCTGCTCAAAAACAACTAGACAGATATCCTCGCGGTCTCTCCATCCGTTCAATTCCCTTGCATCTGCCATTACCTCAAAATATTCAGTCGGCACACCTAGTCTTTGCAGCAGATAGTCACCTATCATTTTCTTCCATGGCGTGTCGCCATTTTCCATTTTCCTAAGCTCAGTTCTGGTGCAGACACCTCTTGATATTTTTTGTTCAGAGATGCCGCGGCGGCATCGTTCCTTATACATGAATTTTCCGCAATATTGGTTGTACCGCCGCAGCCATAGTAATTCCTCTTTGTTCATATATTATTATTCAATCCACACTCTTTTATCTAATGCCGGGCAGCTGATGCATACCTTTACATCTTCTTTTGGCTTTACATAGACAATCAGTCTGCCATTGTGTGTCTTTCTGTGTGCCTCGCAGTATGGAGTTAGGTCTGCTAAATCACCGTTTTCCAGTCCGAGAAGTGTTCCTCCTATTACCTCTGCCGTGATTTCCAGATCTTCTGCCGCAAGAACACCATTTTCATCGGTAAGTGAAACCTCGATCTGCATCACTTCTTCCTTATTTATAGTTTCTCCTGCATGCCATACATTTGCAGACAACTCGACTGCTTTTCCTGCTGTCTGAATGCTGCACTCGGCTTCGCCGCACACTGCCTTAAGTACACCTGGCTCATAAGCAAAACGCCATTCGGTGCAGCCTTCTTTTTCAAGATATGTTCCATCGTGCAATGACTTTTCACCATCAATACCAACTATACTAAGAGAAATAGTTTCTTTTTGCACATTTGTGAATACTCGTACAACGACATTTTCTCCATCTGTATAATTCCAATGTGCATTCCACGGTCTCCACTCATGCTCATCACCATCATCTGGGCGTGTCAGGATACAAGCAAATGGTTCTGTGCTCCAGAATGCCTTTCTTCTATAGAAGCCTGGCTTTTCAAAGCCTGCAAGATCCATTAAACCAGCTGATGAACCGTGAATCGGCCATCCATGTGCCTCTCCAAGATAATCAATTCCTGTCCACAAAAATTGTCCGCTGATATATGCATTGTCGCGCACCGCACACCACTGCTCGTAGCCGCCGCCATTTTCGCTGCCTAAAAATGGCTTGTCTGGGAAACGTTTGTGGCTTTCCTCATACAGATGCTCTTTATAATTGTAGCCCACAACATCAAGTGCATCAAAAAATCCAATATGAGATGACAGCTCTGGGAAGGCTGCTGCCAATGTAACTGGTCTTGTGGTATCCTGTGTGCGCACAATCGCTGCCAATTCCTTTGCAATTGCGCTAAGTCGCTCAGCATTTGGCTTATTCGGGTCATACTGACGCTCCTTTGCCGGCTTGTTGGCATCGTTGTTTCCTGTCATGGTTTCAAATAGCGGATGGCAATATGGGTCATTCGGGTAGTCGATCTCATTTCCAATGCTCCACATAACGATGCTTGGATGGTTGCGGTCACGGCGTACCATATCGGCGAGATCACGCTCATGCCACTCTGGGAAATCTTCTGCGTAGCCCTCATGCTTTGGCGGATATACATTATGACCGGTAGACCACTTATTCTTCGGATTTTCCCACTCATCGAATGCCTCATCCATCATTAAAAGTCCAAGCTCATCACAAAGATCATACAACTCTGGCATATGCGGATTATGACTGCAGCGGATTGCATTGCAGCCGCCTTCCTTCAATTTAAGCAGTCTGCGAAGCCACACCTCACGATACATTGCTGCACCAAGACAGCCGCCATCATGATGAACACATACGCCCTTAAACTTTGTTTCCTTTCCATTCAGGAAAAAGCCTTGATCAGCATCAAATGAAAATGTTCTGATACCAACGCGCTCTTTATCTAATACAATCACATTTTCATCTTCTTTTTCAAATGAAATGCAAAGCTCATATAATGATGGTGATTCACATGACCAAAGCTTTGGTTTTCCAATCATTCCATTTAAATAGAAGGTTTTCTTCTCGTGTGCCTCCATTGCAGCTGGTACTCTTGCAAAAACAATCGACTCCTCATCACTTCCACATAGCTTTAGACTAGCAGTCAGCGTTCCAATCACGCGCTCATCTAGCTCATTTACAATCTCTGCATCTGCACAAACAGCCGCTGACTGCTCATCTGCTCTTGACACATTAAAAGCAACACCATTCCATACAGCATGAATCGGCTCCTCCACTACAAGGTATGCCTTGCGGTAAATACCAGAACCTGTAAACCAGCGTGAGTCAGCTAAATCAGTATGACATACACGCACAGTAATCTCATTATCAATCGCGCCAAACTGAACAAAGTCAGTAATATCATAGCTGATCTGTGTATAACCATAAGGACGCTTTCCGATGTGATAGCTGTTACACCATATTCTACTATTTTTATAGATGCCATCAAATACAACTCTCACGCGCTTTCCCTTATATGCTTCTGGAAGTGAAAAACGCACGCGATACCAGCCAATGCCGCCGCTCAAATATCCTGTTCCGCTGGAATTAGTTTGCTCAAACGGCATGTGTACTGACCAGTCATGCGGCAGCGTAACGCTAGTCCACGCACTGTCATCGTATCCCTTGTACCAGCCTTCCGGTACCTCGCCGTAGTGAAACTTCCAGTTCTCGTTCAGTGTAATATATGTTCTATCCATGATTTTTTCTCCTATTAAAAAAGGGCAGACACATTACAATGTCCGCCCCAGCTTCATCAGCCGATATCCGGCTCATCTTTTAAGGTTATTGTTCCCGAATACAACAATTTCATTTCGTCCTTCTTTTAACAGCGGTGCCGGAATATAAAGTCTCTTTTGTGGTCCGATCTCCCAGAATCGTCCCAGATTAAATCCGTTTAAGAAAATGCATCCCTTACCCCATCCTTCGAAATCGAGGAAGGTATCTCCCTTTTGGTCCACGTCAAGCGTAAAGTGATAAAATGCCGGAAGTCCCTCTGTATAGCCCTTTGTATAATCGAGCTTTTCGATGTTGTCAAGCGGCAGACAATATTCTTCCCAGTTCAGATGAGTATGTCCATTAATCTGAACGTGTCCGTCGATACCTTTTCTCTGATGCTCCATTCTTGGTCCGAAGTTTACACGTCCCATGTTCTCAACAAGAATATCAAGCGGTGCACCCTTCTTAAAGGTAACTGGCTTTCCATCTTCCTTTGCAAAATCCTCTCCTGCCTTTGCCTCAGAAAGAAGCTGTCTGTCATAAAGCGTTACAAGCGGTTTCTGATCAACAAAGAGATTTGCACGGTCATTTGCCTCATATAAACGGATCTTTTCAAGGTTCTGCTCTTTCTCAAGCTTTGTATGGTACAAAATATATCCATAATTTTGTCCTAAGCGCTCCATGGAGGTAGGGAACTTGCATTTTACAGGTGCTGAAAGATCATCAAGAGATTCAAAGAGTCCAACTCTTGCATCATACTGTAAGGTTCCGTATGCTTTCTTCTCGATCTTTGTGCTGTATGTTACTTCCGGAATCGGTGCATACTTGCGGATAACTTCCTGATAGCGGCGATATTTCTCTGTGATATCACCAGACTCTGTAAGAACACCATCATAATCATAGGAAGTAACATCTGGTGTCAGCTCATCATAATAATTAGATCCATTCATAAAGCCAAAGTTTGTGCCGCCCTCAAACATGTAAATATTGACATGGCCAAGCTCAAGCATCTTGTCAAGATCCTTTGTGCTCTCCTCTAAATTTCCTCTCATATGGCCGCCATTGCCCCAATGGTCAAACCAGCCAACCCAGAACTCGGTACACATTAAAGGACCGCCATTTGTATACTGTTTCAATATTTCAAAACGCTCCTCGGTGCGTGAACCAAAGTTTCCAGTCGGAAGAGCACCTTCTAAGTGACCACAGGAAAGAGACTCATGCATAGGTCCATCTGATGTAACAAGAGGTACAACAGTACCAAAATCGATCATGATCTGCTTCATTGTCTCAAGATACTCTGTGTCATCACCATAGTAGCCATACTCATTTTCTACCTGCATCATGATGACTGGTCCGCCGTAGTTTACCTGAAGCGGTGCCAAAACCTTGAACAGCTCTTTATAATAAGAACGAATATGATCTAAGAACGGCTTGTAGCAGCCGCGAAGCTTCATGCCATCCTCTGCCAAAAGCCAAGCCGGCAGTCCGCCAAACTCCCATTCTGCACAGATATATGGTGATGGGCGAATAATCACCCACAGACCTAACTCCTGTGCTGTTTTTACAAATTTTGCAATGTCAAGCATTCCATCAAAATGGAACTCGCCCTTATTTGGTTCATGCATATTCCAAGGAATGTAAGTCTCAACTGTATTGCATCCCATCGCCTTTAATTTTTCCAGACGATCCTTCCAGTACTCTGGAACCACGCGGAAATAGTGGATTCCACCAGAGATGATCTGAAATGGCTTGCCGTCCAGATAAAAATTGTCTTTGATCTCAAATGTATGTGCCATCATTGCTCCTCTTTCTAAATTATGTTACAAAAAAGAGCAGGATGACCAAAGGTCACCCCGCCCTTTACGCGTTTACTGACCCATTACTGTGGGTAGCTGCTATTTTTTTATTATTCTGCGTCACCGTAAACTTCGGTTAACTGCTTCTGCAGCTCTTCGATAACGATATCCATACCTGCATCCTTCAGAGCCTGCTGATACTCAGCAACGATCTCTTCTGCGGTGCCAGTGTACTTACCGAATGCGATCTGCTTCATGTAGTTGGTGTTAACTTCGTTGATATTGTTAATGTAGGACTGAATATCATCAACGTCTGCAACAAACTTACCATAAGGATAAGCGATCTTTACATCATCATACTCTGCATACAGTGCATCAATTGTATCCCATTCCTTTGTAGCGTCACGAATCTCTAACAGATCATTACGTCCCCACCAGAAGTTAGTTGTAATACCATCAGTATCAGAATTATAGGATTCTGGAACAGTACGAAGGCCTTCATCGTTAACATCCCACTGAACACCCTTCTGACCATAGTTGATCAGGTCGTAGCACTCAGCATCATTTCTCAGTAAATCATAAACCATAAGAGCTCTCTCTGGATTCTCAGAACCATAGGAAACTGCCATTGCACCATGGGTAACACTCAAAGAAACAAGATTCTGCTTTTCCTCTCCAAACCAGAAGAAACCAACCTCAGCATCTGGATTATTTGCCTTTGTCTTGTCGATCAGACCTGTCCAAGTCTGGGTATGATGCTGATTTGCAGCTGTCTTTCCAAGCTTGAAATCAGATTCGTTATCAGAAGAGGTATTGTTCAGAACGTCTGTCTTCCAAACACCCATCTCATCCCATTCCTTCATCATCTTTGCAAATTCTACAAGAGAATCGGTATCAGTATACAGTGGGCTTACAATTGTATACAGATCATCCTTCATACCGCCCCAGTAAGCTGCTGCTGCAAGACCATCAATTGCTACGAAATCGCTGTGGGAAGAAACCCAGCCGCCTGCCATTGTTGAATACTGTGTACCATCAGAATCCCAAGGAGTTACAACACCAAGCTCATCCTTATTCTCGCTTACATACTTAAAGTAAGTAGTCATATCTTCCCAGCTGTGAACACCATCCTCAAGACCAGCTTCCTTTGCCCAGTCAAGACGATATGCAAAACCATGATTTGTCCACTGTGCGTAGTTATCCTCTGGCATGAAGTAGATATTATCTTTGTACTTACACTGATCCCAATCTTCCTGAGAAACAGTCTCATAAGTAACTGGTGCGTACTTTTCAAGCATCTCATCACTTAACTCAAGGAAAGCACCATTCTTTGCGTTTGGCCATGCATCCAGCCAGTCAGTAGCAGTACCAACTAAGTCTACAGTGCCATCCATACGAGCCAGAGTCAGGTTGTAGTTTGACAAATAATCGGTCCAGCCAATGTAGTAAATCTGCAGCTCTGCATTAACCTTCTCTGTCAAGATTGCATTCAGCTCATCTAGCATCTTCTGTGTTGCATCGTTTGTCGGTGCATCACCAGTAGTCATGTAATTGATAACTACATGCTCAGATGTATCAACATCTGCCCACTTCTCTGCCCAAACATCATCATAATTCGGAACCTCGCCCGTAGTTGCCTCTGCTGCTGCGCTTGTAACCTCTTCTGCTGCAGCGCTGCTAGACTCTTCCTCTGCGAATGCCGGCATTGATGCGAACATTGTTCCAACCATAGATGCTGCCAATGCGGATGCAAGAAACTTCTTCTTCATATTTAAATTCCTCCTTCTTTGTGCGAGTCTTCTCCTCGCTTGTTTTCTTTGTTAAGTATCTATTAATGCAGGCTTTCCTGCTATTAATCAAAAATCATTAGCCCTTTACGGCTCCGACTGTGATACCGCCGATAAAGTAGCGCTGTACAAATGGATAAACCAGAATAACTGGTCCTGTTGCCAAGATTGCATTTGCCATCTTAAGTCCATTTGACGGAAGATCTGACAGGTCAACATACTGACCTGCTACTGTACCCTTTAAGCTGTTTACCTTATTTACGACCTTGTACAGTGTGTACTGTAATGGATAAACACTCATCTTCTCACTTAAGAACAGTGATGACTGATACCACTCATTCCAGTAACCGATTGCAAGGAACAAACCGATTGTTGCAAGTGCCGGCTTTAACATCGGAAGAATCAGTGCGGTGAAGATTTTCATATCGCCTGCACCGTCGATCTTACCAGACTCGGTGATCTCATGAGGAATGGACTTTACAAAGTTCTTCATCAAAATGATCAGCCAAGATGACATTAAAAGTGGAAGCCAGACTGCTAAGTAATTATCCTGCAGCTTATAGGTCTGTGTCATTAACAGGTAGTACGGAGCCAGACCTGCTGAGAACAGTGTGGTAAAATAAATGTAGAATGAGATTGCATTGCGGAATGGGAAATCCTTTCTCTGTAAAGCATATCCAGTCATGGAAATGATGCCCAGACCAACGAGTGTACCAGTTAAGGTCATTGTAATAGTCAGTCCGTAAGACTTCCAGATTGCACCGCCCTGAAGTACCATCTCATAAGCTTTTGTGGTGAACTGCTTCGGAAACAGCTGTGCACCCTCAATACGGATAACATCCTCAGCTGTGAACGAAGTTCCAAGAATAATCAAAAACGGGAGTACACAAGCAAGTGCATAAATTGTAACTACTATATATCCTATTGTACGGATTATGATATCAGAGGTATCCAGCTTGATTTTCGTACCTTTTACTGTCGATTTTGCCATTTTTTTCTCCCTCCTTAGAATAATGCGTACTCAGGATCGATCTTCTTAACAGCAAAATTGCTTGCCATAACGATACAGAATCCGATGATTGACTGATACAGACCGACTGCAGATGCTGTTGAGAAGTTAAAGTCTGTGATTGTACTTCGATATACGTATGTCTCGATAATATCCGTTGTATCATACAACAGTGAATTTGTACCAACAATGTTGTAGAACAGACCAAAGTTTCCTTTTACGATACCGCCAAGTGCGAACAAAAGTAAGATAACGATTGTGCTTCGAAGACTTGGCAGAATAATGTAGCGAATCTTCTGGAAGCAGTTTGCACCATCCACTCTTGCTGCCTCGATGATAGAAGTATCAATACCGCAGATAGATGCGAAGTAAACAACTGAGTTGTAACCAGTTACCTGCCAAAGATATACGGCAATCAAGATCGGCGGCCATACACTCTTATCGGAATATGGCTGCCAACGTTCAAATCCAAGCTTCACTAAAATACCATTGATAAATCCGGTATCATAGTTTAACAGGTTGAATACAAGGAAACCAACAAGAACCTGTGAGATGAAGTATGGAAGGAACATCAATGTCTGTGAAACCTTCTTAAAATACTTATTGTGGATCTCGTTTAACAAAACTGCCATAAACATTGCAATGATGTTTCCTAAGAAAATGAAAGCTAAGTTGTAAAGAACTGTGTTCTTTGTCAAATCAAACAGCTTTCCAGACTGCATCAAGAACTCAAAGTTTTTCATACCTACAAACTTACTTCCGAAAATACCGTCTCTGTAATTGTACTTAACAAATGCCACATAGATACCTGGGAGCGGCATGTAGTTAAATGCAAAGAAGAATACGATTGCCGGTACACACATAAGTGTCAGTACACGATACTTTTTCAGGTTATAGAAAAAGCCATGCTTTTTCTTGTACTGATACTGGGGTAAAGTTGATGTTGTCTTTCCCATGTTACCCTCCTTAATAATAATAAAGAATAAAATTTGAATTTCAGCCACTGCTGCGCTCGCGGTTATAAAGTTATTTTGACGCATTTATGAAACCGCTTTCATCTTTCTCATAAAAAAATAAATTCATGTCACATTATGTATATTTTCTATCAGAAAGGTGAGATTTCATTCGTGCATTTCAACTATCCTTGCTGAAACCCTTTTCATAGCTTTATTATATATTTTTTACACGATATGTCAACATGTTTTTGCGCATTCTAACATCTTTGTAATAACTCACTAATATGCACGCCTTTTTATTGTGCATATTTCACAATTAAAATAGGAGTGAACATATGTCACTCCTTGATTTCTTGTTATACTAGCCTATTTTGCCTATTTTCTGTCCTACTTTGGCCTTATGAAACCACTTTCATATTCCTCAAAGATTTTCTTCAGGCACATGTGTGCAGGAATCTCTTACGCTAATACCAACCGGAACCATATAGTCCTCAGGGCATGTCTCGTTCTCTGATGCACGGATTGCTGCCTCTACAAGATGCTTTGCAAACTCTGTATAATTGGCTCCTACTGATGTCAATGCTGGTGTCAATGCACCTGACAGGTACGTATTATCAAATGCTACTACTGAGATATCCTGCGGAACACGAAGTCCTTCATCGTGAATTGCCCTAAGTACACCTGCTGCCGTAAAATCGTTGATTGCCACTATTGCTGTTGGTCGATCTGGATTTTTTAAAAGCTCTTTCGTACAGTTGTAACCGCTATCATTAGAATAATCAATGGAATCAAATACGTAATCTTCACGATATACAATTCCTCTTTGCCTAAGCATTGTGCGATATCGCATACGCTTTTCCAGTGTAGACTTCGCATCCTTTCGGCCGCCAATTGTTGCAATCTTTTCATGACCAAGACTAAATAAATAGTCCATCGCCAGATCCATACTGCCGCCCTCATCAAGATGTATCTTACAATTTCTCACACCTACAGGACGATTTGTTGCTATAATTGGTGTGCTTTCCAAGATATGATTAAGCTGTTCTACATATTCTTCATCTACCGCAATTCTGTCTATTACACCGCCAACTACGATAATTGCATCCACCTGCTGCTCATACAACTTCATTAACTGTTTTTTTTCAAGCTCTGGATCACCCAACGACGTAAGCATCAACAGCAGATAGCCTGCTTTATCTGCTGCTTTTTCACATTCTGTCGCTACCGCCGAATAGAATGGGCTGTAAATATCAGCAATCATTAGACCAATCGACCTTGTTTTTGAGTTACTAAGACCTTGTGCCAGCGCATTTGGTGTGTATCCATATTTTTGTATCACGCTTTGTACTTTTTCACGCTTTTCTTTACTGACTCTGGCGTTATTGGTCAGCACGCGCGAAACTGTTGCCGGAGATACACCGGCCTCTTTTGCGATTGTATAAATATTCGCACGCTCTTTTGCCATAAATGTACCATGCCTTTCTGTCACCCGCTGTACAATTTTTATTCAAGCTGTCCTTTGCAAGCGGTTTCAAATCTCTTTTCTTTAACTATACATGATATTTTTTTCTTTGGCAATGGGAAATTTTCCTATTTTCAAGGAAATTTGTGTTTCAACAGTTCACGCGGTGCGGTGATTTCGTCGGCAGATCAAATAATAGCAAAAACCACTGGAGATCATTCCCCAATGGTTTTTATACAAATTTATGGCTTTTATGCGTTCTTGTAGCGATTGTACTCGTCTACGCAAAGAATCTTTCTTGCCAGTTCGACTTCTTCCTTGGTTGGAGTTGGTACACCTTCAAGACCATACTTGATTCCAAGCTCTTTCCATTTGAATACTCCGAGTGTATGGTATGGAAGTACATCGATACGATATACATTATTTAAGGTGCTGATGAACTCATGAAGTTTTGTCAGTGACTCTTCGTCGCTGTTGATGCCTGGTACAAGCACGTGACGGATCCAGATTGGCTTATTGATATCGGAAAGATATCTTGCCATATCAAGGATATTCTCGTTTGTCTTGCCAGTCAGTGCCTTGTGCTTTTCTGGATCAATATGCTTTAAATCAAAAAGCAGTACATCTGTATTTGTCATTAACTGCTCTAACTGTCCGAAGAATGGCTCTTCTCTTGTAAATGGCTCTCCTGCTGTATCAATGCATGTATTGATTTTTAACTTCTTTGCCTTCGCAAACAGATCGTTCATAAACTCCATCTGCAAAAGCGGCTCTCCTCCGCTGACAGTGATGCCGCCCTTGTCGCCCCAATAATTTCTATAACGAACTGCCTTTTCTAAAATTTCGTCAGCTGTTAAAAGCTGTACGTCTTTTTTTGCCCATGTATCTGGATTGTGGCAATATTTACAGCGCAAATTGCAGCCATTTAAAAATACGAGATAACGAACTCCTGGTCCATCTGCTGAACCAAAGGATTCTAAAGAATGAACAACACCTTGAATCATAATTTTTTCCTTTCTTGTTTTGTGAACTTCATATCTTCACGTTTACTATTATTTTGTAGTAAAACAGGCGGGAGTGCCAAAGCACCCTCCGCCTGTATTAGTTTTATAAATTTACAGCAAATCTATTCTGATTTGTTCAGATCGAAATCAATCGAGTCTGTCACTACTCCTAATTACAGGAAGGAATGGCAAGTTCTCTTGATAACGTCGTCCTGCTGCTCCTTGGTCAGATCGATGAACTTAACTGCATAACCAGATACACGGATTGTGAAGTTAGCATACTCTGGCTTCTCCGGATGTGCCTGGCAATCCAGAAGCTTCTCAACACCAAATACGTTTACGTTCAGGTGATGAGCACCATTTGCAAAGTAGCCATCCATAGCCTGTACAAGGTTGTTTACGCGCTCTTCGTCAGTGTTTCCAAGTGCACTCGGGTTGATGGTCTGGGTATTGGAAATACCATCCAGAGCCCACTCGTACGGAAGCTTTGCAACAGAGTTCAGGGAAGCTAACAGTCCGCTCTTCTCTGCGCCGTAAGACGGGTTTGCACCAGGAGATAACGGCTCGCCTGCTCTTCTTCCGTCTGGCATGTTGCCGGTTGCCTTACCATATACTACGTTGGAGGTAATGGTCAGGATAGAGGTGGTAGCCTCGGAATTTCTGTAGGTGTGGCGTTTCTTTAACTTCTCAAGGAAGGTCTTTAACAGCCATACTGCGATATCATCCGCACGGTCATCATCATT
>OGZV01002005.1_pt1 | contig 17034 bp, 11 predicted proteins | sample 1576861 | NCBI WGS metagenome assembly OGZV01 (sample SAMEA3541501, study PRJEB24748) | human gut metagenome | biome: human gut; feature: human-associated habitat; material: faeces | place: China | collected 2012
GATGTATACGTACAATGGCTTATATCCTCTTGAGCGTTCGGGAATATATAAGAAAGATAGCATATACACGATGACAATAAGAACAGTTAAATATGAACTGGCCTCTTATATGTCCAAGGTGCTTGCTAATCATTATACAGAAACATTAAAAGGTTTGACAGTTGAGAAAAGAATTATTCCAAAGAGATTTATTGAGGAGATATATACCCTGACACCGGCAATTCAAAAGAATGATACTGGATACTGGAAGGATAATTACTCAGTAGAGCAGTATGAGCAGAGACTTTTTATAAATGCTGTTAAAAAATATAATGCTTTTACTAATAGCAAGCTGGATGAAGATTTTGATTTATATACATCAATACAGTTCCTTAATAAGAAGCCGGTGAAGTTTAGGTATAAAGGCATTACACTTCTTGGTGATAAGTTTGACCTTAAGATAGCCGATAATAAAAAGGCTCAGGAATTAGCATATTTTCTGATTGGAACAGGAATTAGCGAAATGAATTCCAGAGGAGCTGGATATTGTAATTATAAATATATATAATTGCGTATTATTTATAGTTATATATTTATATTACAAAATATTAAGATGATGGAGGTGGATATGTTTGTTAAAAGATTGCATTGAAATATTTGCCAGGGAGCTTGAAAAGACCGAAAAGCAATTTGGAAATCGGGAAAAATTTATATTAGATAGCTATATTCCGGCAGATGGTGATTATATTGTTGTGCAGAAGGATGGAACGTTAAAGAGCAGGTCATTTAAGCTTGATAAGAAGACAAGAACATTAAACGGTATGATAAGCGGTAGTCGATTAGATGATGACATTAAGTTTTATGATTATCATAGCAGACTGGTAAGTATGGACAAGCCACAGGATCCGAAAAAAGTAATACATTCCAATAGTTATCTGTCATTCTGGGTGAAGCTGGATAGTCTGGATAATGGAAAGCTTGATATGCAGGCGATTGACAGATATTATGATGTATTAAAAAATCCAAGAGCAAAGTATAAGAATGTTCAGGATGCGAAAATGTATGATTATATAGCTGAAAAGGTAGGCGATGTTAATCAGGAAAAGCTGGAATATTCAAGAAACTGGATAAAACAGAATATATTTAAACTTAAAGATATGGGGATAGAGTTAACAGGTAAGAATTATCTTAAGATATTTTTTGAAGATGATAAAGAACTATATGTCAGGGAAGAACAGCGTTATCTGATGACTAAAATTTATAATAAGAACGATTATAATATCGAAATTGATGGACAGATACTAGGACTTCCTAATGATAATCTTGCATTGAACTCCAAGAAACCATATATGGAACACAAGACACGAAAGAAAACAGTTCCATATCTGCTGACTCCACAAAGTGCCGCTGTTCAGAGAATGTTTTTTGACTATCTTATGAATGAAGCTAATAAAGGCAATACGAATTTGTTTTTTGATAATTCGGTTTTTGATAGCAAGTATAACAAAAATGGAATTACAGCTTTGAAAAATGGAGAATTTATTGAGGGAGATTTTTCAGGATTCTTTTTACAAATTCAAAAAGGTAAGGAAATAGCTATTGAACATCAGGATACTATAGTTGATTATAAGTATAATCTTTATAAGCCATTTATATATTCTAATGTTTTGGAAGATGATGTTACAGATGAACAATATAGGAAATATGGTAATAAGAAAGAATTGCTTGCTGTAATCAACGAAGTATTATTTTCTAAGTGGTTGTCTGGCAATTTCTTTTCAGATGAAGATAAAATAAATGCAGATGCTGTTTTGAAGAGAAATATATTATTATCAAGAGATGCTATATTTGCGTGGCTCTATAAGGGTCAGAGTAAAGGTATACAAAGAGTTCTGCATTTGGTAAGTATGAATATTATTAAGAGTTCAATTACTAATGGTTATATGGGAAAAGCGGTTAAGCAGTTTAACCTGATGAAATCATTAGATATGTATTTGGGAGGGAATGATATGGAAAATATAAAAGATATAGAAGATAGTTATATAGATATAAGAAATACTCTTAGTAAAAAAATTAATCAGCAAAAACATAGTCATATAGAAAGTAAAAAAGAATATTATTATGCAGTTGGTCAGCTTGTCAGATATTATATTTCTTTAAATAAATCAAAAGATAAATATCATTCATTGTCAAATCCATTTATTAATGCTACAAGTGACGATGTTATAAAAAGTAAATTGAAACAATTTTATAAGAAATATAATTATGCAATAAAAATTAATAATAATAGATATAACAATCTTTATCAAATGATTTTGTCGTATATTCCAAGTGGAAAGGTAATAAGCGATGATATAATAGCAGGATATATAAGTAATAATCTTATATACGAGTCAAAGAAGTCAGAGGAGAATAATTAGTGTGAAAAATATATTTTTCATACGCAGAATTTGTGCCTTAGTGCACTTGGCACAAATTTGTTATGTAAAAAAAATGTGCGCAGAAATGAGGATTAATATGGATAAGAGAGTATATGGAGTTATAGGAATTTCTTCAATTATGGCTAATTGGAATGCAGATTTTACAGGCTATCCAAAGAGTATGCAGAATGGAGATGTGTACGGAAGTGATAAAGCTTTAAAGTATCCTATGAAGAAAATGTGGAACGATGAGGGAAAGAAAGTATTATATATTAAGTCTATGAAGTTTTCCAAGGATGGAGCACTTGTACCAAATTCATTAAAAGAGCGTTATGAAGAATTATTTAATGTTGGAGACTTGAAAGAGTGCAATAATTCCAAAGAAGTTCTTACCAATCTTATGTCTGCTGTAGATGTTAAGAATTTTGGAGCAACATTTGCGGAAGCAAAGAATAACTTTTCGATAACAGGAGCAGTTCAGTTTGGACAAGGCTTTAATAAATATAAGGAAACGAATGCAGAAGAACAGCAGATACTTTCTCCATTCAGAGATGCAAGTAAAGATAGCGAGAAAAATGAAGAGGCAAAGAATTCAACATTAGGAACAAAAATTACAAGCGATGAAGCACATTACTTCTATCCATTTGTAATTAATCCACTTGCATATAAGGAACTGGTAAGTCTTGGAGTTACAGACGGATATACAGAGGAAGATTATGAGAACTTTAAAAGAACTGCTTTAGTAAGTGCAACAGCTTATGCAACTAATGCTAAAGAAGGCTGCGAGAATGAATTTGCAATATTTGTAGAGACAGAGATAGATACATATCTTCCTAATTTATCTGAATACATAAACTTTGAAAAAGGTGATAAACTTAATACAATAGATATAAGTGGAGTTGCAGAAATACTTAATAATATCGGAGATAGAATAAAGGACGTTGAAGTTTACTTTAATCCACATACAACTAAGATTGTATCTGGAATTAAAGGGGAGAAGCTTTATGATATTATTACACAAAAAGAGGTGTAATGTATGGAGGCTGTTAAATTTACATTAAGTGGCAGAAATGCCTTTTTTAAGAAACCGGAAGTTAATGCCTATTATTATTTTACATATAGCCATATACATAAGGTTGCTTTGTTAGGAATATTTGGTGCAATATTAGGGTATGGTGGATACGCACAGAAAGAATGGAAAAAGGAAAAGAAGGGGCAGCCTATAGAAGTTGATTATCCTGAATTCTATGAAAAATTAAGACATATAAAAGTGTCAGTTGTGCCTAAAAATGAACGTGGATATATACCTAAGAAAGTCCAGATATTTAATAATTCAGTAGGTTATGCAAGTGCTGAACAGGGCGGTAATCTTATTATAAAAGAGCAATGGTTAGAAAATCCAGTGTGGGATATATATGTACTGATTGACTGTGAAGAAGCCGAGAAACTGGCTGGATTTTTACAACAAGGAAAGTGCGTTTATTTTCCTTATCTTGGTAAAAACGATCATCCAGCAGATATTACAAATGTAGAAAAAGTTGTTGTTGAGGAAACAATATTAAAAGAAGCAGTTATATCTAGTATGTTTTTAAAGGAAACGGGCAGTTTAATTATGCCTGATGATGAAGATGATATAGAAGTGTTTAAATATGCTGAAAAATTGCCAGTTGCTCTTGATGGATACACTAACTTATATGAATATGCAGATCTCTGTTATACTAATATGTTAGTGGATATAAATGATGATAAGTTATATAAGCTTTATAAAACAGAAGGTAAGGTTTTGGAGTTTTACTAATAATTATATTAATGATGTCACATCAGGCAATGGGAATTTATTGTAAGTTCATTTTGTCTGATGTGGCATTTTTAATTAATTATGTAAGTGAGAGAAAGGGGAAACATAGACAAGTATGAGTAAAGAATGTGATGGGAAAATGTTGTTTAATATAAAAAGTTTAATGCTGCCGTTAGACAGTATTACGGAATTTGGAGATGAATGTTATGCACATTTATCAGAAGATGGAACTCAAAAAGAAACTTTAACAGAGCACACAGAGCGTTGTCAGAAGTATTGGTTTAATATTGTTGAAGCTAAACATATTGAAACAGTATTTATAAAGTTTGGGCAGTTGTATATGGGTGATATTACCAATGAAGCCAGACATATATTTGAGTTGATGTCGGTTAATGTTGTAACTTTACACGATATTGGAAAGATAAATCCTTTATTTCAAAAGCTGAAAATGAAGAATAGCTGGAAAGTGGAATATGCACCTGAAAGTATATCGAGCAGACATTCTATTGTATCGGCAATTTTTTATCTTGATTATTTTCTGGATATTATTAATACAGCAAAAGGTGATGGAAGAATTAACAGGGATGAGTCTGATGTGCTTAAAGACTTTGCGTATATCTATTCTTATATAATTTCAAGGCATCATAGTGATATGAATAATCTGGAATATTTTTTTAGTGGGTTGACTGGAAAAAATACAGAAGGTGATAATTCAGGAAAAGATGCATATGACTGGTACGAAATGTTTAAACAGGAGTTATACAAAGAGCCGGTTGTAAAGCTTAGAAAACGTGATGAATGGCTTAATAGAATGGCATATCAAAGTAATGAAAAGAATATTTATTTGTATGCGTGGACAAGGCTTTTATATTCTTTATTAGTGGCAGCAGATTATTATGCAACATCTGAATTTATGAATGGATATGAAAATAACGATTATGGAAATGTTAATAATATTGATAACATAATAAATGAATATGAGAATAATGACGTACAGAAAAGTATACGTAATTATGAGAAGAATATTAAAAGATTAGATGAAGAACAGCTTGCTAAAGTTAATAAAGACACGGTTATTGGAAATATTAAGGGGATAAATGTACTGCGGACAGAAATGTTTCTTGAAACAGAATATAATCTGAAAAACAATATAGACAGTAAGATATTCTATCTTGAAGCTCCAACCGGAAGTGGAAAGAGTAATACCGCATTTAATTTAAGTTTTCAATTATTGAAAAAATCGGACTATTGCAAAAAGATTTTTTATGTATATCCGTTTAATACTTTAGTTGAACAGAATATGAATTCTATGGAGAAAATATTTGGACAAAAAGAGGATATTATGTCAAATATAGCTGTAGTAAACTCAATTACTCCATATAAAGTAAAGAATAGTTCAAATATAAATCTATATAAGAATGAGAAATATGCCATAGAAGATTATCAAAAAATATTATTGGATAGACAATTTTTAAATTATCCTATAGTGCTATCAACTCATATTACTTTATTTGATACAATGTTTGGCAGGTCTAAAGGTAGTACATTTGGATTTCATCAGTTATGTCATTCAGTTATTGTTTTAGATGAAATTCAAAGTTACAACAATAACAAATGGGGAGCAATGATAAATTTTCTAAAGGCATATGCACAGTTATTAGATATAAAAATAATTATAATGTCAGCAACTCTGCCTAATCTTGAATTGCTTACCAATAATAATGCCAAAGCTGTCAGATTGATAAATAACAGAGAAAAATATTTTAATCACAGAATGTTTGCCAATAGGGTGAAAGTTAATTATGAACTTCTTAACAGAAAAATAGGAATTGCTGAGCTGGAAGAACACATTTTGCAACATAAAAATAAGAGAATACTTATAGAATTTATAAGAAAATCAAGTGCAGAAGAATTTTATGCATATATAAGTGAAAGTGCAGAATGTCCGGTCAGGTTAATAACAGGCGATAGCAGCATACAGGAACGTAAAGATATAATTGCTGACATTGAAAATATGCAGGAAGTCATTCTTGTTGCAACACAGGTTATTGAAGCAGGTGTAGATATAGATATGGACATAGGATATAAAGATATATCAAGACTTGACAGCGAGGAACAGTTTATAGGGCGAATTAATAGGTCGTGCAGGAAAGATGGAGTTGTATATTTCTTTAATATGGACGATGCTAAAGGAATATACAGGCAAGATGTCCGCGTGGATACTGATAATACTTTAATGAATGAGGAAATAAGAGAAATACTTAATTCTAAAGATTTTTATGATTATTATGAAAAATATGTAATACCAGTTTTAAAAAATGCCCAGGGACAATGTAACGATAATAATATAGATGAATTTATCAGAAAAGAAGTAGGAAAGCTGGATTTTAATAAAGTTGCAGATAAAATGAAACTCATAGATGATAACAGACAGATGTATTCGATATATTTTTCAAGAAATATTATTGATAAAAATAATCCTGATAATGTTATAGATGGTAAAAAAATATGGAAAGAGTATAAAGAACTTTTGCAGGATAATCATATGTCTTATCAGGAAAAGACCGTTAAACTACATAATATCAGAAGTAAAATGAATATGTTTATGTATCAGTTTAAAATAGAATTATACAATGAAAATCATAAACCGGTTATTGAAAATCTGGAGTGGGATGAGCAGATAGGAGATATTTTTTATATTGAAAATGGCGAAGATTATTATGATGAAAATGGAGTGTTAAATAAAGAGCTATTCAAGGATAATGAAGATTTATTCATATAAGGAGGTAGTAAAAAATTAGATTAATATCTGATTTTTTATACGTATGATTTGTGGCTGCGCACACTTGACACAAATTTAATAGGAAAAAAAACGTGCGTAGAAAGGAGGTTTAGTATGCAGGTTAATGGTACATTGATTAATTATTATTTTCATTGCAAAAGACAATGCTATCTGCACGGTAACAGGTTAAATCTGGAGGATAATAGTGAGCAGGTTAAGATAGGCAAGGCAATTCACGAAGAAAAAGCGGCAGATAAAAGTAATTCAGAGATTGCAATAGACAATATAAGGCTTGATAAGCTTACCAAAGAATATCTTACAGAAGTAAAAAAGTCGGATGCAGATGTAGAAGCAGCAAAATGGCAGCTATTGTATTATTTAAAAGTATTAAAAAATAAGGGAATAGTAAGAAAAGGAAAACTTGAGTTTGTAGAAAAGAATAAAAGCGATAAGAAAGTTATGATTCTTGAATTAACAGAAGAACTGGAAAATGAACTTGATGGGTATGTTAATGAAATACAGGAGTTAATTGCAAGTGATAAGCCACCAGAAATACTTAACAGCAGCAAGTGTAAAAAATGTGCATATTATGAATATTGTTATATCTGATGCAATAGGAAAGGCGTGTTATGGGAAGTACAAGATATATAATGTCAATGGGAGAATTAACAAGAAAAGATAATTCATTATGTTTTCGCAAGAATGGCAAGAATGTGTATATTCCAGTAGAAAATACGAAGGAAATATTTTGTTTTAATGAGGTTAGTATTAATACAAAGCTGTTGGACTTTTTGTCACAAAATAATATTATAGTTCATTTCTTTAATTACTATGGAGGATATAGCGGTACATATTATCCGAGAGACCATTATCTTAGTGGAAAGCTTTTGGTAAAGCAGGTAGGTAAATATAACGATGACAGAATGAGTATTGCCAGACCAATAGTAAGGGGTATTGGACTTAATATTTATGAACTTCTTTATCATTATTATAAGCACGATAAAAAAGATGTTAAGGAAACAATAGACTGGATAAAAAGTGATTTTTTAAAATCAGTTGAACAGGCAGAAGATGTGAAGGAGTTGATGGCATATGAGGGTGAAGTGTGGATGCGTTTTTATGATAATTTCAGATATTTTCTGCCAGGTGATTTTGTAATGAATAAGAGGGTAAAAAGACCACCGGATAATCCAATTAATGCCTTGATTTCTTTAGGAAATACATTGTTGTATACGAAAACTATTTCAGCAATATATCAGACACATTTAGACCAGAGAATAAGTTTTCTGCATGAGCCGTCTGAAGGAAGATTTTCACTAAGTCTTGATATAAGTGAGGTATTCAAGCCTGTTATTGTCTATAGAACTATATTTGATTTGGTTAATAATAGAAAATTACAGGTGGAAAAGCATTTTGATAAAAATGTTAATTACTGCATTTTAAATGAAGATGGAAGAAAAATATTTGTGCAGGCTTTTGAAGACAGAATGGAAAGTGTATTTACACATCCGGTACTAAAAAGAAAAGTATCGTACAGAACAGCATTAAAGCTGGATTGTTATAAACTAATTAAAAGTATTTTGGAAGGAAAAGATTTTGTTCCATTTTCACTGAAAGAAGGTATGTAATGAAGAAAGAATTGAATTATAATTATGCATTTTTATTTTATGATGTTGGCGAAAAAAGAGTGCAGAAAGTATTTAAGATATGTAAAAAATATTTAGCACATTATCAAAAGTCAGTATTCAGAGGTGATATGACACCATCGAGGTTTATATCACTGAGGGCAGAATTAAAAAAGGTTATAAATGAGGATGAGGATTTTATCTGTATTGTCAAGCTTAAGAATGACAGTGTGTTTGGGGAAGAAGTGTTAGGAAATGGTGGTGAGCCAACAGGAGAAGATTTGATGATATAATAATTAAATAAATTACCAGCCAGTTTATTGTGCAGATATTAACAAAGCTCGTAAATATGGGGCTTAAGACAATAATAAAGAAAAATTTTAAATAATTATTGAATTGTCTGGTAAAATTCATGAGAATGTACTAATATAGTGGGTATAGTGGAATTGGCTGTAAAATAGATGGCTTAAAATCGTTGGTTGAATAGTAACATTAGATGTATTGAAATTTTTCTGGTCTGCCATCATCAGAGCCGGGAGACCAGTTGAATAGTAACATTAGATGTATTGAAATAGGTACGCAAAGAAAAGCGTATAAATATATACACGTTGAATAGTAACATTAGATGTATTGAAATAAGTAATTGTCTACCATTTTAGCAACATCTTCTTTGTTGAATAGTAACATTAGATGTATTGAAATTTAGACGCTAATAGCCCATATAAAATGACAGAATGTTGAATAGTAACATTAGATGTATTGAAATCAGGAGCAAAATTTTAGTTCTGTTTCTTTTTTGGGTTGAATAGTAACATTAGATGTATTGAAATGATGAAGAATTTGACGAATATATGGCTGAAATGCTGTTGAATAGTAACATTAGATGTATTGAAATATCTTATTCTGTGCCATAGCATCGAGAATCTTCTGTGTTGAATAGTAACATTAGATGTATTGAAATATAAATATTTGACAATGGATAGAGTTTCACAAGATGTTGAATAGTAACATTAGATGTATTGAAATTTGTAACCTCCCACTATAAAGATTGTCGTAGGATAAGTTGAATAGTAACATTAGATGTATTGAAATGATAAAAAGCAGATTTAATAATTAATAGCATATTAGGTTGAATAGTAACATTAGATGTATTGAAATTTACATCTACTTGCGATGTAATAATATCCATTTCCAGTTGAATAGTAACATTAGATGTATTGAAATTTTGACCGTTTGATGAAATTATCTAATTCTTAATGGTTGAATAGTAACATTAGATGTATTGAAATACAAAAAGTGAAAAATATTGTTGACAGTGTAAGCAAGTTGAATAGTAACATTAGATGTATTGAAATTCTGTATCTTTAGCTTTTATGATTTTATCTTTTTGTTGAATAGTAACATTAGATGTATTGAAATTTGGCAGCAGATGATAGTGTTAGTAGTTTTGAAGAGTTGAATAGTAACATTAGATGTATTGAAATAAAACATCTCTCCTATTCATTGGCTTTCTTCTCGTTGAATAGTAACATTAGATGTATTGAAATCAAGCGGCTACTGTAGCTAAATCTTATGCCGTCGGGTTGAATAGTAACATTAGATGTATTGAAATGCAAAGAGGTATAAATGTAGATGAATTTATGGCTCAGTTGAATAGTAACATTAGATGTATTGAAATTTGATGAACAACCGACGGCTTTTAGTATGGGGGCTAGTTGAATAGTAACATTAGATGTATTGAAATTAGACCATTGCTGGCAAGGCTTGTTTGGGTTGAAGTTGAATAGTAACATTAGATGTATTGAAATTTGTCTGGCTGCTTTGATACCATATACACACCTGTGTTGAATAGTAACATTAGATGTATTGAAATAACTATTAAGCATTTCATACCCAGCATCCATTCTTGTTGAATAGTAACATTAGATGTATTGAAATTATACAACTGCAAGGTGCTAATTCGCCGGGGTATGTTGAATAGTAACATTAGATGTATTGAAATGCCATTACCTGTGGATCTACTAAATTTGCTAACTTGTTGAATAGTAACATTAGATGTATTGAAATTAACTATAACGATAGAGCCGTTGTGTGACATATTAGTTGAATAGTAACATTAGATGTATTGAAATAATCCTAAGTTTATTACACCAATACTGCTATTAAGTTGAATAGTAACATTAGATGTATTGAAATTTGTAAGTTATATAATATCCCATACTTTAATACCGTTGAATAGTAACATTAGATGTATTGAAATTCCATAAAGCAAGCTATCGAGCCATTAGTTAATAAGTTGAATAGTAACATTAGATGTATTGAAATAATGTTATTAGATAAAGATTACACACCATTTACTAGTTGAATAGTAACATTAGATGTATTGAAATAATTACTCTTAACCCTAAGGATATAGGCTTTTTCAGTTGAATAGTAACATTAGATGTATTGAAATCAAGAAGCACCTAACTTAAATTCACAATCTGCACAAGTTGAATAGTAACATTAGATGTATTGAAATGTATATAATCAAGGTACATTAAAAGAAAGGACAGCGTTGAATAGTAACATTAGATGTATTGAAATAATAAGCTTGCAACTGGCAATAAAAACCCTGTTGGGTTGAATAGTAACATTAGATGTATTGAAATGCTACGGAAATAGATTTTTATACACTAATATTTATAGTTGAATAGTAACATTAGATGTATTGAAATTCTCGCCAGCGTCTTAGCAGTATAAAGCGTTTACGTTGAATAGTAACATTAGATGTATTGAAATTCGTAAGTTTTACTTTCATATAGCATAGAAATACGTTGAATAGTAACATTAGATGTATTGAAATTACTTCTCCTGAACCTGGCTTACTGTATATTGCACAGTTGAATAGTAACATTAGATGTATTGAAATAAGGTCAGCGAAGAAAAACATAAGGAAGAAGAATCGTTGAATAGTAACATTAGATGTATTGAAATAGTAAATTTATTAAAAAGATATATCGACCTAAGATACGTTGAATAGTAACATTAGATGTATTGAAATTTGCCCTACCTTTCCCAAGGTTTTAGCGTAAGAGGTTGAATAGTAACATTAGATGTATTGAAATATGCTTTGGCTATAGCTTCCAACTCCGCTATAGTGTTGAATAGTAACATTAGATGTATTGAAATAGTACAATGACGGCATTATATTTGAATATAAGCTTGTTGAATAGTAACATTAGATGTATTGAAATATAAAGAACTCTGGCTGTACGCTTACCCCCATATCCGTTGAATAGTAACATTAGATGTATTGAAATCTTATGGCAGCAGTATGGGAGATAGCAACAAGCGAAGGTTGAATAGTAACATTAGATGTATTGAAATTCATCGACAGTACCACTTGCACTTACCTGCTGAGTTGAATAGTAACATTAGATGTATTGAAATCAGCTTATGGTAGATGTTGTTGTCATATAAATAATGGATATATCATTAATACAGATACTGGAAGTTATTATTTCGAGGCACTTGCGGAAGTAGACGATTCTGTTCCACCTACTGATGACAACAATGGTAGTACCGGTGGTAACAATAATCAGACAACAACTGATGGAAACAAAGGCAACAATGAAGGAACTAAGTTATCATCTGATAAGATACAGGAAGCTGTAGCAGCAATTACTACTGCCAAGGCTGGAGATACTTATACAGTTGATATGTCAGATGCAACAGTTGCACCAAAGGATGTGTTAGAAGCAGCCAAGGGTAAGGATGTTGATATTGTTCTTGATATGAATGGTTATAAATGGACTATCAACGGAAATAATATTCAGGCTGATAATCTTAAGGATATTAACCTTGCGGTAGATACAGACTCTGATGCAATACCAGATGATGTTATATCGGAGCTTGCTGGCAATAACCCAGTTAAGCAGATTTCACTTGCATATAGTGGAGATTTTGGATTCAAGGCAAGTCTTACATACAATATAGGAAGTGAATATGCTGGCAAATATGGCAATCTCTATTATTATGACAGCACAGGCAGAATGATATTCCAGAATGCAGGTGCAATAGATGCAGATGGTAATATATCTCTTAACTTTAGTCACGCATCTGAATATGCAGTCGTAATAGCAGATTATGCTGTAACAACAGAGAATGCTGATAATACAGCAACAGGTGGCATAGCAACAGGAGACAGCACACCTATAGCATTGTATGCTGTTCTGTGTGTGATGGCAATTGCATTAGCAGGTATTGCTGCTGTAACAAGAAAGAAGAATGTATAAAGTAACGAGATTATTTATCTTATTGTTATAATCAGACAAATGGCAGATAGTATCTAAAGTCATTGATGAGGATAATAAGATTAGCAATAAGTAGAAACTAAAGATAATTAATCATACCCGGCTTCATATTGTTGTGGAGCCGGGTATATCTGCATATTAAGGAAAAATATAAAAGAATAAAGCAGAGGAATGTAATAGGTGTGGAAACAAACATTTCCACACCCATAATTCCTGCAATATATAAAATTAATCAATAACAAAGTTATTAACATTCTTACGAAGTTCAGCAGCAGAGGCTTCTGCGGTTTTAGCTCCATTCATAACAGCTTCTGAGCCTTTTACGATTACGATTGTCTTCTGGGCTATGTTGGTTGTTCCAGTTGCACTGTCATTAGAAGCGGAGGTGATTCCATCTATCGCCTGAGTGATATTGCTTATAGATGCAACAAGCTCTTCTGATGTTGCACTGAAATCAGATACAAGATCGTTAATGTTGGAAGCATCCATATTATAGTCATCAGCCATCTTTTCAAATCCGTTAAGACATTCAACAATATCAGTATCAACGAAATCAAGCAGGCGGTTAGAATCGCTTGTCAGGTTGCCTACAGCTTTGTTTACATTTTCTGTAACAGCCTGAATGTTGGCTACAGCATCTTTAGACTGTTCAGCTAATACACGTATTTCCTCTGCAACAACCGCAAAGCCTTTACCAGCCTCACCAGCTCTTGCAGCTTCAATAGAAGCGTTAAGGGCAAGCAGATTGGTCTGTGCAGTAATATTCAGGATAGAGTCGGCAAGCACACCAATCTGGTCAACTACTTTGGCATCTTCAAGAGCCTGCTCAAGATTTACTCTGATGTCAGCCATCATCTGTTTAACTTTCTGACGGTTTTCTACAGTATCATCCTTAGTCTTTACAGCACGTTTATGGATGTCCTGAGATTCAGTTGCACCATCCTGTGCTCTTATGGCAATTTCCCTTGCAGCTTCTTCAATCTGCTGTGTCATTCCGTTAATCTGTTCAGCAGAGGCGGCAGTTTCCTCTGAACTTGCAGCAAGCTCTTCTGTTGTTGCAGATACGTCTTCAATTTCTGCATTAAGATTGTATACATTAGTGTCGATAGTTTCTACAACCTTATCAATATTGGCAGCCTCGTTTTTTACCTGAGCTAACAGGCTTCGTACAGATTCGCGCATAGTTTCAAGTGCATTGGCTAGCTGTCCGAAATCATCCTTACGCTTAAGCATAGGCTGTTGCATTTTTGTGGCAAAATTACCACCGGCAATTACTTCGAATTGTTCTTTTATTTTTCTTAATGATTTAGTAATATCAATTGCGATGAGAGCAACGAGTATAGCAACAACAATAAGCATACATACGCTGCATAAAATAAGCGAAATAGCTTTGCTTGAAGCATAGCTGGTGAATTCCTCATTCTGCTGTGCAATAGCAGTGTCTATGTAATCAGTATAGTTGCCAGTACCAACAACCCAGTCAAAAGGTTTGAAGTATTCGCTGTAAGAACGCTTTGGTGAAGGTTCTGTTTCTCCCTCCTTAGGAAATACATAATCTGTATAACCACCACCATCCTGGACTGCAACACGTATTATTTCCTTGACCATCTGGTAGCCTTCAGCATCTTTGGTATTCATACGGTTAGTACCCTCAGTTGAATTTCCAAGCAGAACAATATTCTTACCATCTGACTGGTCAACCCAGAAATATCCAGCTTCGCCATAACGCATCTGACGGATTTCATCAGCGGCTATTTTCTTAGCTTCATCAAGAGTATATTTACCAGACTTATACTCATTATTGATTTCCGATAACAGGGAGATGACAACACCAACCTGCTCTTTAATTGAATCATCATAATTTTGTCTTGATGATGTGTCCATAGTTTCAAGTGCCTTGTTTTTTAACTGGTTCATATTCTTAATAGAAATAAAACTTTCAGAAGTTACAAGGACAATTACTAAAGCCAGAATTATAGTAAGCTTTGTTCGAACCTTAATATTTTTCATTGGAATCACGCTCCTTAAATTAGATTAATTTGTGAAAAATTATATATCTCCACGCATCTTTATCTAATAATTATAATGTTATAAAAGAATTGTGTCAATAAAACCAGCTGTAAATATTAAAAAAATCTTAAATTTTCATATACTTATATATGTATATAATTATAAAGTTTGTAATTTATTAATATATAAAATAAATATATACCATACCAAAATGATATATAATATACATCAGAGTGATTATAAAAAAATCAAATATTCCTTTTATTCACAACTATCACAAGAGCAAAGGTTTTGCTGCTGGCTGTTCAAGAGAGGTTATTTAAAATAGAGCAGATATGCCCGGCTTGAGTGTTGATGACCTTATACAGCAGACAATAGATGCTTTAAAGACATTCAGAACATAATAAATGTTACAGTAAAGATATAGTAGAAATGTAGTCAAATTAAAAATACATTAAAAATACAAAAAAATAATTAAATTTTTTATTGACAAATTAAAATGAAGAGATTATCTTATTACTTAATTCAATAGTCAAATGCGAAGAACAGGAAATGATTTATTTATATCACCGCCTACAGAGAGCCGTTGGTTGATGAGAAACGGCAGCAAGGAATAGATAAGCCCTCACCTGCAAGCAGTTCTGGTGAAAGATATTAATTTAGTAGTCAGAACCGGTACCCATCGTTAACAGGGCATGCCATATGTGTGGCAGTAGAGAGGTCGGATTTATCCGGCAAGCAAAGTGGTAACGCGGAAGTAATGTAATTTACCTTCGTCTTTGTACGATATCGTTAAGATATGTGCAGAGGCGAAGGTTTTTTGCATTATGGAATTAGTTATTTTTAATTTCCGTTTTTCTGCGTTCATTGTATTTGGCTAGTGAAATAGGCTGGGAATATTTATTTGCTCAGCTAATATTATATATAGGAGAGTGACATTATGAACACTTTAGTAATCGTTTTAATCGCGGCTGTTATATTATTTGGTGCCTATATGGTATATGGCCGTTGGTTAGCAAACAAGTGGGGTATAGACCCTAAGGCAGAAACACCTGCCGTAAAGTACAATGATGGAAAAGATTATGTTCCAACCAAAGGATGGACTGTATTTAGTCATCAGTTCTCATCAATCGCTGGTGCAGGTCCTGTAACAGGTGCTATTCAGGCAGCAGCATTTGGATGGTTACCAGTATTACTCTGGATTCTTATCGGTGGTGTATTCTTTGGTGCTGTAACAGACTTCGGTGCTTTATATGCCTCAGTTAAGAACGAAGGTAAGTCAATGGGTATGATCATTGAGAAATATATCGGTAAGTTTGGACGTAAGATTTTCTTACTTTTCTGCTGGTTATTTACACTTATCGTTATTGCAGCATTTGCTGATATGGTTGCAGGTACATTTAATGCATATACAGTAGTTGATGGAGCATCACAGTTAGCACCAGCAGCTTCAACTAATGGTTCTGCTGGTACAGTATCAATTATGTTTATGGTATTCGCAGTAGTATTTGGTCTTATCCAGAAGAAGTTTAATCTTTCAGGCTGGAAAGAAGCAGTAGTTGGTATTGCATTTATTGTTGCTTCATTTGTAATTGGTAACTTCTGTCCAATTATCTTAGGTAAGAATGCATGGAGCTATATCACATTCGTATATATCTTCTTTGCAGCAGTTATGCCAATGTGGCTTATGAAGCAGCCAAGAGATTATATGACAACATTTATGTTTATCGCTATGATAGTTGGAGCAGCACTTGGTCTTGTAGTTGCCCATCCATCTATGAACCTTCCTGTATACACAGGATTTAACAATGCAAAGCTTGGAACAATGTTCCCTATCCTTTTTGTAACAGTTGCCTGTGGTGCTGTTTCAGGTTTCCACAGCCTTGTTTCATCTGGTACATCTTCTAAGACAGTAGAGAATGAGAAGGATATGCTTAAGGTTGGTTATGGTGCTATGGTACTTGAAAGCTTACTTGCAGTTCTTGCTCTTTGTGTAGCAGGTGCAGCCGCAGCCGCTGATGGTACAGCAGCAGCAGGTACTCCATTCCAGATATTCAGCCGTGGTGTAGCTGGTTTCTTTGAAATGTTTGGTGTTCCAGTACATTTCGCAACAGTATTTATGACA
>OGZV01002023.1_pt1 | contig 16949 bp, 20 predicted proteins | sample 1576861 | NCBI WGS metagenome assembly OGZV01 (sample SAMEA3541501, study PRJEB24748) | human gut metagenome | biome: human gut; feature: human-associated habitat; material: faeces | place: China | collected 2012
CCCGGAAAGATCTAACATCGCGGCAGACTATGAATGCAACATTACTTTAGTAGAAATGGGTATGTTTAAATTTGATACCATTAAGAATTTAGGCGCATATATAGATACAAAATATGCTAATATGGGATATGAATCCATATATAATGATTGTAGTGGTTCTGCATCTGATAGTATGAGTAATCAACAACAACAAGGGCAAGCCGCTCAGAACTCCAATCAATCTTCAAGTCAGTCATCAAGTTCTTCAGGTAGTGGATCTGGTGGCAGGGGAAATAACTCCCCAAAGTCAGAAGCATATAAACGCGGGTGGAAAAAAGCCATTGAAGATTATAAAAAAGGTGTATTAAAACTATGAGAAATTTTAAAGATATTATATTAGAAGTGGCTAAATCTCCGGACTTTGAACAAGGATATAAAGATGCCATGGAGAGACTTAAAGCCGTTGTTGAACAAATGAAAGCTGATGGAAAAACCGATGATGAAATTGAATCGGAATTAGAATCAATTTCAAAAGAAGTTAATGGTAAACCAGGTCGTTCTAAAAAAAATCAATCATCTAATCAGACATCTCAAAATAATTCAAATGATGATTTAGAAAAAGATATTCAAGATGCTGTGGGGGGTCAAAAATCGAGAACTTCGAAAAACGATGAAAATCAAGGAGTAGTAAGACCTGAAGATTGTCAAGGCCCATCCAGTTTAAATGGAGTACCAGGTACTCCAGGTGGAATGTTAGATAGAACAACAGGGGATGATATTGCTAAAAGCGAAGGATATCCCGATGATGGAGGAAGTGATGCATCCATAGAAAAGGAATGGAGGGAACAGGCCATTAAAACTGCATCTAAATTAAAAGGCGATAAAGAAGGATATTTAAAAAATAAAATAGAGGGATTATATAAAACTTCAACAGATTGGAGAAAAGAATTAAGAAAAGTAATTGGGTATTCTATTTCTCCAGATGAAAAACGTCAAGCATATGCTAATAAAAATGTACTGGTATCTCAGAATAGAATAGCTCGAACTGATAAGGATAAATACGATAATGTTGACTATATAACTGCATTCATAGATTCTTCGGGTTCTATGTCTGATGACCAATTAAAAATGTGTTTATCTGAAATATATGCCATGGCTTTACAAAAGAAACCATTAAACATAGTTATTATTCAATGTGATACTAAAATTCAAGAAGTTAAAATATACAGTAATCCAAATCAATTAAAAAAAGATTTGAAACTAGCAACTGTAAAAGGTCGAGGAGGAACAAATCTAAAACCGTGTTGGGACTTATTAAAAAACGATCCTAGATTTAAAAGACGCCAATCTGAATTGGTAATGGTTTTTACAGATGGTTATCTAGACCAATATAAACGAGATCCGCGAACTATGAGGAATTTATGTTGGGTTATTATTGATAATCCTTCTTTTGAGGTTCAATATAAAGATACCAATACAAAAGTAGTATATATCAAATCTGCTGATATTAAATAAATATAAAGTGTACCTGTGGTACACTTTTTTTATTATATATAAAAATGCAAGTTATGATAACTCTGCGAAATAAACTATATGAATCTTTATTGGATGATGAAGAAGAATTGATAAGTAATGATGAAATAGCCAAAGAAATGCAATTTTATGAAGAATGTAAGTCATTTTTTCCGGGGGTGCCGGAACACAACATTAAAAGTAATTTTGTTATGAAAAATAATAAAATTACATTAAAGGGAATGATTGACTTATATATACCTGCAAAAAATTCACCCGAACGAGAAAATTGTTTTTTCCGAGGATTTTCAATGTGCCCGAATATAGATTTTATAAGTTGGGTGTTTATTGCAAGCGATCGAAAAGTAAAAACTAAATATCATATAAGCGAAATTAATAAATATCCGATAAATATTAAAAATATAAAACATTTTGCGATATGGCGATTTGACTCATTGGATTATTGTTCAAATATAAATATAGATAACATTGATGATATTATATTGTATAACGATGTAGATACGCCGATTAATGATTTAGATTTTGATTTTTTCAAGTGTGTAAAAAATATAAACACTTTAACATTGGAAAATTCAGATAATAATATTTTTCAAGCTAAACCAGAATTAAAGTTCGACTCCATTAAAAATATTCATGCAAATATTTTAATTATAGATATGAGATTGATAAAAGCAGATGCTTATAAAGCATCAGATATATCAAGTGATTATTTAAACGATTTTTTAAATAATATTTATAAAAATAATAAAATAAATAACATAATATTATTTGCTGATAATAAGAAGAAACAATATCAAGTGACTCGAGGCAAATCCAAATATTTATTAAGATTAATTAAATAATGAATGCTATATGATATCACTACAAAATAAATTATATGAATCTTTATTAGATGATGAAGATGATTTGATAAACGCTAGCGATGAGAATACTCTGACTCAAGAATTTTATAAAGAATGTCAGGAATTAATGCCTAATTTAAACAAAAAAAATATTTTAGAAGATTGCAAATTTTCCAATGGAAAGATATATATAAATAGACAAATATATATTTCTCAGGAAAAACGACAACCCTCAGAATACGGAAATTATTTATTTAAGGGATTTTCAGTTAGTTCCGATATAGAATATATAGATTGGATAGTATTATCTAAACCTTATTTTATGTCTAAAATAAATCCCAATAAATATAGTATAAGTAAAATCAATAAATATCCGATGAATATTAAAAATTTACATTGGATGAGTTTAAATTCGTGGAATATATTAGATTATTGTCCTAATATTAAAATAGATAAAATTAAACAATTAGATATTAGTATTATTCCAGATACTGGAATCCCTGATTCAAAAGTATTTGAATTTTTTAAATGCGTTAAAAATATCAAAGAATGTAATATACAGGGAGATCTATACGCATCTTTATTCAGTAAGAGCAATATTGTTATACCACCCGGACTTATCAGAAATATTAACGCTAATATTATAAGACTACATATAGGACATATATTAAATGGAGCGTATAACAAAACAAATATAACTAATGACAATAAACTAATATTTGATAAATTTATAGATGATTTATATAAATATAATAAAATCAATAAAATAATCATAGATGTCAGCTTCGGCCGAGGCAAAACTACTGGCAAATCGTATACAGTCGAAAAAGGAAAATCTAAAAATTCAAAATATGTATTAAAATTAATAAAAGATGATGATTGGCCGACATTTGACAATTAAAAACAATAAAACATTTAATACTCCTGCATTATTATATATATAAAAAATAATTTACAATGGAACATACCGAAGTAAGTTCAAGACAAATACATGATTCTAAATCAGAATTCATATATGAAAACATAGAATCTCCTACACCAAATAATAACATACCAGGATTCAAGCAAACTACTAATTTTAAACCAAAATATTCAGCTAATCAGAAAAAAGAGAAAAGAAAAAATCTAATTGCCAAATTTTTCTCTAATATGGCTAGACTGGGTATGAATTATGAAGATGATGTGATTGCAAATATGCGAGCAATCCCGGCTGATAAAAATATGCTCCCAAAAGACGACCAGATGGTCAATCAAGACTTATTTACTCAATTGAGTTCGTCTTGGAAAGTAAAACAGAATGCTGATAAAAATTTTTATGAAAAGGATTTTGACCAAAAACGAGATGCTTTAAGAAAATTAGCATTACAGCCGGAATTAGAGGATATATTAGATACTATGTCAAATGAATCCATTGTTTATGATTCGGATTATACGTATTTTGCAGAGCCATTTATAGAAGCGCAAGAATTGCAAGACTTCAAGCCAAAGGTTAGAAAGCAAATAACAGAATCTATGAATAAACATTTTAGAAGATTTTATAAAATGTTAAACTGGAAATACGATGCATGGGACGATTATAAACGTTGGCTTATAGAGGGAATATTAGCATGGGAAATAGTTTACGATAGATTAGATAAGCCATCTGAAATAATTGGATTAATACCAGTAGATCCAACTACTCTTACTAGAAAATTTGAAAATAATAAATGGTATTGGTATCAATTTAAGGGTATTCAGGGTCGAGAACGAAAGTTATTGGACTCACAAATAATATATATATCATATCAGGATACAAAAGCTATTAATAGGGTTTCTTATTTGGAAAGATTGATTCGTCCGTTTAATATATATCGTATTATAGAACAGGCGCAATTGATATGGACTATAACCAACTCATCATATAAAATGAAATTCACCATACCAGTTCGAGGCATGTCGCGTATGCAAGGTATGCAAACCGTAGCTCGAACTATGAACAGTTATAAAGAAAACATAAAATTTATAGCAGATACTGGTGAGTTATCTATTAATAGTCAAACCACATTACCGTTTAATAAAGAATACTGGTTTCCTGAATCCGAGTCAGGAAGTCCTGAAGTGGAAACATTAGGTGGCGATGGGCCGGAATTAAACGACAATGATCAATTAAAATATTTTAAAAATCAATTATATAAAGTATCCAAAATACCATTGAGTAGATTCGATCAAGAAAGTGGGGAAACTTGGTTTGGTACGGATGCATCATCTGTAGCAAGAATTGAAATTGATTTTGCTAGATTTGTAACTAGATTAAGAAACAAATTTGCGCAAATTATGATTAAACCGATTCAATTGCAATTATCACTGGATTTCCCCGAATTACAACACAATCGTCAATTTTTAGAGGCAATATCTCTTCAGTATAAATCATATAATTTATTTGAAGAAATGATGGATATGGAATTGATGCAAAAACGAGTTGAATTTATTCAAAATATGAAAGACTCTATGATTGATATGGATGTTGAAGGTAATGAAATTAAATTCTTCTCATCCAAATTCTTGGTTAAGAAATATTTAAAATTATCAGATGCGGATCTTGAATTAAATGATAAGTTAAAACAGGAAGAAATTGATGATTTAAACTTAGCTGGAAGTCAAGAAAATATGAAAGATGGCTCTTTATCTGAGTCTAAAAAGAAAAAGAAAAAAAATAAAATTGTAACAGATTCTCCGGAAAAAATTGAAAATGAAGAGGATAAAAAAGAAGAAGAATAATGATTATTATATTTAAGAGGATATCAACTGATATCCTCTTTTTATCTATATAAAAATATAACTAAGATTATATATATTATATTAGAAACTATACAAAAATAATTATAAAATAAATATGTGCAAAATTATTAAAAGAAATGGCGAATTGCAAGATTTTAATATCGATAAAATCATAGCAGCCGCAGAAAAAGCATTTAAGTCAGTTTCTGAGTCGGTGCCAGAGGAAGTGTTAAATGATTTGAAGCAAATTAATCCAGGAGATGAAAATTTGCAGGTTGAGGAGATTCAGGACATGATTGAAAATATATTATTCAAACATGGATGTCAAGCGGCCTATAAAAATTTTACCGGATATCGATCAAATCACGCACTATTAAGAGAAGCTCGAGATAAAGCTATTTTTAAAAGTATTATCAATACTGAAAAAAATGATGTTACTCGAGACAACGGCAATATGAATTCGGATACCCCGGCCGGTATGATGATGAAATTTGCATCTGAAACTTCTAAGCAATTTGTGGATAAGTGCTTGATTTCTAAAGATATTCTTAAAGAAATCGATAATAATTATTTATATATTCACGATAAAGATTATTATCCAAGTCGCAGTCTTACTTGTTTACAGCATCCGTTGGATAGAATTTTATCTAAAGGATTTATGGCTGGACATGGGGAAGCTAGACCAGCTAAACGCATCGAAACTGCAGCTATTTTAGCAGCTATATCAATGGAAACCATTCAGAATGAAATGCATGGGGGTCAGGCTATTCCAGCATTTGATTTCTACATGGCGCCATATGTAAGGATGACTTATGAAGAAGAAGTAGAAAAATTGGCCAAAATTATCAATAAAGGAGGCAAAAGTTTCTGGAATGATATTAAAAATGCTAAAATTGACGACTATATTGTAAAAGATATAAATTCCAGTCATACCAAACACTCGAAAATTAGATATAAACAAATTGCTATTAATAATACAGTTGGGCGAGTTCACCAGGCTATGGAATCCTTCATTCATAATATGAATTCCATTCACTCAAGAGGTGGAAACCAAGTTGTGTTTAGCTCTATTAATTATGGAACTGACACCAGTGCAGAAGGGCGATGCATAATTCGAGAATTGTTGCTTTCAACTGAACGAGGAGTAGGACATAATGCCACTGCAATTTTCCCTATTCAAATTTGGAAACTCAAAAAAGGAGTATCTCATTACCCTGGTGATAAAAATTATGATTTATATAAATTAAGTCAAAGAGTATCGACACGAAGATTTTTCCCTAATTATTTGAATTTGGATTCTACTTTTAATAGTGATGCTTCGTGGAAAAAAACCGACCCTCATAGATACGAACATGAAGTGGCAACTATGGGAGCAATCGCAGGAAAAGAACATTTATATATTAAAATAGATGACAATGATCCGATTGATATATCTATAAAGGATTTTTTCGAGTATTGTAAATCCGGGGAATTGAAAAATCATCGCCCATGTCAGATTTTTTTCAATAAGCCGACATTACCGAAATTACAAGGCGATAAAACAGTTCAGACCAAAACCGATGTCAAATGTGGTGCGGGTGTTTATGCGATTACATATATACCTGAAGATGTAACTTATATAGGAAGTAGTAAAAATATAAATAGACGATTTGCTGAGCACAGATCGAATATCAAATTATCAGGCAAAATAGACTCAGGTATTAATCCTGCGGATCGCAATATAGATAATTATAAGTTTGAAGTTTTAGAGTATTGTGAGAATTATAAAGATGCTGAAAAAAAATACATTGAAACTACACAAAATATAAACATTAAGGGAACATCAGTTAAATATTATAAATTAGTTGATACCAAATTCAATAAACACCTGATCAATAGACCGAATTTTAAACAAAATTTAAAATACAAACAGGAATTAATAAATATTGAAGATAAAAACATTAAAGTATTAGATAGGAATAATCAATGGGTTAAAATTAATCATGTATTTAAAAACGATAAACATAACTCTCCATTCATGATGCATATATATTATATTGAACATGATAAAGAATTGTGTTTAACTTGCACAGAAGACCACCCACTATATACGGGAGAGAAGTTCGTCAGAGCTGATAATTTATCAGTAGGTGATGTTATATATAGAGCCGATGGGTTGGCTATGAAAATATCTAGAATATGCTGGCATTGGTGTACTATGGATAGTTATGATATTGGTACTGCGACTGGTTCATTTATTGGTTCTGATATAATTATGCATAACTGTCGCACACGAGTATATGAAAATAGATTTGGTGATAAAACTTCAATCGGACGTGGCAATTTAAGTTTTACTACAATTAATTTACCTAAAATTGCAATTGAAGTCGCTATTGAAGATGGATTTTTGAAGAAAACAGATACTGGATACGAAATCAATAATATCACCACAGAATCCGACAATAATAGAAGATGTCATAAATTTATTAAAATTCTTAAAGAAAAAATTGATTTAGCAGGTCGCCAGCTGGATGAAAGATATCAATTTCAAAGAAAAGCATTAGCTAAGCAATTTCCATTATTAATGTCTGGTATGTGGAATGGTTCTGAAAAATTGAATAGCAATGATGAAGTAGGAGACATCATTAATCAAGGTACGTTGGGTGTAGGATTTATCGGTCTGGCTGAGGCTTTAATCGCATTGACAGGTAAACACCACGGCGAATCTGATGAATCTCAGCAAATGGGATTACATATTATTCAATTCATGAAACAATGTGTAGATGCATTATCAACTAAATATAATCATAATTATTCTGTTTTAGCTACACCCGCAGAAGGTTTGTCTGGACGATTTACTAAAGAAGATCAAAAAACATTTGGTGTGATTAAAGGCATTACTGATAAAGACTATTATACAAATTCAAATCACGTGCCTGTTTATTATAAATGTACTCCTTCTCACAAAGCCGAAATTGAATGCCCATATCACAAATTAACTCTTGGTGGCCATATCTTTTATGTAGAAGCTGATGCAGATATTACAAAAAATCCGGATGTTATTGGAGAAATTGTTGAAATTGCATGCAACAACAATGCTGGTTATATTTCAATCAATCATACTCAAGGAAGATGTAATTATTGCAATTACGAATCTAACGACCCCACATTAGTTGAGGGTGGAAAATGCCCAAATTGCGGACATGAACATTCTTGGGATGTATTGCAGAGAATTACTGGGTACTTAGTAGGTACTTTGGATAGATGGGGATCCGGAAAATTAGCGGAATTAAAAGATAGAGTAGTACATACATAAACATATTCTGAGAATTTAATATATTATATTGTAACTTAAAAAAATAATCAAATGAATATGAATTATAACTTTGTTGGAAGTATCAAATGTAGTGACGGAACTGAAAAATGTTTTGATGACATTAATGAATATAATAATTTTATTATGCTAAACCATGATAAAATCATTGAAGCTAAAACTAAATCTGTTTTTGGTGGGGAAATTTCAAAAGAATCCGACAATCTCACACAAAATGAAGAAAATGTCTGCGTTGACTTCAGAAATGCAGTTTTTGACTTGATGAATCATTATATAGTTCTAGATTCCAATTCATTCCTTAATAAGATGGATGAATTTAGATCTAAAATTCTCATGCGCAAAATTAGTGATAAAGATCGAGCCGAACTAATCGAACTGATGAAAAATGCGGATTCAATGTTTGATGATAGTATTGATTCTCTGGATAATGACCTTAAAACCCAAGATTCTCTTATCGAACAGCTTAAATCTGAATTGGATAAAGAGATTATTAAATTAGATTCTATTAAAACTGCGTCTGGTAATTTGAATGTTTTGAAACGAATCATTCATGAAATGAGAGATGATTTGTTGTGTGGTGGTGGTATAGTTGAATCAGATGAAAATCCGAAAACTCCAAATCTTTCAGGACCTACGGTTGAAGATAATGTGTTAAACTTAGATGAAATTTATGAATTGATTCAAAAAGAATTTAAAAACAATTCAAAAAATGTAAATTCGGCTAAATTTATAAAACTATTTAAAGATCTGTTCAATGGTGAGAAAAACGTATAATCAAATATACACAAATACTTTAAGAGGGTGGGATAAACTCCTATCCTCTTTATATTCTGTAGAAACACAATATCAGTTAGAGTCTTTTTATAAATTAGCTGATGGTTTTGGATCATTGTGCGATCAATACGAAAGAATATTAAAATCAAACATATATAAATATCCCCATCAAATCTTTAAAAGATATAAAGAATATAAAAGCTATTCAGAATTAATTTCACAAATAGTTAAAGAATTCGAGACGACATTTAATTTATACAAAGAAGAATTAAACAACAATTCTCAACCCCAATATAAAAATATTGTAGTAAAAGGATTTAAAAGTTATGAATAAAATTTTAATATATATAGTATCGTTTATTTTACTACTATCAGCTGCTTTTTATATAGGTAAAATATCGAATACTGATGAAATATCAAGATTGAATCATAATATTGCAGCTATGAATGATTCGGTCTTATATTATAAAGATATTAATGCTTACGAAAAGACCGTATTTCTAGCTAAGGAGGCTGAATTAAATAATTTATTGAACATTTCTTCCAACCAGTTGGATAGCGTTGAAAAGGTTTTAAATAAAACATTAATTTATGTATCGGAATTAGAAAGTAATATTTCCATAGATACTGTATACATATCAGATATTGAAGTCGAGGAATCCGGGGATTCTATTAATATGAATTTTGCATATGGTGATCAGTGGTTATCGTTTAATGGTAAACTATCTATAGACAGTACATATACACCGTATAATTTTAACATATATAATATAATTATACCGGCTACGTTACAAGTCGGTTTAACAAAGGAAAATACTATGTATGTTAAATCAGATAATCCATATATGAATATAACCGACATCAAGGGTGCGTATATTATAGATAATATTATAAATAAACCACCATCAAAGCCTAAATGGAGTCATGGAATTAGCTTTGGATTTGGCGTTCAATATGGTATATTAAACAAAGATATAGACATTGGTCCTCAAATAAGTTACGCCATATTATATAATTTTTAAAGGTTCCATTAAGGAACCTTTTTTATTATTATATAAATAAAAATCATATATGATGATAACTTTGCGAAATAAACTTTATGAATCTTTATTGGGTGATGAAGATGAATTAGTAAATAATGATAGCTCATTAATTGACCAATGGGCTGGTATGTTGGGATTGGTTAAACTAATTTATAAACAACATTTAACTGATAATACGACTAATTGTTATTACGTAGACGATAATAACAAAGTTTACACATCTAACATAAATCCCAATATTATATTCTCTCAAATGTCAGGTGTAAAACGCGAATACGAATTAAAAATAGAAGACATATTACCTGAATATGTTAAGTTTGAAAGTATTGCAGGAATAATGCTGGGATTAAACCAAACCAGCTATTCTTGTCCAGATACTATGGCGAATAATGGGTTGAAAAAATTATCAAAATACCCAATTGAATCTTTAGTTTTATTATATGGGGATACTAAATTAAATCGTTTGGATTTTAATTTAGTAGGTCAGAATAAATTGAAAAAATTAACCATAAGGATACCTCGCTTGGGAGACGAATATTATGTTGATATAGAACATTGGCCCAAATTCAAATTAGATACTTTATGGATTGAATCCAGGCAGAGACCTGTTATACTTGATAATATTAAAGGATTAAATTGCAAAAACTTCATATTTGAAGGCGCACGATTTAGCGAAGACTCATATAGTAAATTAACATTGGATGATCCGTCTAAATCCACAGCATCACTGGATAATACTGAAAAAGGAATCGCAATAATAGATAGATTCTTTCAAAATAATAAAGTAGATAATCTAATATATTTGAGACGATTTAATATGAAGGCATATAAATATCGTATAGATAAAAAAGGCAGAGGTAAAGGTTATAAATTAACTAGATTAGCATGATAACATTACAGAATAGACTTTATGAATCGTTATTAGATGATGAAGATGATTTAATAAACGCGGGAGACGAAAATATAACAAAGGATTTGGCTAATAAAATATTTGGAGGTATTAAATACAATATAGAAAACGATGGAAATCCATCATATTTTGGTATTTTATCCACAGCTTTGTCTACGTCCAAAGATGTTATTAAAAATATATTCAGCGGGGAGTATTTAACTCATTTCAAAAGATTTTCATCTATAATTTTAAATAGATTTAGTAATTTGTATAATTATTTTAAACACCCTGTATATATAGATAAGATAGACCATTTATATGTAAGTTCTGATTCTTTATTAGGATTTAAAAGTGGAGATATAAATATTAAAGAAATTACTGAACTGGAGGTCAATGTTGGTATAGAAAATGAGGAGGATTGGATGGATGTATTTCAAAATACTAAAATTAAAACATTACTTATAAGACCTCTATATAGCAATAATTTTAATATGAAAAATATTCCCCCAATATCGGGACTAAATGTCAATAAATTAATAATAGCTAATGACATGGTGCCTGGATATGAACTAGGATTTCTAAATAAAATGGATTGGGACAAAATAGATGAGTATATTAATTTTATCAAATCCAACAATAAAATTAAAAATATATATATTATAGACGTTACAGAATCGACTCGAGTTAAATTCTATAATAGATATATAAAAATTAAAAAAATAATTTAATGCAATGATAACATTACAAGATAAATTATATGAATCTTTGTTGGATGATGAAGAAATAATCACATCCAAAGAATCGGTAATTCCTGATTTAATAAATAATTGGGCTAATGAATTCGGTGTAAAAATCACGAACACATTATCTAAAAACACATCATCTATAAAAATAAATAAGGACAATAGTGTGTCTGCAAAGCTTTTGAATTTAACTAATAATAAAAAATTTACATTAAAACAATTATTTGACCAACCATTTCAATTTAAACAATTAGATTGCGTTATATTGAGTTGTGGAACATTAACAAATTGCTCAGATTTAATTGATGATTCTCAATATAAATATTTTCCACCCACCATTAAACAATTGGAAATAAAATTCCTCAATCAATTAAATGCATCCAAAGTTAATTTTAATAAATTAAATTCCATACAGAATTTAGAGGATTTGAGTATAAGAATTTCCGACTCAGGATTTACATTTTACGACCTGACTAATCCACCTAAAATGGAATTAAAATCGTTAAAATTATCTTTTCCTCATGGTATATTAAATTTAGATAGTTTATCTGGATTAAATTGCGAGACATTAATACTAGATACATTTACGAATTCCGACCACAATGATTTAATATTATATCCAAAAGCTTCATACGATATACCTAGATTTCGTTCGGAAAGTATTAATAAAGCTTATGATACTGTATCTAAGTTTTTTTTCGATAATAATGTAGATAAGTTGTTTATACAAACCGCACCTACAGTTCTGTTTGAAATTATAAAACAAGGTAGAGTAGGACATCCTGCTTACGTATTTAAAAAAACATCTAATGTATATGGATTCGTTAAAAGATAAGTTATATGAATCATTATTAGATGACATGGAGTTTAATGAGAAAAATATATATTAAACTACAAAAAAATATAGAAACCTCACTAAATTTTAGTGGGGTTTTTTGTATATCATAACATAATAATTATATAATATATCATATGGGAAAGTTAACCAAAAAAGCCACTTCTAAAATAATTGATTTAGTTCAAGCTATAGACCATAGTATGGGAAAAAATATATCATTTGACGAAGCTTGGGAAATTATATCTGAATATGTAGGCATAGAAGGAGACATTTACACCGCGAACAATGGAATTACGAAATTCACTTTATATAAAGGAGAAGATATAGTTGGTACCTTGGAATGGAGTAACGATGATGTATTTATGTTGGATCAGGGTGATTGGAATTGGACAAAAATATTCAATGATGTTATTGAATATATGATGAAAAATAAATTGGTTAAAAAACCTCGCACGAAATCGAAGGAACATATATCCACATCGAATAAAAACTATAATATTAAAACTTATGATGCTCCACAAAAGTCGCCAACATCAATGGGTATAGATGAATTGAAGCGGAAAAAATCTTCATTATATCAAAAAATTAGGGAGTGGAGCAAAAAAGGAAAGGATGTAACTGAATTAAAATCGGAATATGATAATATATGTGCACAAATAAAAGCAAAATAATAATCATATAACGCATTTTAAGGCGATATAATCAATTATCTCTGAGCAACCTATGTAATTATATTATACAAATAAAAAACTCGTTTAAATCGAAGATATATGAAGAAAAATAAACACAAATCTCACGGTAAGCCATCCATATCAAAAAACAGATATAATGAATCTGCAAAAGCGATAGGTATAGATATTGAGTCATATGGACCTAAACGACCGACACCTATTATGGTGTATAAAATATATTGTCATTACAGGAAAACATTAGACCATTCTAAGTACACATGGGCTCGCCAAGTAAAATACGCAGAAGATTCATATAAATACAGAATGGACTCTGATAATATATGTGATCAATTAGAAAAATTATATCCGCGCTGGTTATTTATATCAGTAAGCGAATTTGTATCACCCGATACGATAGTTAAGGAAGGTAACCAGCTACCCACAAATATAATATATAATATAGAAAGTGGTGAGATATCTATACAATCAATCTTAACATCTACTAATAAGTCCAGTGCTGAGAAACTAAAAAAAACAAGTATTAAAAGATGCGGGAATTGAAGATGGCGTAGAACAACCACCTGTAACTAAAAGAAAATCGAAAAAATCAAAGAAAATATGAAATCACAAAAGGATTTAAGTTCAGATGTATTATCCCCTGAACAAATGCAAGTTTTAAAAAACAAAGGAGTAGATATTTCAGATGGAAAGATTTTTTGGGTAAGACGAATAATGGATTGGACTGGGGAAACCACTACTAACTCAAAATGGAGTTTATCATTATCTGATAAATTAGTAGTTATGAATTTCGAAAACTTTGAAATCATACCCACCTACACAGTAAATGATATAATAGATAAGATATCATATCAACATACTGAAATTGTCATGAAAATTTCAAATAGAAACAAATACAAATTATCATGGGAAAAATTTGCGCGACATGGAACAGAAAAGTATATAGAAGTAGTGGCTGACAATCTTATCACAGCATATTATAAATTATATATAAATTTAATTGATGAACACGAAGTTTAAACTTATACTTTATATTTAATATATTTAAACATGAAATATCTTTACATACACAAAATGATATGGTTTTTATTAATCGTATCATGGACTTCATTTGAAGCCATTATAATAAGTATATATTATATATTATATGCATTGTGGAATTTCAAATTACCAAAAAATGTATGGAGTAGTTGGCATACTTATTCAGAATATGTAGTGGATACCAGTTTCTGTCCTCCAAAATTTGATTTAAAGCTCGCCAGTGATGCAACTATATTAGTAACCATAAAAAGAAGATATGAAATTATATGAACAATTGATTGAGCAATTAAATTCTATGTCTCAAGAAGAGCTTGATAAAATATGGGAGGAGTTAGAACCGTATAGTCACATTGGCCCTTCTGTCGATAAATATATTAATAGTATGAAAGAAATCAAGAAAACAACTATAGAAAGATTTAAAGAATATTTAACATCTGTTAGCGAAGACCAATTGAAGCACGATTGGGAGATAATAACCGAATATCCTGAGTTATCATATGAAGAATTGATAAAACCTGAGTATATTCAAATTATATGCGAAAATAATAAAAGTATATTAAAAACTTATTTAAAATTATTAGAAACATATGTATAGAATACAATTTTGTTCACTAGAAAAATTAAAGTTGAAAAATGGCAAATTAAAAACCCCTAAAGATTCTGATTGGGTATATTTAACATCAGAAGACCCATTTGACGATTTATATTATTACTATGATGATGCGAATAAAAAACGCATCGAATTATATAAACGAGGTGATGGATATTATCGAATTGTAGAGGATTCAGGAATCATGTTAATGAATATTTTAGACCAAACTATGGCTGATGGTCCCGGATTAAGGACTTCTATATATTGCTCGGGTTGTTATCACAAATGTCCAAAATGTCACAATCCGCAAACTCATGACATAAACAACGGAGCGTATACTCCAGTGTCGCAAATTCTAGAAAAAATCATTAATAGTCCGTGTAACGGAGTTACATTTACAGGCGGCGATCCATTATATCAGTCAAGCGGATTCGAAGAATTAGCTAGACGAATTCAAATGTACACCGATAAAAATATATGGTGTTATACCGGATTTACTTATGAACAAATATTAAAATCACCACTCAGTCATATATTAAAATATATTGATATTTTGGTGGATGGTCCATATATTGATGAGTTGAGATCTGAAAAGTTGGCATTTCGTGGTTCTAGTAATCAACGAATTATAGATGTTAAAACTGGAGAAAATATTTCTCATTTGTTTGATAGTAAATTAAATTAACAAATAAAGTTTTTTAATCTTATTTTTATAATAAAACTACAAGTAATGAAAACATTAAGTGAATATTTATCCGAATCTTTATTAGATGATGAGGAAAAAATAATAAATACTGGAGACGATAAATTATTAAAACAATATAATTTATCAAAATATAATAAGACTTGTTCCAATTTTGATGAAGCATATGAATTATTTTCCAATCTATTAGGTGATAGAATTAAAGATGTGCAAGAATTAACATCCGATAAAAGATTCGGCACAATGGCTAAATACTATACAAAGGATGGTTATAATGTTAATAAAGGCAGTAAAATAATAAAAGTAACAGATAAAGGAAATATTCGAATTTTGTTCGGTATGCATGGTGATAATTTAGTAATCCAACCTATATATTACAAACCGAATTCAAATAGGATTGTAGATTATGGTACGGCTCATGGAGTATATAAAAAGTTTCAATGGAATCAAGATAAATTGGTAGATTGGATACATAAATCTCGAGATAAATGGTTGATAAAACAATTTTTTGATACAGAGAAATAATATTAAAAAACTAGTTAACAAATCAGCTTTTTGTTTTATTATATATATAAATAAAAGTGGCACATTATATGCAAACTATTAACAATTTATATTATCCAGTGATAATACCGGTGTTTAATAACAAATACGCGGTTAAATCGTTATATGCTTATAATCGACCACAGGATGATGTAGAAGTGTAGACAACTTTCGAATACTTTATAGATCTTTTCCGAATCAGGGGTCGATTTACAAAAAACCGATTCCTGATTTTTTTTACTTACATTTAAATTATTTATAAATTATGAGAACAAAAACATGTAAAGTTGAAGATATTGAAAAGACGTTAGATGATTTAAAATGGGAATTCATTACAAAAAAATTAACGATTATTGATATTATTCCTATTAAATTCGCCAGAACATCTACAACTGAGATTCAAACTACAGAGGTAAAAATTTTATATGAGTGTAAGTAAAAAAATAATAAAACATTAAACAATCGAATAATTTTAAATATATTATAACATAAGAGATAAAAAAAATAAGAGTTCTTTGAAATATTGAACAATGGACCTTTGGCAGACGTGGTGTATGCGGGAGTCTGAAAAACTCTTTAAGGATGTTCGACTCATCCAGGGTCCACAATGAAATGCGGGGTTGTAAACCGTAATTGGTTGCCGGATATTCTGGCGGCTGATATTCGT
>OGZV01002026.1_pt1 | contig 16919 bp, 11 predicted proteins | sample 1576861 | NCBI WGS metagenome assembly OGZV01 (sample SAMEA3541501, study PRJEB24748) | human gut metagenome | biome: human gut; feature: human-associated habitat; material: faeces | place: China | collected 2012
TATGATGGGTTCTGGCGGATTGGTAGTTATGGATGAAGATACCTGCATGGTAGATGTTGCAAAATTTTTCCTGAATTTTACTCAATCTGAATCCTGTGGCAAATGTACTCCCTGTCGTGAGGGGACTAAGCGTATGCTGGAAGTCCTGACACGTATTACTGAAGGGCAGGGGAGAGAAGGCGATATAGAGCTGTTAGAAGAACTGGCCAGAAATATTAAAGAGACTGCTTTATGTGGATTGGGACAAACTGCTCCTAATCCTGTATTGAGTACTTTAAAATATTTCCGTCATGAATATGAAGCTCATATCAAAGAAAAACGCTGTCCTGCCGGTGCCTGTGAAAAGCTTGCCAATTATGAAATTACTGATGCATGCAAAGGCTGTGGGTTATGTGCACGCCAGTGCCCGGTTAATGCCATTTCCGGAGAAGTGAAAAAGAAACATGTTATCGATGTAACTAAATGTATAAAATGCGGTGCCTGCATGGCGGCTTGTCCGTTTAAGGCCATTACTAAGGGTTAAGGGAGGATTATATAGATATGGAAATGATTACCTTAACGATCAATGGGCAGACTGTACAGGCCCCTAAAAATGCTACTATTCTTGAAGCCGCGCGTTCTGCCGGCATTCATATTCCTACGTTGTGCTATCATTCTGAACTTGCTCCGGAAGGGGCCTGCAGATTGTGTGTCGTAGAAGCTACCGGAGCGCGTACGCTTGTAGCCTCCTGTGTCTATCCTGTTGCAGAAGGTATGGTAGTGAAAACGAATACGGATAAAGTCCGCGCAGCAAGACGAATGGTCGTAGAATTGCTGTTGGCCAATCATCCCAAGGACTGCCTTGCGTGCCAAAAAAGCGGTGACTGTGAATTGCAGAATATAGCTGCTGATTTGGGATTGCGCAAGATCAGATTTGAAGGCGGAGCCCGTAAAGCACATACTATTGACGCCAGTAACCCCTGCTTAGTGCGCGATCAGGAAAAATGTATTTTGTGCGGACGTTGTATACGTGTTTGTCGTGATGTGCAGGGAATGAGCGTCTACAGCTTTGCTGAGCGCGGCTTTGACACAATTGTTTCTACTGCTTTTGAACAGGATCTTGGAAAAGTAGAATGTTCTTACTGTGGACAATGTGCGAGTGTTTGTCCTACTGGAGCTATAGTGGAAAAAGATGATACGGAAAAAGTATGGTCGGCTATCAATGATCCTGATAAGATTGTTATAGTTCAAACAGCTCCGGCAGTACGCGTGGCTTTGGGTGAAGAATTGGGTATGGAACCAGGTTCTATCGTTACAGGGAAAATGGTTGCAGCATTGCGCAATCTAGGGTTCGATAAGATATTCGATACTAATTTTTCGGCTGATTTGACGATTATGGAAGAAGGGCATGAGTTCCTCCATCGTTTGACTAACGGAGGTGTATTGCCGATGATAACCTCCTGCAGTCCTGGCTGGGTAAATATGATAGAGCTCAAATATCCTGATTTGTTACCACATCTTTCTTCTGCGAAATCACCCCAGCAAATGTTTGGCGCTATTGCTAAAACCTATTATGCTGAAAAAGCTGGTATTGATCCGGCAAAAATAGTCAGCGTTTCGGTGATGCCGTGTACTGCTAAGAAGGCGGAAGCAGCACGTCCGGAGATGAATGCTTCCGGATATCGTGATGTAGATGTTGTTATTACGACCAGAGAACTTGGCCGTATGATACGGGAAGCAGGACTGGATTTTAAACATTTGCCTGAAGACAGCTATGATTCTCCGCTGGGTACAGGTACAGGTGCTGCTGTTATTTTTGGTACTACCGGTGGCGTAATGGAAGCTGCTCTGCGTACTGTAGCTGATGTTTTAACAGGTGAAAATTTGCAGACTGTTGATTACAATGATGTGCGGGGGATGGAACAGACCCGCGAGGCGGAACTGACTATTGCAGGAAATACTGTAAAAATAGCAGTTGTTCATACTCTTGCTTCTGCACGCAAGATATTAGAGCGTATCAGAGCCGGTGAGGCAGATTATCAGTTTATTGAAGTTATGGCTTGCCCTGGTGGCTGTATTGGCGGCGGCGGTCAACCGATTCCCGTTAATGCAGAAATTAGAAGAGCCCGTAGAGAAGGGTTGTTTGATTGTGATAGTGCCAATGAGTTACGAAAATCACATGAAAATCCGGAAATTAAAGAGCTTTATGATACTTGGTTAGGTAAACCTCTCGGAGAAAAAGCTCATAGTCTACTGCATACGCACTATCACCAACAGACACGTTGAAAGTACTAATTTGATACCACAAAACACCTCTTGAGTAGTTTTGCTCAAGGGGTGTTTCTTTGTAAATTGTAAAGAAAATGCTTGCCATGTTACAGTTTTACTGATATCATATGTAGTATAGCGTTTTAAAGAAAAAATGTTTAAAAACTAAAAAAAGTAGTGATTTTGCCTAAAATTTACTGCTTCTTTATGTGTTATAATAGAGCTGGACACAAAAAGTTCAAAAAGAAATCACAATTAAAGTTTTTTTTGAAGGATTTTTTGTTGGAATGTCGAAGTAAATTAAGCAGAACTAAATATCTTGGATATGTTTTAGCGGTTGGTAGACAGAAGAACGAAGAAGTTCAACTGAAAGCTTTACCTGCTGACAGTTTGCGATTCAGAGCGTAGCCACTTTGGATAGAAGTAAGCTGGCACTTGGCTATGTTTTGTTTTAGTAAATCAAAACTTCTAAGTGCTCCTTTTTTATGGGTAAAATCTTATTCGGCAAATAATACTTTATGCTTTTATAGTTGGTATTTAGCCGACTAAGTGTATTTTTACTAGTGAAGTTAATAGACTTCGCTGGCATTAGCCACAATTTGTTTTATTTACAAGGAGGAAGGTAAACATGATCGACATTAAAGATCGCGTATGCGAAGCAGTAGCCGGCAAAATTATGAGCGCCGAAGCAGCTGCAGAATTTGTAAAGGATGGCGACAACGTAGGTACCAGTGGTTTTACTCCGTCTGGTTATCCTAAAGCTGTGCCTCTTGCTCTGGCAGAAAAAGGCAAAAAAACTCCTTTCCAAATCAACGTTTGGACCGGTGCTTCTGTAGGTCCTGAAATGGATACCGCAATGACTCAAGCTGGTATCGTTGCTCGTCGTATGCCTTACCAAACTAACAATGATCTGCGTAAAGCTATCAACAACGGTTCCGTAAAATATACTGACCTGCATTTGAGCCATGTTGCTCAAATGACTCGCTATGGTTTCATGGAAAACCGCAGATGTGTAGACGTCGCTATCGTCGAAGCCTGCAAAATCATTGACCTTGGCAATGGCCAGGTTGGTTTGATTCCTACAACTTCCATGGGCAATTCTTCTTCTTATGTTCAATGTGCTGAAAAAGTTATTGTTGAAGTAAATACTTCTCAACCAGTAGAATTGGAAGGCATGCATGACTCCTATGTGCCTTTGGATCCTCCGAATCGTAAAGCTATTCCTGTTGAAAAACCGGAAGATGTAATCGGCACTCCTTATATTCCTTGCGATTTGGACAGACTCGTTGCAGTAGTTCCCTGCGATATTACTGATAAAGTTCGTCCGTTGGGCGAAATCGACGAAGATGCTCAAAAAATGGGTAAAAACTTGGTTGAATTCTTTAAATCTGAAGTTGCTGCAGGTCGTTTGCCCGCTAATCTGTTGCCGCTGCAGTCTGGTGTAGGTTCTGTTGCTAACGCAGTTATCAACGGTTTGGTTAACTCTGATTTTGAAGATTTGACTGTATATACCGAAGTTATTCAAGACGGTATGTTCGACTTGATCGATGCTGGCAAACTCCGCGTTTGCTCTGGTACCGCTTTGAGCCCATCCCCTGATTGCCTCAAAAAATTCTATGACAATGTAGAAAAATATAAAAAATATATCATTCTGCGTCCGCAAGAAGTTGCAAACAGCCCGGAAGTTGCTCGTCGTATCGGTGGCATTGCAATGAACACTGCTATTGAGGTTGACATCTATGGTAATGTTAACTCCACTCATATTTGCGGTACTAAGATTATGAATGGTATCGGCGGTTCCGGCGACTATGCTCGTAATGGTTATCTGACCGTATTCTTCACTACATCTCTTGCAAAAGGCGGAGCTATCAGCTCTGTAGTTCCTTTCTGCTCTCATGTTGACCATACTGAACATGACGTTGATGTTATCGTTTCCGAACGCGGCGTAGCTGACCTTCGTGGTTTGTCTCCAAAAGAACGTGCTTTGGTTATCATTGATAAAGTTGCTAATCCGAAATATCAACCGCTGCTTCTTGATTACTTCAAGAGAGCTTGCGAAGCTTGTGGTAATAGCCAAACTCCGCATATTATGGATGAAGCTTTCTCCTTCCATGATCGTTTCGTAAAAACCGGCACCATGGAAAAATAATTCTTAGTCAAGACGATTGACTGAGATTGTTGTCTGAAATATTTTGCCGGCAGATAGCTAGTTCTGCCGGCAAACTTTACAGCTTATCTGTAAATAAATTCTGTTGACGAGGCCTTCGGGCTTTGCCATATACACCGTCTATGACGGACACTCTCACCATAATTCGGTCAGTCCAAACCGGATTGTGCAAAAACAATATTCTTAAGGAGGATTTGAGAATGGCAAATGAAACTCTGAAAGCTGGATTTGACAAGTACATGGCTGGCGTAGAAGCTAAACTTGCTAAAAATCCCGAACGTGCAAACCTTGAGCCCAACAGGCTCTACACCCCTCTCGACATCGAAGGCTTCGACTATGAGAAGGATCTTGGCTTCCCTGGTGAATATCCTTACACTCGTGGTGTACAACCTACTATGTATCGTGGCCGTTTCTGGACCATGCGTATGTATGCTGGTTTCTCCACTGCGGAAGAATCCAACAAACGTTATCGTTACCTCTTGGCTAACGGTGGCAGCGGCTTGTCCTGCGCATTCGACCTTCCGACCCAAATCGGTTATGATTCTACCGATCCGATGGCTGAAGGCGAAGTTGGTAAAGTTGGCGTAGCTATCGACTCCTTGGCTGATATGGAAATCTTATTTGACCAAATTTCTTTGGATCAAGTTTCCACTTCCATGACCATCAACGCTCCTGCATCCGTACTTCTTTGCATGTACATCGCAGTTGCTGAGAAACAAGGCGTTTCCGCTGACAAACTGCGCGGTACTATTCAAAATGATATTTTGAAAGAGTATGCTGCTCGCGGAACTTACATTTTCCCGCCGAAACCCTCCATGCGTTTGATCACCAATATTTTCGAATATTGCTCCAAAAACGTACCGCTGTGGAATACCATCTCCATTTCCGGTTATCATATCCGTGAAGCTGGTTCCACCGCTTCTCAAGAAATCGCTTTCACCATCGCTGACGGTATCGCTTATGTTGAAGCAGCTATCAAAGCTGGTATGAACGTTGACGATTTTGCTGGTCGTCTGTCCTTCTTCTGGAACGCTCATAACAACGTACTCGAAGAAGTTGCTAAATTCCGCGCTTCCCGTCGTGTATGGGCTAAAGTTATGAAAGAAAGATTCGGCGCTCAAAAACCGAAATCTCAAATGCTCCGCGTACATACTCAAACTGCAGGTTCCATGCTGACTGCACAACAACCGAACAACAATATCGTTCGTGTTGCTCTGCAAACTGCTGCTGCTGTAATGGGTGGTACTCAATCTTTGCACACTAACTCCAAAGACGAAGCTTTGGCATTGCCGACCACTGAGTCTGTAACCATCGCTCTCCGTACTCAACAAATCGTTGCTTACGAATCCGGCTTGGCTGACACCGTTGATCCGTTGGGTGGTTCCTACTATGTTGAAGCTTTGACTAACAAAATCGAAGCAGAAGCTTGGGAATATATCAAAAAGATTGACGAAATTGGCGGCGCTCCTGAAGCTATCGCTAAAGGTTATATCCAAAAAGAAATCCAAGACTCCGCTTACAAATGGCAAATGGACATTGAAAAAGGCGACCGTATTATTGTTGGCGTAAACAAATTCCAACAAGAAGAAGAACCGCCGAAAAACTTGCTGCGTGTTGACGGCTCCGTTGGCAAATTGCAAGCTGATAAGATTGCTGCCCTTAAAGCTCGTCGTGACAATGCTAAAGTTGAAGAAACTTTAGCTGCTCTGGAAAAAGGCTGTGCTGACGAATCCGTTAACCTGATGCCTTTGATTCTTGACGCTGTACGTGCTTATGCAACTGAAGGCGAAATCTGCGGCGTAATGAGAAAAGTATTCGGCGAATATCAATCTCATACTGCTCTGTAATTTAGAGCCAACAATAATAGGGAGGTAAGAAATAATGTCTAATATTAGAGTTTTAGTAGCAAAACCGGGTCTGGACGGCCATGACCGCGGTGCTAAAGTTGTAGCTCGTGCATTGCGCGACGCTGGTTTTGAAGTTATTTACACCGGTATTCGTCTGACTCCGGAACAAATCGCTGAAGCTGCTCTGCAAGACGACGTTAAAGTTGTTGCTTTGAGCCTGCTTTCCGGCGCACACAACACCCTTTTCCCGAAAGTAGTTGAACTGCTGAAAGAAAAAGGTTTGACTGATGTTCTGGTTATCGGCGGCGGCGTTATTCCTGACGCTGACATTCCTGGTTTGAAAGCTGCTGGCATTGCCGAAGTATTCACTCCTGGCACTCCGACTGGCAACATTGTTGAATTCATCAACGCTAACGTAAAATAATTAAGGTTCTCAAAAATTTTGCAGGCCGGGCTTGTCCCGGCTTGCATAATACAATTTTTATTGGACCTCAACAAGGCGGTGTGATCATTGAATATTGTTGAAGGCGTATTAAACCATTCTCGTTTAGCATTAGCGAAAGCTATTACTGCCGTAGAGAACGAGTATGATAACGCTGTTGAAATAATGACAGCCATTTATCCCCACACCGGTAATGCTTATGTCATCGGAATAACCGGACCTCCGGGCGCTGGCAAAAGTACTTTGACCGACAAGCTTGCTAAAGAATATCGTAAACGCGGTAAAACAGTTGGTATTATCGCAATTGATCCTACAAGTCCTTTCTCCGGCGGTGCAATTTTAGGCGACCGTATCAGAATGTTGGACCTTACTGCCGATGAAGGCATTTTTGTTCGTTCCATGGCTACTCGCGGTAGTTTGGGTGGATTATCCCAAAAAGCGGGCGATGCTGTTAAATTGATGGATGCATATGGTTTTGATGTTATTATTGTTGAAACTGTTGGCGTTGGTCAATCTGAAGTAGATATTGTTAAAACTGCTGATACTACAATGGTTGTTGTTATTCCTGGTATGGGCGATGACATTCAGGCTATTAAAGCAGGTATACTTGAGATCGGTGACCTTTTCACGATCAATAAAGCTGACCGTGAAGGTACGGACAAGCTGAACATTGAGATTGAAATGATGTTGGAATTAAATCCCGAACATGTTGGCTGGCGTCCTCCGATCAATCGGACCATTGCCAGCAAGGGTGAAGGTATAGAAGCTGTTGTTGACTCTATTGAAGAGCACAAAGCATATTTGATTGAATCTGATCAATTGAGCAAAATACGCAAAGCTCGTATTAAAAACGAGGTTACTGCTATGCTTAATGACAGGGTCAACCGTTATATCGACAAGAATGTTGTAGCTACTTCCGAATTTGATATTTTAGTTGAAAAACTTCAAATTCGTGAAATTGAGCCGTATTCTGTTGTCGCTGACATTGTTGGTAAAGTTTTAAGATAAAACAACCAAAATTACTTTTAGGAGGAATTTGAAATGTTTAAAACAATTTGTGTTGACCATGTAGGTATTGCTTGCAAAGACTTGGATCTTTCCAAGAAATTCTACACTGAAGTTCTTGGCTTGAGCTGCACTGGTGAAGAAGCTGTTCCTGAGCAAGGTGTAAAAACCGTATTTATTCCCTGTGGCGAAACTTTGCTTGAGCTCCTTGTTGATATCACTGAAAATGGCGATGGCCCTATCGGCAAATACATCGCTAAAAATGGACAAGGTATCCAACATATCGCTGTTCGCGTTGATGATGTTCAAGCAGCTATTGATACCACTATTGAAAAAGGTGCTGCTATGATCGACAAAGCTCCTCGTGGCGGTGCTGGCGGAATGGATATCGCTTTCGTTCATCCGAAATCCGTAGGTATTTTGCTTGAGTATTGCGCTCCGGCAAAAAAATAATTCCGTAAAATACGGAATTACAAAAATCTTTTGAAGATTTTATTTTAAGTTGTTACATACTACACGGATGCGGACCAAAGAGTCTGCATCCGCGTAGATGTATATAAAATAAGGTTCTCCCAATAATGATGGAGGTGTAAGATTTGTCTACTCAAGCAAAAATTGAGAAAATGCTCAAAAAGTCCGAAGTAATTCTGGCTGCAGGCGGCGAAAAACGCGTTGCAAAACAACACGAAGCCGGCAAAATGACTGCACGTGAAAGAATTGCTGCACTCCTCGACGAAGGATCCTTTGTTGAATTGGATCGTTTCGTAAAACATCGTTGCACAAACTTCGGCCAAGAGAAGAAAGAACTTCCTGGCGAAGGTGTAACTACTGGTTACGGCACCATCGATGGCCGTCTGGTTTATGTATTCGCACAAGATTTCACTGTAGAAGGTGGTTCTTTAGGCGAAATGCATGCTGCTAAAATCGTAAAAGTACAACGCCTGTCCCTGAAAATGGGTGCTCCGCTTGTTGGCCTGAACGATTCCGGCGGTGCTCGTATCCAAGAAGCAATTGACGCTTTGGCTGGTTACGGAAAAATCTTCTTTGAAAACACTATTGCATCCGGCGTAGTTCCTCAGATCTCCGCTATCATGGGTCCTTCTGCTGGCGGCGCTGTATACAGCCCGGCACTGACTGACTTCATTTACATGGTAAAGAACACTTCTAAAATGTTCATTACCGGCCCCGCAGTAGTAAAATCTGTTACTGGTGAAGACGTAACCCAAGAACAACTGGGTGGCGCTATGACCCACAACAGCACTTCCGGCGTTGCACATTTTGCTGCAGAAAACGACGAAGACTGCTTGCAACAGATCCGTTACCTGCTGAGCTTCCTGCCTTCCAACAACATGGAATGCGCTCCTATCGTAGAAACCGGTGACGACCCGATGCGTATTGATGACTCCTTGAATACATTGCTTCCGGATAACTCCAACCAAGCATATGATATGAAAGACGTAATCAAATCCATCGTAGACAACGGTGAATTCTATGAATCCCAACAATATTGGGCAACCAATATTATCACTTGCTTTGCACGTATGGATGGTCAAACCGTAGGTATCATAGCAAACCAACCTAAAGTAATGGCTGGCTGCCTGGATATCAACGCATCCGACAAATCCTCTCGTTTTATTCGCTTCTGCGATGCCTTCAACATTCCTTTGCTGAACTTGGTAGACGTACCTGGCTTCCTGCCTGGCTGTAACCAAGAATACGGCGGTATTATCCGTCACGGCGCAAAAATGCTGTATGCATATTCCGAAGCAACTGTACCTAAAATTACTGTAGTAACCCGTAAAGCATACGGTGGTTCCTACCTGGCAATGTGTTCCCAAGATTTGGGCGCAGACCAAGTAATTGCATGGCCGACTGCAGAAATCGCAGTAATGGGACCTGCAGGTGCAGCTAACATCATCTTCAAAAATGATCCTGATGTAAAAGCAAAAACGGAAGAATATATCGATAACTTTGCAACTCCGTACCAAGCAGCAATGCGCGGCATGGTAGACATCGTAATCGAGCCGAAAAACACCCGTCCCACCATCATCAACGCTTTGCAAATGTTGCAGTCCAAACGTGAAACTCGCCCGGCAAAACGCCATGGCAATATTCCTTTGTAATTTGCAGCTTGCAGTATAGTGCTTAATTAATTAAGAAGAATGAGGTGAAATAATGGGTCCTGTAACTACTAATCCTTGGTTGATTTCTATCATCAATATGACCATAGTTTTTGGCGTATTGGCAGCCTTGGGTGTTTTGATGAAAATCATCCAATTGGTAGATCCAACGCAAAAAAAAACTGAGAAACCAGTAGCAGCACCGGCACCTGCCGCAGCACCTGCTGCTGTTGCAGCTCCTGGGCAGGATGACAGTGAAGTAATTGCTGTTATTGCAGCAGCTGTAGCTGCTCTTGGCCATTCTGCAGAAGATATCGCTTATGTACGTCGTCTGCCCGAAGCTGGCTGGACACAGAATGCTCGTATTGAAGCAATTAGCGTACGTAAAGAATGCTTCTAAAACAAAGTTAGGTTTTAGCAACACTTAAGTTTAATATATTTTAAACAATTTTGAAGGAGGGTATTCCCTGTGAAAAAATATACCATTACCGTTAACGGCACTGCATATGAAGTAGAAGTTGAAGATATGGGCGGCGCTGCTGCAACAGCTCCTAAAGCTGCTGCTCCTAAAGCTGCACCGGCACCTGCCGCTGCTCCCGCTCCTAAAGCTGCTGCACCGGCTCCGGCTGCAAAACCTGTTGCTGCTGGCTCTGCAACCATTTCTGCTCCTATGCCTGGTAAAGTTCTCGAAGTAAAAGTTAAAGCTGGCGACGCAGTTAAATCCGGCGACGTATTGATGATTCTCGAAGCAATGAAAATGCAAAACGAGATCATGGCTCCGGCTGACGGCACCATTTCTGACGTCCGTATTTCCGCAGGTCAAACTGTTGGTACCGGCGACGTTATGATCGTAATGTAATTTGCGTCATAAGAAAGCAATAACTTTTATATTTAGAAGAGAGCTTATTTGTGATTGAAACTAGAAGCTCTCAAATAATTGAACATTGGGAGGATATAAATGGAAGCATTTGTAGTTGCTTTACAATCCGTATGGAATGACAGCGGTTTCTCCGCTTTCACCATGGGTCATGCCATCATGATGTTGGTAGGTATTATTCTTTTATATTTGGCTATTGGTAAAGGTTTTGAACCTTTGCTGTTGTCTCCGATTGCATTCGGCTGTTTGCTGGCAAACGTGCCTAAAACAGGTTTTGAAGACCAACCGGGTGTTATGCAGGTAATTCTTTATGGTATTCACCATGAAATTTTCCCGCCTTTGATTTTCTTAGGCGTAGGTGCAATGACAGACTTTGGTCCGTTGATTGCAAACCCGAAAACTTTGCTTTTGGGCGCTGCAGCTCAAGCAGGTGTATTTGTTTCCTTGCTGGGCGCTATGATGCTCGGATTTACAGTGCAAGAAGCATCCGCTATCGGTATTATCGGTGGTGCTGATGGCCCGACTGCTATTTACCTGGCTGCAAAAATGGCTCCTAACCTGTTAGGTGCTATCGCAGTAGCTGCATATTCTTATATGTCGTTGGTTCCTTTGATCCAACCGCCTATTATGAAACTTTGCACTACTGAAGCTGACCGTAAAATCGTTATGGAACAACTGCGTCCGGTTTCTCATTTTGAAAGAATCGTATTCCCGGTTGTTACTACTATCGTTATCAGCTTGTTGCTTCCGCCTGTATGCTCTTTGATTGGTATGCTGATGTTGGGTAACCTGTTCAAAGAAGCTGGTTGTTTGGATCGTCTTTCCGATACTGCACAAAATGCTTTGATGAACATTGTAACGATCATGCTGGCAACTGGTACAGGTTTGACTATGAAAGCTGAATCTTTCCTGAACTATCAAACCATCTTGATCATCTGCCTTGGTCTTGTTGCTTTCGCAGCTGGTACTTTTGCAGGCGTTATCTTTGGTAAAATCATGTGTGTTCTGGATGGTGGTAAAACCAATCCTCTTATCGGTTCCGCTGGTGTATCCGCAGTTCCGATGGCAGCACGTGTATCCCAAGTTGTTGGTCAAAAAGCTAACCCTTCTAACTTCCTGCTCATGCATGCTATGGGCCCGAACGTAGCTGGTGTTATCGGCACCGCAGTAGCTGCAGGTGCAATGCTTGCAATGATTGGTGCTGCTAAATAACTAAAATTGAAACAGGTGCATCTTTTATGGTGTGCCTGTTTTTTTATTATGCTAATTACCCATATATAAAGGAAATAATATGTTCATTTTAAATTTGGACATAGTTAACCTTCAACTATCAATATTTTAGTTAAATATTGCTTAAAAATCTGTTGCCTGCGCCACATAATTAAAAGTTTTTATTAAAAACTTTTAATTATGTGGCTTTTTGTTTAGATTTCATTTGCTGGCAAATAAAATTAGATGAAAAATACTTTTTTGTTATAATCTAGAAGTGAAATTTTTGTGAAAGAAATAATAAAAAAGTGTGACCTGTGCAACAGAAAAAAAGAACGTTCCTGATTATAATTAGTGTCAGGAATTTTGGAGAACTCTTGATGAATGGCAAAAAGTACCAGTAGTCAAGATCCAAAATTTTACATCCTTATTTGTTAGGGATGTATATAAAAATGTTCTCCTAATAATGATGGAGGTGTAAGATTTGTCTACTCAAGCAAAAATTGAGAAAATGCTCAAAAAGTCCGAAGTAATTCTGGCTGCAGGCGGCGAAAAACGCGTTGCAAAACAACACGAAGCCGGCAAAATGACTGCACGTGAAAGAATTGCTGCACTCCTCGACGAAGGATCCTTTGTTGAATTGGATCGTTTCGTAAAACATCGTTGCACAAACTTCGGCCAAGAGAAGAAAGAACTTCCTGGCGAAGGTGTAACTACTGGTTACGGCACCATCGATGGCCGTCTGGTTTATGTATTCGCACAAGATTTCACTGTAGAAGGTGGTTCTTTAGGCGAAATGCATGCTGCTAAAATCGTAAAAGTACAACGCCTGTCCCTGAAAATGGGTGCTCCGCTTGTTGGCCTGAACGATTCCGGCGGTGCTCGTATCCAAGAAGCAATTGACGCTTTGGCTGGTTACGGAAAAATCTTCTTTGAAAACACTATTGCATCCGGCGTAGTTCCTCAGATCTCCGCTATCATGGGTCCTTCTGCTGGCGGCGCTGTATACAGCCCGGCACTGACTGACTTCATTTACATGGTAAAGAACACTTCTAAAATGTTCATTACCGGCCCCGCAGTAGTAAAATCTGTTACTGGTGAAGACGTAACCCAAGAACAACTGGGTGGCGCTATGACCCACAACAGCACTTCCGGCGTTGCACATTTTGCTGCAGAAAACGACGAAGACTGCTTGCAACAGATCCGTTACCTGCTGAGCTTCCTGCCTTCCAACAACATGGAATGCGCTCCTATCGTAGAAACCGGTGACGACCCGATGCGTATTGATGACTCCTTGAATACATTGCTTCCGGATAACTCCAACCAAGCATATGATATGAAAGACGTAATCAAATCCATCGTAGACAACGGTGAATTCTATGAATCCCAACAATATTGGGCAACCAATATTATCACTTGCTTTGCACGTATGGATGGTCAAACCGTAGGTATCATAGCAAACCAACCTAAAGTAATGGCTGGCTGCCTGGATATCAACGCATCCGACAAATCCTCTCGTTTTATTCGCTTCTGCGATGCCTTCAACATTCCTTTGCTGAACTTGGTAGACGTACCTGGCTTCCTGCCTGGCTGTAACCAAGAATACGGCGGTATTATCCGTCACGGCGCAAAAATGCTGTATGCATATTCCGAAGCAACTGTACCTAAAATTACTGTAGTAACCCGTAAAGCATACGGTGGTTCCTACCTGGCAATGTGTTCCCAAGATTTGGGCGCAGACCAAGTAATTGCATGGCCGACTGCAGAAATCGCAGTAATGGGACCTGCAGGTGCAGCTAACATCATCTTCAAAAATGATCCTGATGTAAAAGCAAAAACGGAAGAATATATCGATAACTTTGCAACTCCGTACCAAGCAGCAATGCGCGGCATGGTAGACATCGTAATCGAGCCGAAAAACACCCGTCCCACCATCATCAACGCTTTGCAAATGTTGCAGTCCAAACGTGAAACTCGCCCGGCAAAACGCCATGGCAATATTCCTTTGTAATTTGCAGCTTGCAGTATAGTGCTTAATTAATTAAGAAGAATGAGGTGAAATAATGGGTCCTGTAACTACTAATCCTTGGTTGATTTCTATCATCAATATGACCATAGTTTTTGGCGTATTGGCAGCCTTGGGTGTTTTGATGAAAATCATCCAATTGGTAGATCCAACGCAAAAAAAAACTGAGAAACCAGTAGCAGCACCGGCACCTGCCGCAGCACCTGCTGCTGTTGCAGCTCCTGGGCAGGATGACAGTGAAGTAATTGCTGTTATTGCAGCAGCTGTAGCTGCTCTTGGCCATTCTGCAGAAGATATCGCTTATGTACGTCGTCTGCCCGAAGCTGGCTGGACACAGAATGCTCGTATTGAAGCAATTAGCGTACGTAAAGAATGCTTCTAAAACAAAGTTAGGTTTTAGCAACACTTAAGTTTAATATATTTTAAACAATTTTGAAGGAGGGTATTCCCTGTGAAAAAATATACCATTACCGTTAACGGCACTGCATATGAAGTAGAAGTTGAAGATATGGGCGGCGCTGCTGCAACAGCTCCTAAAGCTGCTGCTCCTAAAGCTGCACCGGCACCTGCCGCTGCTCCCGCTCCTAAAGCTGCTGCACCGGCTCCGGCTGCAAAACCTGTTGCTGCTGGCTCTGCAACCATTTCTGCTCCTATGCCTGGTAAAGTTCTCGAAGTAAAAGTTAAAGCTGGCGACGCAGTTAAATCCGGCGACGTATTGATGATTCTCGAAGCAATGAAAATGCAAAACGAGATCATGGCTCCGGCTGACGGCACCATTTCTGACGTCCGTATTTCCGCAGGTCAAACTGTTGGTACCGGCGACGTTATGATCGTAATGTAATTTGCGTCATAAGAAAGCAATAACTTTTATATTTAGAAGAGAGCTTATTTGTGATTGAAACTAGAAGCTCTCAAATAATTGAACATTGGGAGGATATAAATGGAAGCATTTGTAGTTGCTTTACAATCCGTATGGAATGACAGCGGTTTCTCCGCTTTCACCATGGGTCATGCCATCATGATGTTGGTAGGTATTATTCTTTTATATTTGGCTATTGGTAAAGGTTTTGAACCTTTGCTGTTGTCTCCGATTGCATTCGGCTGTTTGCTGGCAAACGTGCCTAAAACAGGTTTTGAAGACCAACCGGGTGTTATGCAGGTAATTCTTTATGGTATTCACCATGAAATTTTCCCGCCTTTGATTTTCTTAGGCGTAGGTGCAATGACAGACTTTGGTCCGTTGATTGCAAACCCGAAAACTTTGCTTTTGGGCGCTGCAGCTCAAGCAGGTGTATTTGTTTCCTTGCTGGGCGCTATGATGCTCGGATTTACAGTGCAAGAAGCATCCGCTATCGGTATTATCGGTGGTGCTGATGGCCCGACTGCTATTTACCTGGCTGCAAAAATGGCTCCTAACCTGTTAGGTGCTATCGCAGTAGCTGCATATTCTTATATGTCGTTGGTTCCTTTGATCCAACCGCCTATTATGAAACTTTGCACTACTGAAGCTGACCGTAAAATCGTTATGGAACAACTGCGTCCGGTTTCTCATTTTGAAAGAATCGTATTCCCGGTTGTTACTACTATCGTTATCAGCTTGTTGCTTCCGCCTGTATGCTCTTTGATTGGTATGCTGATGTTGGGTAACCTGTTCAAAGAAGCTGGTTGTTTGGATCGTCTTTCCGATACTGCACAAAATGCTTTGATGAACATTGTAACGATCATGCTGGCAACTGGTACAGGTTTGACTATGAAAGCTGAATCTTTCCTGAACTATCAAACCATCTTGATCATCTGCCTTGGTCTTGTTGCTTTCGCAGCTGGTACTTTTGCAGGCGTTATCTTTGGTAAAATCATGTGTGTTCTGGATGGTGGTAAAACCAATCCTCTTATCGGTTCCGCTGGTGTATCCGCAGTTCCGATGGCAGCACGTGTATCCCAAGTTGTTGGTCAAAAAGCTAACCCTTCTAACTTCCTGCTCATGCATGCTATGGGCCCGAACGTAGCTGGTGTTATCGGTACCGCAGTAGCTGCAGGTGCAATGCTTGCAATGATTGGACCTGTCAAATAATTTATAGTATAAACAGAAATAGGTGCACTTTATCGTGCACCTATTTTTTTTGGAAAAAGAAAAATATAAAGCAAATCATTATGCTGTAGTAAAGAGAAGTACAAGCTTTCTTTATAGTTTCAAGTAATAATGCAGTCCTGAAGCTGGTTAACCAAGATAAAAACATTAATTTTTCTTTTGGTTATTTTGAATAATGTTTTTTGAGTGGACAAAGAATCTTAAATATTGTAAAAATAGTATTATTGTATTATATTAATATACCTTAATGTCAAAAAAGCTGTAAATTAAATAAAACTTACACTTTTAAATTTGAGTGCATAGTGGTATAATGAAGCATAAGGTGTTGCAAGAAAATTCATAGAAAGCAATGCTAAGGATCTTTTACAAAATTCTCTTTATTTTGATATACGCGCCCCGAACGCGCTGTATATAAAATTAATTTAAAAGGAGGAATTATAATGTCCCCAGCAGTAAAATGTCTCATTCTTCTGGCTGTTGTTGCATTGTTATTTGTAACCGAACTCATTCCGCTTGCAATAACAGCTATGGGCGGCGCTATCGCGTGCGGCCTGTTAGGTTTTATCCCTGCTAAACAAGTATTTTCTGGTCTCTCTAATTCGACCGTAGTACTCTTTGCAGGCATGTTCGTAGTAGGTGCAGCCATGTTCTACACAGGTCTTGCACAAAAAATCGGTAATACTGTAGTTCATTTCTGCGGTACCGGTGAAAACAGCTTGATGTTTGGTTTAATGTTTGTTGGTGCTGCTTTGTCTTCTGTATTATCCAACACTGGTACTGCAGCTTGTCTGCTGCCGGTTGCCTTGGGTATCTGCTCTGCAGCTAAAATCCCTGCTTCCCGTCAATTGATGCCTTTGGCATTTGCCTGCGGTCTCGGTGGGATCATCACT
>OGZV01002066.1_pt1 | contig 16669 bp, 16 predicted proteins | sample 1576861 | NCBI WGS metagenome assembly OGZV01 (sample SAMEA3541501, study PRJEB24748) | human gut metagenome | biome: human gut; feature: human-associated habitat; material: faeces | place: China | collected 2012
GATGCAGCAGCATTCGCTAAACTTGTTGAAGTAGCTAAAAACGCTTAATAGCATAATCATATACATTGAGGACTCTCTTTGGAGGGTCCTTTTTTATGTGGTGAAAGTAATAGATTATCAATAACTTTTATAATATGATATTCTATACATAGAATGTGTGTGATAAATATTAAAAGAGGGGAATTAAAATAATGAAAAAATTATTTTCTATGTTATTGTTAGTATGTATAGTAATACCATTACAGATCCAAGCTATATCGATGGAAGCAATTAAAAATGATAAGAACAATGTTCCTATTCTTACAGGAAAAAATGCTATTACGTATTTTGTAGATAAAAGTTCCATTAAAAGAGTAGAAGAGAATGAGTTTATTTATAAAGCACAGGCCGTTGTATATGAGGTTGAAAATAATAATAGTCGTAGAACTAACTCATATATTCACAAGGTTTTAGTTACTTATCGTTATGATATAAACCATTCTGTAGCCAGCGTATTACGTACTCCACAGTATGCACAAGACTATTCACTTCTCATATATGCTAAACAAGCTAGCTCTGGTATGAAATTAACAATAAATAGTGTGGAAGATTTTAATTATGAAGGTGTGGCTTTAGGGAATTTCGGTAATATTCCAGAACAATACGTTGATGTAGCTTTGCATGATCCTAAATATGTTGTAGGTAACTATATCTTTAAAGAAGCTTATGGTACAACTTTTGAAAATATGACTCTTCATAAGAAATAAGATAAATGAGTTTATGGAAGTAGCTAAAAACGCTTAATAGCATAATAATACAGATTAAGGACTCTCTTTGGAGGGTCCTTTTTGTATGGTGAAAGTATGATATAGCTACATTTATATTTTAGTGTAAAATACTAAATCGTTTTAGCTGTTTTATAAAGTGAAATAAACTATCAAAAAAGTAAAATATAAAAGAGGAGTTTTATTATAGCTTGTAGAACTAACATAGTAATAAACCTATTTAAGGTGCTTGTAAAAGGAGACATTATTATGGGAATCTTTAAAAAGCTATGTATGACCTCTATGTTAGGTGTTATGTTAACTGTACCAACGTATGCAACTGTTGTTACAGGCAGTCAATCAGATGTAAATTTAGATTTAAAGTATCCTTTAGTTTATACAGATCATGCTTATGCTCAAAGAGTTATTAATACAGATATTGCAAATTATGTACTCGAAGCAAAGGATATGTATTACAACCAACATATTTATCAAGTTTCTCAAAACTATAAGGTTACCTATGAGGATAGTCAAGTTGTTTCAATCCTACTAACTACCTATTATTACTACGCCGGAGCTGCTCATGGTATGTATAATACAAGAGGTCTTGTATATAATAAAGTAACAGGTCAACGCATTCCATTATATAACTATATAAAAATTGCGAATGCAGCACAATTGGATAACGGCTTACGATCCCATGTATTAAGTTATTATACAGGTAATCATACAAAGAGCTATATTCCAAATGGATGGAGTGTAAAATATGTAACCGATAACTATTGCTTACGCGGTAAGGGGAACATTGATCTAGTTTACCAACCATATGAACTAGGACCGTACGCAGCTGGTAATACCTATATTGGTTTTACACCAAAAGCCATTGAATACTTTAACCGCATGAACTCCTAATACAAGTGTAGCTTTAAATTGTGTCTTATCAGTACATTGATGCATTAAATAGTATTCTTGTTATAAACTCTATAAAAGCCTATAGTACATATACAGTACTATAGGCTTTTAGTGTACTTATCATATTATCTTCTATATCCGCCGCATCCTCTTGTATTAGAGTTTGGACCGCAATAACTTTGGCTAGTATTGTTACAAACTGTATTGTTATTATTACAGTTGTATTGAGCGTTTGTATTACAATTGTATTGAGTATCTGCATTACATTTATACTGAGCATTGGTATTGCAATTTGCTTGTGATCCATTGCATACATAATCATAAGCAAATCCCGTAGATACAGCAGCAGTCACGGCTAAAAAGGTCATGACGAGCATACGTTTTGTAAATCTCATATGTATCATCTCCTTAATTCTATACTTATATTGTACTACTAAATGTCAACTAAAATATGATATTCTATACATATATACTATTTGAGAGACATTATGTGAAAGGATGAGAGTCTATTATGAAACGTATATTGATGGCTGCATTATGTTTAAGCTGTGTTACGTTAGGAAGTCATGCGATTGATATTAATATACCAGGTGCGGATCCTACAATATCAAAGGAGGCATATCAAAATTATCGCAAGACTGATTTAGATGTACATAAGATGGAACATGAGGTTGAAGCAGAGATAAAAGATTATATGCCCAAAGCTGTGGTAGGTAATGGTGACATAGATTTAGATAAGGTAATTTATTCAAATCGTGAGTTAAACCATTCGTTAAATTTTTCTTCAACAGTATTTATTTTAAAGGAGGATGGGGCAAATATAAAATTTACTATGCCATATCCAAGTAGGTATGGTAATACTGAAAAAATTTCAGATGGCACCTCTGCTTTCAAACAGGCAATGATTATGAGTCCTAATGGGATTATGGCCTATGAATTACGACATCAACCAGCTGGAAATAATTGGGAAGATAGTAAGATTCCATATAACAAGTTGACTATTGATGATATGAAAGCTATTGCAGAGAAAACAGCTGGAGTGTATAAAGCGCCTAATCCTTCATTATATGCTGATAAATTTATGTATCCTACTATAGAAAAAGCTACATGGGATGTAACATATGCTAAGGGGACGCCGATGGTAGGGAGTATCAATTTTACAATGAAGGATACACCTACAATTTCCTATCATATCGGTTACAATTTGACACCTAAAAAACAGTTCAATTCATTGGAGAAACAAGGTGTAGATAAGACTAAAGAGATTATAATGTCACCTTTGGTAAACTATGTTCTACCATCTATTGAGCCAGCTAAGGATATCCTTTCTAAAAGTAAGACATTAAAAATTAATGATTTTACATTTTTAACACTAAAAACAAGTAAAATGGTACGGGTAGATAAAAGCGATTCGTATATGTACATACATGATAGCGATCATTATAAAGAGGGGATTATGGTGATGCCAATAGCAGATACTGATATGCAGCATCTAGAGAATATATTCCCAAAAGTTGTACGAAGTATCATTATGTCTGATAAATATTCAATGCGACAATCAATTCAATTTGCTACCGTATGGAATGATGCTATGCCATCTGTATACTTGCAAATTAAGCGCCCTAAAACAACTTTGTATATGTTAGTATCTCATGACAAACAATTTGTATATACGCACTTTATTATATCTAATAATAGTAATCTATTGGTAAAAGACTATCGTGATATTGTGCAATATGTGGATACTAATAACAATAAGGACTACTATAATACATTCCAAAGTGGACTAGGGGCTAAGATGCCAAAAGAAATGGTTACTTATGATATTAAGAATACTAAGTAGTCGTTATTTATGGGTTGAATAATAATTAAAAATGAGCCTGTAGCACTATACTATTATAGTGCTACAGGCTCATTTTACTATATCAAGTCTTTAAGACTCTATTTTGTTGTATTAGAACTCGTTTTATCGGCTGCTAGTGGTTGTTCTGCTAGAACAACTTGAGGTTCGTTGTAAGTATAGCTTAATTGATGATTATAGGCTAATTTAAAATAATTGGCTAATCCTTTATTTGTACAGTAGATGTAGCAACCTTTTTGGCCACGTGTCATTAATGTACGGTATGTATTTTTTACAATTTCATTTGCAATACGATGTCCTTCTTCAGGCTTTTCTTTTAAAAGTTTTTTGATACCTTTGATAGACTGATCTGTTTTAGCACGTTTATTAATATCTACGATGAGCTTTCCATTTTCATAACGTAGATCATCACCGATAATAACACCTACGTATTCAAATTCAAGGCCCTGAGTGGTATGAATGCAGCCCGCTTCATTAATAGAATCTGGATCTATTGCATATGTGGTAGAATTCCCTAAGTTCCAACTGATTCCAAAATTATGTTCCAGTATTTGGATATCTTTTACAAGAGAAGTTGTTCGACCTTCTTTAGGCCAGTCCCAACAATAGCCTGCTAAAACTCGAGACTTATTGTTAATCTCATTTTTTGTTTTTATAGCAGAATACATAGCATTAGGATCATCAAAAATTTTAAAGTCATAATCACCTTCAAAACCATCATAGTTTGCTGTTTCTGCAATTTGAAGAACGTTGTCTAACCAAGCTAAATAGCCGTCAGAGCCATTACAACGGAACTGAGATTCTAGCGCGCCCTCATAAACAAGAGCTTTTTGTTCAGTACTAAACTTTAATATTTTATCGATAGTACCTGCATCTTTAAACGTAACACGTTGGTTTCGATCAATAAAGAAGACACTAAAGAGGGAGGCATTAATAATTTCTTTGATTTGGTCTTCCCCTTCATTTTGGTACATTCCAGATTTTTCACGTAATCTATGTGCTTCATCAACAATTGCAATTTGAAGTGCATTTTTAGAACGTGTATGGAATGTGCCACTACTTTGAAATAATGCTTTAATCTCTGTTTTCTTAAATCCTTTTTGTAACATGGTACTATATACATTTCGTGGTGCTGCATTAGATGTAACATATTGTGCCATATAGCCGTTATGGATACATTCAGCTAATAAGTTTATTGCTACAACACTTTTACCAGTACCGGGACCGCCACGAACTATATATACCGTTTTTTGATTATTCTTAATAGCATCTAGGGCAGCTTTTTTTATACGTTCGAACTCAACCTTTTGGTCATCAATAAGAACAAATTCTTTATTGCCCTTCAACATACTTAGAATCGAATCCTGAAGCGCTTTAGATGGTCTGAGCTTACCATGCTCGATAGATTCCATGATATTTGTTGTGTCAGGTTTTGGGATATAGGTCTTGATAAAGTTACGTAAGTTATTCATCTGGCCTAATGTAAACATAGGGGATATGTCTAATATAGCACTATAGATTGGATTTCGTAGCTCGGTTGAGATGCTTTCATCAAAGTTATGTAAAAATGCACATGGATGTAACTCAATAGGTCTCGTCTGTACATCTTCATTGAAGTTTTCAATGAGGCTACAGTAGGACCAGGCTTGGTAGGATGGGTGCGTGACCTCACGAAGACCACCACCGAGATAGGTAGATACAATATTATCCTTATCTTCTACTTTGAAAGCTTCGCCCCATTGTTTTAATTCGACAATAATAACATGTTCTTTATTATTTTGATCAAGGCCGGTAATAATAAAATCGACACGCTTTTGGGTGTTTGGAACGATATATTCAATGGCAATACCGGCTAAGTCCGGTATTGCTATATCACGCATGACATTAGCCATATAAGATAATGAAGTCTGCCATGAATGAATCTCAGATTCGCCTACGCGACGATATTTCTCTGTTAATGTTTGATGTAATTTTTTGACCAAGACACCTTGTTCGAAATCTTGGATGAAAGATTGTTTTGTAGAGGAGTAGATAATCATTTTGTAATCCTAGTTTAAAAATGAAGGAATTTTCATGAAACGTGTTGAATAATATTATTATAGCATTATAATTGGATAGAAAAGAAAGTTGAGGAGTGTTTAATAGATCTTGAATTGCAATAAGTAATGCGACAATATTAAATCAATTTTCTAATCTCATGTTTTAATATGTCAAATGGTGTTTTAAACCCAAGACATTTCCTAGGCCGATTATTAATCAGCATTAGTGCTTCTGTTAGTTTATCTAGTATTGCTTTAGCTAAATCGATTTTCTTAGGAAAAAACTCTCGAAGTAAACCCTTACTATTTTCATTAGATCCACGTTGCCATGCTGTATAGGCATCGGCAAAATACATTGGTATTCCGAACTCGGCTTCACTTGTTCATAGCACGCAAATTCTTTACCACGATCCACCGTAAAGGTTTTAAGTAATTTACTGGTTAATGTGTTGTATAGCGAACTAATAGCTAAAAACATAGAATCCTTAGTTCGATCATCCATTTTTATTGCTACATAGAATCGAGTTTTTCGTTCAACAAATATAGCTAAACAGCTTTTACTTTGGCCTCTGGAAGAAACCATTGTATCTAGTTCCCAATGACCAAAAACCTTCCGATCTTCAACTTCTTGAGGTCGTTCTTTAATGGTTTCCTTTTAACATTGAATCGTCCACGCTTTTCTTGTGTACTGGGCTTTTTTCCTTTCCGGCGAAGTACTGTTTCCGTTACAGTAAAAAAACCACGATGGATCCAGGAATATATTGTCTTAAAGCTTAGAATTCCAACTAATTCAGCACCAACCAATTCTTCTGGAGACCAAGTTTGTTGTAATCTGGATTCAATTAAAGCCGCTAATTGAGGTGTTAACTTTATTGGCCTTCCTTTATTAGCAGACTTACTAGTTGCCACCTGCTGTGCTTTAATCGCAGAGTATTCGCCTTCAACGCGATTTAATTTTCTTGCTACAGTAGAATGGTGGACACCAATTAAACTAGCAATTTTACGAACAGAGTACTTCTCTTTTCTTAAAATTTCTATTTGACTTCGTTTTTCTATGGTAAGATGTATATAGCTCATATTAGAGACCTCCGTGTCATGTATTTGTGGTTATTTACATTTTACACGAGATTTCCAATATGAGTCTTTTTATTTGTCGCAATATATTTTACAATTCATCATATTCTATGGTGTTTAGTAGAGTTTTTATTATTCTGGAGTAAATACTATGGGCATGATTTATAAATTTAGAAATATGAAATCTTTCTTAGAGTATAAAGAGTTAGAAAATCATTACCTTTATTTTTCCCCAATAGATAAATTAAATGATCCGTGGGAAGGTAATCTATCGTTGGAGTGGAATACTGATGTAAGTGATAATTGGAAAGGCCTTTTGTTTAATTATTTTGCATCATTTATATGGTTCTATACAAAGGAGATTCATAACCAAGAAAATCAGCCTAAAAACTTTGAAAGTATTGATATTGTTATTTTCAACAATAAATGTGCTAAATATAGTCATTATATAAATACGGACTTGATAAAATGTTTATTTGATGACTTTTTTATGTGTAAACCGGTTATTACACTTAGAGGAACATTTGGTAAATCACCTTTATTAAGAAACCAAATGGCACGTTATTTTGGATTTTTGTATCCAACATTAATCTATTTTTTAAAACAATATTATAATGAACTTGATGAATCAAATATTGTACCTGATGAAGGAATAGGAGATTTACCTGAAGATTGGAGAATACCATATGAATTTCGTTTAAGTCAAAATAATAAGCCTTGTTATAATGAAGCAAGATCAATTGGATTAAAAAAATTACTTACTAACGATATATCAGAATATGAGTATAAATTAAATTGGTTGAGATATGAGTTTCCGTATCATTATATTGATGCACTTCTTAATGTTGTAACACCTAATATTCATATTACTTGTTTTTCAAAAACATATGATAATAGTGCTATGTGGGCCTATTATGCTGGTAATCATAAAGGAGTATGTTTAATTTTTGAAGATGATTTAGTATCAGAGTTATTCAACTATAAGGGTACTTCTTTACAAGATGTGAATTATAGTAATGATAGTAGTTATGGGGAGTTTTTTCAATTACTATTAGATGAGATTCAAGATAAATCATTCTATCCTAAAATTGATACTTCTATGTATAGAAATCAAGATTCTTTTAATGAGTTTTGGATTAAGAATTCTATTAGAAAATCTTCATATTGGATGCATGAATCTGAATCTAGATTATTAATTCTAAGTGGAACTGGTGAAAGTGGAATAAGGATTTTTTATAATCCCCGCTGTTTGAAAGGAATAATTTTTGGTGCAAATTGTAGTACAGAGGATAAAATTAAAGTTATAAGAATATTACAAGACTGGAAACATGAGTCTAAAATTGATGAGTTGCCTAGACTATATGATATATATTTTGCTGAAAGTAGAGTAGCTCCTTATAAATATAAACTTGAATTATATGATTATGATATTTTATAAATTTACTTTATTATAAATATAGATAGGAATATTTAATTAATAATTATGTATGGAGTATATAATTATTATATGCTAATTATTGTATTTGTATGATATTTAAATTATTTTTATTGAAGGAGAACTGTATGGAGAGTGATTTAATTACAGTAATATCAATATTTATTTCTTTATGTACGTTATTTTTTACTATATATAAGTTCCAAAAACAGAAAAAATGGAATTCTGAACTTGAAAAATTAAAATATACATTTGAACATAATCTGACAAGTTATAAGATTTATATAGAGTTAAAACACAAGCGGATTATAAAAGTTAATCAATATATGATAGAGGCATATAGTGCAGTTATGAATATATCTTCACCTCTTCAAACATACCCAGACTTTTCTAGATATACTATGATTCAAATTTCTAACTTTTTAGATAAGATATCTTTGGGAGAAAACGAGAAAGACGATATAATGGGTCAATGGGATTTAAATAAAGAATATGCAATTAAAGAAGTATTATATTGGTATAATAGATATAGATGTATAAAAGCTTCCAATTTAGTTAATAAATTAAAAAAACATATATTTTATGTTCGAATATATATAAAGGAAGAAGATTTTGAATCTTTATTTGATTTTACACATAAACTAGATAGTATTTTAATACATAAAGAGACACTTTTAGATGAAATTAGAGGTCTAAGTTTTGATAATCATGATTTGAATCTAGATATTCAAAGTATGGTAGAAGAAGTTTCAATATTAAATGATTCTTTGGTTTCTTTGTTGAGAAATGCATTAGAAATAGATTTAATATAAGTTTTATACAAATTTAATTATTGAATGATGAATTATAAAGATAAATATAATTTCTTAAATTGCAATATGAAATTGAACAGTATTTAAATCCACTATTTTATTAACTTCTTCTAAAAAGACTTCTTGTGGTGTTTTGTAATATAATATCTTACGTGGTAAGTTATTACACCAGTGAAGAGTTTGGCGTAGTGTATGTTCTGAGATACTTTCTATTCGTTTTCCTTTCGGAATAAAACGATGAAGTAAACCGGTATGTCTTTCGTTAGAGTCTCGTTCCCAAGCTGAATAGGGCCTTGCAAAATAGATAAATAGTATCTCATCTTCAAGATCAGATATATCCGCAAATTCTAAACCATTATCAGCGGTTATCGTCTTACATAACAATCTTAACTCCACATTGTTTTTAAATGTACTTAACCACGTTTCTAATGCTTCTTTTATATCATGAGAACGGGCGGAAGGACAGCGTAAAGCTATATATAATCTACTTTTTCGTTCTATTAAAGAAATCAATACATTATCTTTTTTATTTTTTGCTCCACGAACAGTGGCTATTTCCCAATGACCAAACTCTTCTCGAGTTTCAATTGTAGCATCACGAAGTTCTATTGATTTTCCCCAGTTCACGTTTATACTTACTCGAAACGGACTTTCTTAGTGAGCGACGTGTTACTAGAGGTAGATCAATAGCTTTTACCCCAAGTAGTCCTTGATGAAGATAGTTATATAAAGTTTTAGTACAAACCATTTCATTACGTGCAAATATACAATGACGTTTAGCATATCCGACAGCAGCATCAAAGGACCAATGTTCTTTACATACTTTTTCTTCAATCCAGTGTATGAAAGACTCTATAAAGCATAATTTCATTGTATTAAATGAGCCAAGACGTTGTTGTTCATATGTTAATTGCCTTGAATCTACTAAATATACAAGACGAGCTTTACCTTGTTGAATTTGAATAACAGAACCACGTTTTAGTTCTGTATAAATAGTAGTTCTAGAGCGTCCTAATACGGTTGCAATAGCTGTAACAGAATCGCCGGCGGCGATTCTCTTTTCTACATAAAAGCGTTCTTCTGGGGTTAAGTGTTTGTTTGTACGTAATGTCGTGTTATGATTAATATAGTCCATAGTGATTACCTCGGTTAGATTATGTTTGGTCACTTAAATCATAACACAAGGTTCACTATGGATTTTTTAGTTGTTCAATTTCATTCTACAATTAAGCAAAAAGTTATTTCATTAAGAGACGAGTTAAATAATTATGGATTTTTCTACTATATTGATACAATTTATTACAGTTTTATTTGCGAGTATATTGGGGCCTATAAGTTTAAATTGGTTTAAAAATAAAAATGAGGTAGAAGTTCAACGTAAAAAAATAGCCTTAAAACTTTATCATCAGTTACAAGACTACTGCTTTTTATTAGCGGAAGCCATTAATAAACATGACAATGCATTAGCAACTTTATATAGAGATGCTGAGGGGCAATATAATTGTTCTTTTGGGCATTTTCAATGGTATCATTCAATTCCTAATATCGAAATTGATGAGCGAATTTATATTTTAGATAATAATATAGTTGGTAATATTTTTATGTTTGTGCGGGAATCTAAGTATACAAAATTAGGGTTAGAATTTTTAGAGGATGTTGATATTGATTGCGTTATAGATTCATATTGTGAAACTGCTTATGCATTAGTAAAAAGTGCTATGCTTATATGTGATTTATTAGGTGAAAAGTATGGCATTGCTTCTGTTGACGAAAATTGGTTAGAATTAATTCCCAATAGACTTAAAGAAGAGAAAAATAATTAGAGTTATGTTAAATACTTAGATTGATATTCAGATTTGGGATAAATAATATAAAAGAGTAGTATTAGAAGTTGTAAGACGTTTAATATCACTTTTATAATAGATAGTTAAAAAGAATCTAGTTATACTTAGAGGTAAAAATGAGAGATTTTGATGAATTATTGTCACAATGCAGGAATAGTCAAACTAGAGATCATTTTAATGAGGCTTTGAATTGTTATAAAGGTGGTGCTTATAGGGCTACTATAACACAACTTTGGACAACACTTATTTATGATTATGTATATAAATTAGAAGAATTAGCTGGGAATAATGATGATGTTGCAAAAGCGGAATATGAAAAGTTAAAAAATTTGATTGAGAAGAACGATATACATGGATCGTTAACTTTCGAACAACAAGTACTAAAAAATGCATATACTAAATATATGTTTATTAATGCTACTGAGTATGAGATGTTACGAAGATTACATTTTGATAGGAATTTATGTGCTCATCCATCTTTAGATGAAGATTTATTACCGTATAATTTTTCGGCACATATAGCACGTGTGCATATTGATAATTTAGTTGATATGATGTTATCAAGACCCCCAATTCAAGGGCGTGTAATGATAGATAGAATTATTAAGTTGATAGAGTCAGAATTTATATTTCCCAGCCAGCTCGAAAAAGCTAAATGTTTATTTCAGAATGAATTATTTAAAGATGTAAAGGATACTGTTAAGCGAAATGTTTTTATTATTATATTAAAGCGTTTACTATTAGAAGAATCAAATCCGACACTTATCGGTCATTTTAAAGTAGCATTTGAATGTATAAAATTTCTTGAAACATATATGGTCGAGAGTATATTATGTGAAAAGTTAGATGGTCTTATTATGAATGTGCCAGAGTCTAGATATTCTTTTATGATGGCATCATTATCTTTACTAAATAATATAGAGCAATATATAAATCAAGCTACGATTGTTAAACTCGAAACATTTTTAGATTCAACTGATGATATTTTGTATTTAATAGGTGCATATAGGATTTCTGTTTTATCAGCTAAAGTTTTAGATAAAATAAAAGTATATGATGATCAAGTACTAAGGGATTTTATAACATATAATAAAGATGTGCAGATAGCTGATATTGCTGTAAATCGATTCTGCTCAGCAAGTTCTTTTCTTGATGCAGAACAGAAATTTGAATACTTAGTAATTCCATTGATAACTTATTTAACTGAAGAACATTTTGATAATATTTCAATGGCCGATAATACAAATAAACAAATTAGAGAATCATGGGGGATGAAGAATCTATATAAAACGGCTTATGAGGTGTTACCTGCAGATACACAAGGGAGGAAGCTTTTGGAGACACTTTATTTAGCAAGAGATTGATAATAATATTTACATTATAGCCATTTAATTTTTTTGATTATGAGTAAACTTATTGATTTTTTATATTCAATAAAGGAGATAGTGATGTACTTTGATACACTAGATTCAGAGGAACAAATATCATTTTTAATTAAGCCAATTTTAAAGGTGTTACAGGAAGCTGGTGGTGAACTAGATAAATCTGAGCTTCGAGAAAGAATCTGTGATATGGATGAGCGTATTGCGGAATTTGAACAAAAGCTTTATACATCTAAGAAAACAGGTAATCAATATAAAAAATTTAATTTTAAATTTAATTTTGCAATTAAAGAGTTAAATTATGTAAATTTACTTTCTTATGTGCCATATAACCCACAAATAACATTAACTCAACAGGGGATTGCTATTAATATAACGACATTAGATGTTGAAGCTGATGTTAGAGAAAAAGCCAAAGCTTATTGGGAGGAAAGTCGTTTAAAGAAGAAATTAAGAGATAAAAGTCTTTCTGAATTAGAAGAAGATACTGAACGCGATACTGTAGCAGATAGAGAGCCAATTGATGATTTTAGAACAGAGTTGCAACAATCGATTGCGAAGATGTCTCCTTTAAAGTTTGAGCAATTTGCGAGACTTTTGCTTACCAAAATGGGGGTTAAGTTTACCGAGAAGGGAATTAAAGTTTCTAATGATGGCGGCATTGATGGTTACGGCTATCATCGAGATGATGATGACTTTAGAATTACAAGAGTTGTTATACAATGTAAGCGGTATAATACTAATAAAGTCGGTGAACCTGAAATCAATCAATTTCTTGGTGCAATGAGTAAATTTCAAGCTGACTATGGAGTATTTATTACTAATAGTCTTTTTACTGAACAGGCGCGTAGAGCCGCCGCCGAAGGAAAGCCTATTACTCTTATAGATGGTAGTGAATTGATTAATTTAGTAATAAAATATAGAGTAAATATTACTCCTGTTACAACCTATATATTAGGTGATTTCTATTTGGAAGAATAATATTACTGTTTATAAGCTAATAAGTATAAAAAAGACTTGACTTTTGTCAGGTCTTTTCCCTTTAAATTGCAATGACTATAGTAGATTATAAGGTATAGGTTACTATCGATGTTTCTATAAAGAATTTATATGTACAATAAAGGTTAATAAAAGAAGACAAGGAAAGAAATCCTTAGACTCCTTTCCTTGTCCAGATATGATATAGTTTATACCCAAGTGAGGCATAAATGGTTTGGTCGCCAAAATTTGCTTCTAGATTTATTGAATTGAAAAAACGGTCTGACATCATGTCAGGCCGTTTCTTCATGTTTAAATGGAGTTATTAGTTGTGTAACTCTCGTTTTCCGTATATTTTTAGGACTATAGCAATAATTGTATTTAACACAAATAGAGCGGCAAAACATTCTAAAGCAGTAGTATAGCCATATCCTGCTTCGTGAAAGTATGATACAAGCATAGGACCAACGATGCCCGCTAATCCCCAAGCAGTTAGGATGCGACCATGAATAGTAGAAAGTTGTCGTATACCGTAGAGATCCGCAAGATATGCTGGCATACAAGAAAATCCCCCACCATAGCATGTGATAATGAGAAGAATTAAAATTTGGAATGTTAGGGTGCTATTGGTTTTGGCGAGTAGATAGAATGCGACGATTTCTATAATAAAGAATAGTATGTAAGTTTGTGCTCGCCCGAGGTAATCGGAGATAGTAGACCATGCAATGCGACCCCCACCATTGAAAATACCGATGATACCAACCAGTGATGCAGCTGCTGCAGGTGTCATACCAATGGCTTCTTGCGCCATAGGGGACGCTAAGGATAGTAGGCCTATACCACAGGTAATATTAATAAAGAATACCCACCAAAGGGCACCGAATTGCCAAGTTTTCATGGCATCATTGGCTAGCATGCCATGGGTATGAACGTACATGGTAGATCTATCCTTAGTAGTTCGAGTTGAGTGTTTTGGTTGAGGTGCTTTCAAATAGAGAGAAGAGGCGCCCATAATTACGAGATAGATTACACCGAGTATAATGAATGTATCCACCAATCCAACCTGAGCTACAAGGTATTGCATAAGAGGCCCTGCAATGAGAGAAGCAAACCCAAAACCCATAATAGCTAAACCAGTAGCAAATCCTGGGCGATTTGGAAAGTATTTCACGAGCGTAGAAACTGGTGTTATATAACCAATGCCTAGTCCAATGCCACCGATGATGCCGTAGAAGAGATAGAGTAAGGTAAGATTGTGTATGCTAAGTGCATAGGCCGTACCCAATAATCCGGTTACCCAGAATAACATAGCGAGAAGTCCACTTTTCTTGGGGCCAATTTTTTCTGCAAAGGAGCCAAGAAAGCCCGCAGATAGTCCGAGCATTAAAATGGCTAATGAGAATGTCCATGTTGTTTGCGATAAAGTAAAACCCATATCTGCCATAATAGGACGTGTGAGTACACTCCACGCATATACACTACCAATGGATATGTGCAAACCAATGGCTGCCAATGCAATAAACCAACGATTTCTCATAAGAAAACTCCTTTCATATAGGTGAGATATTCAGATATAGATAAAGAAGCATTTGTTACGAGAAGGCGATAAAAAAGACCATCTGAACAAAAGCTTGCCCAGACGGTCGGCTATCACACGATGTGTGCTACTGTGCATGTAGTTAATTCTACGTATCCGTCAGCCCAGTAGGAATATATCACAAATATAGCAATTGAAAGGACATCTTGTCGGTGATATAAGTCACTATCGTATGCACTATGAGGATTTATAAAAGAAAACAAGGAAAGAAATCCTTAGATTCCTTTCCTTATTTAAATATGATATAATTTATATCAAAGTGAGGCATAAATGGTTTCGACGCCAGACTTCGCTTCTAGAATTTAATTTTGAAGAAACGGTCTGACTCTCAATGTCGGGCCTTTTTTCATACCACGATTAGAAAGCTAGCTTTTAGCTAGAGGTCAATCACTTTGCTGCCATGATAATGGTCGCCACAAGTATGCCAAAGGAAATCATGAGTGATAACACTTTGAATGTACTCATATTGATCACCGCCAATCTCTAGAAGATTAGCAAAGGCTGGACCCATTTAGAGGCCTCAAGTTCAATATAGTGCTGTCAATTATAAAAGTAAAGAGATAAGAGGTTCCTAATAATCACCTAGGTGACTATTAGGAACCTCTTTCATTTTGTAATTATTTTCATCGATATCTTTATATTATGTTACAATACAATTAATATCACTATTTTATGGAGAGATGTATATGTTAAAACGATTATTACTAAGTGCTGTAATATTAAGTGCTGTTAGTGTATCTAGTTATGCTATTGATGTGAATATTCCTGGTGCAGATCCAAGTATTGCTAAGGATGTGTATGTACAGGGGGTATATAGTACTGAAAATATTAAGAATGCTTATGATGTAGAAACTAGAAGGATAATAGATTCGACTATATCGAAAAAGGGAGTATCTAAAGGGTTTGGTACTGCTGTTAATGATGATGAAGTTGAATCCTTTAAAAATGATTTATACTCTATCAAGCGTCGTCAATTTGACAGTAATACAATTGTGAATTTACATAATAATGATGGTGGACTATCGGTTACATTTCCATTTAGCGCAATACAGAAAGAGGCTATAACTGATTTTCCTAATTCAAATGCTCATTATTTAGTAGAATCACCTATGATTGCTGCAGGTATTATTGAAAATAAAACACCAAATACTACCGATAAAACAGATGTAGCTTTTAAATATGACGGCCTTAGTAAAGGTTATTTGAGAAAGACCACCCTTAGCGGAGCTATTGAGATGGATATTATTGGTTTAAAATTTGAGCTGAGTAAATATCCAAATCAAGAGTATTTTGTTGTCCTTTATCCGCGTGCAACGGAGCTTGTCACATCCAATGATATTAATACAATAATGGCTAATTATGTAGTACCATCAATCTATTCGCTTCAAGATCTAGATGATTATAGCAAGGTTGAGACATATAAAACATATTCCTTCAGGGTACCAAAAACAGCTGTAAAAGCAAAGAATATAAATGAAAAATTGGATGGAGTAACTTTTACAATTGATAAAGATATAAATCAACAAATTCGCATTGAACCTAATTATGAATCTGAAAAAGGTATATTTAGTACAATTAATGAGATTCGTATATTAAATAAGATTGATAATAAGTCTGCAGAGTTGTTTGGTGTATCTGGGGCTAAAATGATAACAAAGGGATTCCATACTTATGTGTGGAATGATGGCATACCAGGGTTATTACTAGATCTTGAACTAGATAATCAACAAGGTATGTTGATGTTTATTACATATGATGAAAGCCATAAGTATGTAAACACAATACAATACCCGTTAAATAATGGGGTATATAGTAAAGCTCAGTTACGTAAATTAATTACTGATGTAAAATTATCGGGTACAGGGAATATGTATAAAGGAGATGTTTGGATTATTTAACAATCTCTTTTAACAACAAAACAGGGAAAGAAATCCTTAGATTCCTTTCCCTGTTTAGATATGATATAATTTATATCAAAGTGAGGCATAAATG
>OGZV01002073.1_pt1 | contig 16647 bp, 17 predicted proteins | sample 1576861 | NCBI WGS metagenome assembly OGZV01 (sample SAMEA3541501, study PRJEB24748) | human gut metagenome | biome: human gut; feature: human-associated habitat; material: faeces | place: China | collected 2012
CGCTTAAACGCTGCGGCAGGGAGAAGTCCAGCTGTACAGTACCGCACTGCCATGCACGATCGAGGCAGTCATACAGGGTAAATTCAATTTTCGGGCCGTAGAACGCCCCTTCGCCCAATTGATATTCAAATGGGATGTTGTTTTCTTCCAGCGCCACCGCCAGATCCGCTTCCGCGCGATCCCAGGTCTCATCGCTACCGATACGTTTTTCCGGGCGAGTAGACAGCTTGACGACGATTTTCTCGAAGCCAAAGGTGCTGTACATATCATAAACCATACGAATACAGGCGTTCACTTCATCGCGAACCTGATCTTCAGTACAGAAGATATGCGCATCATCCTGAGTAAAGCCACGAACGCGCATCAGGCCATGCAGCGCGCCCGACGGTTCGTTACGGTGGCAGCTACCGAATTCAGCCATACGCAGCGGCAGATCGCGGTAAGATTTCAACCCCTGGTTGAAGATCTGCACGTGACCCGGGCAGTTCATCGGCTTAATGCAGTATTCACGGTTCTCGGAAGAGGTGGTGAACATCGCATCTTTGTAGTTGTCCCAGTGGCCGGTTTTTTCCCACAGCACACGGTCCATCATGAACGGGCCTTTAACTTCCTGATACTGATACTCTTTCAGTTTCGAACGAACGAAAGTTTCCAGTTCACGGAAGATAGTCCAGCCATCATTGTGCCAGAACACCATACCCGGCGCTTCTTCCTGCATATGATACAGGTCAAGCTGTTTCCCGATTTTACGGTGGTCACGCTTAGCGGCTTCTTCCAGACGCTGCAGGTAGGCGTTCAGCGCTTTTTTATCTGCCCAGGCGGTGCCGTAGATACGCTGCAACATTTTATTGTTGCTGTCGCCACGCCAGTACGCGCCAGCGGTTTTCATCAGTTTGAAGTGATGGCAGAAACGCATATTCGGTACGTGCGGACCGCGGCACATATCGATATATTCTTCGTGATGATACAAGCCTGGCTTGTCATCATGGCCGATGTTTTCGTCAAGAATAGAAACTTTATAGGGTTCGCCGCGCTTCACGAAGGTTTCACGCGCTTCGTGCCAGCTGACTTTCTTCTTGATGACATCGTAGTTTTTCTCGGCGAGCTCGTGCATACGTTTTTCGAGCGCGTCGATGTCTTCCTGAGTCAGGGTGTGGTCCAGATCGACATCATAGTAAAAACCGTTGTCGACAACCGGGCCAATGGCCATTTTAGTGTTCGGCCACAGCTGTTTGATCGCATGACCTAACAGGTGAGCGCAGGAGTGACGAATGATCTCCAGACCGTCTTCATCTTTTGCGGTGATAATAGAAAGCGTGGAGTCAGTTTCGATCGGGTCGCAGGCGTCAACCAGCTCACCGTTTACACGTCCGGCGATGGTGGCTTTCGCCAGGCCTGGACCGATATCCAGAGCGACATCCATCGGGCTAACTGCGTGGTCGAAATGGCGTTGGCTGCCATCAGGAAGCGTAATTACAGGCATTTTATGTCCTTATTTGCAGTGGTGCCCCGCACGAAAGAGCACATACAAAACAATATAATCATAATTATCAACGAGTTGTGGCTCAGCTCCCGCTTCACTCTGCGAAAATATGAGTACGCCCGTCTATCTATTGAACCGCCCTCACCTGCAGCCGCTCGTTGATAACACCGAGGGTTAGTGTACACATCATTACTGCGCGATTAAAGTCGCAATAACTAAATGGTTATTCTTCTTTTAAATAGCAAGGGGCGATAACAATTTGTCGAGGCAATTCCCGCTTAAACCACGCGGTTAATTAACCGATCAATTACCTGAAATGAAGAGATAAATACCACCACCGCTAAAAAGCGAAATGAAAAAATCATCCGTTATAGTGAGTATTCATACCCGGCAGGAAATAACAGGAATCAGGCCGGTTGCCCGGCCTGAAAATTACATTTTATAACCGAGCGATAAGGTGGTGCGGCGGTCGGTATGCTCCGGCGCCGAAGCCGGCGGCTGCGAGTTCCACGTCAGGTTATAGGCGACACGCAGCGCAAAGTGGGCGTTGATTGCCACATTTAATGCGCTTTCCGAGTTCAGCGTCGTGTCTTCAGCGCCGAATACCGAAACACCTTGCGTAAATTTGGCGTTATCGGTCATCTGCCATGCCCAGGTGCCGGAGGCGTACCCCAGCGGCTGAGTTTCGTTATCGCCATCGGTGTACTCGTCGTAACGCACGCCCGGACCAAATTCAAAACGCAGGCTGTGAACCGGGCCGTTGAGGATCTGGCGACCATAACCGGCAGTCAGCACGTCGCGCTGTTGATAGCCGTTGTAGCGATCGGTCAGCCAGCTGGCCTGGCCAAATACATAGTTCATATCGGTCAGGTTATAACGACTACGGCCGCCCACGGCATATTTCTCCGAAGAGCGTTGATCGTTAGAGGACGTGTTGCTCGCATTGCCCCAGAGTGACCAGGCCGTGGTATCGCCGTACCAGGTCAGCGTGGAGTCAGCGGTCATTGAGGAGCTTTTCGTGTTGCCGGACTGAGCGAGATAACCCGCATTCACAGCACCTTCGAAAGGTTTTTTGGCAGTGGAAGGGTCATCCATGACGGTAAAAACGGAATCATCGGCCAGTGCGTTTACAGACGCAAAAAGCCCCCCCGCCAGCAATGCCGCTGCGGGTACTGTCTTCAAAAGCTTCATTATAACTCTCTAAAATACATATCTTCAGGACAGTACAAATGATGAATGGACCAGCGATCCCTTCATTTAATTTAGAGTCCGTACAACATTTAAGGAGACCAGGCAGGTCCCGGAAACTTTCGCGAGGCGCGCTGAATGCGAGTCCTAAGAAAGGCGCTTGATTATAAAAAAGCACGAATAACTTAGCAATCAGTTGCTATTTCGTTTTTTGAATAAGACGGTTCCCAAAACAATCTTTATTTCATAAAGATAAAAAACCAGACATCTTTGTAAATCCATCGTCCGCCCCGCTTCCCCTCACTCCATTTCAGTGCCATGCTTAAAAAAGCAGCTTTATTCGTATTAAGGAGGAACAGGATGACCAAAATTTATACGCTCACGCTGGCCCCATCACTCGATAGCGCAACGCTGACACCGCAAATATACCCTGAAGGCAAGTTACGCTGTAGCGCACCGGTATTCGAACCCGGAGGCGGCGGGATCAACGTCGCCCGGGCCATTACCTTTCTGGGCGGTAAAGCGACGGCGATTTTCCCGGTTGGGGGCGCCACCGGCGAGCATCTTACCGCCCTGATGGCTGATGAGCAGGTCCCGGTCGAAACAATAGAAACCCGCGACTGGACGCGGCAGAACTTACATGTGCATGTCGATGCCAGCGGCGAACAATATCGCTTTGTCATGCCCGGCGCGGCGCTAACCGAAGATGAGTTCCGTCGCCTGGAAGAGAAAGTACTCGCGATTGAGCCCGGTTCTCTGCTGGTTATCAGCGGCAGTCTGCCGCCCGGAATCAGCGTCGAGCATCTGACTCAACTGGTAAAAAACGCGCAGCAGCACGGGCTACGTTGCATCATCGACAGCTCCGGCGATGCGCTGGCCGCCGCGCTGGATGTCGGCAACATCGAGCTGGTCAAACCGAACCAGAAAGAGCTTAGCGCGCTGGTACAACGCGACCTCAGCCAGCCTGACGACGTGCGTAATGCCGCGCTGGAACTGATCCGCTCCGGAAAAGTACGCCGGGTTGTGGTTTCGCTGGGTCCGCAGGGGGCGCTGGGAGTTGATGCCACCGGCAGCGTACAGGTGGTGCCGCCACCGATGAAAAGCCAGAGCACCGTTGGCGCGGGTGACAGTATGGTCGGCGCAATGACGCTACGTCTGGCGGAACAAGCCTCGCTTGAGGATATGGTCCGCTTTGGCGTTGCCGCCGGTAGCGCCGCCACGATTAACCACGGCACCCGCCTGTGTTCATTAACCAACACGCAGAAAATCTACGATTACCTTTGTGGCCGCTAGTCTCGACCCCCTTCACCCGGGTGAAGGGGGTCAATTCGCTACCATGGTCTATGCTAGAAATTCCATGCATAACAACAGAGTGAAAAATGAGCAACGATATTACCGCGCACGTGATCACCGTTAAGTTCCAGGAACAAGCGCTGACTGAGATTAACGAGCTCAGCAATCATTTCATTCGCGCAGGCTTCGTCCTGACGCTCAACGACGATGATGGCAAAACCCATGATTTAGGTACCAACACATTTGGCCTGCTGAGCGCGCAAAGCCCCGAAGACGTTCGGGCATTAAGCGCAGGTCTCGCGGAAGCCGCTTTAGGCAGGCCGGCAGAGATCGCCATCACCACATTTAGCGAATGGTTAAAAGCTCAATAAGTGCGATCGCCATCGTGGAAGACGTCAGTTGTGCGTTAGCTCGAACTTTACGGCCAGGTTATACGCTAACCTTATGATATGGTGGAAAACATGGGGAGAGACAGCATGTGGCAAGCTATTAGCAATTTGTTAAGCGAGCAGCACACTGGCGGCGCTGAAATCGAACTGCGCAACGAGCTACCCGGCGGAGAGATCCATGCCGCCTGGCATTTACGTTTTGGCGGAAAAGATTATTTCGTCAAATGCGATGAACGCGAACTGCTCCCCATTTTTACCGCGGAGGCGGACCAGCTGGAGCTGCTCTCGCGCTGTAAAACCGTCAGCGTTCCGCAGGTTTTTGCCGTCGGCAACGACCGGGATTACAGTTTTCTGGTGATGGAATATTTGCCGCCGCGACCGCTGGACGCGCATAACGCTTTTCTGCTTGGTCAGCAAATCGCCCATTTACATCAGTGGAGCGACCAGCCGCAGTTTGGCCTTGATTTTGACAACGATCTGTCGACGACCCCGCAGCCGAATGCCTGGCAGCGCCGCTGGTCAACGTTTTTCGCTGAACAACGCATTGGCTGGCAGCTGGAGCTAGCGGCGGAAAAAGGACTGCACTTCGGCGATATCGACAACATTGTCGAAAGTGTACAGCAGCGGCTCAGCAGCCATCAGCCGCAGCCTTCTTTATTACATGGCGACTTGTGGTCCGGGAACTGCGCGCTAGGGCCCAATGGGCCGTATATTTTCGATCCGGCATGTTATTGGGGCGATCGCGAATGCGATCTGGCAATGCTGCCTCTGCATCCGGAACAACCGCCGCAGATTTACGATGGCTATCAGTCGGTCTCGCCGCTGCCCGCTGGTTTCCTTGAACGGCAACCGATTTACCAGCTATACACTTTACTTAATCGGGCAATTCTGTTCGGCGGTCAGCACCTGGTCACCGCGCAAAAAGCGCTCGATGAAGCCCTGCAATAGGCGTAAAAAAAGGCCCTCAAAAGGGCCTTTTTCATCAGCGAGCTTAATCCATTTTTACGCCGTTTAAGCGGAATTTGATATTCATCGTCAAACCAGTGCCCGGCCTGCCTGCCTCGTAGCGCCATTTGCGCATCGCGGTTTTGACATCACGCTCAAACATATTGGCCGGCTTCGCAGAGAGTATCTGGATATTCTCCACCCGACCATCGGCGGTGACATCAAATTTCACGCGCACGTCACCTTCAATACGCAGCGCCTGCGCACGTTGCGGGTAAGACGGGTCGCCGCGTTTCAACGCTTTAGGACCGCTCGGCGCGGTGGTCATCGGTTTTGCCGTTGCCGCCGTGGTACTCGGGGCAGTACGCGCAGGCGCCGTATTGTTATTCTCAAACGGCGAGACCGGGCGCGGCTCAGCGGGCTTCACCTCGCGTTTCGGCTCGACTTTTTTCTCCGGCTTAGGCTTTGGTTTCGGCTTGGGTTTGGGCTTCGGCTCCGGTTTGTGGATAACCACTGGTGCCTCTTTTGGCGGCTCAGGCACCACTTCAGGCTCCGGTTCCGGCTCCGGTTCAACAACGGGTTCAACGACCGGCTGCGCCGCCTGCGGAGGCTCTAAATCCGCCGGCGCCACCATCGTGATTTCGATTGGCTGTGAAGGCGAAGGCTTTTCAATAACCTGATGTACCGAGGTATAAAGCAACCCCGCCACAACGGCACCGTGGATAGCCACGGACAGCAGCGTTGGCCACGGAAAGCGGCGAGGTAAATCAAGGGTCATTGCGCTCATAGTCGTTTCTGTTGAAAAATGATGCCCTGATTTTAAATGCAAATAGCAATCATATTCAATAAGACGTGTTATCTTGCATCAAATTTTGCCTCGTTTTGTGGAAAAAAACCGGCGTGCCGTGGCATGCTAAAGGCGTGCGCATCTTACATTGCTGCCCATAACGCTTTCACGTCACGTGATTTGCCTATTTTTTGATTAAGGAGCCTTGCCGTGCTTTACGTCATCTACGCAGAAGATATCGCCGATTCTCTGGAAAAACGCCAGGCGGTGCGCCCTGCCCATCTGGCGCGCCTACAACTATTACATGATGAAGGCCGTTTACTGACCGCAGGCCCGATGCCCGCGGTGGATAGCAATGAACCTGGCGCGGCAGGATTTAGCGGCTCAACGGTTATCGCAGAATTTGAATCGCTGGAAGCGGCGCAGTCCTGGGCCAACGATGACCCCTATATCGCCGCGGGCGTCTATCAGCACGTCTCGGTGAAACCTTACAAGAAAGTATTTTAGTTAAGCAAATTAGCTAGTTAATATCAGTAAGATATACCAATCATAATATAGCGATCATTCTGTAAAGGACGCATTTAGGTACACTAAGTGCAGAATGGTCGCCCTTCCTTGGATCCTCGATACGTCTTCTATACTTTCAGTCTGACCACTGGAGGTTGATATGTGCGGACGCTTCTCCCAGTCAATGACCCGTGAAGATTATCTTTCCTGTCTTGCCGATGAAGCCGATCGTGACATCGCATATTACCCGGAGCCGATTGGTCGATACAACGTCGCGCCCGGTACCAAAGTTTTGCTTCTGAGCGAACGCGATGAACAATTGCATATCGATCCTGTCTTCTGGGGTTATGTGCCAGGATGGTGGGATAAACCGCCACTGATTAACGCACGCGTCGAAACGGCGACCACCAGCAGAATGTTTAACCCTCTCTCGCAACATGGCCGGGCGATCTGCTTTGCTGATGGTTGGTTCGAATGGAAGAAGGAAGGCGACAAGAAGCAGCCCTACTTTATCATCGTGCCGATGGCCAGCCGATATTCATGGCAGCAATCGGAAGCACACCATTTGAACGCGGAGATGAAGCAGAAGGCTTTCTGATTGTCACCGCGGCTGCAGATAAAGGGCTGGTAGATATTCACGACCGCCGGCTGCTTGTACTTTCACCAGAAGCAGCCAGGGAATGGATGAGACAGGATACAGGAGGGAAAGAAGCCGAAGAAATAGCTGAGGACGGTTCCGTGTCAGTTGACCATTTTACATGGTTCCCTGTTTCCCGGGCCGTGGGTAACGTTAAAAACCAGGGGCCAGAATTAATCGAGGCTATTGAGCGCCTATAAATTGATAATGTCCGAAATATGCCAGTAGCAGACATTGCTTTCCAGCGTTCATTGTCCTAAAAGTTAATGACCCAATGTAATCAGGACAATACTATGCTCCTTGAGAGACTTAAACGTCTCGAATGTTCTCTTCATGATAACAAGCGGAACGATCGGAAATGGCTTGAACATATACTTCATGAGGAATTTCGAGAGATAACGCGATCTGGCATGTTAGTTGATCGGGCAGAAACAATAGAGGCACTTTCTACTGAAGTTGATAGACCAATCATTCACAGTGACGAATTTAGACTTATCATCGTTAGAAATAATTTCGCAATATTGCATTACCGGACTTTTGATCCAGATGGTAGTAATGCCTCTCTTCGTTCTTCATGCTGGGAAATGAGTGGAAATGGCCAATGGCAAATGGTATTCCATCAGGGAACTCCTGAGTCAAGGCGTGTCTAGCTCCAAGTTGCATCGTCCGCTCCTCGCTCGCAGCGGACCTTCAGCTTGTATAACTATTCCGCTTCGTGCCAATGACCGACGTTATTTCTATCCAAAGCGCAGTAGAACGATTCTTTTATTTAAATGATATAGAGTATGTACGCTCACATTGGTTGTCTTAACCATTCACTTTGCTTGAGGGAAAAAATCAGACTCGGCGGTGCATCTTTCACATCATAAATCTCTTTTATATATTGAAACCCAGTTTTTTTAGAACCTTCTGCGACGCCAGGTGGTTAGCTCTCACTACGGCGGATATCTCGGACAGATTTAACTTACAAAATCCATATTGGACAGAGTTTTTCGAGAACTCTGTCGCCAGACCTTTTCCCCATGCCTCTGTGGCGAAACGATACCCTAAATTATTAATTACTATATCCGCATAACTACGGATACGCAGCCCCCAAAGCCAATGATTTTTTCCGGGCTATCCTTCAAAGAGATTGCCCAGTTTCCAAAACCGTGGGTTTCCCAGTGGTTAATCCAGTGAGCTAAAACAGTTTGAGCATGATGTATGTCAGGATAGGGCCCTGCGGGGTTAAAGGTGTTCGTAGCCGGGTCACCATAAATTCTGAAAAGGTCATCAAGGTCAGACTTCGTTACGGGGCGAAGATATAGTCGGGTAGATTGAAGTTGCAAAACAATTTCCTTACTAAAGAGCTCATCAGAATAGTTAGATAACTGTATATAGTGAATCACCTGACTTCGAGCAAATCACTGTATCTAAGCTTTTATTCCGGCACGCTTCATCAGTCGCCAGACCCGGTTCACTCCGCACTGCTGTCCGGTATCACGCACTTGCGATTGACCTGCCCCCAGGATTAGATACAACCTTCAGTTAGTAATGTCGGTTGGTGACCCGCTCCCCATATGTGATCCATTCATAATCAGGAATAACCGGCTTCATGTTGGCTGCATATTCTGCCAACCGGCAGACTTCTCAGCGAATTCGGATGGCGTAATCCAGCCCAGTGCAGAATGGGGACGCCTCTGATTATAGTGTATGCGCCAGGCCTCGATTTTGCACTGTGCATCCTCCAGAGACATGAACCAGTTCTCGTTCATACACCCACTTGCCCAGCATTTTCCCTGCAAATTCAGAGCCGTTATCGGTTTTCAGCAACTGTGGTAAGGGACGTCTGAGCGCAATGGTGTTCAGCATCTCTGCGACCTCCGTTGAGTGCAGATTCTGGCCCACGCAGTTCCCCAGACATTCGCGTGTGTAGAGATCAATAACTGTCAGCAGACGTAACCGAAGCCCGTCAAATAAGGCATCAGAGACAAAGTCCATGCCCCAGACATGATTCGGATACAGCCCCTGAGGCTGGGACTGTCGGCGCTGTGCCGATTTATTCCGGCGTGGGCGTTTGAGACGCAGGGACAGCCCCTGCTCGCTGTAGAGTCGGTAAATGCGTTTATGATTATCCCGCAAGTCCTCCCGCCTGAGCATGACGTGAACCCTGCGGTAGCCATAGTGAACCCGGGTTTCGGTGATCTCCCTGATACGGAGGCGCAACGCACTGTCGTCTGCTGCAACAGAACGGTAGCGGAAAGAGCTGCGGCTGACCCGTAGCGCAAAATAGACCTGCCTCTCACTGGCTCCGTAGCGTGCCTGCTGGTCCCGGCCCCATTCGCGCAGACGCGCTAGCGTCAGTTCTTTTTTGCCAGCACATCCTGCAGCATGGCCTTGTCGAGGCTCAGATCGGCAACCAGCTTCTTCAACCTGAGATTCTCTTCCTCGAGCTGCCGCGTGTGTTTCAGCTCCGAAGGAGAAATCCCGCCCTATTTCTTGCGCCATGTATAGAACGTGGCATCGGAAATGCCCTGCTTACCGCAGACCTCCGGCACGGACGTCTCCAGTTCAGCCTGCTTCAGGGCAAAAACAATCTGTTCTTCGGTGAATCGTGACTTTTTCATCGGCACCACCTCCGTTCAGGGAGTGTAGATCATGCCGGCATTCTGTTTCTGAATGGTGCAGGATTTCGGGTCAGGGTCACAGCCGCAGTGTTCATGCAACCCTTCGTACCGGTATTGTTCAACAGGTGGCTAATTCCGGGTTTGTTTCCTATTTTTTAAACCAGAACCCTTTCTTTAAGGCAATGAGGTCATGCTGAACACGTGGATCATCCTGATTGTGGCCATCGCGGCCGAAACCTTTGCAACAACCATGGTCAGAGCATCAGAAGGATTCACACGCCTGCTTCCTTCCCTTGGGGTCGTCGCCGGTTATGCCGTGTCATTTTACGGACTCTCTCAGGTCGTTAAGGTCATGAATCTGGGGATCGCTTACGCGATATGGGCCGGCCTGGGCATCTTTCTTGTCTCCATTTTTTCCTGGTTTCTCTTCGGCCAGAAGCTTGATCTTCCCGCCATTGCAGGGATGGGCTTGATACTGTCGGGGGTGGTGGTCATTCAGCTGTTTTCCTCCACCGTCACGCACTGATATTACCTGCAGGTACTGGATATGCCGAAACGTATACAGATTGCAGAAAAAAACTATCTTCCTGCCCTCATTATCTGGCCCGTCATTTATCTTATTCTGGCATTTATCTCTCTGAAACTGGACGATCCGCAAAATCGTGTAGCGATGGTCTGGTTTCCTGCCGGGGCAGCTGTCAGCGCTTTCCTTTCTCTGCCGCGACGATTCTGGCCCGCAATGTATATCGTGCTCTTTGCTGCCCGCGCAGGGATGGATTTGCTGATGCGCCATTCTTCGGAAACATCCCTGATACTTTCCCTGATTTCAGTCAGTGGTGACTTTACAGTGGCGCTGGCCGTACAGCACTACAGTCGTGGACAGGATGATTTTCGTAAGGTGTGTGTCTGGCTAATCAGTACTCTTATCATCAGCGCGCTGGCTGGTATGGCAGCAGCAGGATGGCTGTCTTCGCGTCATCCCGTGTCTTTTGCGGATACCACTGCTTTGTGGTGGGCGGCAAATGTCAGCGGCAACATCGTCGCCACTACCATACTGACAGGTCTGACATGGGAGCCAGCCAGGAAGGCAACGGGGGACGTCGTAAAGACCCTCGCCAGCGTGCTGTTGGTCGCGGTGATTGCCATACTCATTTTCTCTTCCCCTTCCGGGGAAGAGTCCCGGGCGGGGCTCATTTACGGACTGGCCTGCTTGCCGGTCCTGTTGACTGCTGTCGTCCCGGTCATCGCCGGTGCCCAGGCCGGCGCGCTGGCTTTTCTGGCACTGAGCATCGTTGTGGTTTCCTTTTCATGGCACCAGACAGGCCCCTTTTTTATTAATGGCCTGGATCCGGGCGAACCGCTGCTTCTCGCTCAGGGATACCTGTCCGGTACGGCCATCCTGACTATCTTTGTCCGGCTGTTACTGCGGTTGCCGGATAAGCTAAACGGTCCGGGGCGTAAGCAGATGCATCACGAAGAAACCGCCTTTCGCATGGATATCCGAAGTGGCCGGATCGACTGGGATCTGCAGGGAACACCGGTGCTGGCAGATACGGTGGCACACCTGCCTGACAGAAAAATCCTGCTCCAGAGCGTGGATACTGCTGTCAGGCAACAGTTAACATCACGCTGGGAACAGGCAATCCGCGGCCTGCCCGTAGGCGGATCGTTGATATTCCGGCTTACATTGCCGGGAGATGAACACGTAATGATCTGCGAGCGGGGACTATTCTTTTTGCCCGGTACAACAGGTGGATTCCTCGTCGGATACTGGTTACCCGCCAGTGGTCCGGTTTCCGTTATCCGTCCGGAGGACCACTGACTATGCTGCAGATTGCACTGCTTTTATGCGGCCGACGTTTTATCGGTGGCAACCGGTACCTTCTTACTGCTGCAGGTCTGATTTGGGGTCTTTTCGGTTTTCTGGTACTGGCGGACGGTATGCTGGGAGCACGCTATTTTCCGCTCGGACTTTTTGGCTGGTTTCTTTTGTGCGAGAGTCTGTTAACGCTTGTTGCGTCATCCGGTGCCACCGGGGCTAAGCGAGGAATTTATCTGTTTAAAGGTGGGATTATTGGAGCCGTGGCCCTGCTTATTCTGTCAGGATATTCAGGCAGTAATCTCCTCCTGGCTATCATACTGGGATTTATCTGTTTGTTGTCCGGCGCTTTTCAGGTTGCTGCCGCCTGGGTGGTTCGTTATCCGTACTGGAGACGCGCGCTGGCTGGCGGGATGTGTCAGATCCTGTATGCGGTATTCCTTTTCCAGCCCTATCCCACTCATCATGATGGAACGGTTCCTCAGTTCATCGGGGCGCTGATGCTGCTCAGTGCCGTTGACTGCATTCTGCTTGCTTTTCGGCTCCGAAGTCTGGCCCCGGGGGTGACTATTTTTGATGTCCAGTCTCCGGACAGCACAGGATACGCGCCGACAAATACAGAACCACAGCATCCCTGTCAGGAAGAAGTGGCGTTGGAAGCGACAGAGCTCCGTGTTCTGGTCTGGACACCGGAAGGTTCTGCTACCCAGGACACTCTCCCCCGGCCAGTGATGAATCGCTATATTGCAGCAGTGGATTCTGCCGGGGTCATTTCTACCGGACATGCCGCGCTGGAGATGCAGGATATCTATATCAGTCTTTACCCGGCAGTGGATATAGATCGGTCCCCTTCGGAGTTTTTTCGCACACTCCGGGCCGTACGGGAGAATAATGTACCCGGAAAATTTCAGGACAGTTACGCATCAGAGTCCGCCGCCTGGTGTGAAGCCGACAGACAGGTTTGTTTTCATACTTTCAACGCGGTATCACTCCGGGCATTCACTACATACTATCGCCGCCAGGAAATATATAACCTTACCTGGCGAAATTGCTCCAGCAGTGTGGCATACGCACTTGAAGCCGCGTTAGATGGTGTGCTGTGCAACCGGAGCGGCTGGTCAGTTTTTTTACGGCTCTTCTTGCAGCCGGAGCTCTGGATCGCAGCACAACTCCGCCGCCGTGCCACTACCATGGCCTGGACACCCGGGCTGGTTCTGGATTATTCCCGCGCATTGCACGGGCTGGTTCACCCGGCCAGACTGAACTGGTTTCGCAAACCATGAGATGCGACAGCGTCAGGAAAAGGTGCTCCTTCCGGGCGGTAGAAGAAACATCACCGGCTTCTGACTCCGCCTCCCTTCCGAGCCCTGACAGAAACCGGTATACCTCAGGGTTGTCGGGTCGTGCCGACAAGTGGTGTCCTATCAAGATGCTTGTTTCTGCCATCGCAACAGACGGTACTGTTACCCCAGCATTGTTCATACGGAAAACCGATCAGGGCTTCCATGACGGCACGAACATCCGCTGTGACATGTGAAATCTGGCCACCAGCCCGGATACGTGCCACCTCAGCAAGCACCACCAGATGTGCCTTCCAGTTCAGCTTCATCTGCGCGCTGAAATAAATCCCCGCGAGAGCCAGTGCAATCACACCGACGCAAAAGACCAGCGCAATAGCCATTACCGCACTTTCCGGCTGGGTTTGCGATTTAGACTGGAATCCATAGAAACTCAGGATCGCTCCCATAGTAAACACAATCACAGAGCGCACAAGTTTACCGGAGAAGGTCATCGTGCCGGCATAGATCCCCTCGCGGCGGCGTCCGGTAAAGACTTCGTCAACATCAGCGAGAAAGGTATACACAGTCCAGGGAATGTAATACACCCCGCCCGTACCGATCCCGAAGACAACGGTAATCGCCAGCATCGCCGCAGTGGCATACTGTTGAGGTAGGTGGAAAAAAAAGAGCGCGGCATAACACAGTACGGAAAAAATAACGATACCCAGCGCAAGTATATAGGGCTTGCTGAACCCATGTTTTACGCAGATAGCAATAAAAATAGCTGTGGAAAAGAGCTGAAGTACGGAGTTCAGGCTGCTCAGTCCGGATACCATGGTCGGATCATACTGCAGGACAAAAATGATAAAGTAGGTAAAGACAGAAGCAAACAGCCACTCTGCCCCGAAGCCGCACAAATACATACCCAGATGTTTGCGAAAGACACGCAGTGAAAAAGTCGATCTCATCTCCCTCAGCAATGCCAGCATTGCATGGCTGAGCGTGGTGTTTTCTTCACTTTCCGGCGAAGCTTCTGCGGCCGGGCGCTCCCACGAGTAATACCAGAGTGTCCCCATCGCCACACATAAAATCACCCCATATGTCAGGGCGGTGTAAAAAAATGGGGTGGCCGATTCTTTACCGTAAACAAGAATGAACTGGCCCGGAATGAAAGCGGCGAGAAAGTTGGCTACTTTACCAAAAATAGCTTTAAAACCAGTGAGTTTAGATCGTTTCGCGAAATCTGCGGTCATTTCAGTGGCGAGTGTTTCATAGGGCACCATGACGGAGGTGTAGATCAACTCAAACAACACATAGGTACAAAGGTAATACCAGAAACCAAATCCATCGATCCACAGCAGGGGGTAGACCATCATCAGGGGGATGCCCAGCAGAATGAAGAACCGGCGGCGGCCAAAGCGTTTACCGAGACGCGTTTTGCCGAAATTATCTGAAATATATCCCATGAGCGGATTGCTGATGGCATCAATAATACTGGCAACCGAAAAAATAGCCGAAGCCTGCAGCAGTGTCAGACCACAAAAGGTGGTGTAAAAGTAAAGTAACCAGATACCGGCGATAGCCAGTGCCCCGCTACCCAGCAAGTTACCCCCTCCATATGCGAGCTGATGCCTGAAAAGAACTGGCCTTTCTGTCTTCATAACCCTGCCCTTTGTTATCAAACAAGAAACGAAATAGCGTTTTATATTTTATGAGGCTATGTTTTATAGTCGGGATAACCATAAAGAAAGGTGAGTATGTTCACATTAAAAACATTGCTAAGGGCGCTTCTGAAGAAATTGTGACCGGAGTTACATTTCCATAATCGGTACTGGACATTCCCCCTCGACAGAAAAGATACTTTGTTTTTATTATTATGAAACGCAATTTCATAATAAAATTCTCTTCTGTAATGCAGGGGCTAGTAATGGCTAAGGGTTCAACGATTCAGTTACATTTTCACCATTTCAGTGACCCGCATACCGGGGCTCGGATAACGCGTCTGACACCACCAGATGTGATATGTCATCGCAACTATTTCTATCAAAAAAGCTTTACACGTGACGGCAGCAAACTCCTGTTTGCTGCTGAATTTGACGGTCATCGCAACTATTACCTGCTGGACCGGCAAAAACAGACCGCCGTTCAACTTACACACGGTCGTGGTGACAATACTTTCGGCGGCTTTTTGTCGCCCGACGATCGCAGCCTGTATTACGTGAAAAACGAGCGGGAATTACGTCGTGTCAGTCTGGATGATTACAGCGAACATACGATCTATACGGTACCGGAGGAATGGGTTGGTTATGGCACCTGGGTAGCAAACAGCGAATGTACGCGTCTGGTCGGTATCGAAATTGCCCGGGATGACTGGACACCGCTCACCGACTGGCAAAAATTCCGGACGTTTTACCTGCGTCGTCCGCATTGTCGCCTGTTGCAGGTGGATCTGCATAACGGTTCCACGCGGGTGATCCATGAAGCGAACGAATGGCTTGGACATCCCCTCTATCGACCTTACGACGACAGTACGGTGGCATTCTGTCATGAGGGACCTCACGATCTTGTGGATGCACGCATGTGGCTGGTCAACGAAGACGGGAGTAACGTACGCAAAGTGAAAACTCATGCGCCGGAAGAAAGCTGTACCCATGAGTTCTGGGTACCGGATGGTTCCGCACTCCTCTACGTTTCATACCTTAAAGGTCATTCCGAGCGTTACATTCGCCGCTTCTCACCACAAACCGGAGAAGACAGCAGCCTGATGACAATGCCGGCCTGCTCACATCTGATGAGCAATGCCGATGGCACGCTGCTGGTGGGTGATGGCTCGGGTACCCCGGTGGATGTACAGGATACCTCAGGGCATGTCATCGAAAACGATCCCTTTCTCTATCTCTTTGACACCCGAACCCGCCGCTATGCGCCACTGGCGACACATCAGAGTTCCTGGCAGGTGCTGGACGGCGACCGGCAGGTTACCCATCCGCATCCCTCTTTTTCACCCGACGACCGGGACGTGTTATTTACATCTGATTTCGAAGGCCTGCCGGCCCTTTATCTTGCACAAATACCGGATACTCTGGTCAGTTCACTTGGTAAGGAGTAACTATGTTTATTTTTAGGGACGAGACTTCGGAGGGAGATCTCGGTAACGGAGTACGCAGGCGGATTCTGGCGCACAGTGGTTCGCTGATGGCGGTCGAAGTACATTTTGAAAAGGGTGCTATCGGGGCACTCCACCGGCATATTCACGAACAACTGACCTATGTGCTTTCCGGGCGCTTTGTGTTCACCATTGGCGATGAGACTCGTGAGGTGAAAGCCGGTGACACACTCTACAAACAACCGAATATCATACACGGTTGCGAGTGTCTGGAGGCAGGTATATTGCTGGATACTTTTACGCCACAGAGAGAGGATTTTCTGTAAGAGGCATGGTTTGACGTGGAGTCAGAGGAACCTGTAAAGAGGGGGAGAAGCCAGTGTGTAAGTATCCCGCATAATCGTGCCATTCATAAATGCAAAATGACGAACGGCATCGCTATTCTCTGCGCAGGTCCTGCAGCAGTGTTCCGTATTCCGCGTGAATGACGCTGGAAAATTCACGAATGTTAGCCACCGGGGCCGCTGTCTTGTGCCTGTCCGGTATCACGCACTTGCGATAACCATAGACGCAGCCAGACTCAAGCCAGAACTGTTTGATTTGCCCG